>OMGU01000675.1_pt1 | contig 35431 bp, 27 predicted proteins | sample 1646121 | NCBI WGS metagenome assembly OMGU01 (sample SAMN05578581, study PRJEB25193) | human gut metagenome | biome: Human Microbiome; feature: human-associated habitat; material: feces | host: Homo sapiens | place: USA:Birmingham
AGGATTGCACTCCATCCAACTCTCCGACTTCTTTTTCAATTTTTGCGGAACAATTCGGACAGTCCAACCCTTTTAACGAATAACTCTTTGTAACATTCATAACGGTTTCTTCCTGAACTTCCACATCTGGCTCATGGCTGTGGACAATCGTTTCAATCTGACTGGCTATTGTATTTGCGACAGCTGGAGTAACATTGATTGTCAGCGTCTGCTTCATCAAATTTACAACTGAGGATTGTACTCCATCCAATTCTCCGACTTCTTTTTCAATTTTTGCGGAGCAGTTCGGACAGTCCAAGCCTTTTAATAAAAATATCCGTTTCATAATGACCTCCTTGCAATTTGTTTAGTTGCTCAATCTCTCAACTATAACGCTAAAAAATATTATTTCTGCCATAGATGCTCAAATCCCTTATCAATAATCTCTTTCACATGATCATCTGCCAGAGAGTAGTAAACTATCTGCGCTTCTCTACGGAATTTTACCAAATTCGCAAGACGCAATGCCTTTAACTGGTGTGAGATTGCGGATTTCGTTACCCCCAGTAGCACAGCAAGATCACATACACACATCTCACTCTGTTCCAGAGCGTGTAAGATTTGTACTCTGGTACCATCTCCAAATAGCTTAAATAAAGATGCCAACTGGATATAATCATCTTTGGGTTGCATCTTGGATTTCACATCATTCACAATATCCTCATGAATTACATCGCAATTACAAATATAAGACGTTTTTGGCATATATTCACCTCCAAATAATAATAGTTGAACAATTGCTCAACTATTATTATACTTATTTTTAAATTTATGTCAATAAGCTGATGTTAGTTCCCCATAAATTTTACAATTAAAACCAGCTCTTTATTCTTTTCTTAATCTTTTTTCCCAGTATACCGTTTTGGCTTTCTTGTCACACTTCCTGTAAATTCCGATTTTTCCACGTAAAAAAGGATGTGCCTTTTTGTGTAATAGGGCATTCCAGGGAATTTCCTATTACACGAGAAATTGCTCTCTCATCACAGTTCACACATTATGCAAACTGCAATCCCATCTCGCACAATCTAATTATATCGCAGCTTTATTATCTCCGTTTATCCATTTATAGTCAAATACTATCATCAAATCGCCAAAATGGACAGCGCTTGCCAATACACTGATTGTTCTGAGCATAATGCGTACACTGGACTTCTGTGCATTCCATTTCGATTCCAAAATGCGTTTTTACAAAATCAACCGCCGCCAGAATCGCCAGATAAGAATCTCTTTTACAACACCTCGGACCGCCGGTGCGCGAAATCGCCTCCAGTGCTTTTGATGTCATCTGATTCGAAAGTCCCCAGGATTCCTCCGTCAGTGGCGTCGCCCCAGACAAGATAGATACAAACATACCTGCGCTGATTCCCGCTCCGCAGGCACCCCAGAATCCGCAGGTTCCTCCTGGAACGGCTTTCCCACGGTTCAGCATTTCCATCACAGATTCCCGCAGATTAATAGCACCTCCCGCATTTTTATATGCAGTAAGCAGAGCCGCTCCCACCATGACATGATGCTCCGGTCCATGCATATGGCAAAACGGTGCATCCATCATCTTCCGGACAATCTCGATCGGATTTCTGGATGTTTCGTCTATACACAGGGAAAGAATAGTGTCCAGTCCCTTCGTATGACAATCATTACAAACATAATGCCCGTTCTGGCATCTGGTCTTGCTCAATTCTTTTTTATGACATAATTCACACTCCATCCATTCATCCTGTTTCAGATAAATAAGAGGTGCTTTACAGACAATACATTCTTCTTGCATGGGATTTCCATCTCCTTTACATTCATTTCCCGACCAGCGCGTTGAGTTTCTCCACTATATCCATACTTCCCGACCGGAAACCTTCCAGATCGAGTGTAATGTACAGAAATCCCATTTCTTTTAATGTCCTGCAGATCGTCTCCCGCTCGGCAATCGCTTTTTCAAATTTATCCGCATCCACCTCGATCCGGACAATATCGCCATGCAGGCGCAGGCGCACATTTCCGCCAAACACGCTTCGAAGATAATCTTCGCCTTTCTCAATCCGCTTCAAAACTTCCATGTCAAAGGAAGTTCCATATGGAAGGCGGGTCGCCATACATGGCATGGACGGACGGGATGCAACGGAAATTCCTAAGTCAGCCGCAAATGCCTTGACATCCTTTTTCTCCAGTCCGCACTGTGCAAGTGGACTGACGACACCCAGCTCACGGAGTGCCTGGATACCCGGGCGGTACACATGCAGGTCGCTCTCATTGGTTCCGTCCATCACGCACGGAATCCCCTCTTCTTTTGCAAAATCCAGAAGTGTCGCGAACAGGTGGTGTTTGCAGATATAACAGCGGTTGACCGGATTTGTCCGGATGGCTTCCAGCTCCATCTCATTGACCTGGATAATTTTATGGATCGCGCCCAGCTCCTTTGCCACCCGCTCCGCGATCTCCAGATCACAGGCTGGGTGCAGCATGGTGTGAAATGTCACGGCATAAACCGGCATTCCCGTCTTCTTCGCCGTATCACACGCCAGCTTGAGAATCAGGCTGCTGTCCACACCGCCCGAAAAGGCTACACAGACCGGTGCTTTCGCTTTTTCTGCCATGAAATGTTTTAAAGCTTCTCTTTTTTCTGTCTCTGATATCATTGGTTTATTTTCCATGGTTCTTGATTCTCCTCTTAATTATCTAACGAGAATGCACTGTGCCGTTTTTCAATCTAAAAAGTGCTTACTGTAAACTAATACTTCCGTCTTCCATTACTCCGTGGAATACTTCCATGAAGCGCTTCCCTGTCTCCCGGCAGATCGCGCGCACGCTCTCATACTCCGGATAGCACGTATCCACGCCGCCGCGCTTGCAGATTTTTACCTTTGCTGCCCCGTAACGGGTCTGGATCTCCTTTACTTCCCGTGGCAGTATCGTCCTCTCTACTGGATAGCGGCGCACACCGATCGTGGTCGTACAGGAGAAGACAAGCTGTTCTAATTCTTCCCGTTTTTCTGCCGTTGTCAGTACATGAAGCACATACGCCGGACGGTTTTTCTTCATATATGCCGGTGTGTACCACACATCTCTGGCGCCCGCTTCCAGAAGCACCTCCATCGCATATCCCAGCGCCTCGCCGGTGCAGTCGTCCAGGTTTGCCTCCATGACCCACATGGAGCTCTCGTCGTGACCGTCTTTTCCAGTTTCTACTTCCACCGTTTTATCCGTCAGAAGCATCGCCCGCAGGATATTCGCGTGCGCGAAATCCTTATTTCCGGCGCCGATACCGATCTTTTCGATCTGGTACTTCTTCGGAAGCGCCGCTTCTGTCCGGAATGCCGCCGCGATCGCCGCACCGGTCGGCGTTACCATCTCTCCTTCGACATCCCGAAGCGTCAGTTCCAAGCCCTGTGCCGCTGCGATATTTGCCGTCGCCGGAACCGGAACCGGCATTAAACCGTGCTGGCAGCGTGCGAATCCATGACCTTCGGAAAGCGGCGATATCACCACGCGGTGGATTCCCAGATCCTCCAGGCAGAATGCCGCACTGATAACATCCACAATCGAGTCAATTGCACCGACTTCATGGAAATGAACCTCGCTGACCGGGATTCCGTGTGCTTTCGACTCTGCCCCCGCCACAATCTCAAACATCCGGCGCGCCAGGTTTTTAACGCGGTCAGATGCATCCAGACGATCGATGATCTCGAAAATGTCATGGATGTTGCGGTGGACGTGAGGATGCATATGATCGTGGGTGTGAGCGTGATCATGGCTGTGCTCATGGTCGTGGGTGTGAGCGTGATCATGGCTGTGCTCATGGTTGTGAGTGTGTTCATGATCGTGATGATGCTCATGGTCGTGCTCATCATGGCTATGTTCGTGCTCATGACCATGTTCGTGGTCGTGATGATGTTCGTGGTCATGATGATGCTCTTCTTCCTCTAAATGTACATCGAAATCATACGCATCGATTCCACATTTCTTCGTCCGCCCAAAATGCAGATGATACCCGGATACGCCCAGACTGTCCAGTGCCCGTACCAGTTTTTCCCGGCTTGCTCCAAGATCCAACAGTGCGCCAACCGTCATATCTCCACTGATTCCAGACGCACAATCCAGATATAAGATTTTCTCATCCATTTTTACTTCTCCCTCTACTTTTCTCATTTTATTGATACATTTCCGTTTTTCGCTTTTATGTAATTATCACAAACCACTATCACTCTGCCGTCTTCTTCGGCTCCCGAACCGCCAGGCGGTTAATCTGCGCCGCCAGATATGCTGCGCCGTAGCCGTTATCTATATTTACAACCGAAATGCCGTTCGCACAGGAATTAATCATCGTGATCAATGCCGACAGTCCATGAAAACTTGCACCATAGCCGACCGAGGTCGGAACCGCAATGACCGGATTTTCCACCAGCCCGGCGACAACTGTGCCAAGCGCGCCTTCCATTCCCGCCACCGCAATCACGCAGTTTGCCCGCGCAATCGCCTCGCGTTTGGATAAAAGGCGATGGATGCCCGCCACCCCTATATCATAGTAGCGCTCCACGCGGCAGCCGAAAAATTCTGCCGTTTTGGCAGCTTCCTCCGCAATCGGGATATCCGCGGTTCCGCCTGTGCAGACTGCCACCAGCCCTTCCAGCTTCCACGGTGTCTCCGATGATTTTCTCGCCTGCAAAATTTTTGAAACCGGATCGTATTCTATCTCCGGGATGCGCGCCCGCACTAGATTCCACTGCTCCGGCGTCGCCCGCGTTCCGAGTACTTCCCCATTTTCCCGGTACAGCGTCTCGAAAATATCCGCCAGATAGGCATCCGGCTTTCCTTGGCAGAACACCGTCTCTGGGAATCCCGAACGCAATTTCCGGTGCAGATCCAGCTTCGCATACCCTAAATCTTCGTAAGGAAGATTCTTGAACGCGTTCTCCGCTTCCTCAATACTCGTATCCCCCCGTTTTACCTCTTCCAACAGCTTCCGAACATCCATTTCTTCCTCATTTCTCCTTGTCAAATCCCAATTTTCTCTGTCAATATGTGCACTGGCTAAACTGCTGCCATCTTTTCCTGCAATGCCTTTAAATCAATCCGCCGCGTGCAAATCCGCTTCAAAAGGGATTCGGAATGGCTCACAATCACCATTCCCAGCTCCCGCTCCTTTGCCTCATGCAAAAGCGCCTGCCAGATCTGGCTCTGGGTCACTGCATCAAACATCGCGGTGATCTCATCCGCCAGCAGATACCGCGGATTTGCCGCCAGCGCTCTGGCAATACAGAACCGCTGCAGTTCGCCGCCGGAAAGCTCCGATGGAAACCGATCCAGCCATTCTTCCCGGATGCCAAGCCGTCCCCGGCTCTCCTCATCCACCTGACCGCCCTCACTGAGAACCTGGCGCATCCGCCAGCGTGGGTTGAGCGCCTGCTCCGGGTGCTGCCAGATTAACTGCACCGGCATACAGCCCCGGATATTCTCAATTGGTATGCTGTCAATCTCTACCGTTCCCTCCTCCGGTCTCTCATATCCCGCCAGCAGGCGGCACAGCGTCGTTTTTCCATATCCGCTCGGCGCCACCAGACCCACGCGCTCTCCTGGCTCAATTTTCAGGGAAATACGCGTCAGCACGTGGCGCCCGCCATTTTCATACGAAAAAGATAGGTTTTCCGCCTTTAGTGACATCTCATTCTCCTCCAAAAAATTCATGTTCCGGCAGTGCCCGGTAGAGCGCCTGCGTGTATGGCTCTTTCAGATTCCGTCCCTCCCGGAAGTTCTCCGGCTTTACTTCCTCCAGAATCGTCCCGTCATAAAACACCAGAATCCGGTCCGCCATCTCAATCGCCAGTTCCAGATCATGAGTAATCAGAAGCACCGCTGCCCCGTCCTGTGCCATCTCTTTTAAATGACGGATTACATGGCGCGCGGTCATCGCCTCCAGCCCCGGTGTCGGTTCATCCGCCACAATCAGCCTCGGCTCCTGCATCAGTGCCGCTGCCATCAGGACGCGCCGCGCCATGCCGCCCGACAGCTCAAATGGATAACATTTTTCCACTGATTCATCCAGCCCGTACCGCTTCAAAAGCTGGCGGCATTTTGCCCGCGTCGCTTCATCTTTTCTGCCGCCGCAGATCTGATCCCCGACCCGCATCAACGGATCGAGGTAGGAAACCCCCTGCGGAATCAGGGAAATTCCATTGCCCCGCAGCCCGGCAAGCCGCGTCTCATCCAGAACCTCTCCCTGATAGGAAATTTTTCCTTCCATCCGGCAGTTGTACGGCAAGATTCCCAGAATCGCGTGCGCCAGCAGGCTTTTTCCCGAACCACTCGCCCCGACCACCGCCGTCAGCTCCCCACTGAAAAGTTTGCAGGAAAGGTCGCGGAGCGGATGGAGTTCGCGCCGTCTAAGCCCACGCGCGTACTGCGTAAAATATAAGTTTAGATTTTGAATTTTCAATATCGGCTTTTCCATGGAATCACGATTTTCACGCAATCTCCGTTCTTTGAGAACGTCTGTCTGTTCCAAATCTGATAGCCGCATCGTTTTTGATTGTTTTTGTCTTAATCGCATCATTTTATCAAAATATATGTTTTTCTGCCTCATTCCCAGCATCCTCTACTCATGCGCGCTCCCCGGATCCATCAGCCGCCCCAGGCTCTGCCCGATCGCCTGAAATCCCAGCGTTACCAGCACCAGTGCCGCGCCCGGAAAGAGCGCCAGCCACCATTTTCCGGTAATCAGGTACGACATACTCTCGGATAAAATAACACCGATCGCCGGTTGCTCGGAGGAAAGACCGAAGCCCAGAAAGGTCACGCCCGCCTCATGAAGAATCGCATGGGGAAAGAGAAGAATTAACCCGGTTACAAATTGCCGCGATACCTGCGGGACGATGTGGTTCCAGGCAATCCACCAGGGCTTTTTCCCCAGTTTTTCGGAGATCTGCACATACGGACTTTCCCGGATCTGTAAGATTTCCGCCCGCAAAAGCCTCGCCAGCGACGCCCAGTGCGTCAGGGCAATCCCGGCTGCTACACCCCGGAATCCCTTTCCCAGACTGTAGGAAATCAGGATCAGGAGAAGCATGTGCGGGATTCCCATTACCAGATTAATCAGCCCGCATACCAATGAATCCATCAGTCCCCCGCCAAGCGACGCCAGCAATGCAAGCGCCAATGCCACCGCGGCGCTGATCGCCGCGGTCAGAAGCCCCAGCCGGATGCTTAAAGAAAGCCCTGCAACCGTCCGTTTCAGCATATTCCGCCCCATCCAGTCGGTTCCAAACAGCCCGCCGGTTCCCGGAAGCAGGTTTTTTCTCGCAAAATCGACCTGCTGTGCGGCATCCTCCCAGACGATTCCAAGCACTGTCACCAGAATCAGGAAAAGGAGGGAAATTCCCAGCAGCCAGAGTGTTTTCTTTCTCATGCCCTGCCTCCTTTCCTAAGTCTCGGATCGACCAGCCGGTACAGCCCATCCGCCGCTGCATTTCCTGCAAATACAAGCACGGCACTGATGAGTGTAATTCCCATCAGAAGCGGGATATCGCTTCCCAGCCCCGCCGTGACCGCCGCCTGTCCGAGTCCCGGATAGGAAAAGACCTGTTCCACCAGCACCGAACCGCCGAAAATCTCGCTGATCGAGCCAAATTGGAGCGTAATTACCGGGAGAAGCAGGTTGCGGAGTCCATGCCGAAAAATCAGCCGCCAGCCGCTCTCGCCCCGCGCCCGCGCATAGAGTACGTAATCACTTTCCAGAATCTCAATCACTTTTTCGCGCGTGTGCATCGCAATCGAAGAAATCCCTGTCAGTCCCAGCGTACACGCCGGCAGAAATGCGTGATACAGGCGATCCGCCAGGCTGACCTCGTCCGCCGCCATTCCCACCGGGACACTGAACCCGATTGGGAAGACGGGAAGCTGCACTGTAAAGAGAAGCAGCAGCACCAGCGCCAGCCAGAAGGACGGCGTTCCCGCGATCACGATGCAATAGCCCGTAATCAGGCGATCCGCCCACTTGCCCCGTTTTGCCGCCGCTGCAATTCCTAAAAATATCCCCACGATTCCCGAAAACAGCCACGCAGACAGAAGGAGCCACACTGACGCAGACGCCTTTTCCGCGATCACCTCCAGCACCGGTCTGCGGTACAGAAGGGAAATGCCAAAATCACCATGACAGATGCCCGAAATCCAGTTAAAGAAGCGCTTCCAGACCGGCACACCAACGCCCCAGTACGCCTGCAGCTTCTCGATCTGCTCCGGCGCCATCGAGCCGAGCGCCGTCTGCCCGACATTCGTCTGCAGCGGATCGACCGGAGACATCGACACCAGCAGAAACGATACCAGACTGACTGCCAAAAGCAGCAGAATCAGGTGCAGCAGACTGCGCCCAAACCATTTCATCCTACTCATAGTACCACCGATCGACATTGTTGACGATGGACCAGCCGTGACCGTGCGGATGCACCTTCTGCTCTGCGACATGAAGCCCGTCTCTCACCCAGTACAGATGATCGACATTCACCAGCCAGATCCACGGAAGATCACCCTCGGCTGAAACGCCCGTCTCGCCGTCCCACTGCGCCTTTTTCCACAATTCATACGAACTTTCCAGATCCGGTGCTGCCAGGGCCTCATCCATATAAGCGTCCACGGTCTCATTCGCATACGGCGAATATTCTGCCAGCCCCGTATCTGCCTTTGTATGGTAAATATTATAAAATTCCATCGGCGTGTGCGCGCCCCAGCCCCAGAGAAGCGGCTGCGACTGTGCCTCGTCATACGCAGTATCCCAGCCGGTGCCGCGGATCGATGTGTCAATTCCAATCTCTTTTAACTGCTGCGCCGTATCGGCTGCCAGCGCCTGACGCACCGAATCCCCGGTCGGATAGAGAAATTCCAGAATGGCTTTCACTCCACCCTTTTCGCGGATGCCGTCGGCATTTTTCTTCCATCCCGCCGCATCCAGCATCTCTTCCGCCTTCTCCACATCATAGGAAATTTTCTCCATTTCATCGTTGTACCACGGCATCTTGTCACAGACACTATATGCCGGGCTGCCGTAACCATTTAACACATGATCGATCATTTCCTGCCGGTCAATCGCCAGGTTGATCGCCCGGCGCACCTGCACATCCGCGGTAAAATCATTGCCGATTTTTACGCCATCCCCCCGTACCGTCTCCGGCACTGCCGGGAGGTTAAATCCACGGTTGTCCACCGTCTCACAATCCAAAAGACTGAATTCTGGAACCGACTGGTCTGCATAGGACGCCGCCGTGTACGCCACATCCACCTGCCCGGCGCGCACCGCCGCAAATGCCGCATCCTCTTCCATAAAGAGAATCGTGACCTGCCGCATCTTCGGCGCATCCCCATAATAATCCGGGTTGGCTTCCAGAATCACCTGCTGTCCCTTGTCCCACTGTTTCAGGATATATCGCCCGGAACCGATCGGATGTGTGCCGTAATCCGTTCCATATGCATGCTCCGGCACAATTCCCGTCACCGCCATCGTGTATGACCAGATAGCAAACGGGCGTTCCATCTCAAACACAACCGTCACATCATCGATCGCCTCCGCCTGTTTCAGCATTGAAAAATCGTTGACGGAACTCGTCTTTTTCAATGTGTTATAAGTGAATGCCACATCCTCCGCGGTCAGCGCCTCGCCATCCGTGAATTTCGCATCGTCGCGGATCGTCACCGTCCATGTCATTCCATCCTCGGAGGTCTCCACATCTGTCGCCAGATCATACCCGATACTCAAATCTGCTTCTGTCACCGTCAGGGTGCTCTGGATCAGCGGTTCATGCATATGCTCGCCCGCGCCCCAGCCATATGCCGGATCAAAGCCCGCCTCCGGCTCTGAAGTCGGCGGCATCGCGATAATAACGCTTGTTTGGGTATTTTCCGTCTGTTCTGCGCCGGAACCGCCTTTCTGCGCCTGATTTCCAGCGTTTCCGCATCCGGAAAGCATGACTGCCGCCGCTAAGGCAGTGACGCCAAGTGCCCTGGCTTCTCCGAACACCTTTCCAATGATTTTGCCTGTATTTTCTCGTTTTTTCATATTTTCTGTTGTACTCCTATATTTTTCTTTATGAAACAAAAGGATATCAGAAAAGTGCGATCCCTGCTGAACCGCTGTACCTTCCTGGTATCCTTCTCCATTTTTCTTATTTATCTCAGTTAAAAAAGAATGTGCCTTGGCACATTCTCGTGCCGAGCGCGGTCGCTTGAGACATGTTTCTTCTTCGCGCGAGTGCGCATCCCGCGGAGCGTTTTTTGTTTCATAGGACGCAATTTCCTATGAAACGAGAAGACTCCCACCTCTTTAGGTGGTGAGTCCTGATTCCTATTTTTTCGTTCCCCCGCTTCTGCAAGGCAGCATCTGCTTGTGCAGCGCTGTTTTCTTTTTCTTATATACATTTAGACTCATTTTAGATGTCTGTTATCTTACTTATTATTCCGTCGGCGTCGTCTTTCTCACATTCGTCTCCAGGAAACGGTTATATCCGAGCCAGCCCGGATTCTCCCCGCCGCTCTTTAAGACTTCCAGCATCGTCTCCATCTTCGCATCGGTATTGTCCGCGAAATTCAATGCCAGCGCCTCCAGAAGCGCCGGTTTCTTCGGGGAACCGTACTCTAATTCGCCGTGGTGTGCAAGGATGCAATGCTTTAACTCCGCCGCTGTCTTTGCCGGGAATCCCGGAATCTCCTTAATACGGTCTGCAACCATCATCGTGCCGATCACGATATGACCTAAGAGCTGACCGTCGTCCGTATAATCATTTTCCGGAAATGCGGATAATTCCTGCACTTTTCCGATGTCGTGGAACAGCGCCGCCGTCAAAAGCAGATCGCGGTTCAGCGCCGGATATGACTTCGTGTAAAAATCACAGAGTTTCATAACACTTAACGTATGTTCCAAAAGTCCGCCCACAAAACCATGATGCACACTCTTCGCCGCCGAATGGAAGCAGAATTTCTTCACAAATGCCTTATCTTCCAGGAAATAGCTGGATGCCAGCTTTTTCAGATACGGATTCTGGAAAGACTGCACCAGAGCCGTCAGCTCCTGATACATTATCTTGATATCCTTTGAGCTGACCGGAAGGTAATCGCTTTCCTGATACTCGCCCTCGTCCGCCTTGCGTATGCGCTTGATATTTAACTGGTTGGAACCCTGGAAGACCGTCACATCGCCGTCCACATAGACGTACTGCAGCGGCTCAAAATCATTGATGCCCGGGGAACTTAAATCCCAGATTTTGCAGTCTACCGTGCCTGTTTTATCCTGAAGCAGCACGGAAGCGTACTCTTTTCCGTTTTTCGTCACCGCGTGCTGTTTCGTCTTACATAAATATACGTCCGAGACTCTCATTCCTTCCCGGAACTGTTCAATATATCTCATTCTGCCTATATCCTCCTGAATTTCTATCTGGCGCGCAGAGATACCAAAAATGGAATTTCCGTGTATCCGTCGCGCCCTTTCCGCATCACATTTACCGATACAGACACGCCGCTCGCGGAATTTTCAATCTGCGCCTGGAGATCTTTGAAACTTCCGATCTCCTTTGTGCCAAATTTCACAATAATATCGCCGGGCTGGATGCCAGCGTCATATGCCGGGCTGCCAGAGACTGCCTCCGTCACGTAAACGCCCGCCGGAATGCCGCTCCCCTGCATCGCACGGCTCACATCCTGTCCCAGAATGCCCAGATATGCCGCTGAAACGCCATTCGTCAGCCGCTCCAGAATCGGCTTGTAGCTGGAAATGGTGTACGCCGCCGTCCGATCCGTACAGCTCTCGCTGCGGCAGGACTCCGATGTCCAGCCGACCATCTCTCCGGCTGTATTGATCAAAAAGGTACCCGTCTGCGAATTGCTGCTGATATCCGCATACAGGATCCGCGTCAGTCCATCTGTAATCTGCACATTGCGCGCCACGTAGGATACCGTTCCGAACGAAAGCGAATGCACCTGTCCGGACGGACCGCCGATACCTACGAGGACATCGCCTGCCTTGACCGTATATGAATTGGCAAGTGAAAGCACCTGCACCTTTTTCCGCTCTTCTTCCGGCAGATTGCCGGACGGCACCGCCACAACTGCCATTCCGAGCACTTCGTCAATCTGGCGCACTGTACCAGCGATCTTCGTTCCATCCGAAAATCTCACATTGATCGAATCTGCCGCCCGCACCGCATCGGCGTAAGTAAAGATCAGAAATTCTCCATCACTCTCCGCGATGACTGCACCTGCATAATCACCCGTATTTTCCACCGGGTTTCCAAATATATCCGTATCCTGTTTGCCGGAGCTGACCGTCACGATCGACTTATCACCCTGTTCCCCGATTCCACGCAACACCGACGTCATCGAATTGAAATTGTCTACGGAAAACTGATAGCTGGAAAGCGCCTCGCTGACCGCCTCATCAATCTCCTGCTCCATTTGTTCCGGCTGCGCTGTCATATCCGCATCTGCACCGTCCGACGGCGAAACAGAGTCCGGATCGTCCTTGGAAAACTCGACTGAGGATGTCTCCTGCATCCCATTTTCCTGAAAACACCGATCCGCAAACGGCTTTACCGCCGCAAACGAAACCGCCGCGACTCCTCCAAATACGGCTGACGCGCATACAAAGAGAGCCACCCGCTTCGCAATCTGTTTTCTGGTCAGCGGCGGCTTCACTATCGTTTCTCTCATGAATTCCCGTTTTTCCTTTTTTTCAAGTTCTTCTGAATCCGGCATTTCACTTTCCCCTTTGCATAACATATCCTAATTATACTTTCCTTCTTAAGGTTATGCAAGAAAAAAGTGCGAATGCTTGGCTAGACGGCGGGGAATGTGATATAATGTGAACACTTGACGAGGTCTTTTCGAGTCTAGTGAAAACTTATACCTGACCACTTAATGAGGTCTTTCACGAATTTAGTGGTCACGGTATCATGTGAACACCATTTAAATAAGAGGATTACCACAACATGAATGAAAAAGCATTAAAAACTCTCGAATATACAAAGATCATCGACCAGCTCACGGAGTACGCCTCCACGGAGATGGGAAAACAGATGTGCCGGGAACTGCAGCCGTCCTGTGATCTGGGGACGATCCGGCAGAGCCAGACGGAGACGACCGATGCCCTGACGCGCGTCCGCATGAAGGGAAGTCTCTCCTTCGGCGGCGTGAAGGATGTGCGTGGTTCCATGAAACGTCTGGAAATCGGAAGTTCCCTGGGGATCCCGGAGCTTCTCGCTGTCAGCTCCCTGCTGACAGTCGCTGCCCGCGCGCAGAGCTACGGACGCCATGAGAAATCCGAAGAATTTCCAGATGATTCCCTTGATGAGCGCTTCCGCGCCCTGGATCCGCTGACGCCGGTCAACAATGAGATCAAGCGCTGCCTGCCATCCGAGGATGAGGTCAGCGATGACGCAAGTCCGGGACTTGCCAAAGTGCGCCGCTCCATGAAGATCGTGGGCGGACGCGTCCATACCCAGTTAAATTCTATTTTAAATTCCAGCCGGACCTATTTACAGGATGCCGTCATCACAATGCGCGACGGGCGCTACTGCCTGCCGGTCAAGGCTGAGTATAAATCCCAGGTCCCAGGCATGGTGCACGACCAGTCCTCGACCGGTTCGACTGTATTTATCGAGCCGCTCGCGATCGTTAAGCTGAACAACGAACTGCGCGAGCTGGAAATCCAGGAAAAACGGGAAATTGAGTTCGTTCTGGCAGCTCTTTCCAGCCAGCTTATGCCTTACACCGACGCGATCCTCTCGGATCTTTCGATTCTGGCAGAGCTCGATTTTATTTTCGCAAAGGCAGCTCTTTCCCGCCACTATAACTGCGTGGAACCGAAATTTAACAACAAACGGTATATCAATATCAAGGACGGACGCCATCCGCTCTTAAATCCGAAACAGGTCGTTCCGATCAACATCTGGGTTGGCGATTCGTTTGACCTTCTGATTGTGACGGGTCCAAACACGGGTGGTAAAACCGTTTCTTTAAAAACCGTCGGACTCTTTACCCTGATGGGGCAGTCAGGACTCCATATCCCGGCATTTGAGGGATCCGAGCTGGCTGTTTTTGACAATGTATTTGCCGACATTGGCGATGAGCAGAGCATCGAGCAGAATCTGAGTACATTCTCCGCCCATATGACGAATATCGTTTCGATTTTAAATGAGGCGGACGCCAATTCGCTCTGTCTCTTCGATGAGCTCTGTTCCGGTACCGACCCGACCGAGGGCGCGGCGCTGGCGATTGCGGTTTTAAATTTCCTGCACAACATGACCTGCCGGACGATCGCAACCACGCATTACAGCGAATTAAAAGTCTTTGCGCTGACCGCGCCAGGTGTTGAAAATGCCTGCTGCGAGTTCAACGTCGAGACTCTCCGCCCGACCTACCGCCTGCTCATCGGTATTCCAGGAAAAAGTAATGCATTTGCCATTTCCCGTAAGCTGGGGCTGCCGGATTATATCATCGACGAGGCGAAAAACCAGATGGAGCAGAAGGACGAATCCTTCGAGGATCTGCTTGCCAATCTGGAAAACAGCCGCGTGACCATTGAAAAAGAGCGCGAAGAGATCGCCTCCTATAAACAGGAAATTGAAACGCTGAAGAACCGCCTCCAGCAGAAGGAAGAACGTTTCTCCGAGCAGAAGGAAAAAATGCTTTCCAAAGCCCGCGAGGAAGCTCAGAAGATCCTTCAGGATGCGAAGGACACCGCCGATCAGACGATCCGCAACATCAACAAGCTTGCCAAGTCTTCCGGCGTCAATAAAGAACTGGAAGCTGAGCGGACCAAGCTGCGCGGCAAGATCCAGGATGTAGACAAGAAACTGGCAGTTAAGAAAACCGCCGCACCGAAAAAAGCCGTTTCCGCGAAAAAGCTGCGTCTCGGCGATACCGTGCGCGTTCTCTCGATGAATTTAAAGGGAACCGTCAGCTCCCTGCCGAACGCCAAGGGCGATCTGTATGTACAGATGGGAATTCTGCGCTCCCTCGTCAATATCCGCGATCTGGAAATGGTCGAAGAAGCATCCATCACCGGACCGGGACTTTCCGGCACGCATACGGGCGGTTCCCGCGGCTCCGGAAGCGGAAGCAGCAAGATCAAGATGTCCAAGTCCTTCAGCGTATCGCCGGAGGTCAACCTGATTGGCATGACCGTCGATGAGGCGATCCCGGTACTCGACAAATACCTGGATGATGCCTACCTGGCGCATCTTCCGCAGGTCCGCGTCGTACATGGTCGTGGAACCGGCGCTTTGAAAGCGGGCGTACACCGCCACTTGAAGAAATTAAGCTATGTCAAGGAATACCGGCTTGGCGAGTTTGGCGAAGGCGATACAGGCGTTACAATCGTGACATTTAAATAAGAAATATCCATAACTGTGAAGGTACTGAACAGTTACAAATATCCAAAAAAACAGGAGGAATCAACATGGCTGAAAAGCAGCGCATTCTCATCGTAGATGACGACTACAACATTGCTGAACTAATCTCACTTTACCTGACGAAAGAATGTTTTGAAACGAAAATTGTCGGAGACGGGGAAGAAGCTCTCCGGGTATTTCCCGAATTTCAGCCCAACCTGATTCTCCTGGATCTGATGCTTCCGGGCATCGACGGCTATCAGGTCTGCCGGGAACTGCGAAGCACCTCCCAGGTACCAATCATCATGCTCTCCGCCAAGGGCGAAATCTTTGATAAAGTGCTGGGACTGGAGCTGGGCGCTGACGACTACATGATCAAACCGTTCGATTCGAAAGAGCTGGTTGCCAGAGTCAAAGCCGTTCTGCGGCGCTACCAGCCGCCAGTGCAGACGCCTGCATCGTCCGTGACCGAACAGCATGGCAATTTTGTCGAATATCCGGATCTCATCGTCAACCTGACGAACTACTCCGTCATTTACAACGGACACTCGATCGAGCTGCCGCCGAAGGAACTGGAACTGCTCTATTTCCTCGCATCCTCACCAAACCAGGTATTCACAAGGGAGCAGCTTCTCGACCATATCTGGGGATATGAATACATCGGCGACACGCGGACGGTAGATGTCCATATCAAGCGCCTCCGTGAAAAAATCAAGGGCAACGATAAGTGGGCGCTGACGACCGTCTGGGGGATTGGATATAAATTTGAGGTAAAACGGTAACTGTTAGTAAAGGAACTGAACTGTTGCGCGAAGAGGTAACCGGAGGTTTACCATGAAATCAAACCACTACACACATTCTCTTTATTATAAACTGCTGATCGGCTATCTCATCTTCGGTCTGCTTGGATTCATCACGATCGCGACCATCTCATCTGAGATGACCTACCACCATCTGGTAGAACGCGAATCGGAGGTTCTGTATGACGAGGCGACAATGATTGCCGATCGGTGCAGCAAAGCCTACGAGGGCAAAACCATCAATCTCGACTCGGCATATCCACAGATCGAGGCGGTTTCCGCCTATCTGCAGTCGGATATCTGGATCCTGAACCATGAGGGCACCATCGTTGCGGACAGCAGCGACAGTCGTACCGGCATCACAATCGACGATTTCGACCCGACCGCACAGGGCAACCGGCTCTATTCCATCGGACAGTATTACAACCTGTTTGACAGCAAGGTACTCTCCGTTTCCGCCCCGATCACAGGCAATATGAAGACCTACGGCTACATCGTGATTCATATGCCAATCCAGAACATTGAGACGGAACAGAACGGATTTCTGAATATTATTTACATAACATCGATCATCCTGTTCTTCCTATCCCTGGTGGTGCTTCTTGTTTTTACAAAAGTGGTCTATTTCCCGCTCAAAAAGATTACGGTCGCAGCCAATGAATATGCAGCCGGAAATCTGGCACACAATATCCCGATTACCACCCACGACGAGATCGGCTATCTCGCCAGCACATTAAACTATATGTCCAGCGAGTTAAATGAAATGGAACAGTACCAGCACAATTTCATCGCGAACGTATCGCACGATTTCCGCTCGCCGCTGACCTCCATCAAGGGCTATCTCGAGGCGATTCTCGACGGCACAATCCCGCAGGAACTCTATCATAAATACCTGCACATCGTCATTTCCGAAACCGAACGCCTCAACAAGCTGACCCAAGGCATGCTGACACTCAACTCCCTGGACAGCAAAGGCTACTTAACCCGGACAAATTTCGATATCAACCGGACGATCAAGGATACCGCCGCAACCTTCGAGGGCACGTGCAGCGCGAAAGGCATCACGTTTGACCTGACCTTTGCGGATAGCATTCAGATGGTCTACGCCGATCTCGGAAAAATCCAGCAGGTTCTCTACAACCTGATCGACAACGCGATCAAATTCAGCCACGAGGATTCGATCATTTACATCCAGACCTCCATCCGGTATGAAAAAATCTTCATTTCCGTCAAAGACACCGGCATCGGCATCCCGAAGGACAGCCAGAAGAAAATCTTTGAACGTTTCTACAAGACCGACTTATCGCGCGGAAAAGATAAAAAGGGCACCGGGCTGGGGCTTGCGATTGTCAAAGAGATTATTCAGGCACATGGGGAAAATATCGACGTTGTCAGCACCGAGGGCGTGGGGACGGAATTTATTTTCAGTCTGCCGAAGGCGACGGCGCTATAAAATCTACTATTACTATTCATAAAGGATTCCATAGAATCGAATAATATCGTTGTTTCTACGGAATCTTTTTTCTTATCTCTTATCTTTTCCGGCACTTTCGCTTCCAAAAGTGCCTACCTGTGAACAGCAGCATCTTTTCTTAACAATAGCTTTAAACTATTTATCCAAAATGACTCTGTAGATGTACCATTATAAAAATGGTATCTCCACAGAGTCACTCAATCAATTTTTGTCCTATTTCACATTTCCATAAATGCCTGCCATTTTTACGCACATCTACAAACTTCTACCGCGCCTCTTCCCCCGGAAAATGCGCGTCGGACCGCTTCAGAATCTCCCGGGCAGTCTTTGTCTTACCCAGACCGCCAAAGGTACAACGCAGTTCCAGCGGCAGCGACAGACCGATCTCATAGATCGCGCCGATCGTCTCATCCAGCGGAATCACCTTGTCGTAGCCTGCCAGAATCATATTGGCGCTGGCGAGCGCATTGCTTCCGCCCATGATATTTTTGCCGAGACATGGCCATTCAACACGGTTTCCGACCGGATCGCAGGCAAGCCCTGTGATATTCTGAAGCCCTACGGACGCCGCATCCATACAATTTTCGATGGTTCCGCCCATCATCGCCGTGAGTGCCGCCGCTGCCATACCGGAACCGGCACCGCACTCTACCTGGCATCCGGCTACTTCCGCCGAAAACGTCGCTTCCTCTGCGAAAAAGACACCGACCAGACCCGCAACCAGAAGTCCCTGTACTACCGTTTCTCTCGGAAGTGACAGCACCCGCGCCAGTCCGATGACCGTTCCCGGCAGGCATCCGCAGGAGCCACAGGTCGGTGCCGCTACGATCACGCCCATGGAGCTCTTGCTTTCCATCACCGCCGTGATACAGCGGATGATCTCATTGACAATCGGATCCGGAATCAGGCGTCCTGCCTGCTCGGCTGCTGCCACCTTGCTGACCTGCTCACCCAGAATACGATCCTGATATTTCGTCCCGGCTAATCCCGTCTCAACCGCTTGTTCCATGACCGACAAGATCTGTTCCATCTGACGGTATACGGCTTCTCTCGACTGACCGCCCCGACAAGCTTCATATTCCAATGCATACTCCCAGGACTCCATCGGATGCTCTTTCGCATAATCAACCAGGGCGGCTGCCGTTGAAAATGGAACTTGACAGGTACTGCTGGAATGCGTCGGAAGCACCGGTTCAAGATAGCACGCCTGGCTGACACCCGCCACATCACGGATGGCTTGGATCACCTCTTTTGTCAGCGGAACAGCTAATTTCCAATTATATAAGATCTGACCATCCTTCTGACCGCTCTGGAAAAATTCAACATCCGGCAAAAGCGCTTCTATCTTTTCCTCAATTCCCGGTGCCACATCCGCAATTACCAGAAGCTCATAGAAATCTCCGGCTATCTGCACCGAAAATCCTTCATATTTCTGCATCTCGACCATACCGCCGCCGACTGCGATCGCCTCCCAATGCACGACATTTCCATTCTGATCCCAGACCTCTGCCCGGTAATTGCCCGGATGCTCTGCCCCATAATCAAGGATCCGGTATTCGATCTCCAATCCCCGTTCTTTCGCAATCGCCTCATACTGTGCGACATCCGGCGCATCCAGCTCCATATTCAAAAGCCCGCTGGCAAATCCCATATCCGTTCCGTGTCCCGTGTGCGATGCCGCCAGCGCACCATTGACATCAAAATCAACAATCGCTTTTTTCACCGGTGCATCCAGAGATTGCCGGATCATGGAGGCGATCCGCGCCGCCCCTGCCACATGCGAACTGGAAGGTCCGCGCATCACCGGACCGAGTACATCATTGAAGATACTGCAGGGTAGTTTTTCCATGGTTTGTCCTCCTTTTTGTATCAATCATTCCATGTTTTTTATTCATCATTTTTGATTCGTGTTTTTGTAAGGGAAAAGGGAACGTCCAACTTCAACGTCCCCTCTCGTTTCTATCGTCCCATTAAAATAAATGGAATTCTGGATACTACCGGAACATTCGTAATAATCGCTAATGCTGCCAGCATCGCTATCAGGAATGGTACTGCATTTCGAACCGTATCTCCAAATTTACATCTTGCAATATTGGTTGCCGTGTATAAGCAGACACCTACCGGCGGAGTTGCCAGACCGATGGTCAGGTTCAGGCAGACAATCATACCAGTCTGAATCGGATCAACGCCCAGGCTTGCCATCGCCGGTGCCAGAATCGGCGCTACCAGCATGATTGCCGGAGCACTATCCATAAACATACCAACAACCAGAAGAACCAGATTGACCAGTAACAGTTTTACTGCTAAAGAAGTATGAAGACCAACCAGCATATTCGTTACAGAAACTGCCCATCTCTCATTGGAGATAACCCATCCAAACAGATAGCAGCCGCCGACAATCAGCATAACCGTACCACTGTCGATCGCGCTGTCGATAATCGATTTCCAGAGCTCTTTCCAGCCAACGGTCCGGTATACAAATGCCGACAGAATCAGGGAATAAAGAACCGCTGCCGCCGCTGCCTCGGTCGGAGTAAAGAAACCACCCATGATACCGCCAACAACGATGATCGGAAGTCCGATACATGGAAGTGCCTGTCTGGTTGCTTCCCATTTTTCCTTCCAGCTTGTCTTAGGACCTGCTGAAAAATCACGTTTCACTGCAAATACATAGACAACCAGCATCATGATAATACCCATCAGGATACCCGGTACTACTCCGGCGATAAACATATCGCCAACGGATACCTTCGCTGCCGCACCGTAAATAACGAATGCCAGACTCGGTGGGATAATCGGGCAGCAGCAGGATGCACACGCGGTCAGACCTGCTGTAAACGCCGGATCATACTTTTCATCCTTCATTGCCGGAATCATCAGGCATCCAACTGCCGCCGTACCAGCTACCGCCGAGCCTGAAACTGTACCAAACATCATACATACCAGGATGTCTACCATCGCCAGACCACCCTTGATATGTCCAACGAATGCCTGTGCGAAACGAACCAGACGCATGGTAATACCGCCGTGATTCATAATATTTCCTGCCAGAGCGAAGAATGGAAGACAAAGCATGGTAAAACTATTAATACCATAGATAATTCGCTGCGGAACCAACGCCAGGTTGGCATCACCGGTACTTAAAAGCGCATAGGAGACCGTCGCTACGATCAATACAAAAGCAATCGGAACGCCTAATGCAAGAAACAAGAAAAAGCTTCCAAATAAAATTATACTGCTGAACATATTGACCTCCTACTCTTCATCCCCCGGAAGAGGAATCTTTTTCGCTTCCCCGTAACATATATTTTCAAGAAGCTGCACAAATGTATAATAAATCATAATGAGACCGCTGACCGGAAGAGCTGCATAAAAGAGTGCCAGCGAAACCTTGATCGTCGTTCCCAGATGCGGAATCTGTGCAACTGTATAGTTCCAACCTGAAATTGTAAATAAAACAAGTGCGAATAATAAAATCACATCCGCCAGAACCAGCATAAACTGACGTGTTTTTCCATGGCACAAGTTAATTACCATGTCAACACCGATATGAAGCAGATGACGGCTTGCTACGGCACTGCCAAGCATCGTGGTCCAAACGAAGATATAACAGGAGAACTCCGTTGCCCATGGCATCGTAGTTCCAAACCATCGCAAAATAAACTGGCCGATTACCGCGACACATAAAGCAATTGACGTAACCCCTAATGCAACTCTGGCAACCGTATTGATCACGTCGCCAATCTTGTGAAGTTTTTCAATCAATCCTGCCATTTTTCTCCCCTCTTTGTAAATGTACTCCCGGAAAACAGGCTCCGGGAGTACACGATAGTTCAAAAATTATCGTACTTTATTTCGCTGCGCGAACCATCTCAACCAGACCTTCCCAGGTCGGATGTGCCGCGTACATCTTATCATATACCGGAGCAACTTTTTCTTTCCATGCATCAATATCAGTCGGACGTGTTACGGTATAACCTTTTTCTTCATACTCAGCAATCTTTGCCTCGTCATTTTCCAGGAACCAAGCTCTCTGCTCTTCGCCTGCTTTTACAGCCGACTCTTTCACGAGTTTCTGGTCTTCTTCGCTTAAACCCTCATACCATTTTGAAGAAGCAACAATGATACCGCTGGAATAGTAATGATGAATATCGCAGATATTATTAACAACCTCGATATAACCATCTGCTACCGCATATAATGCACTATTGTCTGTTCCATCTACAACGCCATTCTGAAGTCCTGTGAACTGCTCGCCAGATGCCAATGCAACCGGTGTAGCACCAAGTGCTTCGTAGGTTGCCACGCAAACTTCATTCTGCATGGTTCTCATACGAACGCCCTTCATATCATCTACGGTATTAATTGTCTTATCTTTAGTCAGGATATTTCTCCAGCCATCCTCATGGAAACCAAGTCCTGTAATTCCATCAACCGCGCTTAACTGCTCCAGAAGGGAATTGCCAAATTCTCCCTCCAATGCTTTATTGACATTATCCTCATCCTCAAACAGGAATGGAAGCTCAAAAATGCCTAAATCTGGTACAAATCCGCCCAGTGCACCAGTTCCTACCCAGCCGATTTCCAGGTTATTATTCTGAACCATCTCAACACACTCAACCTCGTCGGTTGTCATATCGCCTGCATAAACCTCTACTTTAATCCGTCCGTTGCTGCCCTCCTCGACCAGCTTTTTAAAAGCATTCGCACCGTAATCATACGGAGAACCGGTTCCACATACATGTGCTACACGGATCGTCATCTCCGCTCCGGAAGTATCTACGCTGGAACCACTATTTGCTGCTTCGGTTCCGGCTGCAGATGCGGATGAAGAAGAATTTCCGCCTGAACACCCCGCCATTGCCATCGCTCCGATTACCAATGCCATCGTACCGCAAAGCCATCTCTTTTTCATAAAGTATCCTCCTTTATACTGTTTTTATGTGAACTCCCGAGGTACTTCTTTCCCTCAGAAGTACCTCCCTGTACCTTTAAACTTTTATTTTGTGTCTATCGATTTAGCCTAATAAGAAACCTTCCGGGAATGGATCGTCCGGATCGAATAACCATGTACTCTCTCCCATCACAAACGCCCGTCCGCTGATCTCCGGTACTACTGCCGGAATTCCTGCCACCTCTGTCTCTTCAACGATATGGCAGTGGAATAAACTTCCAATCAGGCTCTCATGCACAAACGACTGTCCGACTGCCAGCTTTCCTTCCGCATGAAGAAGTGCCATCTTCGCTGATGTACCGGTTCCGCAAGGGCTTCGGTCAATCGCTGCCGGGGGAATGACAACTGCATTTTTTACATCCGAAACCCCTTCTGTACCCGGTTCGAAAAATTCCACATGCGTTACCTGGTTCATGATTTCCAGATACGGATGCTTGACTGTTACCTGCTCATTGATAAACTTTTTAAGATAATTTCCTTTTTCGACAATCTCTTTTGCATTTTCTTTATCCAGCTTTAAGCCCATTGCCGATGCCGGTACTAACGCAAATACATTTCCACCGTATGCGATGTCTAAGGGAATCTCACCATATCCAGGAACCTGTACCTTTACATTCCGATTCATCACAAATGCCGGGGCATTTTTAAAGGATACCCGCACCGCCTTACCATCTTTCACCTCAATTTTCACTTTTACCAGTCCAGATGGTGTATCTAAGGTCGCATATGTATACGGTTCCTCCGCTTTTAAGAGTCCGCTTTCAATCAGTGCCGTTGAAACTCCGATCGTATCATGTCCGCACATCGGCATCCAGTTTCCAACCTCGTAATATAAAACACCGAAATCTGCCTCCGGATTGCACGGCTTGGTAACAATCGTTCCGGACATTACGTCATTTCCACGCGGTTCAAAACAAATTGCTTTTCTCATCCAGTCCTGTTCCTGCATCATATAGAGCATCTTTTCTTCCATCGTATTCCCCGGAATTTCTGGAAATCCCGATAAAATGGTTCGGGTTGGCTCTCCCTCTGTATGTGTCTCGATACAGGTTACTGCCTTTCTCCCCTTAATCTCCTGCAAACAAAATTCATTCTTTTTTCCCATAGGCTCCTCCGTATTAAAAATTTTGTCCGTTCTCTTTCAGTTTTCTGAAATCTCGTTGTTAAAATCATATCATGATGAAAACTTTCAAAAAACATCATTTTTAATACAAAGTTTTTTGTGTTTTGGTTATTATGATGCATGACGTCAGTTAACGGTAGATACTTTCGGTTCTATCATAGTATACTTTTGGATACTTTTTCTATTTTCAAAGTTTTTCCACTTGCAATAATCATAACAACATTTTATTATGCTTTATATATTATCCGTCTATTAAAAATAGTTTAAAACAATAGTTGGACTATAGTCTAGTATTGATTCCATTTTGTTTTCACTAATTGAATACTCACGGGAAAGGAGGCATCTTCATGAGTGCTGAAAATCTTTTTACAACATCACGAATTGAAAACGTCAATCAGATCATTGCTGAACTTTACGACGATTCAATTCTTCTTGAAAAACGGATGGAGAGTTTTTTCCTGAACCTGAACAATATTGTTTTTTTTGAAAAAGCAAATTTTTTGTTTTACCAAAAGCAGGGACAGAATTACAAAACCCATTCCATCTACACCATCAACTGGAATGATGAACAGAAACGGCGATATCAGGAAGAATACTGCCATATGGACGATGTTCTGTCGATTCTGGACTCCGACAGCAATGTAACTTTCCTGACCAACCAGCTGTTCAATCAGGAGGTTCGAAAAAATTCTCTTTATTTTCAGGAATTTCTACTTCCCATGGGACTGCATGATTCCATTGAAACGAATTTTTCGATTCGGAACCGGGATCTGCGGGGAGTGTTTTCCATCCACCGATCCAACGATAAAAAAAATTTCCTGCCAGATGAATTAAGCCTTGTCCGGTTATTCCAGCCGCATTTCTGCAACGTATTTAAAAATTACGGGCGGGAGCTCAACATCGGACGGGCATTTCATGTACTGGAAAATTACAACTGCATCGGAATCGGCTGTTTTGACGATAAACTGAATTTTATCGGGTGCAACACAACCTACCATACATACATGGAGAATCATGGATTTGCAGATTTATCCAACAACCCCATTTCCAACTGTTTTCGCTCTCTTTGCCGTCAGCTGCTCCGTTCCGGAAGCATTACGGGACAAAATATCGAATACAAGATGGAAAACAGCCCTTTGTTTCTGGAGGTAAGCCGCTCTCATCTTAAGGAGGGACCAGACAACGACTGCTTTGTATGTCTGTTCTTCGATTTATCCTATGTGATGGATCGTACTCTTTCCCAGATCAGCCGGGATTTTTCCCTGACGAACCGAGAAGTAAATGTTTTAAGCCTTTTACTGCGTGGATATTCCAACGATCAGATATCTTCCACCCTCTTCGTCAGCATCCCTACTGTCAAAAAGCATCTGGCTTCCATTTATTCCAAAATGGAAATCAAGAGCCAGAAGCAAATTCTGGAACGCATTCATTTCTACGACAAATAATTTTCGCATTAATCTTGTTTAACCACGAAAAAAAGGGAGTCCGCTCATCCTGCAGACTCCCTTTTTCGTGCCCCTTTTTACTCTGGCTTTTCTCCCTGCTCTTCCTTGGTTTCTCTTTTTTCGTTCTTGATCTCCCAATGAATCAAAAATGTAAGCATTGCCCGAAGGACAATGATGGCTCCCAAAATTCCAAGTTCCGACCACTCCCGTACCACAACTGTCCTGAGCACCTCGCCGCCCATCTTGAATTCCAACGCCAGCGCAATTCCCTGTGCCAGATTCAGGCGGATCAGCTGACGCTTGTTTCGTATCCACTGAACAAAGCAGGATACCGCTGTCGAAACCAGCACAATGATTCCAAACAATTCCAGCATGACTGTGCATATCTGTACCAAATTCTCTAACAACCAGTCTAATACTTTAATTACTTCTCCCATTACCCCTTCCTTTCCAGGTATTCTTCCCTTCTCGCTTGTACTAATTTTATCCATTTCCTGTAGCTCAGTAAATGCGTAAACCTACTGAACCGCTACAATTTTCTTTACTATACACGCCCCATTTCAAATATGCAACTCAATTTTTATTCTGTTTTCATCTTGACAATGAAACGTGAAACTGCTACAATCCGGCTATGCAAACCACATTTGATTTGTGATAAATCTATTTTTAGTATATATGTTTTATTTCATTCATAAATATTCAGGAGGTTTTGATATGTTATTTCTCAGCGAACAAGAAATGTGGCAGTCCGTCACCTTAGAGGATGTCATGGACGCGATTGAAGATGCGTATGCGATTCACAAAAGTGGTAATTACAAGATGCCGGATCGTTTTATCGCACAGCGTGATAAAAATATGATGCTCTATATGCCGTGTTTTCTGGATTCCGTCATCGGTACAAAGATGTTATCTGAATTTCCGGACAATCCCTCTCTGGGAATTCCGTATCTGAACGGACTTATGATTTTAAATAACGCAAAGACCGGTCTGCCGAAGGCGATTATGAACGGAAGTGCCCTGACCGCAATGCGGACCGGTGCGGTCGGCGGTGTCGCACTGCGCTATCTGGCTCCAGAGGATGCTGCCTCAGTTGGTCTGGTTGGCTGCGGTATGCAGGGACTACACCAACTTCTCTATGCCTGCGAGGTGCGCCCGATCACAGATATTTATCTGTATGACGCATACGCTAAGGATCTTTCCGGCTTTATCGAGCGCTTATCGGCGCGTCTGGCATCGTTTGGAAAAAACGCCATCCAGATTCATACCTGCGCGGATACCCGTGAACTGGCTGAGCACAGCCGCGTCCTGATCTCCGCCACCCAGGCGGTCGATCCGGTCTACCCGGATGATGAAGAGCTGCTTCGCGGTAAATGCTTTGTTGCCATCGGCTCCTGGCGTCCGGAACGGCGCGAACTGCCGGATGCGGTGTGGAAACTCGTCAAGAACGCGTACACCGAGCTTCCGTATGCCTGCGAGGAGAGCGGCGATCTGAAAATTCCGCTGGAAAAGGGCGTTCTGACACAGGAGCGCGTCCACTTTATCGAGGATCTGATCGAAGATACCAAGCAGGGACATCCGCATGAGCAGAATGAAACCCGCTGCTTTAAATCCGTCGGCATGGGACTTTTTGATGTGCGGACAGCACAGCTTATCTATGAAAAAGCGTTGGAAAAAGGAATTGGACAAAAACTTAATTTCTAGGAAAAATGGTTGAAATAAAAAAGGCTGTATCACCCACCGCGCGCTTCCATGCGGCAGGTAATACAGCCTTTTTCTTATTGTTATTTGTGCATTAATTTTCCAGCATTTTTCTGAATCTATAGACTGGCAAATTTTTCGCTCCGTATTCTTCTCTACTTATTTATATAACGGATACTTCTCACACAGCTTCGTCACTTCCGCACGGATGTAATCTGCCTTGTTCTCGAAGTCGGTAGCTGCCAGCCAGATGCACTCTGCGATGACTTCCATGTCTTCTTCTTTGAGTCCACGGGTGGTAACAGCCGGAGTACCAATGCGGACACCGGAGGTAACGAACGGGCTTCTCGGGTCGTTCGGAACGGTGTTTTTGTTCAGGGTAATGTATACTTCATCGCAGCGGTTCTGCAGCTCTTTACCGGAAATATCCATGCCGCGCAGATCGACTAACATCAGGTGGTTATCGGTTCCGCCGGTCAGAATCTTGAATCCCTGCTTCTGAAGTGCGGCTGCCAGCGCTGCTGCATTCTTCTTTACCTGAAGCTGATACTCTTTAAATTCTGGTTTCAGCGCCTCGCCGAAGCAGACTGCCTTGCCAGCGATGATGTGCTCTAACGGACCGCCCTGGGTTCCCGGGAAAATCGCCTTGTTGAAGTTGAACTTCTCAGCTGCTTCCTTATTTGCCAGAATCAGACCGCCTCTCGGTCCGCGCAGTGTCTTATGAGTGGTTGTCGTAACAACATCTGCATACGGAATCGGGCTCTGGTGAAGACCGGCTGCTACCAGACCAGCGATATGAGCCATATCGACCATCAGGTATGCGCCTACTTTGTCTGCAATTTCACGGAAACGTTTGAAATCAATCTCTCTTGCATAGGCACTTGCACCTGCAATGATCAGCTTCGGTTTTGCTTCCAGTGCAATGCGCTCTACCTCTTCGTAATCAATCACGCCATTGTCATCGACACCATACGGCACAATGTTGAAATATAAACCGGAGAAATTGACAGGGCTTCCGTGTGTCAGATGTCCGCCGTGATCCAGGTTCATGCCCATAACAGTATCACCCGGTTTCAGCATTGCGATAAATACCGCCATGTTTGCCTGCGCGCCGGAATGCGGCTGTACGTTTGCATAATCACAGCCAAACAGTTTTTTCGCTCTCTCGATCGCGATGGACTCTACAACATCGACACACTGGCATCCGCCGTAGTAACGTTTTCCCGGATATCCCTCCGCATATTTGTTGGTTAATACCGATCCCATCGCCATCATAACCGGCTCCGATACAATATTCTCCGAAGCGATCAGCTCCAGGTTTCTTCTCTGACGGGCTGCCTCTGCTTCAATGGCTTCTCCCACTTCCGGGTCTGCCTCTGTAATGAACTTCATTACCTCATCTACCATGTCTGTTTCTCCTATTCTTTTTCTGTCATCCATACAAAATCATCAAGTGGATTTTTTGTCTCTCCGGATTTTTTATTTAAAAAAGCCTTTTTCAAGTCTCATTAAATACGCTCACTATTTCGCAATTTTTTGAATTTCTCTGCTCATTTACTTCGCCATCTGACAAAAGCAAACAAGCTCATTCTGTCACCAGACGCTTCTTATGCCAGCAGCGCTTCCGCCATCTGCTCCAGCGACGGAATATCGCTCTCCTTGAGCGCCCCGCGAACCGTAACGACCGGTTCAACCACCGTGATCTCCTTCATCGCATCCAGCATTCCCTTCATCGTGCGCGCTGCACTCGGCGCCCAGGAACCGTTTTCAATCAGGGCAACGGTGCGTTTCTGGTAATTCTTGCTCTGTAAGTGGTGCAGGAAATCTGCCATAACCGGCATCACACCCGCGTCATAGGACGGTGCTGCCAATACAATTTTTCCATACCGGAATGCATCTTCCAGCGCCTCCGCCATATCACCGCGCGCCAGATCCGCGATTGCCACCTTCGGGCATCCTTTTTTCTCAAGAATTTCCTTGCATTTCTTCGCCGCATCCTCGGTATTGCCATGCAGGGACGCATATGCGATAAATACCCCCTCAGACTCGACGCCGTAGCTGCTCCAAATCTGGTATTTTTCAAGCACATGACCGATCGTCTCTTTCAGAACCGGTCCATGCAGCGGGCAGATGAGCTGGATCTCAAGACCGGCTACTTTCTTAAGAAGTGTCTGCACCTGCATTCCATATTTTCCTACAATATTGAAATAATAGCGTCTCGCCTCGCAGTCCCAGTCCTCATCCACATCAAGCGCACCGAACTTGCCGAAACCGTCGGCGCTGAACAGCACCTTGTCGCAGGAATCATAGCTTACCATAACCTCCGGCCAGTGTACCATCGGTGCCATGACGAACGTCAGCTCATGGCGCCCCAGTTTCAGGGTATCGCCCTCCTTGACCGTCAGCGCACGGCTGGTATCAAGAGCAAAGTACAGTTTCAGCATCGGAAATGTCTTCGCATTGCCTACCAGTGTGATTTCCGGGTACCGTTCTACGACTGCCTGGATACTTGATGCATGATCCGGCTCCATGTGGCTGATTACCAGATAATCCGGGGTTCTTCCAGCCAGTGCAGTTTCCAGATTTTCCAGAAATTCCGTCTGTTTGCGCTTGTCTACCGTATCCATGATCGCGATCTTTTCATCCATAATCACGTATGAGTTATATGAAATACCATTTGGCACCTGATACTGCCCCTCAAACAAGTCAATGTCATGGTCGTTTACACCGATGTAGCGAATATCTTCTGTGATCATTTCCTGCTTCCTCCTGTTCTTTTCGCGGCTGCTCCATCTCTTTACAGCTGCCTCTTTTTGTTCTCACAGGCATCCCGCATCCTGCTGTCAGCCTGCCTTATGATTTCATCCGTTACCTCTGACTCTGAATCAGTCTTTCTCCTCAATCGCCATAATCATATCCACGCGTCTCTGATGGCGTCCGCCCTCAAATTCTGCGTTGATCCATTCGTCAACAATCATCTTCGCAAGCTCACTTCCTACCACGCGGGCGCCGAAGCAAAGTACATTGGCATCGTTGTGGCGGCGGGACATCACCGCTGTGTACGGCTCGCTGCATACGCAGGCGCGCACGCCTTTTACCTTGTTAGCTGCCAGTGAAATACCAAGACCGGTACCGCAGATTGCGATACCCAAATCGGCTTCGCCGGAAACAACTGCACGACCTACCTTCTCTCCATAAACTGGATAATCACAGCTCTCGCTGCTGTCTGTACCCAGATTTAACACTTCGATTCCTTTTTCTTTCAGGAAATCCACAATAATGTTCTTCAGTTCTACCGCCGAATGGTCATTTCCAATCGCAATTTTCATCTCATCTTCTCCTCATCTGACTGACTTCCGGAACAAATGATATAGTCCGGTCATTATGGAATCATTTTAGTAAAGTTGCCGGGCAATGTCAAGACTGTGAAAATCTCAGAAATACATAAAAAGAGCGCAGAGGAAGCTCTTTCGCACTTCTCCGCGCCCTATTGTTTCTTCTATATAATAGTTATAAATCCGCCGTAAGACGTTTTCCGCTTACGCGCTATGGACAGCCGAAGCCGTCAGCTTGCCATCCGAAAGCCCGATCTCTATCGTATCGCCCGCACGGACGCCGTCCGCCAGAATCAGCTTCGCTGCCAGTGTCTCAACGTTCTTCTGCAGGTACCGTTTCAGCGGTCTTGCACCGTAAACCGGATCGTAGCCATTTTCAATGATGAAATCCTTTGCCTCGTCCGTCAGGGCAATCTTTAACTCCTTATCCGCCAGACGTTTGTTGACATCTGCAATCAGAAGCTCAATGATGCCTCCGATGTTGCCTTTCGTCAGCGGCTTAAAGAGAATAATCTCATCCAGACGGTTCAGGAACTCCGGACGGAAGTGCGCTCTCAAGTCATGCATAACGGAGCTTTCCGCCTCCGGCTTGATCTGTCCCTTTTCATCGATGCCGTCCAGCAGATACTGGGAACCGATGTTGGAGGTCATAATCAGGATCGTATTCTTGAAATCGACAGTTTTGCCGGTCGAATCCGTGATACGTCCATCATCCAGAACCTGCAGCAGGACGTTAAATACATCCGGGTGCGCTTTCTCAACCTCATCGAAGAGGACAACGGAATACGGTTTGCGCCGTACTGCCTCGGTCAGCTGACCGCCCTCGTCATATCCGACATATCCTGGCGGCGCTCCGATCAGACGGGAAACGGAATGTTTCTCCATGTATTCACTCATATCGATACGAACCATGTTGTTCTCATCGTCAAATAATGCCTCCGCCAGCGCTTTTGCAAGCTCTGTCTTGCCGACACCGGTCGGACCTAGGAACAGGAACGAACCGATTGGTTTCGTCGGATCCTTGATGCCCGCTTTGGAACGGATAATCGCCTCCGTTACCTTGGTAACGCCCTCATCCTGTCCGATGACACGTTTATGCAGCAGTTCGTCCATATGCAGGGTCTTGCTGCGCTCGCTCTCGGTCAGTTTGGCAACCGGAATACCGGTCCACTTCGAAATAATCCGGGCAATCTCATCCTCGGTGACACTCTCATGTACCAGACTGAGATCCTGATTTTTCACTTTCTCTTCCTCTTCCGCCAACTGTTTCTGCAGTTCCGGCAGCTTGCCGTACTGGAGTTCAGCCGCTTTGTTTAGGTCATATGCCTGCTGCGCTGCCTGAATCTCGCCATTTACATGCTCAATCTCTTCACGCAGTTTGGACAGCTTATCAACGGAAGATTTTTCATTCTCCCACTGGGCTTTCTGGGTCGAAAAGCTGCTCTTGAGCTCTGCCAGTTCTTTCTGCAGTTCTGCCAGGCGATCCTGACTTAAGCGGTCAGTCTCTTTCTTAAGCGCAGCCTCTTCAATCTGCAGCTGCATGATACGTCTCGACAGTTCATCCAGCTCCGCCGGCATTGAATCCATCTCTGTCTTGATCATCGCGCACGCTTCATCAACCAGGTCGATCGCCTTATCCGGAAGGAAACGATCCGTGATATAACGATCCGAGAGGATTGCCGCCGATACAAGCGCAGAGTCGGTAATCTTGACCCCGTGGTAAACCTCATATCTCTCTTTCAGACCACGCAGAATGGAAATCGTATCTTCCACGGTCGGCTCATCAACGTGAACCGGCTGGAAACGACGTTCCAGAGCTGCGTCTTTTTCGATGTATTTACGGTACTCATCCAGGGTCGTCGCACCGATACAGTGCAGTTCACCTCTAGCCAGCATAGGCTTCAGCATATTCCCGGCGTCCATCGCGCCCTCGGATTTGCCCGCGCCGACGATCGTATGCAGCTCATCGATAAACAGAATAATCTGTCCCTCGCTCTTCTTGACCTCGTCAAGCACCGCTTTCAGTCTCTCTTCGAACTCGCCGCGGTACTTCGCGCCCGCCATCAGAGCACCCATATCCAAGGCAAACAATTTCTTGTCCTTCAAGCCCTCCGGGACATCGCCGCGCACGATACGCTGTGCCAGTCCTTCGACAACGGCTGTCTTACCGACGCCAGGTTCACCAATCAGAACCGGGTTGTTTTTCGTCTTTCTGGAGAGAATCATAACCACGTTACGGATCTCACCGTCACGGCCGATGACCGGATCGAGCTTCTGATCTCTCGCACGTTCCACCAGATCGTAACCGTATTTATTTAAAGTGTCATACGTTGCCTCCGGATTATCGCTGACAACACGCTGGTTGCCGCGCACGGTCGAAAGCGCCTGCAAAAAGCTCTCTTTCGTAATGCCGTAGAGACGGAACAGTTCCTTGACCGCCTTATTCGGCTGTTTTAACATCGCCAGAAATAAGTGCTCGACGGAAACATACTCGTCCCCCATCGCCTTGGCTTCGTCCTCCGCGTTCACCAGCACCTTGTTGGCATCGTTGGAGAAATACACCTGACCGCCGGATACCTTCGGCAGCTTTCCAATCGCCTGCTGCACCTCATCACGGAACTGGTCGCCCGAGATTCCCATCTTTGTTATTAATTTAAAAATCAAGCTGTCTTCCACAGTCAAAAGACTGTACAGCAAATGTTCCTGATCAATCTGCTGGTTTCCATATTCATACGCCAGCTTTTCCGTATTTTGAACGGCTTCCAGAGACTTCTGGGTAAATTTACTGATATTCATAAACCTGCCTCCTTTCGAACAATCTGTGAAAACCTTTTGGTCTTCTTTTGTTCTAGCAGTAATATAACACTTGTTGTTAGCACTGTCAAGAGGAGAGTGCTAATTTTTTATGAAGAATTTGTGAAAACTTTTTTTTAAAATTTTCATGTAAGCATATCTTTCTTGCCGATTTACCTGTTTTATGTTACATTTATTATCAACAACTCGATCTGTTTTTTAACTATAAACCCTGCATTTACATGAAAGTTGAATCTAACTTATGAACCATCCATCCAACGAAAATATCCCATCAAGAAGCTTTTCTTATCATGCCTTTAACTTTACCTTTTTGCTTCTTCTGGCAGTATTTTTCATTTCCTTATACACCGTTGCACTGCTGAAAAGCAACAGCCGCATCACCCTGAGCGCCGCCGTAGAACGGAATATTTCCTGTTCGGACGCGGTTCACCGGGCGATATCGAGCCGGCTGACGCGGGCAGATTTTGAACAGATCAATACAAAATCTGATATGAACTCCGCGCAGTATCGAAGCCTGCAGTCTTATTTAAATGAGCTTCGCAGCCTCAATTCGACGCGCTACTTATACACTGCCAAGCGTGGACCGGGCGGAAAACCCATCTACCTGATCGATGGCCTGGATCTGGAAGCACCTGATTTTGCTTATCCGGGCACCTACCTGGAAAAGGAAATGGTTCCGTATCTGGAAGCTGCCCTCTCCGGCAAAACGATCCACTCACAAAAGATCATTGATACCACATGGGGGCATATTTTTACCGCCTGCTATCCGGTCATTGCCTCCGACGGAACCAATGACATTCTCGGTGCCCTCTGTATCGAGATTGATATGGAAGACACTTACCGATCGATTGAGGCGATCAACCGTTCCTCCTTTGGAATCGCCGCTGCCGCGAGCATGATAGCACTTCTGCTAATTGTTATTTCCTATTTTTATACAAAGAAACAGAAGTCCAGAGAACTCACCCAGCAGCAGCTTCTGGAACAGACCGCAAAAGCAGCAGAGGCAGCCAACAAGGCGAAATCGACCTTCCTGTTCAATATGTCACATGATATCCGGACACCGATGAATGCGATCCTCGGTTACGCAGAACTTGCCAGAAACCATCTGCAGGAACCGGAAAAAATCGGTGAATATATGGACAAGATCCATATTTCCGGTGAAAAGATGCTCTCTATCATCAACAATATTCTTCAGTTTTCACAGATTGAGAATAACCAGATACACATTGAAGAAACCTCCGTCCAGACTGAGAAAAGTTTTGATTCCTGTATCGTCATGGTTCAGACTGCCCTGGAAGAAAAACAGCAGCATTTTCATGTGACCAAGGACATTTCGTACCCATATATCTACATTGACATGACGTATATGTCCGAAATTATATTGAATATTTTGAGCAATGCAATCAAATATACCGCCAAGGGCGGGACGATCTCCTGTGCCCTCCGCCAGGAGCCTGGTGAAACGGACGGCTGGTGTATCACAGAAATCGCAATCACCGATACCGGCATCGGCATTTCCGAGGAATTCCAGTCGCATATTTTTGAATCATTTTCACGGGAGCGTTCTTCCACCGTCAGCGGCATTGAAGGCACCGGGCTTGGCATGGGAATCGTGAAAAATCTGGTGGATCTGATGCATGGAACGATCGAGGTAAAGAGCAAGCTCGGAGAAGGTTCAACGTTTACTGTCCGGATCCCATGCCGGATTTCCTCGCGGGAGGAAACAGAGCCTACCGCATTCGATGAAACAGCTGCCCAGACTCTATCCGGCTGCCGGATTCTTCTTGCGGAGGATAATGATCTGAACGCCGAAATTTCCATCGAACTTTTGACCCGCGAGGGGCTTTTGGTCGAACGGGCAAATGACGGGGTTGCCTGCCTGGAAATGCTGCAAAAAGCGCCGGAAGATTATTATGATTTGATTCTGATGGATATCCAGATGCCGATCATGGACGGCTACAAGGCAACGCGGGCGATCCGGCGGTTTTCGGATAAGAAGAAGGCTGGCATTCCGATCGTTGCGATGACAGCGAATGCATTTACAGAGGATAAAGAGCGGGCGCTGGAATCCGGAATGAATGATCATGTGGCGAAGCCGATTGATATGAAGGTGCTGATGAGTGTGCTGGAGGAGCAGATTTGTGGGCATAAAGGTTTATAAATGATGAAAAACGGCACACCGCATTCTCATCACTAAGTAACGAGAATGCGGTGTGCCGTTTTTCTCTGTGTTATGACCATTGCACCGTCCTCATCCTGCGTTTTCTCTGCACAGAACTCCTTGTATTCTTCTCCAATCTGATAATACATACCATTGTAAAAAAGAAGATTATTCTGAAAGATTGGCTCCTTGTCATATCTGGCTACACCGGATGGAAAGCATCTGGTGGCTG
>OMGU01000684.1_pt1 | contig 35024 bp, 49 predicted proteins | sample 1646121 | NCBI WGS metagenome assembly OMGU01 (sample SAMN05578581, study PRJEB25193) | human gut metagenome | biome: Human Microbiome; feature: human-associated habitat; material: feces | host: Homo sapiens | place: USA:Birmingham
TTCTCTTCTGAGAAACTCCACTGTGCTGAACAGGCTTAAAGCCTAACAATAAAAAAGAGAGTCAAATTTAACATCTGGCTCTCTTTTCTTATTCACATTTTAGTGTAGGAACGAGGTGTATGAATAATGTATGAACAGTGTATGAATCATCCACTTTTACATACTTTTTATCACTTCTACCTCATCCCAAAAACCACGTATTTAAGCGGTTTCTTAGAATTTACCTGCCTTAGCAGCTTCCTCAATAGAAATTTAAAAGTACAGGTTTATGCGGTTTGTTTGGCGTGTTTATGGCAATGTTATAGCAACGGTCTAATTCCTATAACGTTTATTTTTGGGTTTCGTGTTTACTTTATCATCGACGATTACTCTATATCTTCATGATAAACTATTCGATATTATTAGTCAATAAAGACTTTATCCTGTAATACCATCAGCAATCGCTTTTGCAATCTTTTTATAACCAACCTTCTTATAAAGATCATAGTCATCTTTATCATCGACAAAACATACTTCGACTAAAATCGCTTTATTGATCGTATGGTTAAGGTAATATAAACCGCCTGTTGTTTTGATTCCTCTGTTCGTAAATCCTAGCTTTTTCATGTTTGCTAAGATTCTGTTTCCAACAGTTTTCTTAATCCCTACACTCTGAGTGCACCAGATTTCTGTACCTGCAATTTTCTTGTCTCCCTTGTGATCGTTTCGACCCGAATTAAGATGAATCGAAACATCTAATGCTGCTTGTCTTTTGTTGCACTTAGTACAGATCTTTCTGAGGACATCCGTCTGACTAGTTCCATTGCTAACTGTACAATTATATGCCTTATGTCCTTTTTTCTTTAATAGCCTTACGACTTCTTTGCAGATTTTTCTGTCTTCTCTGCTCTCATCTAATAAGTCACTTGCTCCACAGGCAATCTTACCTGCGGGGTTGTGACCGCCATGAATATTATATACTGCCATTATTCTTCCTCCTGATCTTTATTTACTACTTTGTCTGCTACTTCTAAACCTTTTGTTAATGCTTTGGGTACGTTATATCCTGCTTCCACAAAATTTTCCACGATAGATCGAATCTCATTGATCAGCAATGACGCCAATACAAACCATCCGAGTAATGTTGTAATCCCAAGATCTACACCGATTACTTTTCCAATCTCAATGAAAACTGCTGATGATCCGAATGCTACCATTATCATGATCCAGTATCCTAACTTTTTCATGACGCCTCTCCAGCCAATTCGTGAACTTACTTTTCCCTCCATCTTCGCACCCATCCAACCAGTAAACTGATCTGCTACGTTCAGTGCCAGATAAGCCACAAAAAGAATCCAGTGTTCGCCTAAAATATAACTCAGTACGGCCACGATCGATCCTGTCACTGCATTGTATGTGTCAATTACATTGTTTGTCATTTTCTTCATTTCCCTCACTTTCCTTTCTTTAGTTAGAAAATTATTATTTTACACATAAAAATAAGACCCACAGCGGTCTTGCTCTGATTTCTATATTCCCCTTCATTCTATTCTTCTACCTCTGCATCCTGAATCTCATAAAACTTATTTGTGAACTCTGCAATATCTTTTCTGATCTGTACTTTGTTCGCTTTGTAAAGATCACGATCCTGGATTGTCTGGTTTACATTATCGTTTCCTGCTCCGTCAGATGTGACGTTTGCAGATAAATAAACCACCTGTTTATCTACATCTCCATCCTTTACTGTGATTGTTCCTGTAAGTGTTGTGCTTTTCTTTGTTTCTAACATAGTTATGCTCCTTTCATTTTGCATAAATATAGGCATCAGCGATTAAGCCAATGCCTGAGTTAATTGTTTTATTGTTTTTTCTGCCTGCAGTAATCTTGTCTGCAGATCATTGATGATTGCTTCTTGCATGTCGATTTGACCTGCTTGATATATTAAATCTTTTCTGGTCTTTTGGATCATGAAGGTATTTGCTCCGATCAATTCATCGTATGCCAACGTGTAAACCTCAGTCATGTTTTTTTCGCCATATGTTTTTTCAGCATACTCTGGATCTATATGGTGCGTTGCACATATTCCAAATTGTTCGTTGTGGGCTTTCCCATAATCGTTCAAAACACCGTTTACATTCTGTGCCTTGAAACCTATGTGATAGGAATTATCGGTGTCATCCCTGAATCTGTACTTAATCGGTTCTAATTGCATGTAAGTTTTGATAAAGTCGTCATCAAAGTGTCGGAAATCTTTCTTGATTCTTTCGTCAGAGCTGTTACGGAATCCTTTTCTGGAACTTACTCCTGATGTTTCTATGTACATCATCCCAGAACCAGAATCTCCATTTACGTAAAATGCATGATATCCAGCATAATAGTAAACGTTGTTTGTATTATTATAGTTTCCACAACTTATATATGCATCATTTCTATCTTTCCATGTATAATGCCCGCCTGAAGCATTATAAATCCAACCACCCGCAATAAAATCTGTTGCATATAAATTTCGATAGCATTCAACGCCATCAGAAACAGATTTTAAATAATAATCTCCACCAATACCAAATTTAAACCATGTCGAGTAAATATTTGTATCATTCGCTGTGCCTTGAATTGTTAAATGCCCATCGTTCAGATATGCCGTATCTCCAGAGTCTCCTATATTTCCGGTTCTTATATTTCCATAAATAGTAGCATTTTCTGCCACCAAACTTCCATCATAACCAACTCTAAACGGCGCAGAACTACTATCTTCGCTCCCTGCCCAAAAAGCTGCAATTCCGCCAATCCCTGACGCATTGCTTCCGCTGTTTGTCATTAGATATGTTGATGTAATATCGTATCGACCAATCTTACCTTCCGTAGCTGTAACATTTCCACTAAACGTACCAGTCGCACCTATCAAGTTTGCACCTGTTATCGTGCCTGTTGCTGTGATATCTTTGGCAAATATACTATTAACATCGATTTTATCTGCTGTGATAGAACCAGCTGCGATTCTATCAGCACTGAGATATCCAGTTGTAATGATTCCACCATCAATAGTTGTTTGATCTGCAATCATTTGCTCAGCTACTAATGCACCCTCTGGTAGATCTGCACTTGCTCCAGACCAAGTTATTAACATATTTTTTCCGTATGGATTATCAAATTTAGTAACACGACCACCATCCCAAACATCTGTTTTAGCCAAATATAAATCCCATGTACTGGTTGCGGTTTTAATGATTCGCCATGCTCTTGCAGGAGTTCCTGTTTGTTTAAAACTCCCCATTCCAGGGTCTGTGTTTCCTGCGTTACTAAATCTGATTCTACATTCAGTGTAACCATGTTCCCTATGATTAACGCCAAAAATAATATTTTGATTGGCATAATTCTGTTTTACTTGTAGTGTTGCTATTTTAAAAAATCCTTTGGTGTTTCCACCACTACTAAAATTTAAATACGAAACATTTGTTTTATTATTTATAGTATTCTGTAAATCTGTATTTAACCCACTAAACGTAACCAACCCATTCATATTAATAGCAGATGCTACTAATGTAGCGGTCCGATCAGTTAACTCGAAATCAGTTGAATTTGTACCAGATTTAACCAACCAATTGAATTTATCAGCAGTTTGACTAGCTATTGTTTCTGCAGCTGTAATCTGCTGATCCACATCTTCTGGTGCTTCAGTGTAATCGGTTGCTTTGTTACCATATTCAATTTTTACTTTTTTAAAATGTATTGAACCATTACTAACTAGTTGTAATGAAACACTCGTATATGCTACGGCGTCACTACTACCATGAGTTTTCTTAAGATCTCCCTCTGAAAAAGGAACTTGTACCCTGATCCATTTCCCATCAGATAAAGGTGCACTTAATTTACATTGTGTCCCGGATAATATATCTTGAGATTCGTACCAACCAATGCGACCGCCTCCGCTATTATACGCTTGCAATGCACAAATACATCCACGATTCAATTCAGAAACCTTATCGCACATGAAATCAAACGATACAATAATTCCTCTATGCATTTCTTCAACTGGTATAAAAGCATGTGGGATAATTCTATTCCACTCTAAACCAGCCCCGCTCCTGCTTATTGATACAACCGTAAACCCATCATCATCGATACTTTTTCTGTAATTACCATTTATATACCAGTAATCATCACCCGATGTGAAATCCTTACTACGCAATACTAAATTTCTTCCACCAATTTCTAAATTAGCAAGATTCGTTTCTGTACTGGAAACCCTTGTGGTCAAACCAGACAGACTTGTTTCAACTTTCGTGACTCTTTCCTGTGTTCCTGCTAAATTTGATTTGACTTCGGATACAGTCTGTGTTGTTCCTACTAAATTGGATTCAATCGTATTAGCTTTCTTTGTAACAGCTACAATTGAATCATTTTGACTATTCAGAATTGTTGTATGTTCGCCGATTGTGGTTTTCATACTATCTACAGTATTTACAGTTGCGTTATATCTGCTTAGTAAAGCATCATAGTTTCCTTTGATCGTTGTATCTTCGGAAATCAGACTTGATATCTGTCCCTGCATCGTACTGATACTTGTTGTGTGAGATGTTGTGATCTCTGTGATATTGTCGATCTGAGATTGTGTATCTTCAGGAGCTGGAGTCCAATCTGTAGGTTTGTTTCCTGTTTCAATCTTATATCTTCGCGTTTTGCATTCTATCGCGGTAACTCTTATATATTTTGTGGTAGCTTTCAGTTCTATAATAATACTGCTTTTTTGTCTTGGATTATAACCAACAGTATTTATACAATTTTTATCGGCATCATACTCACAATATCTTCCTGAATTATTAGTGTTTGTAAAATCTTCATATAGAGTAATTGTTATATATTTATTTCCTGAAACATCTATCCAATCACTAGTTTGATCTCCACCGCCAGAACTAATAAAACTTCCTTTACCATCTGTAGACAAATAGCCTTGTGTGATATTTTTTTGAACTAATAAATTCCTGCCACCAACCTCTATATTATCCACAGCACTATCAGCATAGCTCTTAGCACTGCTCAACGCACTGTTTGCCTGTTCTAAGGCATACTTCTGTGCATCGGATAACTTACCATCCGCATACAGCTTAGCACTGCTCAGATTATCCGCTACGGTTGTTTCCATTTCATTAAATACAATATCTAACGTCTGGTTCTTATCGTTCATAACGATCGTAGAAGATTTCAACTTCGTCGTAGAACCATTCACTTCCTTGATCACACTGTTAATATCCAGTTTCGAACCAGAAATATTTGCATCATCTGCCACGATGCCATCTCGAATAATCTTTCTCTGAATCGTTTTCTCTGTAGCTCCAAGAGCATCCCAAATCAGATTCCCATTCTTATCCCAGACAGACATACTGTAATCGTTTGAAACATCTTTTCCGATCTGGACCCTGACACGGTTTGCATCTGAAATCTGAATGGTATTATCACTCCATTTTGACTTACCATCAGAACTATGTACCGTCAGATTTGTTGTATTAATGTCCATACCTGTGATCTTATCAAACGACAGATTCTCAATCATTGCATTTTTGATCATGCCGTTTTCAATCGTTGTATTCTTTGACGTCAACGTTAAGTTCTGAATGTTGTCAGATGTAAGATTGCCGTTTACTAACGTGTTAAGATTAGCATAACTACTTTCCAATACTCCAACTCTGCCAACTGCTGCATTAAGGTCCGTGATCGTAGCTTTTGTTGCAACCAGTTTATCGATCTCTGCATCTTTTGTTTTCAGCTTTGTAATCTCAGCGTTGGTAGTATTTAAATTCGTAATCGTCGCATAGGTAAGTTTTGCATCTGTAGCTTTTAGATAATCGGCTTCAATATTCGCAATCCTAGCATTCGTTGCATTTAGATTCGTCGCGGTTGCTTCTTTAAATGTTGCATGGTCAGATTCTAAGGTGTTGATTTTTGCATTTGATACCTGCAAGTCGTTTGTGAATGTCTGTTTAAAATTCGCCACATCAGTTTTTAAAGTTTCAAACTCACCTGTTTTAAATTTCAAAACATCTCCAGACAGATTCTTGATCGTTGCATTTGTAGCTGTCAGATTATCCACCATGAGTTTTTTTACAAATGCTAATTCGTATTCAACTCGTTCTGCCATTTCGGTTATAGGGCCCTTTGTATCAGAATCATCTTCCTCAGCGGTATTCCCATAACTTGCAATTGTCTGCATCAATCCACCGTCATAACTTGTTATTAATGATATAATCGGAATTGTGAATTTCGTGCCATCATTTTTTACAGCAGTAATAATATCTCCGATATCAAGTCTCGTATCTCCGATAAATCTTAATGCTGCAGGTGTGAATACTAAGCCTTGGACAGTATTGTAAACACCGTCTAATATACTCTGTGTCATAACCGGATTTTGCATACTTATGCCGGTAGCTCCTGATCCAGATGAAAGTGTCTGATCTGAGTTATCACATGTCAATCTTTTGATACTGAAACTTTCTTCTGTTTCTTGCAGATCGTTATAAAATATATTGCTTGGAATCTCGTAATCAATACCCTGATACCATCGAAACTCGATCATTCCAGTTCTTCCACATATAGCAAATTTGCCGAATAATCCTGCGATAAATCCGATTGTTTCTTTGTATGTATATCCATCAAAAGGATTTACATATGTTGTGATCACTTCGCTTTCCTCGATTTCTTCGTTGTAATCGCCTTCCTCAATGATCGCTCTTTGATTGATCTGGATTCCTCGCTGTAGTGTAGATGTATCAATCGCAACGCCTGTCATCGTGCTGATTTCAGCCAATATATCTACTGCATCCGTTGGATATCCTAATTTAGAATAATATGCCCCATTGCATCTGCTTGCTAATCTGTCATATGCAGTAAACGTAACCTTGTTGCTTTCAATCTTTGGATTCTGGATCGTATATAACCCCATCGGAATATATTCCATCGCTCCATCGACTTCCACGCCGATCTCCAAGCTGGCTTCTTTTCCAGACAATGCAATTCCTTTATTCTCGATCGTCGCCTGAACATAGCTCGCCACCGCACTCCCGATTGTTATTTCTTCCGCACCAGACGTTATTGTAAAATTCTTTACAGATTCTACTAATACTTTTTCGTTCTCCAGAAGCCTTGTATTAAATTTTCTGTTTGACCCTGCTATTGCATCGCCAAATTTTTTACTTGCCTGATACATATAGCATCACCTCCGGCTAGTCTTCGATCATAAACATCAGGTCTTCAATATCTGCGACAGATGGGATGTCATAGCGATCTGCATTTTCGCATCGTTCAAGTTCTGCGAATGAAACTTTCATGATATCAATATCAGTGTCCACTTCCTGTAGTTCTTTGATTTCTTCGTTTACAATCTCTTTACTTTCTTCTGTCATTTCATACTGGTTTTCTTTCACGATCGGCTTATCGTCCTTATCTTTTTCTGCATATCGTTCACAGATCTTAAGGCGGTTTTCATCATATTCTTCGATCGCTTTTCGGAATGCTTTCATATTTTTAGAAATTGCATATCCTAATTTTGCCGTATAAACTTTGCTTGACTGTTTCACTAATCCTTCGTGGATTCTCATAATCTCTTTTAACTTCATTTCCATCTCTCCTATTTCTGTACGATCTGAACGCTCGCACTTTTGTAATAATAAATACCATCCCCGATATACCCCAGATGCTCTTTTGTAAGAGTTCCGCGGTATACAGTGATGGTATGTGTTGTTCCCATGTCTCTAAATGTGATCGGAAAGAATCCTTTCACCAGATTATTTTTTATCTTCTTAACTTCGGACTCTGTGAGGACTCCCCACTTGATATCCAATGTCTTTTTCTCTGCAATTGCTTCTCCAATCATATCTCCTGATGATGATCGTTCGGTATTCGCACTCCAGATGATTTCATCCGAAGTGCTTAGTTCAACCGGCTCTGGCAATGCAGTGTTTCCACATGTTAATGTTGCCATCTTATTTCTCCTTAGATCAGGATCGGTCGTTTGCCGGCTCTGATATCTGCGTTATTGTTGTCGTTTACGGTTTTGGTTATTTTCTTCCCATCCAGGTAAACATCTGCATCAATCGATTTGACAGCGTTGATCAACTCCATGAGCAGGCGGATGATTTGATCATCTTTGCCGCTACCACCAGATAATTCTGCTGCTTTTTTCGCCATGGCGATCATCTTATCTTCTGGTGCTACAACCTCGCCTTGATGGCGGTTATCTCCGATCATGGCTAGCTGTGGGGTGTTTTTCTTTACGTAGCCACCTTGTGCTAATTTTGGCACCCTGCCTTTGATGTTTACTCCCGGTATTTTGTTTATTACACCAATCGCTCCATTTATGGTGCCAGCAATTCCATTCCATGCTGCTTTCAAAGGTCTAGTAAAAACGTCTTTAAACTTAGCTACTAACGTTGTGCTTGCTTTTGTTCTTAAATAATTCCACGCTTTTGATACCTTAGATATACCCTTAGAAGCCCAATTTTTTATTTTAGCTTTTAATGTAACAGGTTTATCCTTCAATGAATTAAAAACATTCCTTACAGAATCAAAAGCCTTTGTCTTGATTGCAGTATATGTGGCAACTACTGTTTTCTTTATATCGCCGATTTTAGATATAATTCCACTCTTAACACCAGACCACCAATCTTTAGCGGTTTCCAGTGCACCTTTAACTTTTGCTTCGATACCTTCTACTTTCTCGGCAGCTTTTTGTTTTACACCAGACCACCAATCTCTTGCAGTATCTAACGCACCCTGAACCTTAGCTGCAATATCTCCAATCTTATCTTTTGCTTTTTCCTTAACATTGGACCACCAGTCCCTTGCGGTATCTAATGCGCCTTGAACCTTAGCCACGACTCCAGCAACTTTTTCTGCTGCCTTCTGTTTCACATCGGACCACCAGTCTTTCGCTGTATCCAATGCTCCTTCGACTTTTGCAACCAATGTAGCTGCTTTGTCCTGAATGGAATCCCATCCTTCTTTCAGGTTAGCGATCGCACCATCTGCCTTTTCTTTCGCTTCTGCTACCAGAGATGCAGCCTTATCTTTAACAGATTCCCAACTTTCTTTTAAAGATGCAAGTGCACCTTTAACTTTTTCTTTTGCCTCAGCTTCCAGTTTGGCTTTCTTGTTCTTGATGCCTTCCCAAAGTTTTTTGATTGATTGGATTGGATGAATGTTCTTCTTCGCCCATTTCCATAGATTTTTAAATCCTGTAGCAATTCCAATCAAGAATTTTCCAAACTTGGTTTTCTTAATTTTCCCCCAGTTTTTATAAATCAAAATACCTGCAGCAACTAAAGCTGTGATCGCTACAATTACTAATCCAATCGGACTTGTAAGAAACGCCATTGCTATTCCAAACGCTTTCGTAACAACTGTGGCAATTGAACATGCTGCGCTCCATGCTTTCGTAGCGATTGTCATTGCTGTCTGTGCTACTTTAGTCGCGATCATGATAGCTTTATTCTTGATCATCTGTGCTGCTTGTTTTACAAATTCTACTGTTGTTTTTGCAATTCCGACAGCTAAATTCTTAACATATGATGCGCCCAACAGAATTGTCTGTTTAATATCGGCTGCTTTTGCTGTTACGGCAAGTTTGATCTTACCTGCAAGAGTAGCAAATGATTTTGCAAATGGAGCAACTGCATCTTTAGCATATAAAGCATTTAGGTATAATGTTTCTGCTTTATCTTTGATCTTCGCTACTGTTGCAAGCTTAACCATTTCAGCGAGTGCTTTGAATGCTTTTCCTGCACCGCCCATCTGACCGATCAGTGACAGAAATTCAATTCCTTTGACTGCTGCATTAAAACCAAGAAATGCTACCGTGATTGCCTGCACTTCGCCTTGATGTTTATTGATCCAGTTTGCTAATCCGTTCAATCCCTTAACCAGAAGATCTAAGAATCCGATGATCGCATCTCCGACAAAGTTAGCAAGCGGTTTGAATAAGTGATCCCATGCCCACTGCCATAGTGGCTGCAATGCTTTGCATACTGCTGTCAGTACATTTAATGCTGCAGCTAATAATTCAATCAGTTTTGGAGCAAGTTTCTGCATGGTCCACTTTCCAAGTGGCACCAACATGTTCTTCCAGATCCATTTGAAAGCACCTATTGCAACCTTGCTAAATGCACTAAAAGCTACTCTTAGCTTATCAATTGCTTTTCGTAGATTATCATAGCCTTTTCCAAGTTTCGTGGCTCTTTCATTTTCTCCCTTGGGAAGAGAGCCCATATCTACATTACCACCAGATGCTCCACCTGCTGCGGATCCTGTACCAGAAGATGGTGTAGAACTCTTTGATCCGGATGATCCTTTTATTTCAGTCAATTTATTGATCTGATCAAATCCCATCAATCCAGATATCTTCTTTGCCGTCTTTTTGGCTGTGTCTCCAACTTTCTTTGTCGACTTATTCAGCTTATTTGCGGAACTTGTCGCATTGTTTAAGTTGTTAGATACCTTTCCTGCACTTGTCGCCGTCTTATCAAGACTTGCTGACGCTCCACTGGTCTTCTTGCCCATGATCATTGCTGTAAACGACTTGAATGCATTTGCAAGAGTCATTAATTTTCCAAGCACCAAGTTAATTACTTTTACGATTGGCAAGAATAAATTGATCAATCCTTGTCCGATTGAGGCCTTTAAGGAATCAAATTGTAATGACAGAATCCTGATCTGGTTCGCCCACTGATCAGAGGTCCTTGAAAAGTCCCCTGTCGCATTTTGTAGCTGTTGCTGTACAAATGCATATCTTAAGGCTACTTTCTCCTGTTCCGTCATAGCGCTGGTCGTTTTACCGAATCCATTTGCCAGTGCGTACTGATCAAGCGCTGTTTGTGTCATTACAATACCGAGATCTTTTAACGTTTCTGTTTCTCCAGAGAACACGGATTTCAGTTTCGTGAAAGCTTCGTCCTGCGAAATGTTATAGAAAGAAGCAACGTCTCCAGCAAGTCCAGTAAGAGCCGTACTCATCTTGTACGATTCTTTTTCGGAAAATCCAAAAGCATTTGCCATCGCTCCGAATGTTCCGGTAAACTTCTTTGCCATCGTTTCAGAAAGTCCAAATGTACTTGCTGCATTTTGTGCAAATTCGTTTACCTTTTTGCTCATCGTCGGAAATACAACATCGACAACGTTCTGTACTTCTGTCAGATCTGATCCTAATTCGATACAGTCTTTCCCAAAACTTGTTAATCCTTTTACAGCAAAAGCGCCGGCAAGCATTTTCCCTGTTTTCTTTGCTAAGTTCTGTATTCCACTTAACTGCTTATTAAATTGTTGCTGATTAATTACCAGATCCAGTGCGATCTGTCCTGCACTATCTGCTGCCATACTTATCACCTACCTTGTCTTACACAAAGTAGGCTGGCTTAGCTACTACAACGGTGCTTACCTATGCTCTTCCCTTTGCGGATCCATACTATATTTACCTGTTTGCATCGGGGACATTTGATTTCCCCTTTTACATATTCTGCAACCATCAATGTCTGGCCGCATTCCTTACATTTTATCTTTTCAATTTGTTATTCCTCCTGCCATATCAATAAATGCATGTTTCATCGTTTCTAAGAAATCATTCGTTTCTTTTTCTGTCTTTGTCTTAGCGGCTTTTCTTCTCCACTTGTTTCTGATCTCTTTTTGTTCCGGAGTAAACTCTTTGATCACTTCATTATCATCTTCTAATCGGATGGATACGATTCGTCCTAAGGCTGTGTCTGGTCCTATTCCACAAAGTAATGCTTTGAACTCATGCCATTGCATTTCTTTAAATTCTTTGGAATAGATTCTGATTCCGTACTGCTCTGCAAATGAAGATACGATTAACTCCCAGTCTTCAAACAGATCATATCCTGGATCACTTACTCCCCCGATTCTTCTTCATCGTCATCATCACCCGTGATCAATGAAACTGCTTCCTGCACAACCGTGACATAATCCTCAAATTTTAAATGTAATTTTTCCAAGTCTTTCTGCGCCTTATTTGTAAAGACAAGATCACAAAGCTTTGTAACGGCTTTCGGCGAGATATCGTCCCCACCATCGCCAAGCTCTGCCAGAACTTCGATCATAGTTGTCGCATCTGCGTTCACTTCATATTTCTTTCCATTGATCACCAATGCCGGATTCTCTTCAAATTTCAGCTTATCTGTAATATCTACTACTTTTCCCATTCTATCTTCCTTTCAAAAAAGGAGAGGTTTCCCTCTCCTAAACTCCTGGTGTTACTGTTGGTTTACCGTTGCTCTGTACTTCAAATTCCAGAGGCGCAACTGCTGTAGAATCCCCTGCTCCTACGTTTGTCACATTAATAACCGCACTTGCAAACTTGACAACTGTTTTATCTGGGAACGTCCACTGAAAATCTTTTTCTACATTCCTTCCATTTTTCCATGCCAATCCTGCAACCGCATCATTTCCGGCATCTCCTACGTTTCGTTTCGCTGTAACTGAGATCGTAACGGATTTTGCAGTCATTAATCTGCGTGTCCATCCTTCTGTATCAAATGGAGTCCATTCCTCAACACCGTTATCAAAGGACACTTCGAATGTTTCACAGTCCGCAATATCTTTCATTGCAGCGGTTGCCCCTGATGCTGCAGTGTCGATCTGAAACTGATTCTCATAGCAAGGATATACTCCGCTTTTAGCTGTTTCGCTCATCGTCTACCTTCCTTTCGTAATAAATGTCAAACCAAATGACACGTTCGTAGATCCCTTTATCATCCGTTCCAACATCTACTGGTTCAGGAACCTGCATGGATAAGAAATCTACTTTTGTATCTTTGATCATAAATTGTTTCTGTGTTTCTAATATTTCAAACAGTTCGACTGCTGCCTGTTCTGTTTCTTTTGAATTGTTGTTCCAGTGGACTAAGACAGATATACTTTTCGTATCATATTTCTTATATCCACCTACTGCATACCGTTTTGGAGCATAGGAACTTCGTTGATACACTCCAATGGATCTGTCTTTTTTGTTATCCAACTTTCCTGTGTAATAGTGATCAGCTTCATATACTGTTTTCAGCCAGTCTTTCACATCTGCTAACAAAATCATACGCCACTCTCCCTTCGGTACAGTTTCCTGAATGCTTTTTGTGCAAAGTCCTGATACAGACCACCAGGAAGCCATGGATTAAACCATTCGCCGCCTGCAAATGGATTTTCATAGGTCTGAAAATTGTATTCTGGATGGAAATACAATCTTCTGGCGTAACGTGTTGTAGACACGATCCTTGCACGTCCTGTTTTGCTGTAAGTATAATCCACAAACGTATTATCATTTTGCAGATTCCCTGTATCAAACGGCATAACCTGAGCTTGTACCACTTCGGTATGCAAAGCTTCTGCTGTCTTTTCCAGTGCTGTGACTTGTGCCTGTGAAAGCTCCCGAAGTCTCTGCGTGTTGATTTTTATAATTGAATTGCAACGGATCATCACATCAACTCCAATCTGGTATAATTGACTGTCCCATCAGGATTTCTTGCCTTTTCTCCACTTACGATCGTTCTCTCAACTCCAAAGACTGTTGCGACACCGCAACTGATCACTGGTACATCCGGAGCAATATCTCCACAAAAAAGAGCAGATCCCGTAACCTGTACGATCTTCTGCTCATTTGTCATAACTCTTTTCGCTTTGTCCTGATAATTGCATTTGAAATCTGCATCGATCAGAGTGATCGGCTGCCCTTCCTCTCCAATCTCTTCGCTGTCAATTCGAATGTGGATATCCGTCTGACACATTGATTTTGGAATTAACTCCGGCCATTTCATCAGATCGCCCCCAATCTCCTGCAGCACAATCCTGTCTGCTCTAACATTGCGTAATTATCAGCTTTCATGATCACTCCATCCTGAACTGTCACATTCCATCCACCGGCATTGATTCCCATTGACACGCCATTGATCGAATAAGAACTTAAGACACTGTTGATCAAAGATTCATTCTCTGCTTCAAAGTCTGCCTGTTTACAGACAACCAGACGGATCACATCTTTTTGAAATTCTGTCAGATTCTCAAATCCTCTTGCTACAACACGGTTAAATGTCAGTGTATCAATATGGCGGCTTGCAATATACAGTCTCTTTTCAAGATCATCCGTTGTGATCACACCGCTGACTTTTTCATAATACTCCTGATCCGCATAAGAGGCGAGTGCCATATGCACCACCTCCTACACTTCGGTATATTCCGTAGTGTCTACGTCAATGTAAACAGAATCGACCTTGCCATCTTTTCCATTCGGGAATACAAATACGTCAGATAATGTTCTGTTCTGATACAGATAACCATCACCTTCTGTGTGTGTTCCTGGGTCAAAGTAATAAATGGATGAGATCTTAGGAACTGTTTTACATGTCTGTCCGCATGCGATCAGCACATTGATCTTATGTGATCCTGTTACGGATTTGCCTGCGTCTTTCTTTACTGGTGCAAATCCGCCTTCTTCAACTTCCCAGTTAAACTTATCATAGAAGCGTTCATCATCGATAACTTCCATGAGCGTCACACCATCGATGTCAGTTACTCGTGTTTCGATTCCCATACCGCCTTCTGCGATCTGAGTCATCTCAATCTTACGAGTAAATTCTGTAGACAGTTCTAACAGATCCATGATCGCAGATGATACATACATGATCAGTGATCCATTCGCTTTGTATCTGCGAAGTTTTCCTGCTGCAAGGAATCCTTTTAACTTGCTGAATACATTTGCTTTTGTATAATCACTGGAAGCTGTTGAGCTGTGATATCCAGTCACTTTCTGCGCAGCCTGTGCTACTTTAGAGAAGAATAACGCATCTGTTTCTGGAACTACCTGAGTCTGTTCAAAGACTTTGGAAATATTCTGGATAGATGCTGTTGCGTTTGTCTCATCGACATCTGCTTTATCAACAAGGAATGATACATCTCTGTCATGCTCCACTGTAAACGCAGTATCTGTCTGTGCATAAGTTCCTTTATTCCATCCGCCATTTCGACTATGGTTTTTGAATCCAGATACAGACATCTGTGTGAAGTGGAATGTTTTCGCATCCAACCATGTTACATTTGATGTTACGAATGGAGAAGTTAATGTTCCCTGCATTAAGATCTCCAGGAGTTCCGGCTCCCATACCTGTGCATAATTTAATGCCATTCTTTCTTACCTCCTAATTAAATCGGTTCCATCGTTTTGTTGGTACCGCTTTCCGCTGTGGTGTATTGCCACCAGTCTCTCCACCGTGCTGCTGTCCAACTCCGATCTGACGGAATCCTGTCTGCTGTTGTTCCTGTGGTTTTAACTGTGGCACATCTTCCAATACTTTGTTTAATGCTTCTTTTAATTTTTCGGAATCAATCTTTCCATCCTGTACGACCTGTGACACGTCTGCCAGTTTTAACACGTAAGGCATTGTTTTTAAGTCAATCCCAAGTTCTCCAGATAACTTATAGGCATCACGCTCGATCATGGCTTTCTGCGCCATCTGCTGTGCGTTCTGTGCCTCGTTCTGGATTGCTTCGATGTTTGGTTCATTTGCAGCTTTCTGTTGTTTAAATGCCTGCATCGCCTGCTCAGCTTCTTCCTGGCTAAGTCCCTGCTGTTTAAAATAGGCTTTTAATGCAGTGTTTTCTTTTGCTGCTAATGTTCCATCTAACATCTGCTGAATCTTATTGTAGTCAATCTGTGGCGGATCAGCTGCCGGCGGGGTCTGATTTACTCCTGGCTGTGGTGCAGGTTCTCCCTGTCCCCCTGTTGGCTCTGATCCTGGTTCCGCAAAAAACTGTAGATTCATGTTTAATTTCTTTTTCATTGTTGCTCCTTTCCATTTTGTGGGTGTCTCCCAATTATCCATTGTCTTCGGTGTCACCGCCCACGCATCTTTTACCCTCTTATCGTGTTTGGAGCATAAAAATAAGACGTCTTAACGGAACGTCTGCTACCGAGATTTATGGATCACCTCTTACTTTCTTACCTTGGTGCTTCTTTTTGGTTTTTCTTCTTTCTCAGTTGATTCCTGAGTTTCTGATTCTTCTACAGGTTCAGTGATTTCTTCCGCTACACCTGCTGCGATCAGTACCTGACCCCTTTCATCTGTAACGTCAAGCTCATCCCCAACATGTTTTTCAAAACCAAGTTCTCTGTCGTGATAATTGTAAGTTACTCTTACTTTCATTGCTGGTCCTCCTTTCCTTAAAAATGGGTATAAAAATACCACTAACCATTTCTGATCAGTGGTACTAAATACGTCTTTCTTTTTTTAATTGTTCAATCTCTTCTTCAGTTAACGGAAATGCTTTCATCGGCTCTTTTCTCATAATTTTTTCTCTTTCTTCTAATTCTTTTTCTAAATCTTTTTCTAAATCTTTTTCTTCCATCTTAAATCACCTCTAATTCTATTACGTTTTCTTTCCTTGATAGTACCCTATATATACAATCTTTGTCAAGCAATAGCTCTCTCTGTTTCGTATAATGACTTAATTTTTCTATATAAGCTGCTTTTGATCCTTTTTTGACATAAATAATTATTTTATATTTTGAGTCAAAACTACGATTTTCAATGACCGATGTACTAAAGAATTGCTTACCTCTATACAAACCGTTAATTGGAATATTATTCGAAGGATCAATATCCATGCCTCTATATGCTATTACATCTTGTTGCAACACATTCTTTTTCAATGCTGCTGATATTGTATCTGCATATTCTTCAAGTTTTTCATCTTTTGGCATATCACCTCTAAGCATTCCATTCAATCGTTCAAAAAATCGATCGGGTTTTCTGTCACCAGAATTATATGTATATTTTTCGATTGCGTGTTTTTCTTTTCCTGACAGGCTTTCAATCCAACTCGCAGATTCCTTTCTCAAAACATCGACAACTCTATTTTGTGGAAGTGCCATAAAATCAGCAAGTGGTCTCTTTGATTCGGCATATTCCTGACTGCTTTTGTTCCCTGTCCGCATTCGTACATGCTTCCATTGTTCTTGCCTTGCAGCGTATAGTTTTTTATTCGTTGGATCCAAAGAATAATTGGCTAACCTTCCAAACTTCTCTTCTTGTCTCCGAGCATATTGTTGTTTCTGATCATCCTTGTAATCTTCCTCAACCTGTTTAATCTCTTTCTTTGAAAACTTATCGTCTGGCGGTGTACTAACCCCAGGAAAGTATGTTGTGTGACTGTCTTTACAGTTTGGATGATAAAGTCCTGCTGCCATTGCAGAACTCATCAGCGGATAACTTCCGTCCTTGCTGCTACCACCGCTCCACACATCGTCGATCAAAATCTTCCCGACAAACGGTAAACACTTTGGGCAAGGATTCCCTCGCTTGTTCATGATCACGAGATGACATCCCCATTCCTTGCGTTTCTCGCCCTCTCCGGTAAGATAAGCTCTCTTACTTGCTGTTCGGATCGCCATGCCTGCGTATTCCTCAATCCTATGCATTGATCCATTCTTGTACTTGATGCATTGGATACCTGCAGCAAGAAAATCCTTTGTCGCCATGTCTACAGCTTTCTCATAAGTGCCAACACCACTGTTCGCATATACCTGCGCATTGAAGATTGTTTTTCGATACTGATCATTCGCACGTCTTAGCATTGCCGTTTCTGCATTATCCATATCAGAAACCGTTGCATCGATTAGTGCGTTCATCTTACGATCGTTGATCTGAAAACAGGAAGCATCAATATCTCCCTGTCCTCTATTGGAACTTTTGTCAATAGATTCTAAGATCTGTGCTTCCTGATCTAAATATCCACGTTTTCTTGACTCACTGATCAGTGCCGGAATACTGGAATTGATTTCTCCAAATTGGTCCTTATATTTCTCTTTGTTTCGCTTCTTGTATTCTTCCAAAGCTTTCAATTGTTCTGCCTGCCACATGCCCCATTCAAAACCTTCTTTTGTTTCTTCTGCCCTGTGGCGGTCCATGTTTCGGATCATGGATGCGATCAATTCATCTTCAATTCTTTTCAGCGCCTCTTGAATATCGTACTCATTCATCGTTCACCCGTGTTGTAATACACTTTATACCCACGTTTCTTAAACTCTCGTTTCATCTCTTTGAGTTTTGACATGCTGCTACACCTGTCCTTTCTCATTTCGATGATTCCGTTTTTCTCAATCGCATAAATGCCGAATGGAACGTGATCACTCATCTGCTTTAGGAACTTTTTCGTCTCCTGTCGGCTCATTCGGTATGAGTGGTTCATTATTGTTACTACCATCTGTTACTCCTATCTGAAAATCTCCTGCTGCCGTATTGACCGCCGGATCTTCTACTTCCATGATTCCTTGTTCTGCTTTCAGCCTTGCGACCTCTTGTTTCTTCCATTCGTCATCTCTCGAATCTCCATACAGCTCGTCCACACATGCTTCAACGCTCATGACTCCCTGTGATCTTCCTTTTCCAACAGTTTCAACTTGCGATTCAAAACTTGGATTTGCATATTCTCCAAACGTTACGTCTACCTCGACATCATCATTACTGCTCTGTCCATTTAGTTCACGGTATGCTTTGATACTTACCTTGATCAGACTTTGCAAGTCTTCCTGCAATGCGCCTACGATCGCATTTCTGCTATAAAGTGTAGCTTTCTCTTTTTCTCTCTGTGCATCTGCGTTATCCAGTTTCTTTACGTCAATCCCTAACGTTGACGGACTGATCAGACCTTGCAGACATAAATCCAGTGCTGTTATGTATGCTGATAGATAGCTTTCATGTGGAATCTCTGGTTGCTGCAATACGATCTCATTCTTTGCACCTTCGTGCATGTCGGAATCTGTTTTGATGTATCGATTATCAAATGGATTCACTGGTAATGTCGCTCCTGTTTCTGGATTTCTTGGGATGAAACATTCTGGAATATACTCTTTGCTCCTTCCAGCTCGAAGTGCATCCATCCATTGGCTGAATGCTTCGTCAAAGGCATCGAACGCATCAATCTTACGATCAAAGATACTCTGACCTCTGCTATCCCATTTTCCAGATTCAAAGAACATAAGCGGTACAGCGAGCATATATTCGCCACGTTGCTTGATCTCTCCATCTTTGCCTTCCTGGTATGTTGAGAATGCCAAGTTCTGCAAGTTTCTTGTTTCGTCCAGTGCATCAAGTGGCACTTCTTTATCATCGCAGGTCAGTTTATATTTGATATATCCATAGCCGTAATACTCATGCAGGATATATTCTCTTCTTTTGTAGTCATAAACCGTTTTGAACTCAATCTCTGTGATCCTGCCACGATTATTTTTGACCTCAAGTCGTTCTCCAGGATAGTACTCAATGATCGGATACTGTGAAAGACTTGTATCAAATGTGACCTTAAAAGCTCCATCTCCGATGTACAGAGTTTCTTTCGTTGCTTTCTCCAGTCGCTTCTTGATCTTGTTCTCTTTCGCGATCTCATCCCAAATATCCTGATCCTGCTTCTTTTTAAAATCAAAATCGTTTAGACTGGCAAGAGTCACACTTGTGAGCATGTCCACGATCAGCGATGGAAGTCCTGTATGAATCTTATTGATCTCCATTCCTGGACTGCACTTCGCCGCCCAGAAACTCTGCCGGCTTGTATTGATAACAAGCTGTCGGTACAGCTGTTCCAGTTCGTTGCTGTCCCCTCTGTACCAGATACGGTTTTTGATCGCATTCGCTTCATAGTCTAATGTTTCAGTTATGTTGATTCTTGAGGGATTCGCCGGCTGTACATTTAACCAACTGCGAATCCCTCCTTTTACTTTTTCCATGATATTATCCACCCATTTCATCTTTGTCTCCTATTTGCATCTTGTATGGTAGCCATGCGTACTGACTGGCATTGATCGTATGATCGTTTCTGTCCTCTGGTTCATTGTTCTTGTCTTCTTTCCAGCTGTAACGTTCAAGTTCTGATATATGATTAACGCAATGTTCCAGAACTAAATATGCATCCTGCTGCAACCATGAGATCTGTAGCAGGATTCTGTCTATGATCGTTGTTTTTTTGTATGCCGGAATGAAATTATGTGTACTGCCATGCAGACGTTTGTGTTTGTTTAACTCTGTGATCGTTGCCTGATCGGCAGAATCTATGAATACATCTCTTGCGAATCCCCATTCTTTCCTGTTTGTTTCTAGGAAGTCTACAAAGTTTCGCACCGTATCTGATGGTGCTAGTGGGATTGTCAGATCTGCATTACTGTAAATCTTTTCATCTACTGTGATCACTCTGCGATCTTCTGTGATGATCTGGTAAATCATAGCGATCGTATCTTCCGATTCAGAAGAGTAAGAAGTATCCAGACCTGCTGTGATGGTTTTTATCTTGATCTTTCCATATTTGAGCTGTTGTTTTAACCAGGCTTTGGTTTTAACGTGTCGCTTTCGGTCAAAATTCGAAAAGACAAGACCTGTTGCTTTTCCTCTGAGTCCTTCGATCTTATTCTTCCAGATTTTCGTTCCTTTTGGAGTATTTGCAATGATCTTGTCTAGTTTTTCTTTTGGTAATCCCAAATTATGAACAAAAGAAAAGAACCAATGGACCCAGTTAGGTTTTGGTTCTTCTTTCAACTCATCTTTTATTTCTTTTGGTGTTTCCTGTTCCCACTCTGGTAGTGGTCTGGAACAATTTATGTATTCTTTGTAGATCGGCAGTGCTGGATCATCAGGATTCAATGTTGCCATCAGGTAATCACAACGCATCGCTGATTCTCGCACAAAGTCAATATCTGCTGTATTGATCTCATCAATGTATAAACAACCATACTGACCACCTAATGCCTTTTGCCACTTCTGTTTATCTCCATATCCAAGTACGTAAATTACCTTATCGCCTTTGCTTGTGTGATACAGAAGATGCGGAATCTTATCGTCTTTGGTTCCATTTCCGTGGTACTCGACTAACTGCCCAAAATCATCGATAATCCCTAAATCTTTGTTGATGATATTCTTTTCTGCAGTACCGGTGTCTTTGGCTGCAAGGATATGCAGTTTCTTTGGAGATTCTGCCACCTTAAGCATGAACTTGAAAAGACCTACTGTCGTTTTACCTGCTGCCGTTGTGCCTTCCAGGAACTCTACTGGTGCATCACATCGGATAAATGCTTTGTACTTTTCTGACAGCAACAGACGTTCATCACTCATTTACCCACCTCGCATCTGATTGATCAGATCATCAAGTTTGGATTTTTCTTCTTCCAGACCAGATACTTCTACTTTATCTTTGAACATTCCGAGATGTCTTCCTAACAGTTCTAATGCTTTTCCTTTATCATTCAGCTTAATTTCAACACCGTTGCGCCCTTCTTTGATTCCTGCGATTGCTCTTACCATAGTGTCGGATAAATCTGCGGTATTTTTTATAATCACTTGTCCATCTCGGACCTCGGCGTAATCTGTAGCTTTTGCAAAAGCAATTGATGCTAATTCATTAAGCACTCGATCTTGCGTGATCTCTGTTCTTTCACTTCGCTCCTGCATTCGAACACTGATATACTCAGACACATCTTTAATTTTTAGTAATCTGCTTGCGGCAGCTGCTGCCGTATCTCCATCCTTCACTCTTGGATATGCAACTCTGTAAGCCCGAGATGCATTCAGATCTATCAGGTATTCATCAGCAAATAGCTTTCTTTTTTCTGTTAATGCCATCTGGGCTCACTCCTTTCTTACGCATTGTTCTCTTTATTTGCTACTCTTTACTGTAAATGGAACAATGGATTCTGGAATATAATTCACTTCATATTTGTACTTATTAACTTTTGCTCCGCCAAGATCTTCGATCACATACATACTGTCTTGATTCATGCCGATGATATGTTTCTTATATGTCCCATCTTCTGTCTCTACAATAAGTTTTACTTTCTTACTGCTGTCTGTTTCTAACGAAAATGCTCCAACTAGTTCAAATTCTACTTTGTCTGTTCTTGTATTGATCACTGCAAATCTGCGTAATACATTAAAATTATCTGCTTCCTGCGATACATTGCTAGATACTTTATCTGCTTCTGTGCATGCAGTTAATGTTCCACCAATAATTGCTAATCCTAACAATGCTACTAGAAATTTCTTTTTCATGTTAATCTCCTTATTCTACAAACATCCAATCTTCTGCCAATACATCTGTCTGTGATGCTAACCACGGAACCAGTGTATCGTCTGCTGCTTTCATAACGATAAATTCTTGCAGGTCATTGATATCCTTTCCTGTATACTGCTTGTACATCTGGCATCCTACTTTTGGGGATTTGAATAGATACATTCCTTTTCCATTCCAACCTATTCTTTTAACTTTAAGGCCACGTTTCAGATATTTAACAGCATCCCCAAAGCTAAATGTAGCCACTCCACCAAGCACAGGACAGTTCTCTGGATTTGCCACAATCCATTCATTGGATAAGATGTTAGAAAGTGTGTACTCAACTCTCTGTGTCTCTCTAATATCAAGTAGATCTCCCTGTCCTTTGTCAGCGTCTTTCGGTCTGCACTGCATCATAATTGTTTCTTTCTCTGTATCCCAGTACCAATATCCGCCCCAGGATGGAAGTTTTACCTTATAACCTTTTTTCATCAATTCAAATGCATCTTTAAAATTCATATCTCTTTCCTTTCTAAATTTAGGCATAAAAAGACTCGGGGTCCGAAGATCACCCGAGTTCATTCATAAGTAAAAAGAAGAGGACTAATTATGAAGTATCGCTTCATCTAATCGCTCTATCCTATATATTAGCCTATTTTTTGCGAACGTGACCGAACATTTTCTAATTTTCTTGAAAAAATCTTGCATTTCTCATTCTACAGCTGTCTTCTGTATAAGCTACTCTTCTCTTTGGATGCAACTGATTCATCCTATGTGCCACCTGCAGCCACGTCATGCCGTCAATGTAGTAGAGCCTAAACATCATTCTTAGTTCACTCTTCTCAATGCTGTTTATGTACTCTTCTGCCTGGTTCATAAGCTCCAGAAGTTCATTCTCTTTTTCAATCAACATAGCTTTTCGCTTATTAAGCAGCAACTTCTTTCTGCTAAGTTCTGGTACTGGCATACCTTCCACCACAAAATGTTGTATTCCACCCATGCCACCGCTTACTGTGTCTTTTACGGTTCCTTCTTCCTCAATCCTGCTGATCTGCTTCTCTGTTTGCAAGATTCTTTTTCTTATATCTTTTACTTCTTCAATCATGTCTGCATATTGGATCAGTACGTTCTTGTCCACGTTCTCCCCTCCTGTTACGATTTATTATCTGTTGCCTTATCCGATCAGTCATCTCCTGATACTCTTGTTTGTATTGCACCCGATCGGCACAAATGCCAATGCAGATTATCTCTGCACAGGCTTTGCATGGATTCATCATACTTTCCTCCCCGACTTTTGTTTCATTAATTTTCTCTCATAAAACTTCTTTTTAGTCGTTGAGTAATATTTGTCTTTATCTTCTTTCTTTTTCTGTCTGATTGCCTGCATGCTTAACTTCCAAGCAGTAAATTCAGTGCATTTTCTCCTGCACTCGATTCTCTTTTCTCTTTCTCCACCATGATCACACTTGAAACATGGACAATCTTGATATCCCATTTATGTATCACTCCTTATAATTTGTTCAGCGGACATTCTTCGTTACATATTCTTTTGTATCTTTCGTAATCACCCGGCGTTATCATTGGATATATACAATAACCATCACACATCTCGGTTCTTACTTCTTCCAGAATATTTGTCACTGTCCTTGGTCTTTCCTGGTCTTCTTTTGCAATACCTGTAAGATTCTCTGTTATTGTCATAACTCATCCCTCTCTTTCGCTGCAGCACAGAGTGACATCACTGCCACTCCTGCTACTGCTCCAATAACTAATCCGCTCAAAAATCCAATGATCATAAATTAACCCTCCATTATGCTTTCAAATCTGTATTTTTGCTTCACGTTAGGATATTTTTCGTGATCTACTTCACTCATAAACATCTGTAATGGTCTTGCATAGATTCTTTGCATTTCTTTTGTGGCAGCATATACCACAAGCAATTCATTTGTCTCTGTATGGCGAGCAATATTAAGGACAACATATAAGTTCCCTTTAAAGTGTTTGTACACTTCGTAAGGTTTCGGCATGTGTCGTCCATTTAACATTTTTGCTACACTCTCTATTTTCTCTATTGTCTTTCCCATGTTCTGTGATCTCCTGTTCATTTCTTGCAAAAAATCGTGGTAACATTTGTCACATAAGAAAATGGTATGCTTCTGATCCGTTCCGAAAATGATTCTTTTCATTCCTTTATCTTCTGCAAAATCCTTTTCACACTCTGTGCAACTGCCATGTCTGTCTGAACCTTTTAATGTGTTGATGTCAACTATTTTCATCTTCTTCCTCACTTTCAAATTCTTCAATCTCTCGCCATGCAACTACTTCTGCAAGTCCCTCTTCCTCAGCTGTCGTAAACTCTGTATCTACATAACCTAAAGATACAGGATCAAAAATGTCATGATAAAATCCAAAGCCAAGCACATCGTCATACTGCATTGCTGCTCTTGGAAGCTCTTCTTCATTGTCCTTTTGCACCACCTCAAACCATGTATTACTTGGATAATTCGCATCTGGTAGATCATTCGGATTATCTCTTAAGTCGTGCCATCTATACTTTTTCAATGTGTCAATTGCTACATTAAGTGCTTTAATATTTTCATCACTGCAAATACTCTCGTTCCAGATCAAGTTGTCTAACTCGTATTCTATTTCTTCTAGCACTTTAACAGCTTCTTCTAAGTTCATATTCTCTTCTCCTTAACTTTCTTTAACAATTTCTTGTCATAACTCATCCCTCCTATATATAATTCTCCGCAAACTCTTCATAGGTCATAATACGTTTACCGCAATCAACGCACGTCATATATTTGTTATGTCTGTAGGGGCCTGTTATATCTTCTCCATCAGGCATACCATTGAATTTATAGTAATCCGTTCCAGTTACTTTAAATCCATTGCATAATCCGCTAGCGCTTCCGCAATAAGGACATTTTGTTAATTTTTCCATATTCTCTTTCTCCTTTCCTTTTAACAAAAAAGAAATTCCAACTGCTCCGGCTCTGGTTCCCACTTATCTTCCCATCTCACTCCGATGTAATCTAATACGCGTCCCCATCCGAATCGTTCTCCTGTTTCTGGATCTACGCAACATCGATACATCCAGAACTCCCATTCCTTTTCGTTACGTTCTCTTAACATATCGAACCGATGCGGTCTTTTCTCCAGATGTACTCCAAACCCACACATCGAACATCCTGTTCTTTGTGCTTTTGTTGTATACAGTGTTCCATCTGCTTTTCTTGCGATCTCTCCATAGATTTCTGGTACTGGCACATCAAGATCTAGCGCAAGCTGTAGCAGGTCCTGTCGTAAAAACGGTGCAAATGGTGCTGATCGGATCACTGATTTTCCAAAGTAATTACATCCATGCTCCACTAATGCTTCTTCTCTCTGTCCACCTTCACTTGCCATAAGTCCCAAGAATGGTGCACTGTTGTTTTCTTTTGCGTATATCTCACACGGCTTTTCTTTCATGTATAAACAACACTTATTACTTACTTTGAACGGTGCGATTTGATAATTCACACCCTCATTCTTGTTTTCGTATCCTGCGAACAGCTGCAGCCACTTCCTCGGTAGCTTCATCCGACTGTTCTTTGCAAAATGTCCTTGTGCTCCACATTCTCCGGTTATGATCGCATGTCTGACTGTCTTATTTCTATCTGTTGGGTTCTGCAGTGTGTCAATTCGTCCTGCAATCTTCTTGCTGATCACCGGAAATCCAAACTCTTGTAAAATTTCTGTCTTTGGTTTTCCTGGTCGAAGCGAAATCACTCCAAGCTGCTTATGTACTTTGATAATGCTTTTATCTTCCAGGGATGATACTGACACTGCAGGTACATTGATCCCCCTACTTCTTAAAAACACCAAAAGCACGATGCTATCCAAACCACCTACACTTACATGTGCATTCATTCCTCTGCGATCAAGTTCTTGTATAAACTCTCTTGCTCTTAACTCTGCCCTTTTGACCTTTACCTCATAGGGCAGATTCTGTTGCGCTGTGAAGATGGCTTTTTGTCTTTTCTTTTGCTCTTTCCAATCATCACTCATCTGCCTTTGTCTCCTTCTCACACCAGATACAACTTTTGTCACATTTTCTCCGTATTATAAATTTTTGAAACTTATCCGGACATAATCTCATCTCTTTAATTGGCTTACCCGTGATCTCACAGATGTAACCTTCAAATTCTTTCTTGTTTACCATACTGCCACCGCCTCATGTAAATGCTCTCTTAATACGTCTGCTGCTTCGTGCTGATTTTCATGCTCCAATAACTTAATCACATTCGGTAACACTCTTCGCCCTTTATCGATCACTTCCTGGTTTGATGCAATCATTTCTGCATTCATGTCGATGTTATAACGTTTCTTTAAATCAATTGCCATGTCTTCAAATGTTACAAAATGTTCTGCGTACTGATCCAGAGATACCAGGCACATGGATTTATGATCATATGCTTCTTTGAATCTTCGAAGTCTCTTTTCTCCAAAGCCTTCGCTATCTGCCAGTGCTGATAATGCTGTTGTCATGATGTTTCCATAGAGTGTTGTTGCTAGGATTTCAAATGCTTTGTCTAATCTTGTATTGTCGATCAGTAATCCGACTCCTAACGCACCTCTAAGTTTTAATTCTTTTTCTGCTTCATCTATCCCTTTTTCTCTTGCTATTCTGACACCATAGCTCATTCCTGCCATTCTTGCTTCTTGTTCTCTATCAAGCTTCCCCATTCTGATCATCCTTCTTTCTCATCATTGCAATATCATAAATTGTCTGGCAAATCTGTTCACATACCTCTTCTGCATGATCGTCTTCTGTAAGCTGCCTTACATATTTCTTTCCGCACGCAACACATGTTAATCGCCGAATCTGCTCCCATGCACTCCATGCTATGAATGAATTTCCTAATGCATCTGCCATTAACGAATCTGTTCCGAATCCATTTGCATCTTTAAACCATTTATTTCTTGGTTCTTGTAATACTTTCTGTGTATCTTCTTTGCATACACTCTTTTCGAGTTTTTCTAAAACTCTCTTTTCAATTCTATCTACGATTTCTTGTTCTTTTTGCTCTGTCATTTTCTCTTCCTCTTACTCAAACCGACCTGCACCGGATCCATACTGGTGCCACGCCGTACATCTCATGTTCTCTTCTTCCTGCTTCTTTAGTTTCTCAGCTTCTCTTTTCTTCTCATCCAGGCACTCCTGCCGGTATTCATCATCCCATTTTTTCAATGTTGGCTGGCTGATCGTTGTCAGCTCTGACAGCTTCTTGTAGCTTATCCCTGTTGAGATGATCAGCCGGACCATTCCTTTCTTGAAATTTTCTTTATATCTCATATCGTTTTCTCAGACAGCTTGGTTCTTTACCTGATACAACGCCTTTATCTCTGATCGCTGATCTGTTATCTTTTGCCCGATCATATAAGGCTCTGTGATTCTTCGTTTTTTGATTTGGAAAATTGTAAAAAACTAAATCTAATATTTGAGAAATTACATTTAAAAGAACCTGAAAAAATATGTTTGTTTTAGATTGTTTGGTTAATAGTTACTTGAAGAATCTCTCAGGTAAAGAACCAAACTGTCTGATCATACTCCTTTACTTATGATATCCGGCACAATTGCCTACATAATGCCACTGCAAACCTTCGTGTTTTGTCTCGCCCCCCCCCTGTTATCTCAGGGTAGAAACGCTTATACCACCTCATCAATGTCTTATGATCGATGCCTGATGTTCTGCTGATCTCATTTGTGGACATACCCTGTTGGATCCACAGTGTCACAACACGTCTTTTAAATCCTTTGCTGTAATCTGCCATCAGTTCTCCTTTCTGCCCACTGCCTTAGGCAGCAGGCTCATGGCTTATACATTGGCTTGTTTCTTATGCGGTTAATAGTTACTGTGGTATATAATCCAGTCCATCCGGCTGATCTCTGTCCGCATATGTGATCATCTTTTTACGTCCTGTCGCTTAAGATCATCCCGAAACCCACAACTACCACGACTATTACTACGACTTTTAACAACAATCTTAGGTTGTTGGTTACTACGGACAGAGATCAACCGGATGCCTTTATTTACTTACTCAACTTTGTGATACAGTGCCACATGTCGATCTGTCCGGCTGTACCTGCTGCCGTGTTGGTTTCTTGCAGTCATGTTTCCGTAAGATAATTCATTCAGGATATTGTTACGGATTACCTGCTTATCTACCTTCTCGTGGCTTTCTCTTTGAGTCTGCTTTGTTATTACTCTGCTCCGGAGTGCGGTTTCACATCCGAAGAAGTTCATCTGCTCCATCTCATCTATCCTCCAAACTGCTTCTCAAACAACTGCTGTTCCAAAGAATCAAAATCATAGTCCCTTTGACAATCCAATTTCCCTGGAGCTTTTTCGCTCTGTATTCTTTCAGGTCTTTCGTAATTGTCATCCAGGTAATCTATGTATCCCGAGTTAAAAAACGTGCTGCCATTTTGGGGCTTTCTCCAGTCATCTAACGCCAAGTCCGCCTTGTATCGGTCAATGGCACGACTTAATTCGTCGAATCCGATATCAAGTAAACGCCTCTTATTGGCATCTGAGACTTTCCCCTTCCCACGTTTCTGAGGGTATAATTTCCAAACTCTCTCAAACAGTGCATCTGCTTCAGATTTGCACATAGTATTTTTATTTATATCTTTCTCTTTATCTTTATTCTTTATCTTTATCGGCTTTTTTGGGTTTTTAGTTTTTTTTTCGGTTTCTTCAAAACCCATTGGGTTTTTTGGGTTTTTTGGGTTTTCTTCTGAGTCATTTTCCTTTTTAGGTCTTCCGCCCTTTTTCCCATTTTCCCGATTAGAACTGCATCGATTTTCGTACTTCTTTGAATCACGATCCATCTGGCTTTGTATAAATGAAAATGCCATCATGGATATTCCATCAAGTTCTGGAACAACTCCTGATTCAGAGTAATCAATCAATGCCATCAATAACTGACCTCTCTGCTCATCTGTCAGTAATTTTAATGGTTCCCGATATTCATGGTAGATCAGGAAGCTGCTCTTTTGCTTCATGTGATCACCTCGTTATTCGAAATTCGTACAGATCTCCATATTTCTTTAGGAACATCTTTTTCTTGATCTTAAAAACATCTGTCTCCATGCCCTTCACGTCTTCAATCACACCCCTGTTTACTGTGCGATCAAAGTAAGCAAAGTCTGCTCTGTATGTGATCGCTCTGATCGTCTTGCCTTGATAAATAAATTTATCCTGAAGGACCACGATCGGCTGTAATTCCAGATGTGAGATCTCTCCTGCTGTTTCTAACAGCTTTAATTCCTGATATCTTTCCGCTTCTCTGATGCTGTCAAACTTGATCCCATCAACTGTCGTTTTGTGATTGTTGTACTTGTTGGGTCTGTTGTAATTCTTCCAAGCCATTCTCCTGCTCCTTTACTATGATTCCATAAACCTTGTACTTCTCCTGGAAAGCTTTTTCTCCGATCGTATGATCTTCTGTATGATGCGTTCTGCATAGGCATATCTTTCTGTAATTGCTGTCGTCTATGGTCCTGCGGTCGTTTCCCATCCCGATCTTGTCAACGTGATGAATTTCTCCTTTGCGGCCACAGATCGCACATACACGATTCTTGATGCAGTAATACAAGTATCTTCCGATATCATCTGCTCGGTTGATCGCCAAATCAGATAATGGGATTCCCTGCTCTAAGCAGAACTCCAATAACATCGAGATGAACTCTCTTGCTGTATCAACTGTGCATGTCCCTAAAGAGAAATAATCATTTTCTGTCCGTATGATATATTCATACTTCATGATCTCTTTCATCTGTTCGGGAAGATAACCGGTATAGTCTGCGATGTCTCTGATCGTTGCGTATGCCTTTTTTCTCTGTGCATTTGTTATTGTTCTGCCATCATCTAGCCGAAGCTCCACATCATGGATTCGCTTATCCAGAATCGTATTAAACAGATTTTTCTCCGGAACAAAGACTTTCATCTCTGTTCCTTTGATATCTGATCTGATTCCTGTTATCTTTGCTAATTCATGCATTGATCACTTAATCATCTCCATACTTTGTTTTTAACGCTAACAGCATTCTTCCTGCTTCATTTCCAGTTAATGTATCAAGCGTTCTTCCTTCTCTTTCACACCAACCATCAATGTTAATTCCGTGTTTGGAACAAATTTCAATTAACGTTGCTTTCTGTGATTCTGTAGCCGGTCCGTCTTCAACTGGAACATAATCCATGTTCTCTTCTTTTACCCAAAGATTGAATCCTAGCCCTGTATTGATAGCTACGCACTTAACAAATGACCTGCAAGCACTAGCCCAAACTCTTGCTTGATTCATTGAATTTGCCTTTACTGGATTTTTACCATTCATGACTGGCGATTGCATGTAATACACCTGATCATCAATACATACTTTAATTCTTGTTTCATAACATTGATTTATGTTTCCATTTTTGTCTTGAAACGTCTGATCACTACAAAAAAGACTATTCCCTGTTCTTTCGTTCTGGCAAAGTTCAAAATATACCTTTTCTGCGCCGTTCTCTCTTAAAAGTTCCATGCACTTTGCCCAGTTCAAATACATAAACCCTTCTCGTTCTGCACAATATGGAAGTACATTTACTTTTACCAATTCATTATATGGTTTTAACATCTATATCACCTCAAAATAACCTTTGATTCTTCTTTGATCATCGCACTCTATTTCATGCGACACCCCATTAAAGAACCATTCTTTAAATTCTTCTTTTAACTTCGGATCACTTGTTACAACTTCCCAAAGATAATCAAAAGCATCCTGTTTATCTTCATCGTGGTTCCACACTTCATATTCAATTTTTTTCATTGCTTCCTCTTCTGGAATAGCAAAACCGTTGTACTCATACCCTGTTATGGTCTGCATCTTTAAACCTCTTTCCTAATTCCTCTAATCGAGGAAACACGATATCAAACTGTTCTTCTGACATTTCGCAAAACTCAATTCCTGCATTTCCATACTTCTCTCCAATGATCAAAGCATTTCCAAGAATCGGGTATCCATGGCGATCTGTCTCATACAGCCATGAAGCTATCTTATTTAATTTGGTTTCATCGCAATGAAAATAAAATTCTTCATCAACCAACATGCTTACTTTTGATCCTGGTACATTTTTTATCTCAATCCCTGCACCGATCTCTGTATATAATCTCTTGGGCTGTACATGTTCAATTAACTCACATCTGTTTCCGATGTGTTCTTTCAACTTTTTCCATGATTTAAGTCCTTTGTCTGGATATTCCAGTTCTTTTACTTCATTATCCGTTGTAATCAAAATCATCTTTCCCATTGTTGTTTCCTCTTCTTTTATAGATCAACCTTTACTGCTTCTCTCTTGAACTGGATTCGTCCCATTAGAATCTGCAATACTTTTGCATATTCTTTATCCAACGGATCCATCCCTTCCTTTATACCATTCGCCAAAGATCTCAAAGCTGCTACTACATATGGTGCTGTTAATTCAGAAATAGGATGTATGCTGTTTGTAATCTCAAAAACAATATCTTTGGCTACTTCTTTTGTAAGATCAAAGTGTTCATCGTCATGTTTCGCTGCTGTACATGCAATAGATTTTACTATTTTTGTATCGCAGTTTAATAAAAATTCTTTTGTCATTGCTCTTGCCCTCTTTCTTCTAATAATCCCATCAATTTTTCTTTAAGATACCCTGCTTCGAACATACAGTTCGGATTGTCAAGAAACAGCATTGTACTGTAATCAGGTCGCTGTTCTGCACTAAAGCCATTTTCCCAGATCTTAACGCTTAACAGCGCGGTGGCTCCGTGGTATTCAACATGTACGCACGGAATACCTGGTTCCCGCCAATCTATAGTTCCATCTGTCATTTCTTGCAGTTGCAAAGATAGATCAAAGATCTCAACTACCAATTTTCTGATTTCACTTTTCTTCTGATCTGTGTTATACTGTCCTTGTCTATTTAACTGTGTGCCTAATGGAGTTGCCGCTCTGTGGGCACTTTTTTCTTTCTTATTTATCAAATTTCTTCACTCCTTCCTCAAATACTACTGCTGTGATCAAACACACCGCAGCTAATTCTTTAAAGATTCCCATTGCGATCAGCACCGCTGCCGTGCAGATCATGGCTTTTGTTTCACTTTTCATCTCATGCTCCTTTCTCTGGATCATATAAGATCCCTGTTACTTCCCAAAGTAATTTAGGACTTATATAATAATTGTTTCTTTCTTTTCCCGGTTTCTTATAACAGTAGCCGATCGGCAACCATCCATTTTCGATGCCAGCTCGTACAAAACAAGCATCTTTCTGCATTCTCTTCGCAACGTAATTGATCGGAACACTTCCGTCTGGAAACTCTTCTGGTGCATTTACATAAGATGCTATTAGTCTTAAATCTTGCCGTCTGCTCATTCTCTCACTTCCTTTCTTCCAGATGGCTTAATAACCTACCCGACGATGAAAAATTTACTTACCATGTGCATCAATCAGACTTTTCGGGGAGGATGTCGGATAGGCGATTAAGCCATCTGTATTGTTAATTGTGTATTTTTATAAATTATGGTAAAATTTTTGTCGAAAGGATGTGATAAATTGTCTTTAAACCTCAGTACTGTTGCTGACATTATTGGAATCGTTGGTGGTGTTGTAAGTTTCATTACATTTTTACTTTCACGAAGTATTTTTAAAGATATTTCAATTCAAAAACAAGACTATAATGAACAACGAAAACATATCCAAACAACACTAATGGCCCTTCGACAAAACATTTGGGATGACGATTTAGATAATATTAAAATACGAAGTCAAATGCGAGAAGCTTTATTTTCTTACTTTAATAAATACTGGTCTATTTCATCTCTTCGATGTATATATCATTTATTAAGAAGTACGCACTATTCCAAAAAACCTATTAAAGAAACCAAAAAAGAATCTTTATGCATCAGTTTGGATTACCTGATTGCATATCTTGATAAAAAGGAGAATGTAAATAATGAATAATCAAAATCTTGAATTATTAAACTCACTCATCGAAAAAACAAAATCTAATTCTATCCATTGGAAACCTCTGTCTTCTTGTCCTGTTGATATAAAAACAGAAAAAGGACATAATTCGAACTTGAATATTTCCGATACCGCTATAAACGCAATAACTTTCCAACAAGTTAATAAGAGCTTAAGTTATTTTGTTCATTACAAGGACGGGTATATTTTTCTATTACTTAAAGATTCTTTTGCTAACTTAGAAAAAACAACTATCTCTCTTGTAGTTCAAACCGAGCTTTCTAATAACTCTATGGAATACGCAACTACTCAAGATAAAGATAATCAAGTTATTGCTTCCTTAAAACGTCTTTACAATATTGTTGATTCATATGACTATGACATTGCATCCTTTGTTAATGATTTCATCAATGATTAATAAAATCATTAACATACCTTTCGATATCCTCTATTGAATCTATATCCTCGGATAACTTTTTTGGTTCTCTGAGGATTTTTTTTGTTACATCAAATAATTTCATGTTCATTCTTTTTTCTTGCTCAGCAATCGATTTTTCAATCTCTTCAATTTTTTTGCTTACCTGTTGCCATTTTCTTTTTGAAATCCACATCTTTCTCACCTCCTGGTTATTTAGTTTCGGTTAAACCGAAGTCTAACGGTAAAAAAATAATCTGTGAATAACGTACATTATACGTTTCCTCTATTTTACGAAGTACTGGAATATCCGGATAAGACTTTCCTTGTTCGTAGTTTCTGAGTGTATCTGTCGCTATTCCTATTAATTTAGCGGCTTCTTCTTGCTTGTATCCTCGCATTTCACGGATACTTTTTAATGTCGCTTTCATATCTTTAGGAAATCTAGTTTCCGTTTTCACTTTTGCTCACCTCCTTAGTTCTCTTATATACTACCACGGTTAAACCGAAGTGTCAACGGTTTTTCCGAATTTTTTTCGGTTTATATTGATTTTTTTCGGTTTCTCCATTATAATATAGGCATATTCAAATTAAGAAAGGAGGCAATGGTAAATGAGCGACTTAGGAAACAAAGAAGTCATGGCTAGAAATATAAAATACTATCTAAAGGCTAATGATGTTACCCAAACAGAGATGTGCAATACCTTAGGTTTTAAAATGTCTACTGTGTCAGACTGGATGCATGCACGAACCTATCCACGAATTGACAAAATAGAAATGATGGCTAATTATTTCGGAATAGAAAAATCGGATTTAGTAGAAAAGAAATCTTCTTCCGCAGAACTTAATAAAAGAGACACCAAACAAATAGAAAAAATCATACAGCAAACAAAAGATAAACTAACATCCCAAGAAGGATTAATGTTTGATGGTGATCCTGCTTCTCCAGAAGCAATCGAATCTATTCTAAGTGCAATGGAAATTGGGATGGAGATGGCTAAGAAAAAGAACAAGGAAAAATATACACCTAAAAAATATAAAAAGGACTGATGTGAATGGACATAAAAAAGATTGTAAATTCGCTTGTCAAGAAACAAAAAACAAGAAACCCCTTTGAGATTATCAAGGGACTAAATGTTATCCTTGTACCAGTGCCACTTGAAGGTGTCAGAGGGTTTTATCAATATTTCCAAAGAAATAATATTATTTATATTGATGATTCTCTTCCGGAGCATGAACAGATTCTTGTCTGTGCCCATGAGTTAGGACATATGTTGCTTCACAAAAAAGCTAATGCTCTCTTTATGGATACATATACTGGATTTAATACAACAAAGTATGAGAAAGAAGCTGATCTATTTGCTATGGAACTTCTGGTACCCGATGAAACATTCTTAGAATACCAGGAATACACAACTGGTCAGATTGCACGTTCACTTGGATATAATGAGGAGTTAATTAAATTAAGATTATAGGCTCTCGGAATTATGAGCCTTCCGACTAAGATTCATTGGTCGGATGAACCT
>OMGU01000704.1_pt1 | contig 34451 bp, 36 predicted proteins | sample 1646121 | NCBI WGS metagenome assembly OMGU01 (sample SAMN05578581, study PRJEB25193) | human gut metagenome | biome: Human Microbiome; feature: human-associated habitat; material: feces | host: Homo sapiens | place: USA:Birmingham
GACGTGTGCTCTTCCGATCTATTTGTGCGAGGCGTACGAGCAGGGCGAGGCCGCGCCCGTCGCGCCGAGCTCTGATGCGCCGGTGTTCGCCACGCACAAATACGCCCTCGAGCCGCAGCGCGCCGCCGCAAGCGCGGCGTTTCCCAAGGTGCCCTTCACCGAGGAGATGCGCGAGGCGGGTTACACCATCCTGTGCCCGCAGATGGCGCCCATCCACTTCGACCTCATCAAGGAGGTTTTCCGTGCCGGCGGTTACAACCTGGAGCTTCTGCCCTCCACCGACCGCGGTGCCGTGGAGGCGGGTCTGCGCTATGTGAACAACGACATCTGCTATCCGTCCATCCTGGTGACGGGTCAGATCATGGAGGCCATCGAGAGCGGACGCTACGATCTGTCCAAGACCGCCGTGGTGATCACCCAGACTGGCGGTGGCTGCCGCGCCACCAATTACATCGCGCTCATCCGCAAGGCTCTGCGCGACAGCGGGCACCCCGACATCCCGGTGATCAGCCTCTCCGCCGTGAAGCTCGACGAGAGCAACCCGGGCTTTAAGCTCACGGTCCCGCTGCTCAAGTCCTGCGTGTACAGCGTGCTGTTCGGCGATCTCATGATGCAGATGCTCTATCGCACGCGTCCCTACGAGGCGGAGGAGGGGGCTGCCAACGAGCTGTTCGAGGACTTCATGGAGCGCGCCCGTCGCCTCGCGCCGACGTTCACGCGCCGCAGCTTCACCAAGCTCTCCCGCGAGGCCATCACGGCGTTCGACACGCTGCCGCTCACGGGTGAGGGCTCCAAGCCGCGCGTGGGCGTGGTCGGCGAGATCCTGGTGAAGTTCCACCCCACGGCGAACAACCACGTGGTGGACGTCATCGAGGCAGAGGGCTGCGAGGCCGTGGTGCCGGGCCTGCTCGACTTCTTCCTGTATTCCATGAGCAACGCGCAGGTGCAGAAGGACGAGCTGGGCAGCTCAGCCGCGGCGCGCGCCAGCATGGACGCTGCGATCGGCTTGGTGGATTGGATGCGCAAGCCCGTGGACGAGATGCTCGAGAAGAGCGATCGCTTCGAGCGCCCCGAGCCCATCTCCGTGATGCAGGACAAGGCGCGACAGATTCTCTCCCTGTGCAACAACATGGGCGAGGGTTGGCTGCTCACTGCCGAGATGCTCGACCTGATCGACCATGGTGCGCCGAACATCATCTGCACGCAGCCCTTCGCGTGCCTGCCCAACCATGTGGTGGGCAAGGCTGTGATCAAGGAGCTGCGCCGTCTGCACCCTGAGAGCAATATCGTGGCCGTTGACTACGACCCGGGCGCGAGCGAGGTCAACCAGCTCAACCGTATCAAGCTCATGATCAGCGTGGCCAAGGAGAACATGCGCGCGGGCAAGGGTTTTGTGATGGAACCCATCGCCACCATCCGCCGCGACTCGGTGACAAGCCGCATGAAGCCGCACCATCTCACGAGCGATGCCGAGGTGGAGCGCGTGGCGCACCGCCTGAGCCGCGGTCTGCACTGGAAGCGCGCGAGCAAGAGCGACGCGGAGGAGTAAACACCTCGACTGGGCGCCTTGGCTGAGGATAAGATTCGATGGAAAAGAAGGCGGCCGCTCGAGCCGCCTTCTTTCTCTCATGTCCAAGAAATGGGAGGCGGCTCATCCCGGGCTCATCTCCTTTTGTCGTTTACGTTCCAAGTCGGCAAGCCTAAATGAGGTTTTTCGTATTCAAATCGGGATTCGTCGAGTAGGCGGCATTTGTGGCCTCCAGCGACCTGCGGTTTTTCCTACCGCCACTTTCGGCCTGCTCGCGAGTTCTTAATTTCGATACGAAAAACCTCAAGAAGCGCGGCGCGCATCTCCGAAAGTGCGCGCCGCCAACGTTGTCTTGGTTAAAATGAGCGATCTGACGACAGCGATTATCAAATGATACAGAACAGGCATCCAGCGCCGAACCAGTAGAGCGCGGTGAAGATGCCGCCGCAGAGCATCCAGATGATGTTGCCAATGACGCGCATGCGTAATCCAATCGACGCGAGCTTTGTAAGGCAATTGCACGGGCGCGGGATTTCCCCGTCGCTTAAGGGGGCTTAAATTGGAGGGCTCGATGTCGTTTGATCAGGCGAAAGCGTATCTGGAACAACGCGGCTCGGTGGTCGAGTCATGGAGCTCGACGTCTCATCTGCCACGGTGTCGATAGCGGCGTAGGCCGTTGGCACGAGCGAGGGCGAGATTGTGAAGACGCTTTCGTGTCCGATGAGCGAGGGCGCGATGCCCGTGTGTGCTGCGGGCGATACTAAGATCAATAATCCAAGTTCAAGGCCATGTTCCACGCCAAGGTGAAGATGATTTCCGGCGACCGCGTGGAGGGGCTGGTGGGTCATGCCCCCGATGGCGTGTGTCTCTTCGCGGTGGCAGAAGGCGTGCCCGTGTATCTGGACGAATCCATCCGTCGGTTTGGATGCGCGTGTCCCGCGTGCGGCAGCTCCAACAGCACCGTGCGCCGACGCCGAAGGAGCTTTCGGTTGCCATGCCAGGTGCCACGTGGGTAGACGTCTGCAAGCTCGCGGGGTAAGGGCGACCTGACCCTGACCTTCTGCGGGTTGGGGTCAGGGCTAGCGTTCATGCAGGCTGCTTGAGCTATGTCTGCTTAGAGGGCTGCGCATTATCCTCTGTCCGAAATGAGTTCCTGTATGCGTTCCCAGAGTGCTTCACGAATATCGTGCGCCTTCTTTGCGCTTAATACGGTTTCTAGCTTATCTTGCGACGAGGCGGGCTCATTGAAGGTCACGCTGATGTTGTCGAGAAAAACATGATCATCAAGGATGCTGTCTCCGAAGCAGAGCAACACGGCAAAGTACATGCTTGCATCTTTCCACCATTCGGTGTCGAAGCGGATTGAAGGCAGCATGCTTTTCTTCGGTTCGCTGAATTTTGAATCGGTAAAGCCGGAGAAACCCCAGACCTTGCAAATCAAATTGCTTATGGCGTGATCCAGGCAGCTATAATAGGGTTGGCCGTTGCGTTCGCTGCCGCGGAAATCAAATCGCCTTTTAGGATGGTCGGGCATCATGCTTCGTTCAATCTCAGTCCACTTAATGCCGTCGCACTGATGACCGCCGAATTTGGAGGGTCGGGGATCGAGGTCAGCGTAGTCGCGCAAAATGGTGCAGCCTTGCGAGGCTTGAAGATCCCAATCATCAAACGGGGTACTTTCATCGGTTCTTTTAACAAGTTGAGTGCGCATCAAAATAAGGAGCTCCCGTACCAACTCATCTCGTTCGGACATGCTTCGCTCAAGCTCCTTGACCTTATTGTCGAGCTCGCCCGTTATTCTCTTCCACTCGCTTGTAAACTCTTCGGGATTGTCTGCATGGGGTCGGATCTGCTCGAAGATCGCTTCGAGAAATTTATTACAGGTAAGGACAGAGTTGTCGCTCATTTGTCGTCCTTCTTTCTTTCAGTTCATGTGGCTTCCCATGTTTGTGGCGGGAAGGTCTGATGCCCGTAAGAATCAGCATGCTCCCGCCCACTCGCAGTCTACTTCCTCGGGTGTCACGGCTCGCATCTCGTGCGTCTCGTCGTCGGCGAGCAGGATGCTTCCATCGCCGAGTGGGCGGAAATCGAAATCGGTCGAAAACGTGTCGCAGGCCATGTATCGTTCGCCGCGGAAACCCTGCTCCTCAAGTTCGCGGACGGAATAGACGGGCGTATGGCCGACGATCTGGTTGAGGTGCGGCATCCCGAGGACCGTGAGTTCGCTGGTCGATGCCCATAGTGGCCCGGGGATGCTGATGCCGCCGCGGCCGGGGCCGCAGAGGTTGAACAACAGGAGCTCCTCATCGTTGCCGTGCTCGAACATCTCGCTCAGCGCGTGGTCGAACGTGGCGTTGAGCTGGGCGGCGAGTGAATCGGCGGAATATGACAGCTCGCCGAACGACTCTGCCTCGACATCGATTTCGAGGACGATGTCCGCGAATTGGCTGGTAAGGCCTGCGTGCGTGGCGAGCCATCCATCGACGGCTGCCGCCATGCGCACGTTCATCTGGGCGAGCAGTCGCTGTGCGGGGATGATGCAGTTCAAGTTGGTGCCCGGCCCCTGTCGCTCGATGAGATACTGCATGTCGTGGTTTCCCAGCAGGGCGTCTACTTGTATGCCGCGCCCGCGCGTTCGATCGATCCAATCTGCCTGTAATTCCAACCCTTCTAGCAGTTTTTTTTGCATCGGTTGTGTCTCTGTTGGGGCTGTAATCATCGCAATAATCCCCGAGCAGCACGACCCGCCGCGCGCCAAGGAACCGGATGGCGTTGTCCACAATCGGCAAGATCGGATGTTGCTTTTGATGCATGTCCCCAACAACGATTGTCTTCATACCTTCTCCTTTCAGGGAGGGGTTAAACAATAGTAAAATCTCCAATATGCCTCTCCCTAATAATAAACAAGTTTTATAAAACCGCTGGTAGATGCCTATGAAAAACGCTACCAATAGAGGGTTGAAAAATATATAAAAGGAGCAAAGCAGCTTGGGGATCTTCATATTGGAGAAAGGGGCTTCTCCCTACTGGGACGGGGGTCAAGATGCGCCCGATTGCAGGAGCGGGTCAGGCCACTACGCGGTTGGCGCCACGACCATCGCCGTCCACCCCCGGAGGGGCCGCAAGGGGAGGGGCTTTCGATGCCCGAACCATATCGCCCGCCGCCTCGCATCCATGTTCCCGCGCGGCTGCGGTATCCAAAGCCGGCCGTGTAACTTCCGCCAAATCTAATCGACTTGCTATGTCTGGAGGCGAGGGCGTCCGGTATTTTTCCTCCAGGCGCCACGCGATGCCATCGCATGCGTGCCAGCCAAGCAGGATCGCGGGTGACATTTTAAAGTCGGCATAGTCCTCCAGCAAGATGCAGCTTTGCGATTCTTGCAGGTGGTGGTAGCCAGCCAGACCTCTATGCGCAAGTTGAGTGCGGGTCAAGATGATGCTCCATGAAGCGCGAAGGGACTGTTGTGTATGAACGTCAGAAAAAGCTGACGACCTTCGAGCCGGCAAGGGCCATCAATGCGATATGTCAACGCAACGGCTTTGCGCTTCCGGGTTGCAGGAGCGGATTCGGCCGCTACGAGCTTGCGAATTCCACGCGGCCGAGTTCGGGGACATCGAGCCGGATGAGCCCCTCGGCAGTTTCTCGCTCTTGCGTGGACAGCTCACGCCAGGTGATGACGCGCGCTACCAGCTGCTCCTCCGCGCCATCGTCTTGCGCATGGACCGATGCCTCCATGCCATATGCCGGAAAAATGACTCTGAGGCGCTGATAATTTACGGCAAGGAATTCTTGCAGCACTAAGCTCGAGCCAGCAGGTAAATCGAGATGCTCGCGTTCGTGTACTCGTCGAATTCCTCTTCCGGTTCCGTGTCGAAGAGGGCCCAGGCGCGCAGTGTGCTGGTGTCATCGAGATCCGTGTCGATGGCGGTGTAATAGTCGCCGGTGAGGAACGCCTGACGGAATTCCTCGGGCAGGACGGGGGCATTGACGAGCCTCGTGTCCAGCAGCTCGATTCCCTCCGCCTCGACGTCTACGCTGGAGATCGCCTCGTAGAAGCGCGCGAAATTCTCCTCAGCAAAGGCGAGGTTCTCCTCGGGCGTGCGCGCGATGTCCACGTCGGCGTTGTAGACCACGCTATCGACGGTGCCGCTATCATCCGTCTCGACGGAGACGCTCGCCACGATGTCGCCGCCTTCATCGGTGATGTTCCCGCTCACACGGTAGCCGCTGTCTTGGTGGTGCTCGAGAGGGTCGTCGGCGAGGGTGTAGCTGCACACCGGTTCGAGTGCGGTGTTGAATGCCTGGATGGCACGCGCGGAGGCCTCCTGGGCTTCCGAGGATTGAGCGGCCGAGTCGATGAAGCGCGGCACGAAGGAGAGCGTGAGGAGCAGGAGCGGCAGGCCGATCACCAGGAGGCGCGTGCGGCCGAGTCCGGGGAGCTCCATGCCGTGGGCGTGTGCAACTGCGGCCGCGGCCCTGCTCATGCGCCGCATGGTGTCGAAAAAGCCGTATGTGGACATGGCAGCGCCGGCGATTTCCAACCCTGCGTTCAGGGCATCGAGGTCGTCGTTGTCCAGGGTGTCGACCAAGCGCCCCGCGGCTGCCACGCCGATGCCGCCCGCGACGGCCGGGTTCGTCCCGATGTTCGCGTTACCGCCGATGGCCTCACGCTCGAGCTCCTGCCAATGGGCACTGCCGAGCCCGTGTCTGGCGGTTACTCCGCAGACGATGCACACCGCGCCCTCGGCGATCATGAGGGCGGCCATGGTGATCAGCTGCAGGTCTCCAAAGCCTTTGGAGCCCAGTCCGATGTTGTCGATCATCACGAGCAAGATTGCGAGTCCGCCCGTGAGAAACAAGGCGACCAGGGAATACCAGGCTGCCTTGGGGAGCAGGTAATAGCGCTTCACCAGTTTTGCATCGCGTGCGCTGAGCATGGACCCTCCCGGGTTTGACGCTGCTTTTTCATCTCCGGGCTGCGCCGCCGCGCCCTTCTTTTTTGGGAAGGCCCGCCGCCGGTGCGCCTCGGTTCTCCTGAGTATGGCGCAGGAGAGGATGGCATATGATGAGGCGACGGCCCCAATCCGCGAATGGAGCGATAATGCCGCTGCCCGTTGTGGTTACTTTGCTGCTTGTCACCCTGCTTGTCGTCGCCTGATAAAGCGATTGGTGATTATTGCACTGTTGCTCCGAGCGGCAGCAGCGAGAGCTTGGTCATCTTGAATGCCTGCCGGGAAATCGTTCAAGTCGAACGTTGGGCGTCCCGGCGGGCAGTTGGATCTGGTGGAATTTCGCGTTTTTTGTCAGAGTCCGAGCAGCTCATATTTCTTGGCGTCGAATTCATCCTGGGTGAGGACGCCGCAATCGAGGAGCTCCTTGAGTTTTTTGACCTTCTCAAGGTTGTCTTCAAATGAATCAGCGGTTTTCGGACTCTGCTGCGGCAGTGCCCTCTTTTCTTTTTTGGCTTTCGAGAGGACTGATCCGAAGATCTGGCCTGCAGCGCCGAGGGCGCTCCCCACGGCCCCTCCGGCCGCCTGAAGGCTCTCCGTGGCAACAGTGCCGACTGTTCCTGCGGCTTCGGCAGCAAGCTCTCCTGCGGTCTGGGCGGCACTGAGCGCGGCGGATTTAGCGCCCTCGATGGCCTGCTCTCTCTCGGCTGCCGTTTTGTCAGCCTCAATAGCGGCGATGTCGGGATGCACGCTTTCGTCGATACCGGAAATGGGCAGGGCGCGCAGGTAGCGGCGCAGGCGCTCGGCGCCGGGTTTGTATGCAGCATAGGTCATGCCACCCGAGATGGCGCCACCGATTACGGGAACCACCTTGCTTGCGGTTTTTGCAAAGGTGTCTTTGGTGAGTTTGACGCCGAGGAAGCGCAGTACCTTCTTCATGGGGTTATACCAGATTGTTTTGGTCAAAGCTTGCTTCCTGATGGTGCGTTCGACGCCGGCGCGAGCAGTGTTTGCGGCAAAAGTGGTGACGGCGCTTGCCGCGCCTCCGACCTGCATCATGACGCCCATGAGGACAACGAGCTTCATTACGGTTTCGTCGTCGACCTCGTCGTCCTCGTTAAGGAACGATTGCCAACCATAGACGTAGGCAAGCTTTTGCTCGATGCGCATGACATGAGCGAAATACTGGGCAAGGTCGGCGGGGACGGTACCCACCATTGCAAGGCCGCCCGGGATGCCGGCGAGAAAAGAGAGCCCTGCGCACTTCTTGGTCTCAAAATCGATGGCGTCGATCGCCATACGGTCTAGGTCCTCTGGGGCAATGCCTGCTTCGGCGGGCGTTGCATCGACAGCGAGGTCGGCATCGATATCGGGGAAGCGCTTCTTAATCTCGGTGCGCAAAAAGACCTCGCGGTCGATTTTCACCACCTTGAGTGAGGCGGCTCGCTGCATTATCGCCTTGGCAAACGCCTCCGCCTCCTCTTCGTCGGCGGGGATGGGCTCAGTTTCCAGTTCGCATGTTTCGCTGGACCCATCCGTCTTACGGGGTATAAGGTCTTCCATGTTTGCTCCAATCAGGTGGGTATGGGAAACGACATCTTTAGATGCTTTGACTTACTCAACATCGACGAAATTGACCACATAGGTCTCGCCTAGAGATTTTCCTACGTTCGTCACATATTCTTCCAAAATGGCTTTCGCTCGAGCCCGAGCTCGCGACAGCAGCTGGTCATCGTTTGCGATCTTTGCCAGCATGTCATCTTGCGAATCGCTAAACGCTTGGGCTTTCTCATCGGCACTGAAGTCATCTGTTAGAAATCCACGTTCCGTGATGGGGTCGGAGAACGAGTTGTCATCAACATCCGGTTCGCCTAGAACTTGCGCCTGGGGAATCTGGATGGTGACAACATTGTGCTCGTTGGGTTGCCCGATTTTGACTTTGGAGGCGTCGATGCCAAGCGTGACCATTCCGCCATATTCGTACCAGGTCTTTTTATAGCCATGATTGAAGAACCAGCTTCCTGGTTTGGCAAGCTTGGTTACGTTGTGAGAGTAGACATCGAGTGTCGAAAGCTCGGCGATGGCTTGGGCGTTGGAAAAGTCCGGTGCGGGCTTCTCATCTTCTGTGCACCCGGCTAGCGCAAAGATGCAAAGCGCTAGGAGGGGAAGGATTGCGACGCGAGGTATCTTTGCGCTACTCATGCTTTTGCTCCTTGGCATTCTTGGTATGTTCAGTTTTTGCCGGAGGTTCTTCCCAGGAAATCGTGTAGCCCTTGGAGTCCAAAAGGGGGCTGGCAAGCGCCTCCACGGTATCTCGAAGATTTTCAAGGGCTACGGCGGCGATGCTGCTGTTTTCAGTTACCTCCTTGGTCGCGTCTTTTCGACAGACTTTTATGACGTCTTTGGTATTCACTGCTGGATTCTGTTCGAAGAAGTCGAACGAATCGTCGTCGACGGTGGTCTTGAAGGAGATTTCCGGCAGCACGGGGTAAACGGTTTTGGTTTCATCGTCGATATTGGAAAAATCAATCTGTGACATTTCGACTGAGGCTTCGACTTCCGCACGATAAAACACGCGGTACTCGGTCTCCTTCTTCTCGTTCTTCTTTTCAGCGATGCCTTCGTAGGCGAAGCGCGCGGTGGCAAGGCGGCTTACATCGACTATTTTGGTCAGCTGCGAGGAAAAGCTAGTTTCCACGGGCGCCGATGAGGTTGAGACAATGCTCGCATAGACCGCGCCCCCTATGAGGGCGACGGCGAGAACAAGCCAGACGAGTTTTGGCACGCGGTAGAGGAGCTTGAGGAATTGTCCTCTGTTCTCCCTTTTGGCTTGCTTGTACGCAAATTTAGCCTGGCGGAGTTTGTCGCGCTCGATATCCCTTTGCACCTCGGCGGTGCTGCGCTGGGCATCGGCTGCCTCCTTTTGAGCGCGTGCCGTTTCCTGATCGATTCGCGCTGCACGCTCATGCTCCGCGGAGGAGGGCGTCGGTCCAGCGTCGTGCTGCCCCCCTTGTTCGGGACTTTGAAACGGGGAAGTGCCTTCGTACATGTATTCCTGCTTTACTCGTTGGAAACCTGTTAATTGATTACAGGTTGGTTGTAGATTCGTGTCTGATTATAGGGAGGAGGGGTGCCTAATGACATCCCTCCTCCCTGAGCGGCGCATAGCAATCCTTGAGTGCGTTCTACAGAATGGCGATGATTTCAGCATTTCCGGAAGGATATCGAACTATGCCATGAGCTTGCTGTTTGATGGTTGCGTTAAAGCCGTTTTTGGCTGAGAAGTCCATCACGATATAGATGTCTTTCAAGTTCGCGAGGGGAAGTCCGTCGGCCAGCAGGGCGTTGTTTACCATATTCAAGGTTTCTTTATCGTTGCAGACGATGTAGTTGGTGTCGATATGCTTGAACGACCGTTCGTCGTTGAGGCGTGATTTGACTATATCGACAAGCTGATCATTTTTTCCATCAAACCAGCTGAACTGGGAATCAACCCAGCCTTCATATTCCTCTCGTTCGATGCGTGCGCTTGTTTCCGCTTCTGTGGCGGCGCGCTCAGCTGCCGTATCTCTATCGTCTGAGATGAGGCTCGTGTCGACAAATAGGTAGGGAGTATTTTCATTTGCCTTCAGTTCGTCCAATCCCGCTGACCAAGATTTGTCGTTGGCTTCGTCTAGGGAGTTGGCGCTCGTGATTGAGGCGGTCGTCACGATGTATCGCTCGCCGTCTTGCGAGATATCGCCCGAGAACACATAGTAAAACTCTTGACCAGCCGCTTTAAGTTGTAGGTCTTCAACATGCCAGGTTGATTCGTCAATGGGCTCCCAAGTACCCTCATGTACTACCGTTAGGTAATAACCCGACATGTCCGCGTAGCTATGGAACTTGCTTGGATCGTAGGAGCTGCCATCGTCGGAAAATACATCTGTTGCATAGCAATTCGTTGCTGCGACAACAGCAACCCGTTGGGCGGTTTCTTTGGGGTAGCCAACTTCGATGGGAACATTGGACATTAGGATTAGCTTGATTGCACGTTTGGAGCCATCGACACTTCCTTCGGAAACATCAAATTCAGATTTGTTGAAGTCTTTGAGTTCACTGCCATTTTCGTAGCAATGTAACGTGTAGCCCTTGTCGGTGTAGTCAAGTTTTTCTAGCTGGCTGATGACAGAGGTTGCGGAAACGCCGGGTTGATCGGCCGTCTTTTCGAGTTCTGAGGCATAGAGCTCATCTATCTCTTCAGGGGTCAGCTGTTCGATGGAAATGCCAGTGCTTGAGCAGGAGGCAATCAGATAGATTGGCGTGTCCTTTTGCACCTCGATTTCCATCTCTCCAGCAACTTCTCGATCATCGGGTTTGTAGAGGATTAGGTTGTGATATCCCTCGGATAGTTCCAACTCCGTAGTCCTCTTTGTCCCATGCTGTATGGTTCCGAGGGGCGTCTCGTCGACTTCTGCCTTGATATCGTATTTGCTGAAGAGGAAGTTCTCTCGTACCTCGATTGTGAGGCTGACAGATCGAATCGGTGCGGGTTCGAGCTCGGTGGTCTCTTCGTTTTCGACATGGGGACTGCCTGGGGCGGAATTGCTTGTTGGCGGTTGTGCGCCGCAGCTATGGATGAGCGACATCAGCGCCATGGTGAGAAGTGCGGTGATGGATACTGCGATGATCAGAGCCGTCGTCTCTTTCTTTCCGCGTGCTGCATTCCATGCGTGGAGGCGGGGATTGCCCGCTGGCTTCGCTTCGGTGTTCCCTGCGTCCCCGCACTGCTCTTTAGCCCGCGCCCTTGCCAAAGCCTGTTCAATCCGTGCGATTTCATCATCGATATCCGACGAATCGTCATCTGATTCTGCCTTTCGCAAAGAGGCCCCCTCTTTGGCGATTCCTTGCTCTGTTATCTCGGATTCGCAGAAAATATCACCTAGATGAGCGTTTAGGCTGCTTGGGGTCTCTGACCCTGTCGGTGTTTTTTCGTCCTCGTCTTCCAGGATGTCTGCGCCAAAACCATCGCGGACTTTCTCAAATTCTGTGCGAATTAGTTTGACGATTATCCTGCCGCAGCTTTTCAATTGTTTGCCAATTTCCGACAAATTCGCCTTGAGTTTTTCGAGGTCATCTTTTCCGTTAGTGTTGGGAAGTTTTTCTTCGGAAGTGCACATAGATGCTCCTAGTCTGATTATTCGCCGCGGATGAATAGGGCGTCTGCGACACGGTCGTAGGCGCCAGGCCCCGCCCAGAGGTCAATGGCGAGGTCGATGCCGGGCATGTTCAACTGGCTTGCCAGGGTGTCCAGTGTTTCTGCGGTCAAGTGCGGGGGTTCGGCTCCGGATAGGATGCTCGTTAAAATATCTATGGTTTCCTGTGGCAGCTGTCGCCGAAGAAGCCCCTCGATCGACTCGGTGTGCTCATCGCCATCATCTTTCAAGGCGGCAAGCAGCACGAGAACGCGGTTTAATTTGAGTTCGACTTCGAGCATTTCCTCTTCAAGTCTTGCTCGCCAAATCGATAGCTGCTCTTGGGTTTCGAATTGTTTCCCGGGGTGATTGAGTAGGTCGCGAATCTCCGGAAGGCTGTAACCCTGGTCTTTATGCAGCTTGACCAGCATGAGCTTGGCGATGTCGCCGGGGCTGTAGAAGCGTTTGCCCCATGTGCTGTTGGTCGGCTCCAGAATGCATGCTCCGCCCTGCCCGGCGTAGCACGCTCGCTGTATATCACGACGTGGCAGGTCAATTAGCCGTTCGACCTGAGAGATCTTCCAGCCCTGCGGCGTATTGCTTTCGCTCATTGGCACCCCCCCCCTTCCTGCTCTTACCAAAGCTGTTCAAGCGTTGAACAGCAAGCGCGCGGGCGCGTGAGGCCGTGAGTGGATGGAGGGTGTTGTTGGTGGCGCCGCTTTTTGCGGTCTTTGCTCCCTCCTGCGGTGCATCTGGATAAGTTTGTCGTCTGATTCGATTGTTCATGTTTGCCCTTTCTTGCGACGGGTTTCCGCTGGCGGGCGGTTGCCTCGCCGTAAGAGGGCTTGCGTATTTCGCGAGAGGCGTTCAGGCGTTGAACAGGTGTTTGCAAGTTGTATCACAGTGCGTAATACGACGAACCGCGCTACCCGCTTGAGCTCTCGGCTGATTCATCGTATTTCAAGCTGTTCCTGTGCGACGTGGGGTTGCTCACGTATCTTGCCGGCATGGATGTCATGTGGGACCTGCTTCTCGAGCGTTCGGATATCAATTTTGGATCGATTTATGAGAACTTTGTCGCGCAGGAGCTGGTGGCGCGAGGCCTCTGCCATCCATTGCCCGAGCGTCATGCCTTTTTCTATCGCTCAAGGAAACTAGGGGAGCTTGATTTCGTATTCGAGGACTCGGCGCATCGTGCGGTACCGCTCGAGGTCAAATCGGGCAAATCCTACCGACGTCACAGCGCCCTGTCGAAGGCGCTTGAAATCGAGAATTATGGCATTGAACGAGCGGTTGTGCTGCATGAGGGCAATGTGGAAGTGTGCGGCAAGGTGGCGTATCTCCCGATGTATATGACCATGGTGTTGGACTGATGTCGTCCGCTTGAGCGATCCTAGTGTCGGGACAGATTTTTGCTTCTGCCCTTTTCCAGTCCACTACCTCCTATAAAACAGCTCGTGCGCCCGCTCCTTGAGGTTCGTCGCACGGATGATTCCCTCATATGCTTTCAGCTTGATTTCTGGGAACGCATTGAAGAAACGCAGTTCGCGGCGGGTGAGGACGGTCTTCAGTTTTTCGGGGGTGGAGATCTCGGCGCGTTGGGCAATGCTGCGTGCATGGCGCACAACCAGCCTGAGGTTCTGCTTGCCCTCGGCTATGAACGAGGGTATCTCCACCTTGCCGCGCACGGCCTCAAAGGCGCTATCCGACATCTCGGCGAGCCATGAATTGAGCTCTTCGCTTCGGGCCTTGATCTCCGCTGCAGAATCCAGCGCCGCGTCGGGCACCCTGTCGAGCAGGGAGTCGGAAGCGTCTTTGAGGGATTCGTTGACTTTGTCGGCGAGCTCGATTCTGAGCAGCTCGAGCTTTTGCGAGAGCTGGCGCCAGCTGACCAGCGTGAAAGCGGTGTCGATGGCCAGGAGCGCTGCGCATGCAAAGGCCGCCGCTGCCAGGATGGTCGGCGGTATGAGTTCCAATGCGTTCAGCAGGGCGGGCTCGGCGATACGGCAAATGAGCACCGCCCCCGCTCCAAAGAGCGCGGCGCCATAGAGGCAGATCCTGCCGTTGATGTTGAAGGGGAACTTGGAGTAATCCCAGAATCGCGCTCCGGTGATCCGTTCGAGCGCCGCTCCCACGCCGTATTCGATCGCGCTGCATACGAGCGCGGCGGCCGCAAACTGAACAACGACGCTCGGAATGTCGCGAAGCAGGAACCAGCATGCGAGTGATCCCACGCCGTAGATGGGACAGCATGGGCCAAGCAGGAATCCGCTGTTGGCAAAGTGGCCGTAGTTCGCAAGGGCGCAGATGGTGGATTCGTAGAGCCAGCCAATGAATGAGAAGACGATGAACGACAAAAACAGCGCCGATAGGGGAGCGCCCGTCGAGTTCAGTTCAGAGATGATCCCGCTCAAGTCCGTCATCATTGCGATACCTCCTTGCAGCCTGTGGAGCGCTTGGGTAGCCGCCCCGCGATGGTCTCATGGAGCGCACAGGCCTTGTCGGCCAGGCACACCAGCCATGCTTCGCGGCAGGTGGGAGGGATGGGAACCAGTGGGAACATGTGACGGGAGATGATGTTGCGCTCACGTTCGGTCAGGTCGTCGAAGTCCTCCTCCGCACGGGCGAGCGCGGCGAACGGGTGCGTGAACCCATGTAGGCGATGCGATGGGTCGGGGTCGTGCCAGTCGTAGAGGAAGTAGTCGTGAAGGAGCGCCCCGCGAATGAGCGAAGCGCGATCGATGCGGATCTCCAGGCGCTCGAGTTGCTCGGCCATGGCGAGACTGGCGCGCGCAACGGAGATCACGTGTGCATGCACGCTCATGGTGCCGTGCTGGATAAAGCTTCGCGTGAGGCCGAACCTGCCTTGCGTTTCCAAGGCCTGGGCGATGTGGGCGACCTCGTCGATGGGGTTGGTTGCGCAACGCATGGGGCAGGCTTCCGCGCAGCCCTTTCGCGATTCGCGCATCGCGCAATCCTCAAGCTCATTTGTCATCGAGTGGCTCCTCACGGGTGTCCCTTGGGCGCAAACCGATACGGCTGCCCAGCGTTAAAGACACAACGTTACCATTCGGATGCGCATACTCTGTAGGCGGGGCGTTCGTTCATAAAAACTAATGCCGTGGGTCGTGCTTTCCACATATGAAAAAAGACCCTGGAGCGAACCCCAGGGTCTTTTGCGATCCGTTATGGAAAGCGTTTTGCGAAGTGTTGCTTCGGATTAGCCGAAGTAACGAGCCAGGAGACCAGCGAAGGCCTTGCCGTGACGGGCCTCGTCGCGAGCCATCTCGTGCACGGTGTCGTGAATGGCGTCCAGGCCAGCGGCCTTGGCACGCTTGGCGAGGTCAAACTTGCCGGCGGTGGCGCCGTTCTCGGCCTCAACGCGCATCTCGAGGTTCTTCTTGGTGGAGGTGGTCACAACCTCGCCCAGGAGCTCGGCGAACTTGGAAGCGTGCTCGGCCTCCTCGTAAGCGGCCTTCTCCCAGTACAGGCCGATCTCGGGGTAGCCCTCACGGTGGGCAACGCGAGCCATGGCCAGGTACATGCCGACCTCAGAGCACTCGCCCTCGAAGTTGGCGCGCAGGTCCATGATGATGTCCTCGGTGACGCCCTCCTCGTGAGCAACGCCCACGATGTGCTCGGCGGCCCAGGTCATCTGGCCCTCCTCGACCTTGGTGAAGCGGTCGCCGGAGACGCCGCACTGGGGGCACTTGAAGTCGGCGGGCAGCTCCTCGCCGTCGAACTCCTCAACGAAACCGCAAACGGGGCAAACGAACTTCATGTTTGTTCTCCTTTGAACACAGGCGAATGCGCTTCTTGGGGCGAACCCGCGGTCGCGCTTTGACATCTGCATTATGGCACAGTTCCAGAATCATATGAGCCTAAAACGGAAACATATTAGGATTCATTCTCAAATAGTTCACAAATGAATGAACGTGCAGTTCAAGGCCTTGCGACGATGGTTATGGAATGGCGATCGGCGTGTTGACGGGGAAGATGGAGCGTCCAAGTGTCCGTCCGAACAGGCCAAGAGCTGATTGTGCCCCTGCTTTTGTCTGGACGCTCAGGGAGGGGTGGCGGCGGGTGGTTCTGCAGCGGCAACGTGGCGCGCGAAAAAGTTCTCAAACCCTCAAAAGGGGGTCACAAAATATGCGTTTCCGGGAAACTGGTCAAAATACCCTGATTGTGCGCTGAAAGCGGGGTCAAAACACTCGTGCATATTTTCTCGCGCGGGGCAATCCTGGGGTTTTGCCGATGGCGGCTGGAGGCAATGGTTGCCACGGCGCGTGGCTGGCCGGATCGGTTTTCTCAATCCTGGGCAAACGCGACTGCGCCACTGATTGCTCGGCGCACAATCGGGGTATTTTGACCACACCGAGCAAAACGTATCGGGCCGAGGGGGCGACGGTCATGAGCGTATGCATTTTTGGAGAGTCAGCGCTCGAATTTATGCGATCGAGCGGGCGATTAGCGCCGGAGTTTTTGGATAGGCCGCGCACGCAAAAGCTGGATGGCTGCGGCATATCGCCAAAAGCGATGTTTACGGACGACATGGAGCGCTTGGGTGTGAAAACGCGCCCCGTGCATATCCTGGTGTCCAAAGAGTCGGGCGCCCGTAGCCGCGACGACATCGTGTGCCACCGCAGTGCGGCGGAGTTACCACCTCGTTCGCTTATTTACGTGAATAGGGATGTCTTGGTGGCGAGCCCGGCTCTGACATTTCTGCATCTTGCAACGGTTGACCTGCACAAGAAGCGGCAGCGCACCGTCGAGGAGCTGGCGCTGATCGGCCTCGAGCTGTGTGGAACCTACCTCCTCGATGATTCGTGGGATGGCCTTACCAACACGGCGAAGCCCCTGACTTCCGTCGAGCAGATCGCACGCGTGTTAGATGCGATGCCCGGAGCGCCGGGAATCGTCCGGGCCCGTGAGGCGCTTGAGCTGGTCAGCGACGGGTCCAACTCGCCCATGGAATCCGTTCTGTGCGCATTGCTTACCTGGCCGCGGCGACTCGGTGGTTATGCCCTCGGGCCCGTCTCGCTTAACCATCGCGTCTCAACTGCCGACGGGGACCGCTATGTGGACGTTGCATTCCCAGGCCATAAGGTCGGTCTCGAGTACAAGGGCCGCAAGTTCCATGCAATCGAGCAGGCCGGCCGCGATGACCGCAGGCAGAACAAGTTGGTGGGTTCGGGATGGACCATATTGAACGTCTGGTACGAGGACATTGTCGAAGAGCATCTGTACAACCAGCTCGTTGCGGACGTTGCGCGCGCGATGGGCATTCGGCTGAGAATCCGCAGCGGCGGTTTCGATGCTCGTCGCAATGTGCTGCGCATGCAGCTCATCCCCGCATTCAAACGGTACGCTGCGGCGTTGGCGCGGTAGTTGGCCAAAATACAAGAACGCCGCCAATCGCGAGGTCGCGAGAGGCGGCGCGGGGTGAGATCCGTGCGTGGGCATGGGGCCTGTCTCAGGCGGGTCATCGGGGCGAAAGGCCGCCGCAAGACAAGGCCCGAGCCCGGTTACAGGATTTGCACCTGGCAACTCGCCATAGTGGCGATCGCGGCGTCGTGCGCGGCGGGGGTGACGCCGGCGCACAGGGCGGGATTCACCGCGAGCGGGACCTCGGGCAGGTGCGCCTTGATGGTGAGGGCGTTGCTGACAACGCAGATGTCGGTGCATAGACCGCAGAGCTCGATGGAGTCGATGGGCGCGGCGTTGTTTTGCGCGACAAGCCAGCGGGCGAGGTCGAGCGATCCGAACGAGGGCTTTTCGAACACGGGAGCACTGCGGCGGGCGCGAACCGTCTCGAGGGCGGGTGCGAGTTCCCAGCCGGTCGTGCCGGCGATGCAGTGGGGAACGGGCAGGTTGCGACCCTCTTGCGTGGCGGCGTAGTCGCTGCCGTGGGTGTCTTTGGTGAAAACGACCGTACCGTCGAAGCTGCTGGCGCGCTGGGCGACTGCCCCGACGATGGTCTGCGCCTCGGGCGTGCCCAGGGCGCCGTCGATGAAGTCGTTTTGCATGTCGACGACGATGAGATAGGAGTTGGACATGGCGAGGGCTCCTTTATTAGAGAAGGTCTGATATTTGCTGAATGACATAGCTTCGGTTGATCCAGAAGCACTGGCGGGTCATGTAGCGTCCATCTGGAAGAAGCGAAGCATCTCTGAGGTCTCCGATGGAGGTTCCGTCTTCGAGTCGATAAGCTCGGCGTGATGCCTTGGGACGAACATGCATCGTGGGATTCTCTGCTTCTCCGGGCAGATTGTTGTGGAAGCGGTTGCCGTCGCGGCTAATTATTACGCCGTCGCAAATGGCATCGTGGGTTTCCTGCCAGCATTTACGAGCGTTGGAATCAAGCTCGGCAACCGGCATATTCCAGAATTTGCATCCGGCAAGGTGGTACTCGCCATCGGTCTTTTTGAAGACGACGAAGAAGAAGCGAGTTTCCTCTAGATATTGACGTAGCTCGGACTCTTCCCAGCATGGCTCTGCTGCAATCTCGGTAAATTCGAACGTATCGAGAGACATGTTCTGCTCGATTTGCCCGCTTTCTTCAACGCGGATGGCGCGAGCGGAGATCCCCGCTTTCACAAATTCCTTAACTCGATTGCTCCTAACGCCGAGCATTCGGTAGGCAAGCGTAATCCACTGGGCCTTCTTGCCTGTATAAGGAACGCCGAACTCAGCAGCGATTTGTCGGTCGGTTCTGCCGATGTGAAGGGAGATTCGTTGCTCGATCGTTTCTTCGAAAGTGAGAGGTTGGGAGGAGCTGTGCTCGGCGATGCCGATGCTGTCGCTATCATCGTGCTCATCCATCAGGTAATGATGGAGGATGTAGTCCATATACTGGCGCTTGAACGAGAAGGCGCGCTTCTTTGCTTTTGGATGAGAGATTGATCCATCGATTTCGATACAGGGATAGAACTGGTCCGCCCACATGTGATCGAGGTTCGCTCCCTTGGTGCAAGCTCCGAGATACGTGGTGAGTCCCTCGCTCAACTCATGTGCGCGGCCTGCTTTGATATAAGAAACGATCGTGTCGTAGTCGTCTCGGATGACTTTGAGGTCCTCTGCGGGAGGGGTGAACAAGCTGACATATTTGATCTGCTGGTCGTATTTATCGATGCTGCGATCGCGCTGATAGTAGACGAGGAGAATGGTCGCGCACTTTTCCCAGAGATGAGACTCAGTCAGATTATCTTCAATGGGCTCGTCAAACGGGATCATGGTGAGTACGAGCCGCTCTCCCGCGGAAGGCTCGTGGTCCTTTTTGCGGATATCGAAACAGGTTGCCTTTAATTCAATTCCGGCTTCAGCGAAATCGGGGCGTCGGTCACTGTTTGACTTGTATCCGAAGTAACGCTCTTCGATGAGGTTGCCCATGCCTCCCTTGAATTTTGCGCTGTTGTACGTCTTGGCGTTGTAGTCGGCAGGCTTGATGTCTAGGTCGAGCACTTCGCGAAACGTCATGCCCTCGAGATGCTTGGCATAGCCCAAGATGCTGCCTTGGTCGGAAAGGTCGACCTGCGCGAGAAGTGTTTTGTATTGAGTGGGCTGCAGCATGCTCATCATCTCCAAGTGTTCTTTCGCAATTGTATCTGACGGATGATAAATCCGCAGGATAATGAGGAGGAGCCACTTCGATCTTTACTTTTGTCCGCACGATCTTTAGAATCGAAAATCGTTATGCCGACACAGTAGCGATTGGAGAAACGTGTCGACTGAGATTAAGGTGGCCGAGCTCTTCGCGGGTGTCGGTGGTTTTAGGCTGGGCCTTGATGGCTATGACAATCCGGAGCATCCTGAGTTTCACATGGAGCCGGCGGGTAGTTTCCGCACGGTGTGGGCAAATCAGTGGGAGCCCGGTACGGATAAGCGACAGTTCGCGGCTCGTTGTTATGTCAAGCGTTTTGGCGATGCGGAGCTGGTGAACGAAGATATTCACGCTGTGCTTGATAAGTATGAGGCTGGGGAAATAGAGATTCCTGACGTCGACATGGTGGTCGGAGGCTTTCCTTGTCAGGATTACTCTGTAGCAAAGACGCTCTCGCAGGCGGAGGGTATCGAGGGTAAGAAGGGTGTTCTTTGGTGGGACATCTATCGTTTCCTACGTCTGAAGCCCTCTGTGAAATATTGTCTGCTGGAGAATGTCGATCGCCTGCTGAAAAGCCCTGCGGCGCAGCGTGGACGTGATTTTGCGATTATCCTGTCTTGCCTGAATTCGCTTGGTTTCTCTGTTGAGTGGCGTGTTGTGAATAGTGCCGAGTATGGCGCGCCCCAGCGCCGCAAGCGCGTATATATCTATGCTGAGAAAACGGACGAGACCTGGGATCTTTCGGACCGCTTGCGGGGTGGCATCATGCAAGGTGCCTTTCCCGTCAAGCCGATTGAGGAGGCGACGGGGGTCGAGCTTTTTGCGGAGCCTTCGGAGAACTCTGAATCGTTCGGTTTGGGTCTCAAAGTCTCGCCCTTCAAAACCGCGGGCGTTATGCAGAACCTTGAGGTTTTGACCGCTAATGTTGTTGAAGACTATGAGGGTGCGTCTCGCGTTTTGGGTGATGTTCTGGTCCCGACAGACCAGGTTCCCCTGGAGTTCTTTGTCTCGGAAGACAAGCTCGGGGATTGGGAATACCTCAAGGGTGGAAAGCGTATCGAACGTGTGAGCAAGAGCGGGCACTCGTATATGTACTCCGAGGGATCGATGGCGTTCCCAGATGCAACCGATAAGCCCTCCCGAACGATTCTGACGGGTGAGGGCGGTGTGACCCCGTCTCGTTTTAAGCACATCATTCAGGTCGAAGACGGCCGTTACCGTCGCCTGATGCCCGACGAGCTCGATCAGCTGCAGTGCTTCCCGAAGGGTTGGACCAATTCAGGCATGACCGACGGTCAACGCGCCTTCTGCATGGGAAACGCTCTCGTCACGAGCATCCCCCATGCAATCGGCAAGGCGATGATGGACAGTGGGGAGATTTCGTAGCAAGGAAGGCGGGGTCGATGGTGGGTGGCGCACGGGTGCGTGGCTTTTTTTCCTATGCGCATAGGGATAATAAGTGGGACGCTCTGGAAAAATTAAAAATTGATATTTGTGACGAGTACGCCGTGCTAACGGGTGACGAGCTTGAATTGTTCTTTGATAAGAATTCGATTTCCTGGGGAGATAATTGGCGGGATAGTATCGAATCTGGAATCGATTCGGCGTCCTTCTTTATTCCGATTATTACGCCGCAGTACTTCTTGAGTGAGAGTTGTCAAAAAGAGCTCCTGCAATACATGGCGAAAGTCAAAGAGCTCCAAGAGCCGGGGCTGATTCTTCCGATTATGTATATTCAACCTACGGACGCGGTGAAGAAGTCGGCTGGTAAGCTGCTAGAGGATGTCTACAGTTATCAGTGGATCGATTGCGCACAATTGCGTTTTGTGGAGAGAGGTTCCCACGAGTACCGATTGAGGGTCAATCAGGTCGCGGCCCAGCTGATGGAGGTCAATTCTCGCCTAATCCAGCGAATGGAGGATGCAGCTGATGCGCCGCTTGCGGATGAAGAAGAATCTGGACGGGAGGAATTCTACTTAGAGTCACTTGATGAACTGAATGACCTGATGCCTCAATTCAATCAAATGGTTATCGAACAAGCTGGTAGGCTCGAGAGGATTTCTGATGTGATGAATTGGGGGACAGGGCAACTGGAGAAGGCAAAAGCAAGGGGAGAGGGGGTAAAAGGCGCTATAACCATATCGGTGCAAGTTGCTCAAAAGCTCGAACCTCTTTCAGTTGAATTTGAAAACAATGCAATGGAGTGTGTTTCTCAGGTTGAGGCGATTGATCGTAAAATCAGGCCAGTGATAAAGCGGGCGAAGCAGTGCGAAGAGGACGACCCCGCATCAAAGGAAATGATCGTCGCCCTTGGGAAGATGGTTGAATCCACTCGAATGGCAAAGGGCAATACTGATGCGTTCATTCGCGTCATTCGAGAAAATGCCAATCTGTCACGTGCGTTGTATGAGCCAAGTAAGAGAATTGAGCATGGAGCAGTGCTCTATGCTGGGTCCTGCGCGACGGTAATTGGTTGGGAGAATTTGCTCGACTGATAGTTTTGTCCGCACGGGGTCGTACCTTTAAGCCATGAAAACGGTCGCGCTCGCTAGGCGCGGCGTAGGGCTTGAAGGGGGTCCCATCATGTACGAGCCGTCTCGCAATTTGTTCTCGTTCCATATCGCCGGGTTCCAGCACCACGACGGTGCACTGGTCCTGGGGAAGCTCAAGGCTGGAGACACTCTGGAGCTCGTGCCCGAGCGCGACAACCCCTATGACGCGGAGGCCATCGCGGTCAAATTCCATGGCGCCATGCTCGGTTACGTTCCCGCGGACTCGGTGGGCCCGCTTTCGACCCTGTTCTTTTACGGGCATGGCGCTGCCTTCGAGTGCCGCGTGCTCCAGGTCGCACCCGAGCGTAGCCCCTGGCATCAGGTTCGCGCTGCCGTGTTCGTGCGCGATGCGCGATAAAATGACGCATGGTCCATTCGAGCCCTTTGGAGGAGCGCGTGACGCCAGCAATGCGCATCGAGCCGGTCCACCGCAATCGCGAGCGATATCGCGACTTGCTGCTGCTCGCCGACGAGCAGTGGGACATGGTCGAGCTTTACCTCCACCGAGGCGAGATGTTCGCGGCGTATGCGGAGGATGAGCCCCGCACCAAGGCAGATTCCGCGCTCGTGCCCGATCGCGCGCTCGGGTGCATGATTGTGACGGGCGAGGGTGTCGATGAGCGGGGACTCCGCATCGACGAGGTGAAGAGCCTTGCCGTCGATCCGGCGCATCAACGCAGCGGTATTGGCCGGGCTCTCCTTGAATTCGCTGCGCAGCATGCGGCCTGCGAGTACGACGTATTGCGGGTCGGTACAGGCGACAGTCCTCTGACCGTTCCCTTTTACGAGGCGTGTGGCTTCGCGCGTTCGCATGTGCTGCCGAACTTCTTCATCGAGAATTACGATCACCCCATTGTTGAGGCTGGAGTTCAGCTGAAGGACATGGTGATGCTCGAAAGGCGACTGTAGCTGCGGAAGTTGCGTTCGGCGTCCTGGGTCGTCGCAGGCGCCGCATCCCGTTCGGCCGGTCTCGAACGGCCTGCGCGGCCTTTTGTCCGCACGGGCGGGTATAGTCTGACGGTAAGGAATATGCAGCGGCGTGCGTAGGGCGCGCCTGGGCGTTGTGGCGGAGCGAGGAGCGCATATGAACCAGATCACGTGCCCCAAGTGCGGGACGGTCATCAGTCTCGATGAGAGCGATTACGAGGGCATCGTTCGCCAAGTGCGCGACGACCAGTTTGCCCATGAGCTGGAGGAGCGCGCCGCCTCGCTGCGTCGCGAGCACGAGCAAGCCCTCGAGCTTGCCCGTTCTCAGGCCAAGGCCGAGCTCGACCGCGTGATGGCCACCCAAAAGGCGGAGCTCCAAGAGGCGCTCGCCCGCAGCTCAGCCGAGCTGCAGGAGGTCAAGGCTCGCAGTGCGTCAGAGTTGCAGGAGGCCCGTGCCGCCAGCGCTGCGGCCCTGCAGCAGGCCCAGTCTGCTGGCGCCGCTCAGCTCGCAAAGGAGCAGAGCGAGCGTACGGCCGAGCTCATGCGCGTCCGCGCCGAGGCGGATACCCGCATCGCCGAGCTCTCTGCCAAGCTCGAGTCCGCTGTTGAGGAGCGCGAGTCTGCGGTGAGGGCCGCCGCCCAGCGCGAGCGCATGGTTGCCCAGCAGGACGCCGCCGATCAAAAAGAGGAGCTCCGCGAACAGCTGGCCGCTCGCGATGCGCAGATCGCCTCGCTCAAGGCCCAGTTGGATGCCGGCGCTACTCAGCGCGACCTTGCGGTGACGCAGGCGGTGACCGAGGCACGTACAACATTTGAGGAGGAGCGCGCCAAGCTCGCCCGCGACCTGGACGCAGCCCGCTTCGAGCTCTCCCATGAGCAGGAGGTCCGCGCCGCCGAGAAGCAGCAGATCGAGACCGCCCATGCGCTCGAGATCGAGCAGGCCCGTAAGAGCGCCCAGGACCTCATCCGCTACAAGGACGAGGAGATCGAGCGCCTGCGCGATATGAAGGCGCGCCTCTCCACCAAGATGGTGGGCGAGACCCTCGAGCAGCACTGCGAGACTCAGTTCAATCAGCTGCGCGCCACGGCGTTCCCGCATGCCTACTTCGAGAAGGACAACGACGCCTCCGACGGCACCAAGGGCGACTTCATCTTCCGCGAGTGCGATGAGGCCGGCAACGAGATCGTCTCGATCATGTTCGAGATGAAGAACGAGAACGACACCACGGCCACCAAGCACAAGAACGAGGACTTCTTCAAGAAGCTCGATTCGGACCGCAAGAAGAAGGGCTGTGAGTACGCGGTGCTGGTCACTCTGCTTGAGCCGGAGAGCGAGCTGTACAACACGGGCATCGTGGACGTGAGCTATCGCTACGAGAAGATGTACGTGATCCGCCCGCAGTTCTTCATTCCCATGATCACGCTGCTGCGCAACGCCGCCATGAACGCGCTTGCCTACAAGCAGGAGCTCGAGCTTGTGCGCCAGCAGAACATCGATGTCACGGAGTTTGAGGAAAAGCTGCTGGGATTCCAGGAGGGCTTCAACCGCAACTACGACCTGGCAAGCCGCAAGTTTCAGACGGCTATCGACGAGATCGACACCACCATCAAGCACCTGCAGAAGGTCAAGGACAACCTGATCTCGAGCGAGAACAACCTGCGTCTGGCGAACGACAAGGCCCAGGGACTCAGCATCCGCAAGCTTACTTGGGGTAACAAAACCATGAAGGCGAAGTTCGACGAGGCCCGCGAGGAGGCAGAGCGCGCTGCCCGCGAGGACGTCACCGTCGAGGAGGCAGCGGGCGCCGAGCCCGATCTTGCGGATAGTTGTGAGGTGTAACGGGCGATGGGGAAGAGCGAACCGCGTGTGACGGCTGATGCGCTGAAGCGCAAGCGCGAGCGCGAGCAGAAAATCGTAAGCCAGATGATCGCCTTGTACTGCAAGGGCAATCATTCCGCGCATCGTTCGGTGTCGCTGCGAGAGCGGGGCGACGAGATGCAGCAGGTGCCGGAGGGGGCGGCCCTTCGGGAGCGGGACTCCGGGGAGCGGCGGGATCTCTGTCCCGAATGCGCCGAGCTCGAGGCGTATGCCCACGCCCGTAGCGAGCGCTGCCCGTTCATGGAGGAGAAGACGTTCTGCTCGAATTGCACGGTGCACTGCTACCGGCCCGAGATGCGCGAGCGCATCCGCACGGTGATGCGGTACGCGGGTCCGCGCATGCTCTTCCATCACCCCGTGATGGCGATACGCCATATGATCGAGTCGCAGCGCGAGCGCCAGCGCATCCGCTCATCGCGATAGAAGAAACAATCTGATCTCGAGCGAGAACAACCTGCGTCTTGCGAACGACAAAGCCCGGGGCTCAGCATCTGCAAGCTCACGCGGAACAACCCCACCATGAAGGCCGCGTTTGCCGAGGCCCAAGAGGGGCGTGCGCCCCCGGACGTCTACGCGTCCCGCTTGGGCGTGAGCGCAAAGGTCATCACGAGGAGCAACGCCGTGAAGGCGACGACGAACGGCCAGCGCGTGGGATCTGAGATGCTCGACAGGCCGATGGCGAGCGAGCTGGCGAGTGCGATGGCCGGCGCTGCGGCACGGCGGGCGCGCGTGAGCGCAGGGGCATCCTCGCGCAGCGCCCCACGCAGGGCCTCGATGTAGTACAGCGGCAGGATCAACATGGTCATTGCCACCGCGACCTCGGAGATGTCGCCGTTGGGAAGCAGCCCAAAAATGCTCACCACCGTGTGCGCCCCTACCCAGAACAACGTGGTGACGAGCGCGATCATGGCGCTCACCACCGGGAAGCGCAGGGTCGGGTTCATGCGGCTCACGATGTGCTTGAACGGCATCATGTGGTGAAACGCCAGGGACTGGGGCATGCGCAGGGTTGCGAGCACCATGCCGTTGGCGCCTCCGAGCACGGCGATGAAGGCGATGACGTTGGGCAGCGCACCGGCTTGCTCGCCAAAGAGCTTGACGAACATGAGCGAGAGGCTGGCGTCGCCCGCCTCGATGACGGTCTGCGGGCCGAGGAAGCACGAGATGCCAACGAAGTACCCCAGATAGAGCACGAGGATGATGATGGGCGCGGCGACGAGGGCGCGGGGCAGGTTGCGCCGTGCGTCCTTGAGCTCGGGGGCGATGCTCACTGCGGAGCTCCAGCCGTCGAAGGCAAAGGCGATGGGCGCGGCGGCGGCGATCCAGGCGGTGCCGGCTGCAGGGGCGGCGGCGATGTCGGAACTCAGTTGAGCGACCGGGTCGTTCACCATGAGGCCGATCACGCCTACAAGCACCAGCGGCAGGGCCTTGGCCAGCGTGGTGAGATTTTGGAAGTAGCCGCTCAAGGTGGGCCACAGGATGTTCCACGCGGTGCAAGCCAACAGGAAGACCAGGCCGATGCCCATCTGCCAGGCAAACGTTCCGGGCAGGTTGAAGGTCATGCACGCGTACACGCCCACAACCCAGCTGAGCACGGAGCAGACGACGGGCATGTACAGAAAGGTGAAGTTCCAGCCAATGAACGCGGCACGGCGCGGGCCCAGGAATTCCTCCGCGTAGGCGATCAGGCCTCCGTGGCCGGTGGTGCGCGCGGCAAAGCGGGCCAGGGTGAGGCCGCCGAAGACGATGGTCGTGGCGGCGAGCAGCATCATGGCGACGCCGAGCGCGACGTTGCCGTCGGTGGCGATGAGGATGTTGTCGGACTTGAAGAAGATGCCGGAGCCAATGCAGATGCCCACGATCAGGCAGATCGCGGTGAACAGCGAGTAGCGCTTCACCGGGGCGGCATCGGCGTTGGTGGCGCCGCCTTCGGTGGCGGACTTGGAGGAAGGGGTCATGGTTTCCTATCCCAGGCGTCGCATGCGGACGCTCATGTCGATGGGCTTGGCGGTGAAGGGCGCGGTGGTGGCGAGTCCGTCCACGCCGGTGGCGGCGTATTCCCCCGCGTTTTCGGGGTTGACGCCCCCGGCGGCGATGATGGTGAGGCGCGGGTCGAGCGCGCGCAGGTTGCCCACCAGTTCGGCCAGCTCGTCGACCGCGACCTTGTCGAGCTGGACGCCGTCGACGCCGGCCCAGGCAACGGCCCCGCGCGAGGCGGCGCAGGCGCGTGTGCAGGCGGCGTTGTGCCATGCGAGGGCGAGCGCCTGCTCGGCGTTCACCTCGACGAACAGCTTCTTCTCGATGCAGCGTGAACGGATTTGGGGTAGCTGTTCGATGAACTCGTCGATTCCTCCCATGAACGAGAGGTGATGGTCGAATACGAGTACGGTCTCGGACAGGCCCAAGCGGTGGGGGAACGCCCCGCCCGCGATGGTTGCTCCAACGAGGAGGTCCTTCACGCCCGGCATGCTCTTGCGCGTGGTGAGGACCTCGCAGGACGGGTTGGCGGCATGCGCGGCGTCGACCATCGCACGGGTCTTGGTGGCCACGGCGGAAAGATGGTCGAAGACGTTGAGGCAGACCTTCCAGGCCTGATGGAGCTGGGCGGCGGTCCCGCCGATCGTCATGAACGACTGCCCGGCCTCGAGCGCCGTGCCGTCGGGCAGGATGTTGGTGACGACGCATCCGAGTTTGGTGGCGATGCGCGACGCGACCTCGCCTCCGGCGAGCACGCAGGCCTCGCGGGTGAAGTATTCCATGGCGCCGGCTTGAGTGTCTACGCCCAGGATATGGCTGGTCAGGTCGATATAAGGCACGTCTTCGGCGATGAGCTCGTCGATGCGCGCGTCGGATAGGGTGACCATCGGTCCTCCTTAGACAGATTTCTACGGTGGAAATCGTATCATCACCGCACGATTCTCCTGCATCTATCACGCGGAAAAGGCATAATGCTGTGTAATATATGACGTCCCGCCTACAAGACGTCCCGTCGCGCTCGCTGCGCGTGCCCTTGAAAGGAGACCCATGGATCTGAACAAGCGCCCCGACGACATGGTCCGCATCACCACCCCTGAGCTCGCTCAGGCCTTCATCGCCGAGCAGGTCGCCGCCTGTCGCGAGCAGATTGGTGATAAGAAAGCCCTTCTGGCCCTGTCCGGCGGTGTCGACTCCTCCGTGGTCGCCGCGCTGCTGATCAAGGCCATCGGCAAGCAGCTCATCTGCGTGCACGTGAACCACGGCCTCATGCGTAAGGGCGAGTCCGAACAGGTCGTCGACGTGTTCCGCAACCAGCTCGACGCCAACCTCGTCTACGTCGACGCCACCGACCGCTTCTTGTCCCTGCTCGACGGCGTTGCCGAGCCCGAGGCCAAGCGCAAGATCATCGGCGCCGAGTTCATCCGCGTGTTCGAGGAGGAGGCCCGCAAGGTGGGCGACGAGGTTTCCTTCCTTGCTCAGGGTACCATCTACCCCGACATTCTCGAGTCCGACGGCGTGAAGGCCCACCACAACGTGGGCGGTCTGCCCGATGACCTGCAGTTCGAGCTCTGCGAGCCCGTCCGCCTGCTGTACAAGGACGAGGTCCGCGTGGTTGGTCGCGAGCTCGGCTTGCCCGAGAGCATGGTCGAGCGCCAGCCTTTCCCGGGCCCCGGCCTGGGCGTGCGCTGCCTCGGCGCCATCACCCGCGACCGCCTGGAGGCCCTGCGTGAGGCCGACGCGATCCTGCGCGAGGAGTTCGCCGCGGCCGGCCTCGAGGGCAAGGTTTGGCAGTACTTCGTGTCCGTGCCCGACTTCCGCGTTACCGGCGTGAAGGACGACAAGCGCCTCTACGAGTGGCCGGCGTTCATCCGCGCCGTCAACACGGTCGACGCTATGACCGCCGAGGTGCCCGAGCTCGACTGGGCGCTCCTCAAGAAGATCGGCGACCGCATCGCCTCCGAGGTCGCGGGCATCTGCCGTGTCCTGTACGACCTCACCCCGAAGCCCTGCGGGACCATCGAATTCGAGTAATCGGGTAATCGGGGGCAGGCGCAAGTTGGTCCCCATGAGGGCTGACGATAATTCAAGCTCGAGCCCTCCCGAATCCGGCTGTTGTTGATGCAGGGGGTTCCGCTCGCGATGAGCGGAACCCCCTGTTCGCTTTTGAAGGGTAGTTCTGCCGCAGTTTTCGGTGACCTTGAAGGTAGACGAAAAAACGACAAGCGTTCTACCTGCGACTTTGTCGGGACGTAATCGTCGTCTACTCACGAGGTGCTCGAAAACCGCGGCAGAACTTCGAATGGGTCTCTTTTTTCGCTTGTGAAAAATCAATTGCTCTCAATTCGAGGGCCCTTCCGTGGCGATGATGACGCGATAGGGCCGGTCCCATATGGGATCGGCCCTGTTTATTCGACTGGCGATTGTGCTACACGAAGCTGATCTGCAGCTTCTTGCCGAGACCGTGGGCTATTTTGGAAAGCGTCGCCACCGAAGGATTGCCATTGCCATTTTCCAGCCTACAGAGATTGGCCGCCTTCATGCCGCAGCGGTCGGCCAGTTCCTTTTGGGTCAGCCCCGCGGCGATGCGCGCCTTCACGATGCTTTTCATGACTTCACGTTCGGTTTCCTGAGCACTCCATTCATGACGGAAGGCGGGGTCTTTGAGAGACTCATCAAGATGTTCCCTAAAGCCGGTCATTGTGTGACCTCCAGATCTCCCTGAACTTCTTTGCACGCTCTATTTCTTTTCTTGGCGTTCGCTGAGTCTTTTTCACGAAGCCATTGGTGACGATAGCGCGATTGCCAACAAAGAAGAAATAGAGGAGGCGGGTGATGTTCGAGCCTTGGGGCGTTCTCAGCTCGAAGATGCCATTCTCGAGATGTCGGGCAAATGGCGTCGGTAGCCGTTCGCCATATTCTTCCAAAAGGAGCAGCCTCCCGAAAACTTTGGCTCTCATCTTTGGGTCGAGTCCATCGATGAACTCCCTTGCAGGTTGCCGTCCTTGATCGTCTTCGAAATACTGGACCTCCATTGCCATCTTACTCCCAAACTTATCACATATGATAATAATTGGCAAAACATACTATTTGAGACGAACACCTGTTCTAATTCTATAAGAACATATGTTCGTATACAAGTAGGCAATCGAATTGTGATTTCCAGTGAGAGGGAGTCTGGATCAATGGGGTGAGATCGAATAGACATTGCAGCATATTGTTCACCTTTGGCGTGTCTTTAGGGTCCCGCCTTTAATCTCCCAGGTGATGCTTGTGCACGCTCGCAGGAACGCATGGTCGTGGCTCACCAACAGCAGCGCGCCGCCGAACTGCGCGAGTGCCCGTTCGAGCGCCTCGACCGAGTGCAGGTCGAGGTGGTTGGTGGGCTCGTCCATGATGATGAGCGCGGGCGCGTCCAGCAGGCCGCGGGCAATCATCAGTTTTCGCAGCTCACCGGGGCTGGTTGCAGCGCCTTCCAGGATTCGGTCGGGATCGGAGTTCAGTTGCGCCACGCAGCTGAGAACGCGTCCGCGGTCGATGGGGGAGAGGCGGCGGATGTTCCCCAGGACGCGCTCGCGCTGCTCGGGGCTCGGTTCCTGGGGGATGTCGAGGACCGAAAGCCGTCGGCCTCCTTTGGCACCATCGCACGCGAGCAGCTCGCGTATGTGGTCGAGAAGTGTGGTTTTGCCTGCGCCGTTGTGTCCTATGATGCCGATGTGCTCGGTGTTTCCCACAAAGATCTCGGGTAGCTCGAGGGTTCCCGCCCCGCATGGGATGCTGCCCGCGAGTATGTGAAGCACGGTTTTGCGAGCGCTGGGTTCGGCATCCAGGAACAGGTTGCCGTCATAGCGTTTGGGCGCATATGCCGCATGGACTCTGGCCTGGGCGCTTGCCATGCGCCCGTCCATCTGCCGCAGCAGCTTGCCTCGGACCCCGTCCTGGCCCGAGACGATTGCGAGATCGATCTTGGCGCGGGCGCTTTTATCCTTGGGGTCGAGCCCTCGTTTCGAGCGCCTGGCATCCGCCCGCGCAGCCTCCTGGGCACGCTGCTCGCGCTCAGCGGAAAGGCGCGCGAGATGATCCTTCGCCCTCTTTCGTTCGTCTATCGCGGTCATTCGCTCGCGTTCCGCCTGGCTGCTTGCTTGCGAGTATCCGCCGGGGCGGATGACGATGTGAGTCTCCCCGCGGGGCCCACTTGCCTCGAACGACGCGCAGCGCGATGCGAGCGCATCCAGCAGTTCGCGGTCGTGACTCACGAGGATGCCGACGCCGGTGAAGCTGGCCAGCAGTCCTGTCAGTTGGGCACGGGCCTCGCGATCGAGGTGATTGGTCGGCTCATCCACTGCGAGCACATCGGGTCGCTGCCAGAGCGAGCAGGCGATCTGCAGTTTCTTGCGCTCACCGAAGCTGAGCTCGTCCCAGCGCCAGGGCATGTCATCGGTGAGACTCAGGCGTTTGCGGAGGCTGCGGGCCTCGCGGCCAAAGTCGAGCGCGAAGTCCGCCAGGATCGTGGGCGCTTCGTCTGCCTCCTGTGGGCAGTAGGCGGCGAGCAGATTGCCCGAAACCGCTCCCGAGTCGGGTTTCAGAAGGCCGCAGGCGATTTTGGCGAGCGTGGACTTGCCGCAGCCGTTGTCGCCCAAAAGCCCGGTCCAACCTTGCGGGAAGGCAATGGTCACGTCATTCAAAATGGGGTCTTGCGCCGCGGGGTGCGTGTAGGTCACACGCGAGAGTGCGAGCTGCATAAAGACATCCCCTCCTTGTTTGATCGGAGGCCAACAGAATCGTTGAGGTGGATGTCTAAAAGCGCATGGTCGCCTTGTCTCTTCGCGGTGGTGCCCTCGCATGGGGCCCGAATCCATCGGGCGGGCGAGGGTGAGTGTAGCACGGCCGAAGCCGACGGTCCATCGTCTGGCCGATGGGTGCGAGATGGTTGGGTGCCCGATGCCCGGCAAGCGTCTGCCGTTCGACTGGTTGATGTCTGAACGCGCTGCCTACTCCTCTGGATCCTCCCATGCGCGGTAGGCGATGCTCTGTCCGAGCAGCGCGGCGATTGCATCGAGGACATCGTGGTCGAGCTGGTAGTGCATCCAACGGCCGTCCTTGCGGGCGCGGACGATCCCCGCATCTCGGAGCGCCGCCATGTGATGGGAGAGCGTGGGCTGCGAGATCTCGAGCTCCGAGAGGAGGTTGCAGGCGCACTGCTCCTCGCCGTCCCATAGCAGCTCGACGATGCGGAGCCGGTTGGGGTCGCCCAGTGCCTTGAGGTTCGATGCGAGCCGCTCGCGGTCGAACTCGCCGGCCACGATGCGGGCTCGGAGTCCGATGACGCGTTGCTGGATAGCGCGCATCGTGCGGAGGAACGCATCGTCGCCTTTGCCGGTTGGATCTTCCAGCCCCCAGTCCTCACGGTACATCGCCGGTAGGGAGGGGCATTCAACGCCGCACCCCATGGTGATGAGGATGTCGACATCGGGTAGGCAGGTCAGGGATTTGGGCTCGAGGGAGGCAACGTCGAATTCGTATTCGCTTGCCAGTAGACGTGCGGCATCGGGATTGACGGTCTTCGCCGGGTGCGTTCCCGCGGAGCGGGCGAGCATAACGTCGTCTGCGAAGCGGCGCGCCATCGCCTCTGCGATTTGGCTCCGACAGGCGTTGTGCGTGCAGACGAATGCCACGACTGGCTTGCCCATATCCTGACCCTCCTATATCTACCTGCAGTTACTCAATATCGATACATATCGATATGATAACATATCGACAGATGTCGATACTTGAGCGGAAAGGCGGGCCACATGGCGAGCTCAGACGACAGTACATGGGTTCACGAGGTGTGCTTGGCGTGGCGGGGCGAAGATCCCGCGGCGCTGTTGGAGGCGCTTATGTCCGATGAGCGCTGTGCCGCGTTCGGACCCGTGCATCATTTCCTCGTTGGTGCCTCGGTGCTCACCTGCGCGTGGCATTCCGTTTACCACGACGGCGCCGGCCTTTCCGAGGCGTTGGCCGAACTCGACTCCCGTGCGGCATGTGTGCCGGGAGCTACATGCGCGAAGTGGGGTGTGTGCGGGGCGGCGGCTTCGTGCGGTATGGCATTCGCCGTTCTAGCCGGCAATGCGCCCCTGCGCCGCGAGGGTTGGAGCGAGGGGCAGCTCATGGTCTCGGAGGTCCTGTCCGCCATCGCCCGGTCGGGGTCGCCTCGTTGCTGCAAACGCGATTCGCGCATCGCCGTTCGCACGGCCGTCCCATGGTTTAACGACTATTTTGGGTTGCGTCTCAAGGTCGGTGAGCAGGTGCCGGAGTGCGCCGTGGCGTCGTTGAACAAGGCGTGCCTCGGAAGCGAATGCCCTTACCACGCTTAAGTTCAAGAGGGCCTTGGGCGGCGTCTGAGTGCCGGTGGCTTGCGGCTCTCGTCCGAGCGATGGTCGCGCGCTTCTACCTCGGATGGCTTGTGAGGTGCCATCCATTGCAGTAGGGGCAGCGGTAGGCCGAAAGGCCACGGCGCCCGTGTTCGGCGCATGCGGCTATGGCGTCGTCCGCTTCCGCTTTGCTCGAGTAGCGGTTTTTGGACTCGCAGGCTTTGCGGCGCAGTGCCGTCTCGTGTTCGGCGTCGAGACGCTCTCCGCGCTCCCGCTCGCGTGCGAATAGGTCGCCCATGGCGCATCCGTCGAACCCGGCTTCAAATGCCGCGCGTTGCTTGGCGCGCGCCGATCTTTTGTTGCTTGCCATAGGTGCCTCCGTTGGTTGAAAACAGGGCCGAGCGCGAATGTGCGCTCGGCCCGAGACGGTTGAGATGGCCCATCTAATGATGGCAGGCGTGCTCAGGCCCCATGGCCTCGAGCTGGCCGGCGGCCACGCGCTCGGCGGCCGTGCCCACCGTGGGGGATTCGGCGTCGTGAAGAACAGTGATGCCGGCGGCGGCGAAGCCCTGCATGGGACGCATGCCCATACCCACGGCGACGATGGCGTCGATGCCGGCGTCGGCGAGGATGCCCACGGGTCGCATGCAGCCGCCCTCCTCGTGCGGTGGATTGGCGATGGTACCGTCGAGCGCGACGGCACCGTTCTCGATGTTCAGGATCGTGAAGCAATCGGCGTGGCCGAAGTGGGCCGAGCGCTGGGCGTCCAGGCCGCCTTCGCCGACGGAGGGAACTGCGAGCTTCATAGGGATAACCGCCTTTCGAGGGAGCGCGCGTGCGGCGCGCAAAAGTGTTGACTCGTCTCATGGTAGCTCGTTTGCGTGTAGAGGGCTCGCCTCGCCCCTTAGCTCGCAGCTAATGAAATGGCGCGCAGGGGTGGAGATAATGGGCATCGCCGAAGTGGTTTGAAGGAAAAACCGCTGCAATGGGAGGGAAAACGTGGAAACTGAACAGCCGAAACAGCCTCGATCGGGGCTTGCCATCGCCGGCCTGGTGCTCGGAATCATCGCACTCGTGACATCTTTGATGCCGATCATCAACAACATGTCGTTTTTCGCCGCGCTTGTCGGGGCGGTTCTCGCCATCGTGGGCCTGGTTGCCTGCATGTGCGGCAAACGCGCGGGGAAGGGCCTTGCAATCGCTGCGATCGCCGTGAACGTCATCTCGGTCGTCGCGGTTATCGCCAGTCAAGGTATGTACAGCGCGGCGATTGACGATGCCATGAACGGCCCGCAGGCGGTGCGGGAATCGCAGGCCGAAGATGCGTTGGACGATGATGCCGGGGAGTCCAGGGCCGACGAGCCTGTCAGTGAGAAGAAGCTGTCGGTTGGCGCGTCCGTCGAGCTCTCGAACGGCATGACGATCTCTGTTGACGAGATCGTGCCGGGTCTGGCCAACTACGATGAGATCGGAAGAGCGTCGTGTAGGGAAAGAGTGTAGATCTCGGTGGTCGC
>OMGU01000733.1_pt1 | contig 33669 bp, 36 predicted proteins | sample 1646121 | NCBI WGS metagenome assembly OMGU01 (sample SAMN05578581, study PRJEB25193) | human gut metagenome | biome: Human Microbiome; feature: human-associated habitat; material: feces | host: Homo sapiens | place: USA:Birmingham
ATTCCTCGCCCCAAGCGGCCTCATAGAGCTGCGCTTTGGAGAACACCTGCCCTGGTGAACTGGCCATGCAGTAGAGCATGGCATACTCCCCATGATTGAGTTCCACTTCCCTGTCCGCCATGAGCACCCGGCGGTGCTTATGATTGAGCTCCAGTTCCCCGATGCGCAGCACGGAGGTCGCAGGGGCAGCAACATCGACTACCTCTGCCCTTTTACCCTTCAGCGCGTCCATGACGGCCTTGAACACGCTGCCGTCCGGGTCGGCGGCCCGGATAATAATAATTTCATCCACGATTTCACCCCCAATGGTAAAGGGAGGCGGCCGCCTGCACGGCCTCCTCCCTTTGCTGTGCTTACGATTCTGGTTTCGCGGCGGCTTTCAGCCTCTCGAAACTCTCATCGCTGATGACGTGCTCGATCCGACAGGCGTCTGCCTCTGCAGTTTTGGGGTCAACACCAGCAGCTATCAGGCGTTCTGTGAAAAAGCGGTGCTTTTCGTAGATCTGCTCCGCCACTTCCCGGCCCACATCAGTCAAGTGCAGGAAATAGTCGCTGTCCATCGTCAGGAAGCCCCCTTCCCGCAGGGTCGCTACCGCATTGCAGACGCTGGGCTTGGACACCTCCAGGTGCCGGGCTACATCCACGGAGCGCACCATGCCCATCTTCTTATGCAGCACCAGAATGGCCTCTAAATAATCTTCACCGGATGCGGTGGTATGTCGTTTTTTCTCCATGTGTTCCTCCCATGCCATTCGTACCAGTAAAGAAAACATATTATCCTTTCTTCCCCAGGCAGAAGGTTATCGTCCCTGTTGAAGTGCTACCAAGTGAGAATACAGACCGCCCTTCGCCATCAGCTCGGCGGGTGTACCCATCTCACTGACCTTGCCATCATCCAGAACAACAATCTTATCAGCATTTGCCACCGTCCTCATGCGATGGGCAATCACCATGACAGTCTTATCCTTCAGCAGCACCGACAAGGCATCCTGCACCAGTGTTTCGCTCTCGGCATCCATAGAGGCAGTCGCTTCGTCAAGCAGAACAATAGGAGCATTTTTCAGCAGAGCGCGGGCAATCGAAATGCGCTGACGCTCGCCACCAGACAGGGCGCTGCCGTTTTCCCCGATATTCGTCTGATACCCTTGGGGCAGGCGCTGGATAAATTCCTCGCATTGGGCAGCTCTGGCCGCAGCCATAACTTCCTCATCGGTGGCATCGCCCCGTCCCAGCCGGATATTCTCCATGACAGTCTCATCAAAGAGCATGACATCCTGGAACACAATGGCATAGTTCTTGAACAGCGTTTCCGGTTCTACTGTTTTGACATCCACGCCGCCCAAGGTAATGGTCCCGGAGTCCGCATCCCAAAAACGGGCCGCCAGTTTAGAGGCGGTGGACTTGCCGCTGCCGGACGGACCTACCAGCGCCGTGACCTCGCCTTGCTTTGCCACAAAGGACACGCCCTTCAAAACCGGCTCCTCATTGTAGGAGAACACTACATTCTTAAACTCAATGTCGTAGCCCTTGTTATTGCAGACATTGGTGCCGGTCTGCTCCGGGGTCGCATCGATCTGCTTCATCCGCTTGACGCTGACAAGGGCAGAGAACACTTCTGCCATCAGCATGAAGCAACTGGTGAAGGGGTCGTAAATGCGTCCGGCAAACAGCAAAAACAGGATGAACATGGGGATGGACAACGAGCCGGCCGTCACCAGAATACCGCCCACCAGCATGACCGCCACAAGGCCAAACCGAAGGATGAATTGAGCCGTGGTAGTAGCGGCACCGGGAGCAATCTCGTTGCGGAAGGAACACTTCACCACATAATCCAGCTTCTTTTCCAGCCCCTCCAGGTATTCTTCTTCACGGGAGCAGGATTTCAGTTCCTGGATGGTATCAAGGTATTCCTGTACGCCGTCATAGGCAGCTCTCTTGGCATCCATGTTGGCGCTCTCGGCATTGGACTGGGCTTTCTTTGCCGCAAAGACCACCAAGGCCGCCACAGGCACCGGCACTACAATGCAAAGGCCCATCCGCCAGTCAAACACCAGCAGGCCGATGGCCGTTATAATAAACATGAAAATCGTTCCAAAGAGCTGCGGGATCGCATTGGAAAATACTCGCTCCAGGGCCGTACAGTCCCCCATAATGGTGGTAGTCAGGTCAGAAAGATCGCGCTGGCCAAAGAACGACAGTGGCAGTTTCCGCAGTTTCTCCGCCAGGACAATCCGGCGGTTGGCGCTTTCCTCATACGCCACAGTATAAGTTTTGTTGTACTGGAGCCATTGGGTCAGAAACACAATGATAAACATGACCACTGTGCCGCAAATAAACAAGGCTGCATGATCCCGCATACTGCTTTCCTGCCCGGAAATCACATTCAGCAGTTCCCATATCACCATGACCAGCAGGCTGACCGGGGCAATCAAGCACAGATTGCTGAGGGTAGTGGCTGCAATTCCCTTATTCAAATCCCTTGATCCCTGATCGCTCAGGGCAAACATCCGTTTTAGCATACTTTCACCTCATTTCCAATGTGCCATTTGGTTGTCTTTGTATAGTTGCTCCACATTTTGGCGTATTCGCCGCCCTGCTTCACCAGCGCGTCATGGGTGCCGCTTTCCACCAATTCACCCTGCTTTATTACCAGAATGAGATCAGCGTCCTGAATGGTGGAGAGCCGGTGTGCAATCATAATGACCGTTTTGCCCTTGACCAGCCCCTCAAAGGCTTTCTGGATCTGCTGCTCGTTCTCAGGGTCAGCGTAGGCGGTGGCCTCGTCTAAGACCACGATGGGGGCGTCTTTCAAAATAGCGCGGGCAATCGAAATGCGCTGTGTTTCGCCGCCGGAGAGATACACGCCTTTACTGCCTACCACAGTGTCGATGCCATCCGGAAATTTCTCCAGAATATCATCACACTGAGCCAGATGCGCCGCCTGCAAGACCTCCTCTCGTGTGGCGGAAGGTCTGCCCGCCCGGATATTTTCCAGAAGGGTGTCCTTGAACAATTTGGGGTCTTGGAATACAAAGGCAACCATCTTCATCAAGTCAGCATGAGGAATTTCCCGAATGTCCACACCGCCGATCTTGACCGCCCCCTGCTGCACATCGTAGAAACGAGGGATCAGGCTGGCCGTTGTGCTTTTTCCGGAGCCGGAATGCCCGACCAATGCGGTAGTTGTCCCAGCCTTGGCCGTGAAGCTCACATGGGATACCGCCGGATGGTCCGTATTTTCGTATGCGAAGGTCACATTCTCAAAGGACACATCGTAAGTCTTGGGATGTTTGGGTGCAGAAGTCTCCACCTGCGGCTGGGCAGTCAGGATCATGTCGATGCGGCGCATGGACTCCTCCGCCTGCATTTTGTAGCTGGTCATATACATGATCTTGTTAAGCATAACTGCACAGGCAGGAGAAAAGATCACATAGAACAGAAAACTTTGCATAAAGCCGATCAGGTCGTTGGAAACGAACCCGATAATAAGCGCCGTGGGCACCAACACCAGGAAACTGGAATTGATGACTGAGTTAAACGCCACCATTCCCTTTTTGCAGGACATCGTGTAGGCCAGAGCAAACTTACGGTAGGATTTGATGGCGTCATTAAACTTGGTGATAGATTGCACTGTCTGTCCGAACACCTTGACTACCGAAATGCCCCGGATGTACTCCACCGCCTCATGGTTCATCGTTTCCAGAGAGTCCTGGTAGGTCTGCATGAATTTCATGCTGTCCTTCCCCATGAGGGACCCCTGCAAGAAGAAACCGATGCCAAAGAGCAACAGGAGCGGAATACCTACTCGCCAGTCAAAGACCAGCATCAGCACCAAACTCACAATCATCGTGACCTGCGCTCCCACCAAGTCGGGAAGCTGGTGAGCGATGAAAGTCTCGGTCTGGAAACTGTTGTCGTCGATGATTTTCCGAAGTTTTCCGCTGGGATTGGCGTCAAAGTACCCCATCGGCATCTTCGCCAAATGCTTCAGCGCCGCCATCTTCAGATTTTTCTCCGTGTGAAACGCCACTACATGAGAGCAGAGCAACGCCGAAAAGTAAAGAACCAGACCAATCAGTTCCAATCCCAGGGCAAGCAGGCCCCAGCGGACAAGGCTGTTCGTGTCTAAAGGCGTCCCGGCAAATACGCCCACCAAGTCACGCGCCGCAAAGTAAACGCAGAGGAAAGGGCCAAGGATAAAGACTGAACTGATGCCGGATAGGACGCGGGAAACGGTGAGCAGCCCACGGTGTTTTCCCGTGAACTCCATCAACCGCTTAATCCCGCCGGATTTTTGTTTCATGGATGCAAGACCTCCTTATCAATTCTTCGATTAGTTGTTGCTAACCTCTTGATTTAAGTGTACTGCTTTCGCCCGGCATCGTCTACGACCTATCGGGTATGTTATACTCCAATCAGGTCAAACAAAAGGAGCGGGCCCATTTAATCGGCCTGCTCCTTTTGTCAGTTATACCAAATGGCTCAGTTCAGGTGGATATTCTGAACGGAGGTAAAGCTGGCATCAGTGGGGAAGGTATAGCTTGCCACTGCATCGCTGTAAATAGCAAGCTGCCGGGTATAAATCAGCGGCGTAGTCAGGCACTGGTCTGCCATAGTGGTCAGGATGGTATTGTAAATTTCCTGGATTCTGGCTTCGTCAGTAGCGGAGTCCAGTTCGTCCACCAGCGCCGCCAGTTCCGGCTGGGACGCACCAATCTGCATGAGGATGGGGTCCATAGAGGTAGATGGGTTGATGTTGGTAATGACCATAGCCGGGTCATAGTAGCCACCCTGGGTCTTGAAGATAGTCAGGCCATAGTCACCGCTCTGGATCATGGCATACCAGTCCATCATTTGCGCGGATTGCGGGGTCAGCTCAATGCCAATCTTGCTGGCCTGGTCGCAGATGTAGACAACCATGTTGTCATCAGAGGCGGTGCCGGTTTGATACAGGAAAGCGGCGGACAGTTTTACCCCATCCTTTTCACGGATGCCATCGCCATCGGTATCTACATAGCCGGCCTCATCCAAGATTTGATTGGCGTGATCCAAGTCAAAGCCATACACCGTCTGCTCCACATCGCAGTAGGGCAGGTCACGGGAAAAGAAGGTATCTGCCTTGTCAAACAGGCCACCGTAGATGTTGTCTACTACGGCATCCTTATCAATAGCGGAAGAAATGGCTTCACGAACCACCTGGTCGCCGAAGATCTCACTGCTCAGGTTATAGCCCACATAGTAGGTCTGCAAGGACTTTTCATCGACTTGGGCGCTAAATCCATCCATCTGCTCCATCTGAGCGTAGCTCTCGGCAGAGACATTCTTGATGCCAGAGAGGAAATCCACCTCACCATTCTGCATGGCTAAAATTTTGGCATCGTTGTCGGGGATGTACTTGATAGAGAAGCTATCTACTTCAGGCGCTTCGCCCCAGTAATTGGGATTGCGGACGAAGTTCCAGGTCTGCCCGTCATTGTCGCCGGCGTACATATAGGGGCCGGTCCCATAAGTGGCGCTGCGGAAACTCTCCTGCTTGGCAGTCAGATCCTCATTGAACTGCTCGCTGGACACGATGCCGAAGGGGTTGGCAAGGCACAGTTCCCGGAGGGTGTTGTAGTAGGGCTGGGTCAGGTGCAGCTCCACCGTGTACTCATCGGTGGCAACCGCATCCTCAATGATCGTGGACAGGCGGCCATAAGAGCCGTTGTACTGGCCCAGGTTGACCGGCACAGCCAAAATAGACTTTGCCACATCCTCGGCTGTCAGGTCAGAGCCATCAGAGAACTTGACGCCCTGCTTGATCTGGAAGGTATAGACCATGCCATCCTCGCTCATGGACCAATCCTCAGCCAGCACTCCCACAACCTCGCCCTCAGAGTTGTATTCAAACAGGGTGTCGTAGAAGCTGGTGAGGTAGTAGGTGATGTCGTAACTGGAGGAGGACACCTCCGGGGTGATGATGGTGTAAAAATACTCAAAGCCCCAGCTCTCCGCCAAATTCAAATGTACGGTCTGAGCCTCGGTGCTTTCCTGCGGGTTCTGGCCGCTCTCTGTGTTGGTGTCGGTATTGCCTCCGCAGGCGGCCAGAGATACCACCATGACCGCCGCCGTGAGCATAGCGGCAATTCGTTTCAGTCTCATTGCAAATCAATCCTTTCTTTCGTTTTATCATTCCAGTCTGTTGAAGTGTTCACTAAACCGCTCGCCTCCAAGAGCATCCTGCTGTATGGATCGTGAAATACAGAATAATCACCGGAGAACGCGGCGCGCTCCACCAGATTAGAATTTCGCATGACAAAAATCTCGTCCGCCACGACCACTGCCAGCTCCATGTCGTGGGTTATGAAAATCAGCGTAAAACCAAGCTGCTGTTGCAGGTCTATAATTTCATCAATGATTTTCTTCCGCAGCGGTAAGTCAAATCCATTGGTGGCCTCGTCGAATATCAGGCATTGTGGCTCAGCGGCCAGTGCCCTGGCGATTGCCACCCGCTTTTGTTCTCCACCGGACAGTTCTGATGGAAGGCGGGTATAGTAGTCCCGTGATAGATTACAAAGCTCCATCAAGTTCCGGCAGTGTTCCCGGCGTTTCTCTTTCTCCATGTGGAAAAAGCAAAGCAACGGTTCCTCTATGGATTTACCCACCGGGATCTTGGGGTCCAGGGCAGATGCGGAGTTCTGCTGAATGATCTGCACCTTCCTGAAATGTTCTTTCCCTGCTCGTTTCCGCCCATAGACAGATGTGCCATCTACGAACACCGAACCGCCGCTTGGCCGCTGTAATCCTGCAATCATCCGCGCCAAGGTTGTTTTGCCCGAACCGGACTCTCCCACGATTGCATACCGGCCGCCATCACTGAAATGGGCGCTCAATGGGGACACAGCAGTAAACAGTCCTTTCCCGCCAAAGCCGTCAGAAAAAGAACAACTAACCTCTTTCAGTTCAATCAAGACATCTCCCTCCTTTCCAACCGGCAGGCGTTCAACAGATATTTTGTATAGTCCTCTTTGGGGGCGTTTAGTATCTGCTCAGTTGTACCCTGTTCGACGATCTGCCCGCAATCCATCACAAGGATGCGGTCGGACACCGAGGCAGAGCGCAGGTCATGGGTCACGAACAGCACAGACATTCCATCACTACAAAAACTTTTCAGTTCCCGCATCAGCCCGATTCGGTTGCAGGCATCAATGGCGGTGGTCGCTTCATCCGCTACCAAAAGGGCGGGCTGGCACATCAGCGCCGCTGCGATCATCAGCCGCTGGAGCATTCCGCCAGACAGTGTGAAGGGATAACTGTTCAAAATCCGCTGGGTATCCTCCAGCCCCAGACTCTGCAAGATGCTGGCAAATAGACGCTGCATTTCCTGCATCGGCGTTTTTCCATGATGGAGCAAATAGGTCTTTTCCAACTGACGCCCCACTCGAATGGACGGATTAAAGGCGGTCATTGGGTTCTGCATAATCAAGCAGATTTCTTTCCCATAGATAGCCTGCCGCTTTTGTTCCGGCAGGTTGAGCAAATTTTCCCCTTGGAACAGGATTTCGCCATCAGCGCGATAAGCGTTTCCCAGCAGCCCCATAATTGCCTTGCAGATGGTGGTCTTTCCCGCGCCGGAGCTGCCAACGATGGAGAGCATTTCTCCCTGGCCTAACTGAAACGATATATGTTCGGCCACGCTTTTTCCGGAAGTTAAAGAGATATTCAGGTCTTTGACCTCAAGCAACACGAATATCATCCTCCTTCCCGATGGCATCCCGCAGGCCCTCGCCCAGCAGGTTGAAGCCCGCGCAGCAGACGATGAGGCAGATGCCCGGATAAATCAGGAGCGCAGGGTTTGAGTAGACACTGTTTCGGGCCTCATTGAGCATCGCCCCCCATTCCGGGGTTCCGGCGATCAGCCCTACACCCAGGAAAGCAAAACTGGACACCGACATGATCGCTGTGGCAATCCCAGTGGTGAAGTACACCACAAACTGCGGGAACACATTTGGGATCAGGTGGCGAAGTACAATGCGGAGGCCGGAAGCGCCGGAAATCCGGGCTGCCTCTATGTATTCCTTTCCGCATTCAGTTTTTGCATAAGAGCGTACCATCCGCAGAAACCACGCCAGCATAGAAATCCCGATGGCAATAATGACACTTGCCACAGAATTATCCACCGCCGACACCAACGCCATCGCAATGACGATAAGCGGAAAGGCCATGAGAATATCGCAAAGTATCCGCATGACTTCATCCAGCAGGCCACCTTTATAACTGGAATAGCAACCTACAAACAGAGCAAAGGCAGCCAGCACGATCAGCACCGGAATGGTCAGCCCCATAGAGTACCTTGCTCCATAGAGAAGTCTTGATAGTTCGCAACGGCCCATTTGGTCACAGCCAAGGGGATACTCCGCAGAAGGTGGAGCGTTTTTCAACGCAAGGTCTGTGGCGTTCGGATCATTGGGTGCCAGCAACGGGGCCGCCAGTGCCATAAGAATAAAAATCAGGATCAAAGCCAGTCCAACAATGATTTGTCCTTTTCGTTTCATACCGCTTTCCTCCTATACGCAGGGCAGATAGCACTTGAAAGCAGATCTGCCAGGGTGTTGAACAGAACGAACAACACGCCGCACACCAGGATGGAGCCGGAAATCCCATAGATGTCCATACTCTCGCAGGACTCCATCAGGTAAATGCCAAGTCCCTGGATGGAGAAAACGCTCTCTACCAGTGCCGAAGTCCCAAAAAGAGCAGCACAGTATTGGGCGAAAAGTGTGATGGCTGCGGGGAGAGCATTTCTCAGCACCTCGCCATACACGATCTTTGTATTGGAGAACCCTCTTGCTCTGGCATAGGTCACATAGTCACTTTTGAGTTCGTTCAGCACTGCCGCCCGCAGCACCCTGGCCGCAATACAGATAATGGGGACCGCCATTGCTACCGATGGCAAAATCAAAGATTTGAAACTGCCGTCTGAGATCACACTGAAAATGGGGATTTGAACGGCGAAGGCGGTCAGCAGGATCAACGCCAGCCAAAAGCTCGGCACGCAAATTCCAATGATACAGATAATCCGCATGACATTATCAAAAATCCCGCCTTTTCGTATGACAGAGATGGCGGCAATCAATACCGTGAAGAGGATGACCCATGCCATTGCCATAACTACCAGCATACAGGTCACAGGGAGGGCGTCCTTGATATTTTCGATGACCGGCTGGCGGTTTGTAATTGCGGTTCCAAGGTCACCGGTCAGAACACCCTTGATGTAGTCGGCATATCGTTCCAAAAAAGGAGCGTCCAATCCCAACTCCTCTCGCACGGCCTGAATCTGTTCCTCTGTTGCAAAGACATTAACCTTGCGGACAATCATCTCTGCCGGATCGGTTCCGGTGAAAACTTGCAGACAGAAGCTAAGAGTAACAACGCCCCAAATGACAAGGATGAAATTGATGATGCGTTTGGTAATTCTTTTTGCGGTTCCTCCCGCAATCCGCATAGTACATCCCTCCAAACTTTAGTTAGGTTATGCTAACCGCCGGTCAAAAAAAGCAGCCGCGGTTCAGCGGCTGCTTCACAGCGTACTCACCATTGGCACATCAATAATGATAGCATACCAGGGTGGTACATTCTATAACCGAATGGGTCGGATTTTACTCCAATCAGGTCAGCAATATTTGTGGCGATATGCCTGCGGGGTCACTCCCATAACAGATTTGAATGCGGCAGAAAACTTGCTTTGGTTTTCATATCCCGCCACACTTCCAATCTCCCCAATGCTTAAAGTCGGCTCTGAAACCAGCATTTCGGCAGCGGCCTCCATGCGTTTCGTCTTGACAAAGGTGCCGATGGAGGCCCCAGCAATAGATTTGAAGCATCTTTTTAAGCTGGACTCTGCCAGTCCGAACATACAGGCCAGATCCTGAATGGTATCTTTGGTAAAGGGATTTTCAATGATATACTGGTAAACCTCCTGTGTCCGTTTGGAGATGTCCGCAGAAAACTGTTGCGGCCGACAAACTGCGCTGCCATCCAGGAGACTTAAAAACAGTAGCAATTCGATGACCTTGATCCAAAAGTACGGAACCTGGATACGCTCGTCCACCGAGTAAAGTTCGCTAAAGATATGGTCAATTTCGTGCTTTGATTTGATGATAAGGGAGCGACCATCTGAACACAAGCAATCCTTAATTTGCTCCAAACTAATATGTGCCTGTTGAAAACCCTGATCCAAGGTTTGTTGTGCTGTTTCCATTTCCAGCAGTACGGTGATGCCTCGATATTTCTTCAGAGGAATCCGGGAACCGAGGAACACCTGTTTATCTTTGGAGAGGTAATCCACGCAAAGGTCACCTTCCCCCAGAAAACTGACTGCGCCTCCATCTAATTCGCACTCATAGCAACCTTCCAGACAATGATTGATTTGTAAGAAGTCTTTTTCAAATCGGATGGGACGGAAGCATGAGTCCATGCTGAGATCATTATAGGTAATCTGGATTCCAGGGGCAATTTGAAAGCAACGCATCTCCCCACTACCGTGCTTCCCGGCTTCCTGAACAACAGTTCCATTAACAGGACTGGGCCTATCTGAGTAAATGTCATGAAATCTCGTTGCATTCAAAATGTCCATACCCTCTACCGCTTTCTTCTGGTTAGTTAAGGCTATCATATCGCGCTACACGCATAAAATCAAGGGAAACCGTTGAAGGCATCTGCTCCATCGGCTCCCCTTTCTTCTACTCGTTCTCGCGTATAACATCTATCTTATATCCACTTCCGACAACTGTTTTAATATAAACGCTTTGGGCAGGCTCATCCTTCAGTTTTTTTCTCAAGCGCCAGATGATATTCTCCACCGATGTAGTCCCATGCAGATATTCCTCTCCCCAAGCTGCCGCATAGAGCTGAGCTTTTGAGAAGACTTGCCCTGGTGAGCTGGCCATGCAGTAGAGCATGGCATACTCTCCATGGTTGAGCCGCACTTCCCTGCCGGCCACCAGCACCCTGCGGTGCTCATGATGGATCTCCAGCTCTCCGATGCGCAGCATGGAGGAGACCGGGGCAGCGACGCTGACCACCTCCGCTCTCTTGCCCCTCAGCGCATCCACGACGGTCTTGAATACGCTGCCGTCTGGATCTGCGGCCCGGATGACAATGATCTCCTCCATGCTGTTCACCTCCCTGCAGCGCTTTTTGCCGCACTATCCGTTTTGAAGAATTGCGTTTGCCTCTTGTGCATCGAGATACCCGTACTTCTCCATCTGTTGAAGAACATATTGCTGCCGCTGCTCGGCCAGATCTGGGTTTGCGGTCAGTGCGTAGACCGATGGTGCATTCGGTATTCCAGCCAGCAATGTTGATTCGTAGTCCGTCATCTCCCCAGGCTCTTTCCCAAAGTAGCCCTCACTGGCATCCCGCACACAATAGTAGCCGTCCCCGAAATAGATGGAGTTGACATACAGTTCCAGGATCTCGTCCTTTGTGTAGATCTGCTCCAGTCGGAATGCCATGAACATCTCCGCAGCCTTGCGGATAAAGCTCCGTTCCTGGGTAAAATACAGGTTCTTGGCAAGCTGCTGGGTAATGGTGCTGCCGCCTTCCCGCAGACTCCAGGACTTGATATTATTCCAGGTGGCCCTGGCGATGGCAATGATGTCAATGCCGCAATGCTGCCGAAAGCGGTGATCCTCTACCGCCACAACCGCCTCAAGATAGATGTCCGGCAGTTCCGCCAACGTCGTATAACTGGGGTTTGCCTGCACCTCAGCAACTCTGTCCTCCAAGCTCTGCTCCTTGAGTGCGTCACGATACATGAAGTATCCCAGAACAGCCACTACACTGCCGCACACGATTCCCACTGTCAGGATCAACAGAATGATTCGTACCAGCAGTTTTTTCAGTATCTTCATGACGCACCTCACAGTTTACTCAATCTGAATGGATACGCTCCCGTTTGCTCCCTCGCCCCAGACGCCGATATAGGTGCTGCCGCCGCCTACCTTGATGGTGGAGCTGTAGTCCCCGCTCCCGGACAGCAGGATTACCGGGTCATCCGAGCCGGAGCATAGGAAGACGACAGCCTCCCCCTCCTCGATGTCGAGAGAGCAGGAGAGTTCTACCGTGTTCCCGGCCTCCCGGTCCAGGGTGGTGCCGCCAAAGAGCAGTTCTGTGCCGGAAAAGTCCCCGTAGTTGGCCTCATAGGTACCGGTGTAGTCGTCCTCGCCCGGGATCCGCTCCCCCTGCAGGGAGCGGTCCGGCGTCAGCGCTAAGGCACCGGCGGCATCCACCAGAGAGTCGTAAGCATTCAATATCGCGTCTTTTACCGAGTCATCTGTCGCGTCAGCGGCGGCACCGAGGGCTGCATCTGTCATATCCGCCAGAGCGCCGGTGACCTGGTCAGTCCCTTCTGCCAAGCCACCCAGTACCGCGTCCGCCCCATCCGCCAGGGCCTGCATCATACTGGAACAGCCGGACAGCAGCAGGGCGCAGAGCAGGCCGCAGGTCAGGAGCAGTGTCCATCTCTTTCGGTTTTCTTTCATCGTGTTCTCCTCCCTGCCTGCCGGCGGCCGCGGCCGCCGGCCTTTTTCCTTTTTGTACTCCCGGCTTTGCTGCTGGGTCGGGAGAAGGCCAAGATCGCCGCCGTCAAACCGATGACCGCCGCCATACCCAGGAGGGCCAGCGGGATGCTGGGTGCCTCGGTGGCACCGTTGTACTCCTGCATATCAAAGCCGGCCAGCACCAGCGCCGCGGAGAAGGGGTAGGCGGAGAGCAGGAACCCGCTCTTGAAGAACAAAATGCAGTACCCCAGGAAAAAGGTCAGGATGGAGCCGCCCAGATAGGCGCCCCGCATCTGCCCGAAAATCAAAATCATGGGCATACAGACCAGGAAGGTGGTCAGCGCCGCGGCCACCACCTGTCCACCCTGCTGGAGGATCACTCCAGGCGTCAGCCCCGGGAGGCCCGCCAGCATCCCGGTGAGCACCGTCACGGCCACGCTGTAAAGGCCAAACAGCAGGGACAGCAGGCCGGTGACCGCCAGCTTGCCCCCCAGGAGTTTGGGATAGGACACCGGGACGGTGAGCAGGTTCTTCATGGTGTCATGGGTATTCTCCCGGTCGATCAGCCACCCGCCGATCATCACCAGAGAGATGGGGAGAAACACCTGGGTGTTGCCCCACACCACATTGGCGAACAGGTGGACAAAGTCAAAGTTGGGGTCCCGGATCTCCGGGTTCACGATCAGCTGGGTGCCGTACTGCACCACCGGGCAGAGGGCCAGGGCCACGATGCCCACCAGCAGGATCTGACACCGCCGCAGCTTCCACCACTCCGTCTGAATCATCTTCTTCATGCTCTGCACCTCCTCAAACACCTTGGCGCTTATAGACCAGCGCAATTAGGGCCAGAAACACCGCGGCCTCCGCTCCAGTCACCAGAAACGCCTGGGCGGTGGTGACGAAATAGGGGCTGACTCGCTCCAAAAGTCCCAGCATCTCGGCACCGGCATTGGAAAAGTCGAGGTACTGGAAGTACCACCGGAAGGTCAGCGGCCCGGGCAGCAGCGTCCCCAGGTTCAGGCCGAAGGGCTGGGTGATGAAGAGGTCATTGAGGCCGAAGATGTAGTTGACGGCGGTATAGAAAAAGGTGACAATCACGGAGATGATGTAACTCCGGTTCAGCAGCACCACCAGCAGGATGCAGGGCAGTGCCCCGGCCCACATCATGATCCCCTGGCCGATGCCCACAAAGAAGAGCCGCCAGAAACCAACCGGCTCCCACCCGGCGGCCAGCACGATGAATAAAATGACCAGGCCCCCTACCGCCATGAAGGCGATGGAAAAGAGAAACAGCAGGGCCATCTTTGCCATGGCCAAAGCGGGCTTGCTCACCGGTACCGTCATCAGGTTTTTCAGCGTGTCGTTGTCCTGCTCCTCAAACAGCAGGTTGGAGGCCAACACCACCAGGGCGGGCATGAGCAGCAGGTAGGCGCTCATTTGAAACAGAGTGGACATCATGCCGTCCACCGCCTCGGCCCCACTGGTGAACTCCTGAAAGTCTGGCAGGAACAGGGCGCACCCCAGGGGTATCAGAGCGGACACGGCAGCGGCGGCGAAGAACAACGGCTTGCGCCGCAGCTTGGCAAATTCACACCACAGAAGTTTAAGCAATGCCCTCACCCCCTGTGATGCGCTTGAAGTAGTCCTCAAGGGTGTCCTCGTAGAGATGGGCGTCGGATACCACCAGCCCAGCCTCCACAAACCGCCGCACCGCCGCGCCGGTGTCCAAGCGGAGATCCCGGACGGTCAGTTCCTGCCCGTTCTCCACAGCTACATCCCGCACGCCCATCTCCTGCTGGAGCAGCTGGGCGGCCACCGGTGCATTGGACACGGTGAAGCGGAGGACCTTCCCGTTCTTCTGTTCCAGTTCCGCCAGGCTCTCCTCCTCCAGGAGGACGCCGTGGTCGATGATCCCAATGTCGTCTGCCAGCAGGGCAATCTCGGAGAGGATGTGGCTGGAGAGCAGAATGGTCTTGCCCCGCTCGTCGCACAGCGCCCGGATGAAGTCCCGCACCTCGGCGATACCGATGGGGTCCAGGCCGTTGATGGGCTCGTCCAGGATCAGCAGCTCCGGGTCGTGCATCACAGACAGGGCGATGGCCAGCCGCTGTTTCATGCCCAGGGAGTACTGGGCGTAGCGTTTCTTGTCCCGGTAGGGCAGGTTCACCAGCTCCAGTGCCCCTTTGATATAGTTGGGGCTCTTGAGGCCCCGGAGCCGGGCGAAGATTTGCAGATTTTCTGTGCCGGTCAGGTTGGGGTAGAACCCCGGGGACTCGATGAGGCTGCCGATGCGGGGCAGGGTGCCCTTTTCGTTTCCCCTCAGCGGCCGGCCAAAGATGGACACTGTGCCGGATGTGGGGGCGGTGAGCCCCAGGAGCATCTTCATGGTGGTGGTCTTGCCTGCCCCGTTGCGCCCCAAGAGGCCGTAAATACGCCCCTTCTGCACATGGAGATCCAGGCTGGAGACGCTGACCTGCTCCCCATACCGTTTGGTCAGGCCCTTGGTTTCAATGATACAGTCGCTCATAAGCGCTACCTCCTTTGCTTGGTAGCAACAGGATAGCACCCGCACCTTGAGATAACGCTGAGCCAACCTTAATTTTTCTCTGAGATTTTGCGCAGGGCATGGGCAGGCCGACACTTTAGCGGTATAATATGGGCAAGGGAAGGGAGGTGTCCCATGGTGGAGCATAAAATCTTATTGGTAGACGATGACCGGGACCTTTTGGAGATGCTGTGCTCCATCTTCCGGCGGGCAGGCTATACCGATCTTGTGACCGCCTCCTCCGGACAAGAAGCCCTCCAGGTCTGGCGGGAGCAGCAGCCGGCGCTGATCGTCCTGGATGTGATGATGCCGGGGATGGATGGCTTTGCGGTCCTACGGGAGATCCGCCGCACCAGCCGCGTCCCTGTCCTGATGCTCACTGCCCGGGGAGAGGCAGAGGCCCGCATCGAGGGGTTGGAGATCGGGGCGGACGACTATCTCCCCAAGCCCTTTTTGCCCAAGGAACTGCTGCTCCGGGTGGGGGCCATTCTCCATCGGACTTATCCGGAGCCCAACCGGAAGGTGGAACTGGCAGCCTCCACGGTGGACTTGGAGAAAGCCGAAGTATGGAAGGACGGCGAACGGACGCCATTAACGGCAAAGGAATTGCAGCTGTTCGAGAAACTCTATGAAAATGCCGGCCGGATCGTCACCACCGGCATCCTGTGCGAGACGATCTGTGGGGAGTTCTGGCAGGGCTACGAGAGCACCCTCTCCACCCATATCCGCCACCTGCGGGAGAAGATCGAGGCTAATCCCTCCAAGCCGGTCTCTCTGGTGACGGCCAAGGGGCTGGGATACCGGATCAATCTGAAGGGGGCGAAGTCGTGAATCCGGTGCAGCGGTTTTTCCGGCGCTACATCTTCTCCACCGTTGGCATTCTGGCGCTGTTCCTCGTGGTGAATCTCCTGCTGGTCCTGACTGTTCTGACCGCCGGATACATGAGCGGGACAGACAACGGGCTGTCTGTCCGGGAGGTATCCGGCCATGTGACGGAGCAGGCCGGCAGCTGGACGGCGGACGATACGGCGCTGGCCCTGCTGCAAGAACATGATGCCTGGGCCATGCTCTTGGATGAGAGCGGCACGGTGATCTGGGAGCAGGGTCTGCCGGAGGAACTGCCCCGGTCCTACACCAGCGCCCAGGTGGCATCCTTCAGCCGCTGGTATCTCCAGGACTACCCGGTGAAAGTGTGGAGCCGGGAGGACGGCGCCCTGATGGTGGTGGGATTTGAGCCGAACACTCTGGTGAAGTACTACTTTTCCATGGAGACGCCCTCCCTGATGATGTTCCTGGTGGGGGCCATTGCGGTCTTTGTGTTTAACCTGCTGCTGATGGTCTTCCTGATGCTGCGGAACACCCGCCGGGTGGAGAAAGCCATGTCCCCCATCCTGCGGGGCATCCAAGACCTGAGCCGGGGCAGCTACCAGCCCCTGGACGAGCGCGGGGAACTGGCGGAGATCAACGCGGGGCTGAACCGAGCCGGGGATTACCTGATGCAGAAAGACAACACCCGGGCAGAGTGGATTCGCGGGGTATCCCACGACATCCGCACTCCCCTTTCCATGGTACTGGGCTACGCCAGCGAACTGGAGGATGACGACACTCTCCCCACGGATGCCCGGCAGCAGGCCGGGATGATCCGACGGCAGGGGGAGCGGCTGAGATCCCTGGTGGAGGATCTGAACCTGACCACCAAGCTGGAGTACGCCCTCCAGCCCATCCGCCGGGAGACGGTGGACCTGGCGGAGATCGGGCGGCAGGCGGTGAGCGAGGTGCTCAACGGCGGCCTGCCGGAACGATATGAGATTGAGTTCTCTGAAGAGCATCCGGGCCGTGCCGCCCGGATGGAGGGTGACACTGCCCTCCTCCGGCGGATGCTGGACAACCTGATCCGCAACAGCATCGTCCACAATCCCCGGGGCTGCCACATCTCTGTTACGGTAGGCGCGGAGGATGGGCGATGCACCTGCACGGTGACGGACGATGGCGTGGGGTTGGACGCCCCCCGGCTGGAGGCGCTGAACCGGGAGGCGGATGTCGCCAGCACCCAGGACGGTGAGCACGGCCTGGGCCTCAAACTGGTGCGGCAGATCGTGAAGGCCCACGGCGGGACGGTACAGTTCTGGCAGGCTGTACCGCAGGGGCTGGAGGTTTGCATTTCTATCCCCACAAGGAATGTCTGAAAAGGGCGGACGGCTTGCGAAGTGCCGCCCGCCTTTTCTCAGTTTTCATTGGAAATACTCACAGTTCATTGATGGTATCGGTAATCGACATGCCACGAATTCGCTTCGCCGGTGCATGGACGGAGATAATCGTCGCCCCGATCACAAACAGAAGAATCACTAACAGCGCAGGGACCGGAATGCTCCAGGTATAGTAGGGAAAATTCGTGGTAATCAGCCTGTTATACAGCAGACGGCTCAGGGGCAGCCCCGCCGCACAGCCGACGATGCAGCCGGTAAAGGCGTAGGTGGCCGCTTCTGCTGCAATCATCCGGGTGAGCTGCCGTCCGCCCATTCCTACAGCCCGCATGGCGCCATACTGCTTGATTCTTGCGGAAACGCTCATAGAAATGCTGTTGACGATATTCAGCACCGTGATCAGAGCGATGATGGCGAGGAAACCGTAGATGAAAAGGCTAAATGCCCAGAAGGTGCTGCGGTCCGACTCGTCCCGCCGGTCGGTGAAACTGTACTGATCTCCAGCCAGTTCCTCAATCGACGCCACCTCTTCATCCGTAGCGCTCTTCGTCACTTGGACATCAAGGATGGCATAGCCCTCCACGCCCGTCAGCCGGGTGAATGTCTCCTCGGAGCAAATCAGGATTATCTCGCCGTTGGTCTGTCCGCTGTTGGAGAAGGGGCTGTGGGTCAGCATTCCAGCGATCTCTACTTGGGAATCGCCGACGGTGACGGTATCACCGATGGTCAACGGCACATCCTGATCCCAGATGCACAGCACCGCGTCGCTGTTCCCATAGACTCTCTCCAAGTCGCTTCCCTTCCGCAGGAGATCATCTTCCAGGAGCCACCCCAACTGCAAGGCATCATAGGAAATCAGATCTACCGTCGTCTCCGCAGTTTCTACAGGGAAGGAGGCAGGGATATCCTCCCGATACATCCTGCCAAACGCATGCCGGACGCCGGGTATCTCGCGGATCTCTTCAGCCAGAGCGTAAGGGATCGTATTCGAGTAGTCTTGACTGGCGATGGTGAGGTTTGGCGCCGAGTGTGCGGTGGGGAGAAGGCAGCCCAGCAGTTCTACCAGCACAGAGAATGCGAGAAACAGAATGATACTCAGGGCGAAGGAGCCGGACATTAGAACCAGATTCTTCTTGGCAGATACCGCATGGGAGATGCCCAAGGCGGATTCGATTTTCCCAAATCTGGTTTCCGTTCGGTGTTGCTTATGGGTTTTATCCTCCAGATTTCCAGATACCGCCGCCACCGGAGAAACTCGTGAAGCACGCTTTGCCGGGGACCTGGAGGCCAGCAGGACGGTCAGCAGGCCCAACACGACACCGCTGACAATTCCCACGAGGCTGACGCCGAACACTGGCCAATCAGAGAATTCCCCCTGCACCCAGTACCGCAAAATCGCGCCAAGCACCCAGGAGATAACAACGCCCAGAGCCGCACCGATGGGGATGGCGGTTTTACACCAATTCAGGGCCTCCAATTTCACAAATCGGATGACTTGCCGCTTGCTCATGCCGATACAACGCATCATACCAAAGAACTGCGTCCGCTGGGCAACCGTGCTGTTGAGGCTCCCGGAGATCATCAGAATACCGGCCGCCAGAATCAGCAGGAACAGAACCCCTGCCAAAGGATAGAGGGACTTCACCATGGTGTTGTTGCTGAGACCGGCAAGGCCCATCAGGATAAAGTTCTGCTCCATATCGCTGTCTGCCACATCACACTGCGCTTGGATCTCTGAGATAGCGCGGCCGATATTGGCCCGTGAGGCAAACTGGACATAGAAGGTTTCACTGCCGGAATCCTGATTATCCTCCATAATCTGACGAAACGTGGAGATGTTCATGAAGATCCCGATTTGTTCCCCTTTTACCAGCAGGGCAGTCACCTCTCCGGTACCATTTTTGGTAGCGTATCGGCTGTCGTCGATGCGAAAGCCGGTAATTTGGAAGGAGTATTCACCGGCAGGTGTACGCAAGGTGATGGATTCGCCTACATCCACGCCAAGCAGTTCCCTGGCATTTGGCGTCAAGATGGCCGCATCATTCGCCTGGATACTGGAATCTGCAGGGAAATAGCTCATGATGTCCGTGCGGAAGGATTCCTCAATGCCACACAGGGCGGTTTGGATGCCGTCGACCTCATACGCCCGGCTCTGGTCCATATTCACCACATCGTACCAGGATGCAGCTGCCACATCACCTCGGGACCGGATCTCCCCAGCCCCCTCTTCAGACAGATTTTGAATGGCAATGTGCCAGAACCCGTGGTTTTCCTTGGAGTGCTCCGTTTCACACCGAACCATCAGATCCACCATACTGAAGATGGCAGTGACCAGAAATACGGCGAAGATAATGCACAGCAGCGTCATGCGGTTCTGCCGCCGGTGAACCTTGGCGGAAATGGGGATCAGGCTAAGATAACTTCTCATTGGTCATGCCTCCCAAGTCCGTCAGGACACCGTCCGATACCCGAAACACCCGGTCCACAGAGGCGGTCAGATTGCTGTTATGAGTAATCATCAGGATGGTCTGCTGGTAGTGACGGGATGCCTGGGTCAGCAGAGCGATCACATCCTGGCTGTTTTTAGTGTCCAGGTTGCCCGTGGGTTCGTCGGCCAAAATCAGTTTCGGCTTGGTGATTAGGGCGCGGCCGATGGCCACCCGCTGTTGCTGACCGCCAGAGAGCTGGCTGGGCAGGTGACGCCGCCGCTCCGTCAAGCCCAGCAGTTCCAGCAATTCATCTACCTCGGACTTCTTCGGTTTTCGGTAATCCAGCAGCAGAGGAAAAGCAATATTCTGCTCTACATTCAGTTCCGGGATCAGTTGAAATGACTGGAAGATAAAGCCGATATTCCGCCGCCGGAAAATGGTCCGCTGCTCGTCCTTCATGGCAAAGAGATCCTGACCATCCATGAGGATATGGCCGGAAGTAGGCGTGTCCAGCGCCCCGATGCAGTTGAGCAGGGTACTCTTACCGGAGCCGGACTCCCCCACCACCGCCGCAAACTCCCCCCGACACAGGGAGAAGGACACCTGTTTCAGCGCCTCCACCTTTGCCTCACCGGCGCCGTAGGTCTTGCACAGGTTTTCTACTTTCAAGATTTCCATAGGCTCAAAACCTCCTTATCCCAAAGGATAGCAGAGGAACCTTACAATCCGGTGAATTTCTGCTTACAGTTTCGTAAGGAAGGAAACCGTGAAGGTGGCCCCCTCCCCCGACGTACTCTGAGCTGTAATCACGCCGCCCTGCCCCTCCACGATGGACTTGGCCAGAGGGAGGCCCAGGCCGATGCCGGGAGAATCCAGGGACTGCCTGCTCCGGTAAAACCGCTTGAAGATGTGGTGGATGTCCTCCGGGGCAATGCCGCCGCCGTCGTCGGATACCTGGATCTGGAGCATGGCGGGGGTGCGGGACCAGGCAATCCGGATATGGCCGCCGGCCGCCGTGTGATCCAGGGCGTTCTTCACCAGATTTCCCAGAGCCTCGCTGGTCCACTCTGGATCGCAGAGCAGCCTTTCTTCAGGCTTTCCCTCTATCTGAATGGTCTTACCCTCCTGATCCGCCCTGGTCTGCAGATCCCGGATGGCACGGTCAATCAGCTCGGTGACGAGGATATCCCGGCGCTCAAAAACGATGCTGCCGCTGTCCAGCCGGGTGATCTTCAGCATAGACTGGATCAACTGCTCCATGCGCTGGAGGGACACGCCCATCTTACCAGCAAACTCCCGTACCGCATCCGGGTTCTCCGGCTCACCCTCCAGGATCTCTTGGTACATCATCAGGGCCGCCAGCGGCGTCTTCAGTTGGTGGGAGATATCTGAGATGGTAGACTTGAGGAACTCCTTGTTTTTATGCTCCGCCTCATTTTTGGATTGAAGCATCGTAGACAACTGCTCGATTTCGGAGAACAGCTGGAACAGATCTCCCTCCTGGTTTTGAGGCAGATGGCTGGAAAAGTCCCCATCCATGTACTGGCGGACAATCTCCGCTGTATGCTGGTACAGGCAGCTGCGGCGGTGCAGGAAGAACAAGGTCCCGCCCAACAGCAATAGAACCGACACAAAGAGAATGCCTGCCGTGGCCCCGCCGGATGCCGTTCCCCCGTTCAAGGCCAGGATACCGGCGGCCAGCAGAAACACACACAGCAGCAGCTGGAGGATCAGGTACCGCCTCAGTTGCCGGTCCCTTAGGAAATTCATGTCCCATCCCCCTTCCACTGGTAGCCGTAGCCCCTGACCGTCAGCAGGTACTTGGGCTGGGAGGGGTCCTTCTCCACCTTCTCCCGCAGCCGCCGCACATAGACCGACAGAGTGTTGTCATCCACAAAGTCCCCGGCATTGTCCCACAAGTCGTTGAGAATGACCTCCCGCGTCACCACCCGTCCGGCATTGCGCACCAAGAGGCAGAGCAGGCGGAATTCTGCTTGGGTCAGTTCCAGAGGGTGCCCGCACATAGCCACCCGGCCGGAGAGCAGGTCGATGGTCAGATCTCCACACTGCATTTGATTGGCCGGCTGTGCCGTGGAGATTCCCGCCCGGCGCAGCAACGCACGGATGCGGGAGAGCAGTTCCCCCAGCTTAAAGGGCTTTGTGATATAGTCGTCCCCGCCGGAGTCCAGGCCCCGAATCACATTGACCTCTTCATCGGAAGCGGTCAGGAAGATGATGGGTACCGTACTTCCCCTCTCTCTGACCTGCTCGCAGACGGAAAAGCCGGTGCCGTCCGGCAACGTCACATCCAAAAGGAGCAAGTCAAGGCAGTCTGGTTTGGACAGGCGTTCTAACGCCTCACCTACCGTGCGCGCCACATCAACTTGATAACCAGCTTTATTCAGTGAGTAGGTAAGGCCGTCAATCAAACTCAGATCGTCCTCTAAAAGCAGGAGTTTACTCATAATCATCCCCCCCGGAATGGTATTCTTCTGGCATTATACCACAAGGAGGAGTAGTCTGTATGGTATCTTACAGGATTGTAAGATGCGTGGTATTGGGGCAAGGAAAATATCAAGCCAGTTACTGATCTTTCTTAAAGGGATTTATTTCCCCATCTGACACTATACAAACTTTTGTTTTTGCGACCAGATATTCCTTTTCCAAATCTGCAAGATAATTCTGACGATACGCAGAGATATGGCCATGATTTGATGTCACAAAATAACCATACCGAGTCTTATCAATAAGGCCGAGGCGGCACAGTTCACTGAATGCCTTTCTAACGGTTTCCGGACTGCTCCCGGCCGTTTTTGAAAGCTCTGTGTATGAGGGCATTTTTGTCCCCAACCCATACTCCCCATGAAGGATACGAAAGAAAATCTCATTGGCAAGGCGCTGATATACTTTCTCGCGTACTTCAATGTCCCAGCTCATGCAGTGTCTCCTTATCCGAATGTCTTTTTGATCTCGTCCAACTCATGCGGGGCTTCCACCCAATTCTCCACATAACCGCAATTACAGCAAACATAGCGGATCACTGGAATTTTACCGAACAAGGTCATCCTTGTGGTATAGATGTTGTTCCCACTGGCGTGTCGTGCCGGATGATCCGGCACACGCACGATTTTTTCCGAATGACACTTGGGGCAGCACCTTGAATTTTTCATCGTCAATCTCTCCTTGTCACAACAAGCAAAACGCAGCACTCCGTCAGCAAAGCCGCAGCCCAAATCCAAAGAGCCGGCGGCCATATCCCAACCAGTGCTGCAGCCAGCAGCATAATCAGCGGAACGAGATATTTGCGGGGATGATGCCACAGATCGCTTTCGGTTTTCCATCCTCGGATCGGACGCTTCCATTCCAGAATGACCGAAAGGATGGCGCTTTGCAGAGCAAACAGAAGAAGCGTTATCCCATGGACAAAACCAGTGCCGCCGTTGATGAGCTGCCAGCTGCAAAGGTAGATGCAGGCGACAATGCTGTTGATTGCGAAGATAAACAGGCAATACTTTCGGCAAAACCGCTCCGCCTGTCCGGGCAGCACGCGGATCGCCTGCTCCAAATCCGGGTCGCAGGACAGCAGTGTACAGATGGGCGTGTTGAGGCAAAGGATCGCAAGGCCGATGGGAAACATATTCATGCCTTGAACTTCGCCAAACAGCAGCGGCAGAAAACCGGCGACCGCGGCCAGGCCCGCAGTGTTGATAAGGTATGTCTTGTTCGCCATCAAATAGCGCAACAGGTAGGTGAAGACGTTCCCGGTGCGGCCTGTATGCCGGACAGCTTTCTTTGCAACGCCGGCACTATAAAAATCATAGGCATCCGCAAAAGCCAGATACAGCACCGCGGCAATCGCGCTTACCGCCGCCGCAGAAAGGACCGCCGCCCACTGGCGCAAGAGCAAAATAGCGGCCAGGATGCCGGCGGCCCAAAGGAGCGGCAGCACAGCATGACCTCTCCGGCACATCCGATACCCCGCCGCCGTCACCACACACGCCATACAGCCGCACAGGACCGCAAGGGCGATCTCCCCTATTCTCCATGAGGCGGCCGCAAAGAACAGCGCCCAGACCAGCAGCGTTTTGGTCACCAGGGTATGCGCCCCCAGCACCAAGACATAGCCAAAGACAAAACCGCGGTGATCGAGAGGGAGCATCAACATTCCCTGCATGGCCTCCATCTGCCGCCGTCCGGTAAGCACCTGCCACATGACGCCGGCGGTAAACAAAGTGGACGTCAGATAGAGGATCGCGGGGGCAACCGCAACCCGAATTTCCGCCGCGTAGATGGCGATAAACAGGATCGCCGCCGCCAAAAGACTCTTTCTGGCGCTCTCATACTTGGCCCCAAAGAACTGCTTGGAGAGTGCCTTAATGGTGTTCTTCATCAGCCAGCACCTCCCGGATCTTCCCGGCAGCGATCTCCGTGCCGGTGAACGTCCGGCCGATCCTGCCCTGCTCCAAAACCAGCACGCGGTCAGAGGTCAAACAGATGCTCTCCAAAATATGGGACGAAAACAGGAGTGTCCCATACTGCTGATAGCTGCCCATGAGCTGGTACAAAAATTCCGTGCTTTGGAAATCGAGTCCGTTCACAGGTTCGTCCAAAAGCAGCAGCTTGGGCCGCAGGGCAAATGCCGTAATGAGATAGGCCTTCTTCAGATTGCCGGTGGACAGCTCTTTTAGGAGCACGTCGGTATAGTCCTCGAAGTGGAAGCCTTTTACCAGGCCGGTCACATCCGGCAAAGCCACGCCATAGGACGCCGCCACATACGCCAGGTACTCCCGGAATGTGAAATACGGAAACGACCGATCCTCCGCAAAGACAATATACCGGCTCCGCTTGAACGCCTTGTCCCGGAACGAGAACGGGTAGCCGTCCCATGTCGCCTCATCCAGATGGTAGCCTGACAACAGACCTGCCACGGTCTTGATGAAGGTCGTTTTCCCGGCGCCGTTCAGACCGATCAGCCCGACAACTTCATGCTCCCCCAAATCCAGCGAGAGGCCGGAGAGTACGGGATGGCCAGCGGTGTACCAGACGCTTAAATTGTTGAGGGAAAGAAGTGCCGTGCCGCTCATGCCGCTCACCCCCGATTCTCTTTGTCCTTCTTCCAGATGGAATAGGCGGAATACAGGAAGGAACCGCCAAGGAAGATATACAGCAGCGCAAACGGGATGTTCATGGTGACGAAGCTGAAAATCATGCAGCCGATAAAAACGATGCCGAGGATCAGACGGAAATAAAAGTGACGCATATGAATAACCTCCTACCCTTTTGCTTGTTTGCGGGCTTCTTGTTTACAATGCAAGCATACACCAAAAGAAGCCCGCCGGCGGGAATGTCCGCGAACGGTAGGTTTTTGACCGCGAAAAAGCGGCGGGCGCCCGAAAGGCTACCCGCCGCATCTCAAATAGAGGTTATTTCGTTTTGATCGCCTGGAAGGACAGCGTAACGACCGATTGAAATATGCCGTCCTTATCATCGGTGCTGATGGTCCCATCATAGCGATCCGCCGCCGTCTGTACGCTCTTCAGTCCCCATCCATGAAATGCTCTGTCTGATTTTGTGGTCAGTAGCTTCCCGTCCTCCCGTTTCAGGTCATGCCCATATCCGTTTTCCACTTTGATGATCAGCATAGCGTTGATCCGCCGGATGGTCAGGTTGAGAAAGCGCAGGCCATCGGGTGCGGCTTGCGCCGCCTCCAAAGCGTTGTCCAGCAGGTTCCCTAAAATGGTTGTCAGATCAACGCTGCGAATATTGGTATTGTGGGGATACTCGATGTTGACCTTCGTTTTGATCTGCTCCTGCTCCGCCAATGCCATTTTACTGCTGATCAAGTAGTCAAGGGCCTTATCGCCCGTCCAAACCGTTTGGGAAATCTCCCGGACAGGGGTTCTCAGATCCTCACAGTACCGGGCCGCCTCCTCCGTATCCCCTTGCAGAAGACATTGATAAATAGCCTCGATATGATTGTGCAGATCGTGATAGAGCTTGGCGTTGCCCTCGTAGGTGCGGCGCAGCGCCTGATAATCCCGCTCCACGATCTCTGCCTGCTCCTGCTTCAGCCGCGCGATTTCCGACTCCATCTCACGCTGGCGGTTGACTCGATAAAACAGGATTGCGAACAGTAGTACCATAGAGAGGATGATCCAGGTCCCCACCAGGTCTTCGTCCAGCGTGAGCGCCTTTTGCTCAGACAAGGTCACCGCTCCGACCATGCCGAGGATGACAAGGACCGACAAGCTCCGCATGGCCCCGCCGCTTTGCCCACTCTGCCGGATCAGCATGACTGCGCCGCCCAGCATCAGTGCGCGCGTCAGCCAAACGCCGGCCAGGGATTCCAAGGCCGCCGGGTCAAGAAAGCTCTGTGAATGAAACAGGATGCCCAGGCCAGCTTGCAACAGGAAATCCCACAGCCCAACGCCTACTTCGTAAAAGAAGGCCAGGAACAGGCATAGATTGAGCTTATCCCGCAGGTAATACCATGAGACGGCTGTTATCACCAGTAGCTCAACGGCCAGCGGCCCAATGGCGGAATGGGACACCATTTGCAGGGCTGTGACCAGGACACCTCCGATGCCGGCAAGCAGCACGGCAACCCTTCTCGGCCGAAAGCCTGTTGCCCTGGCGACCAGGAAAAGCCCGGCATACAGCCGGAGTTCATTGGTGAGAAAATAGGAGAGCGTCAGCAGCCATGCCATCATATATGCGCCCCCCAGAACTCATTGATCTTCTGCTTTACCTCCTGCAGATGGGAACGGCTGATGGGCAGCTGCTCTCCATTTTTGAGCACCGCCATCCCGTCGCTGATTTTCATAATGTGGATGATATTGACAATACAGCCACGGTCAATAAAGATGAACTCCGGCGTGTTCAGTTCGTCGAATACCTGCTGCAGGCTCTTTCTGACTTTCGCAGTCCCGGCGCTTGATACAATCATGGCGTTTTTCCCATCCCGCTGGACATAGAATATATCCTTGAACGGGATCTTCTCCATGCGGCTGGCGGTCTGGATGGTGTACTCCTGTCCGGCTTCCAGCTCGATCAGTCTTGCGGCGTCCAGCACCGCGGCAGGCAGCTTTGCTCCCAGGTTGTTCTTTGGAACATAGCGGAAGATGGATAATTCAAAAGCGTCAATGGCATATTCCGTGTGCGAGGTCACAAAAATGATCCTGACATTGGGTAAAAATCCCTTGATCTGCTGCGGGAGTTCCATACCGCTGATCCCAGGCATTTCGATATCCAGCAGGATCAGATCGTAGAAAAAGGCGTCGTCGGTTATGTCATAAAGCAGATTGCGGCTCTGGGTATAGGTCGTGATCTCACAGCCGATCCCCGCCGCTTGCAGGCACTCCCTGACCATCCGCTCATGTAGGGCAACAGACTTTTCTTCGTCGTCACATATCGCAATCTTGACCAAAATCCATCCCCCTCCCTATTCTGGAATTATGTCAGTGCTCAGCGGTTCCTGGAGGCACCAATCCTATCCCCTATTATAGGTTCTATTGGTTGGGAAGACAAGAGCATCCTCAAAAGGCGGCCGGCTTCGTCAAGCCGGCCGCCTACTTTCATACGGGAAGCACCCTCCCGTCGGGCGCCGTCCCTATGGCCTTTTTGAACAGCAGCCAGGTGCTGAGAAAATAGCAGATCAGCAGCAGTACCAGGATACCTGTTGTCACAGCGATCTGCGCCATCAGGGTGCCGAACCCGATGTAGGCAGTGATCTCCGCGGACACGGTCTGCAAGAAATAGACGATCACCACCATTGAGACGAGAATCGCTACGGCGATGGGAAGCCCAAACCACACTCCAAGCTGCCGGAGCACCAGCCTTCCGATGCGTCCCTCTTCCACGCCCAGTTTCCGCAGGACGGAGAAACGATAGCGATACTGGCCCGCGTCCAGGAGCTGCTGCAGGGACAGTACCGTGAGGCAAATGACCATCAGCACCACGGCCCCGTAGAGCATGGCGGCCTGCAGGACGAAGTTTCCGGCCTTTGTGCTGTTCACCTGCAGGGTGCTCAGCCGGATGGAGTAGGATACACCGGTGTCAGCCAGCTCCGGGTACTGCTCGGTAAAGGCCTGCTCCAGTTCCCGGGCGTTGTCATAGGAGATAGCTTCCTCCGTGGTGATGTAGCGGTTGCGCATCACCGGGAGCATCTGCTCACAGACACTGTCCGGGAAGATATAGAGGACATCCGTGTAGGAGTTGTAAGCCGTCTCCCCGATGGAGTCCTCATAGAAGGGCTGCGCCGAGAGGGTCAGCGTACCGGCGTCGGTCTGCACCTGCGGATGCTCCCGCAGGAAGCTGTCCCGCTCCTCCTCCGTGGCGATGGCCTTCCACTGGGTCGCAAATTCTCCGTCCGCCAGGGTGATGGACTCATAGCCCAGCATCTCCCGGATGGCGTTGTAGTCGCTCAAGGCGATAGCCGCGACGGGGAACTCGTATTTCACCCGGTTGTGGAAGTCCGCCCGCTCCGGCAGGTACAGGCTGAAGGTGCAGTCGCCGGCCACGGGGATATGGTTCTCGGCAAGGTACGCCGTGACCTCGTCATAACTGTCCGCAGGCAGGTCCGCCTCCTCATACACGTCGTTATACCGGGAGAAGATCTGCACATCGTACATGGAGCGCTCGTCCAGGTATCCGGAGGCCCACCCCACCAGGACCGGCGCGGCGATGAACAGGAAGATGGCCAGCACCAGGGTCACGCAGGTCAGCGACATCGTCTTACTGGTGATGCTCAGCTTGGAGATGATCTGCCCGAAGAAAAACAGGTTTTCTCCCTTATAGCGGTGTTCCGGCGCCCCCTCCTTCCACGCCACGAGAAAGCTGCTGGCGAGATAGAGCAGGGCGCAGATCAGAAAGATCAGATCCACCAGGACAAAGAGCAGGTACTGATTGACGGCCCCGCCTCCCAGGGCCAGAAGATAACGGCTGTTCAGCGCCGGCACGCTGGCCGCCGCAATGGTATTCAGAAGGGAGCAGAGTAGAAGCCCGGAGAGGAGCGCCGTGAAACCGCCTTTCCTCCGCCGGAGCATCCAGAGGACCGGCCACAGCAGGCTCATAGCCGGAAACAAGATGTTCCCCCCAAACATGAGCTGCACGGGCAGCGCAAAGCGGCTGTCCCAGTAGAACAGGACCTTCTGCACCCCGGTCACACACATCCAGACTGAGAACACTTCAAAGAAAATCGCAAGCACCCAGATCCAGCGGCTTTTGCGAAGCGCCGGCCCGTTTTCCCGGTCCGCCGTGAGCATGTCGATGATCTTCATCTTCCGGATGGCCCGGGTGTTGGAGAGGCCCACCACCAGGAAACTGAGAATAAAAAATCCCGCCGTCAGCAGTACGGTGTCCGGAAACAGCATACAGGTGATCTCATACTGCTTTCCATAGGAGGTGAGCAGCAGCGCCGTGATAAACTGGGAGCAGAACACCCCCAGAAAGATCCCGGCGGCGATGGACACCAGCCCCATGAGGAAGGTTTCCGCGAAGAAGAGCCGGCCGATGGTCCGCTGCTCCATCCCCATGACGGACTGGAGGGCAAACTCCCGCTGTTTCCGGCGGAGCATATAGTGGTTGACGAAGCGGATCAGAAACAGCAGGATCAGAGTGACGGCGCAGATGGCCAGCTTCATGCCGTCGCTGAGCATGGTGAAGTCATACTCCGTTCCAATATCCGGCTCGTAGTAGCTGCTGGAGATAGAGAGAAAGGAATAGAACAGGGTGACGCAGATGGTCATGGTCAGGAGGTAGACCAGGTAGTCCTGGATCGACCGCCGGGCGTTTCGGAGGACGAGCTTAGCATACATGGCTCTCCCCTCCTCCCAGCAGAGTCAGGACATGTAGGATCTTCTCAAAGAAGGCGCTCCGGCTGTCGCTGCCCCTATTTAATTCCGTAAAAATCTTCCCGTCCTGCAGGAACAGGATCCGGCTGGCGTAACTGGCGGTGAAGGCGTCGTGGGTCACCATAAGGATCGTGGCACCCAGCTGCTCATTGACGCTCTGAATGGTGGATAGGAGCATCTGCGCCGAGTGGCTGTCCAGCGCACCGGTGGGCTCATCAGCCAGCAACAGTTTGGGGTGATTGATGATGGCCCGGGCGCAGGCACACCGCTGTTTCTGTCCCCCTGATACCTGATAAGGGTACTTATCCAGGATGTCCCGGATGTTCAACTTCTCGGCCATCTCCCGGATGCGGGGCTCCACCTCACCGGCGGGCGCCCCGTTGATGGCGAGGGCCATTGCGATATTCTCGGAGATGGTCAGGGTATCCAGCAGGTTGAAGTCCTGGAAGACAAAGCCCAGGTTTTCCCGGCGGAACCGGGCCAGGGACTTGGACCGCAGCTCCGTCACATCCGTTCCCTCCAGGTAGATGTGGCCGGCGCTGACGGTGTCAATGGTGGAGATGCAGTTGAGCAGGGTGGTCTTGCCGGAGCCGGAGGCCCCCATGATCCCCAGGAACTCCCCTTCCGAGACGGAAAAACTGATGTCCTGGATGGCCTTCGTGACATTTCCCCCGTTGCCGTAGTATTTCTGGATGTGCTCCAGCTTCAAGATAGGCTCCATGTGTCCTGCCTCCCATGTTCGTTTCTTGCCCCTATTGTACCTGCCGCGCGGCCGCTTTTGTATCAACTTTTCTTTCACAGTCCTTACAAAAATGTAAGAAGTGCAGAGCCGGTCAGCTCTGCACCCCTGTGATAAAATCGTTGATATGGAAGGAGAGGGTGATGGTGGTTCCGCTGCCCGATGAAGAGGCTGCCAAACCAATCCCCAGCTTGTCGCACAGGCGCTTGCAGAGATACAGGCCGATGCCGGTGGAGCTGTGGATGGTCCGCCCGTTCTGGCCAGTAAAGCCCTTCTCGAAGACCCGCGGCAGGTCGCTCTCCGGGATACCGATCCCGTTGTCCGCAACAGACAGGAGCACCTGGTCCCCCGACCGCTCCGTGAAGATGTGCAAGGCTGGTTGCTGTGGAGCGCGGTACTTGACGGCGTTGCTGATGATCTGATTGAGGATAAAGCGCACCCATTTATCGTCGGCATAGACGACTATCTCCAGGTCATCCACCGTGATGGCCATATCGCACTGCCGCAACAGATACTTATTGTCGGCGATGGCCCCATGCACCACATCCGCCAGGCTCATCTCCCGGATGGAGTAGTCCTTCTCTGTGTGCTCGCTGCGGGCGTAGTAGAGGGCCTGCTCCGCACAGCGGTTGATGTTCTCCAGCTCCGCCAGCACCTCCCGGGAAAAGGGGGAGCGGTTGTTCTCACACAGCAGCTTCAGTGCGGTGATGGGCGTCTTGACCTCGTGGACCCACTGCTCGATGTAGGTCCGATATTCGCCCCGCTCCCGCTCCACCTCGCCGATCCGCTCCAGCATGGACTTCCCGGCAAGCTTCAGGAGCTGATAGTACACCTGCTCCTCCGCCTGGTCCGGCACCGGCATGACCTCGGGGAGCAGATACCGCTCCTTCAGCTGCGTGGCCATTTCCAGCAGTTTCTCCAGCCGTTTCTTTCGGGAGACATAGCCGGCGGCAAGGTACAGGGCCAGGACAAGCACCCAGGCGGCCAGGATGAACAGGATCGTCTGAATGTCGTTCCCCACCGCCAGCAGGAACAGGGACAGAGCCAACGCGCCCAGCAGATTCAGCAGGATGACAGGCAGATGGTTTTTGAGAAACAATTTCCCGCTCATATGGTGTACCCCTGCCGGTGCTTGGTCTTGATAAAATCTGTCAGGCCGAGGCTGGCCAGCTTCTCCCGGATGCGGGTGATGTTGACGCTCAGGGCGTTGTCATCCACATAGAGCTGGTTGTCCCAGAGGAAGTCCACGATGTCGCTGCGGGAGCAGATCTTCCCGGCGTGTTTGAAGAGGTAGTAGAGGATCTTGACCTCGTTCTTGGTCAGTTCCGCCGCCTTCCCGCCGTATGCGATGGTGCTGTTCTCCAGGTGCAGCTCGGCGCCATTCCAGGTGAGGACCTCAGCGGCCTGGGAACTGGCTCCCGCCTTTCGCAGCAGGGAGGCGATCTTGGCCAGCAGAATCGCCGGATTGTACGGCTTTGTGATAAAGGCGTCCCCGCCCAGCATGATGCTGTTGAGCTCGTCCATGTCCGTGTTGCTGCTGGTGACAAAGATGATCGGCAGGTCGGAGAAAGCCCGGATCTGGGAGCAGATCTCAAAGCCGCTGCTCCCAGGGAGCTTGATGTCCAGGAGGACGAGGTGGGGCGCAAACGCCCGGAATTGCTCCACAGGACTCGTAAAGTCCGTGACCGGTTCCACCTCATACCCGTTTCCGGCCAGGAGGTTTTTCAGCTGTGCCTGGATGGTGGGATCATCCTCGATAATCAGAATTTTCTCTCTCATAACGACACCTCCCGGAATTTTTATTATACTGTATCCGTGAGCATTTCGCAATCGGCCAAACGAAAGAGGACACACTACAAACTGTGGAGGTATAAAGTCATGATCTACACGGAAACCGAGAAAAAGGAACTGGATGAAGTCCGCAGGGTATTTGCGGAGCATCTCCGGCAGTGCCCGGATTATGAGCTGCTGTGGTCGGACAAGGTGGGTTACGTCTGGCTGGCCATCGGCCTGGAGCCGTTCTATGTGGATACCGGTCGCCGGATCGAGTCGGCGGAAGACCTCTGCCGGGAGTGCCTGGAGAGCATCGGGATGGACACCCTGTATCTCACCGACAACGACCACGGGCTGGAGAACGCCGATCCTCTGGAGCGCGCCGAGATCCGCCGGCGCTGGAAACCCTTTATGGATCAACTCCCGCAGTTTTCCTATCTCTGCGGGGAGATCCTCCCGCAAAAGGACTAATGTAAAAACCTGCCGGCTGCCCCTCATGGGACAGCCGGCAGGCTTCAGTTGAACGGCAAAACCAGTTCCGCCCTGGCGCCGTGATCGGTATTGGCCAGATTGGGCGGCAAATCCCATTCACTTGCCTTTGTCGGACTCGGCTGTGTCCTCTAATCAAATCAGTTCAATACAGCCTGATATCCATTTGTCTGATCCCCGGTGATGGTAATGCAATAGGATTCACCAAAGTGTGCCTCCCAAGAGATCGGCTCCATATACTTTGTGATGTCATCCGGATATACATTTTCATAGTTGGGCGCCACATATTCGGTTATGATTCTAAGCTGCATGGTCAGCTCGAAGGGATCGGAAGAGAGATTGAGTTCCTCCCGATTCCACACCACAATGTTATCTGAGTCGTGCTGGATCAGCGATCCGTCCGCGTTGGATATGCCGCCGCTGTATTCGTGGCCGCCTGCGCGATAATCATAAACCAGCAGCCCAACATCTTCTTCTGTGTCCAATTTTAGATGCAGGGCAATTTCATCATCAGCAAGCACATATTCGTCAGGAATGATTTGATTGTAAATAACGAGGCTCAGGCCCAGCACAATCACAGCCGCGGCAGCCATTCCGATGATCTTTTTCATTTGAGAAACACTCCTGTTGATCCATTCAATCCTTTTTGCGCGTGAAGAAGATTCCGATGAGTGCGGCGATCAAGATAACAGGCGCCACTCTGACAAACAGCCATTCAAAGGCGTGGAACGCCACTCCCAGGACAGCGGTTTCAGGGTCACTGTAATCCCAGCCCAAATAAGGACTGTTTACTATAATCAGGGCCGCAAACATCACGAGGATCATGGCGCATATAGAAATCAGCAGCCAGCGAATGATAGCTCTTTTCGTGGTCTTTCTTTGTGCCAGCTGCAAATTGATCACCTCCAATTTTTCAGAAATTGCTTGTAAGCGATCCGCCTCCGACTCCATAACTGTTTCTCCCAGCAGCGTGCTCACAGGCGTTTCCAGCGCCTGCGATAGGGCAATCAATAGATCGGCGTCTGGAACCGACAAGCCCGTTTCCCTTAATTAAAGATATTGTTGGGTAAAAAAGAAAGGTCAGTCGATTTTGCCGA
>OMGU01000763.1_pt1 | contig 32583 bp, 25 predicted proteins | sample 1646121 | NCBI WGS metagenome assembly OMGU01 (sample SAMN05578581, study PRJEB25193) | human gut metagenome | biome: Human Microbiome; feature: human-associated habitat; material: feces | host: Homo sapiens | place: USA:Birmingham
ACATATTCTGTACTTGCTGCGAATAGGTCATAATCATACTCTCCTTTTGACAAATTGATGCCATTGGCAGGGGGTGTCCTGCCGTTTGCATTGACCGGCTGCGCCGCTCTCTTCCGCGCCACGCCGGTACTACCACGCATAGTTTTATTATAGAGAACCTTGGCGGAATTTGCAAGACGTTTTGCGGATTTTTTCACAAGCATTTTTAACGGTTATTTGCCGCTAACTAGCACTTTCACCGCTTTCGCTGCCAAGTTCGTCACATTTCTATCATATTTGTCAAAAGGAATATCTTGCGCTGTCCGGTTCAGTTTTTTCTGGGCGGCTGTTGGGCCCTGACAGGCCGGAGCGCCCAGATGCACACAAAGCCCGCCGCCGCGCCTGCCATGGCCAGCCAGTGCCGCCCGGTGGCAAGACCCCACAGGTTCGCTGCAAAGGGGAAGGCAAGGCTGCCCACGCTCTGTCCCAGCGCCAGAAAGCCGTAGTTCACCCCGGCGTGGGGCAGGCCGAACAGGTCGGTGGAGAGGGAAGGCAGCACCGCCGCCAGCGCCGAATAACAGAAGGTGAGCCCTGCGTACACAGCCACAACGAGCCACCCCTGTGCGAACAGGAAGGCCGCCGAAAGCCCCAGCGACACGCCGAACAGGATCAGGTCAGTGGGGCGGCGGCCGATCCGGTCGCTGAGCAGGGGCATCAGCAAGCGGCCCGCTGCGCTGCCCACGCTGCCCAGCACCACACTCCACAGGGCAGCGCCCTCGTCCAGGCCCCGCTCCATGCCCAGCTTTAAGATGATGGGGCTGAACAGCAGCACCGCCGGGGTGGAAAAGCAGACCGCTCCGGCGCAGAGCCAGTATTGCTTTGTTCTGAGCATCTGCAGCGGGGCAAGGTCGAGGGCCGGGGTGCCCTTTTCCCTGCCCTGCTCCTCGGGCTTCTGCTTTGCCGGGGGCGGGTCGGTGAGCAGGGCGCTGCCCACCAGGCAGACCGGCAGCGTGAGTGCCCCCAGCGCCCAGAACGCCCCCCGGATCCCCTGCACCGGGCCAAAGCCCTTCAGCGCCGTGCGGACGAATCCGGTCAGGAATGCGCCGCTCAGGCCCACCGCGCCGCCAATGACCCCCGTGGCAAGGCCCTTGCGCCCGGCGTACCATTTCTGGGCGCAGGACTGGATGGACGGGTAGAGAAACGCCGTGCCCAGCCCCGCCGGAATGCTGAACACGGCCCAGAACCATGCGCCCTTCTCCCCGGGCAGGAGGGCCGCCGCAAAGAACCCGCCGCAGAGCAGGCCGGTGCCCCACAGCGCCGCGCAGCGCGGGCCTTTTTTATCCTGCAAAAAACCACCGATGACGCATCCCACCCCGAACGCTGCGATCAGGATGCCGAACGCATAGCCAGCGCCGTCCTCGGTCAGGCTGAACTCGTCCATCACCGGCTGCTGGAACACACCCCACGCCGCAGGCAGGCCCGTCAGGATCTGAATGGCCGCCCCCGCCGCCAGGATGGTCCACGGGTGTTTTGCTGCAAATTGCTGTTTCATTGCCTGCCCTCCGAATGGTTTTTCCCTTACAGTGTACCCATTTCAATTGACAAAACGGCAGATTCCTTTATAATGGATAAAGTAACAACTAAACACGGCCTCGCCCTCTCCGTCATCGCTGCGCGATGCCACCTCCCCCAAAGTGGGAGGCTTTGGCAGTCCACACAAAGTTTACGGTTTTGCCAAGGGCTCTCCCTTTGGGAGAGCTGGACGCGGAGCGGCCTGAGAGGGCGAGCACTTGATAGAGAGGAACCAACTATGAAATCACAGGCATTGAAGGGTATGCGCGACCTGCTGCCCGCTGAGCAGACCCTGCGCGATTACATCCAGGGCAAGATTCTGGAGACCTACCGTGCTTCCGGCTTTGAGCGCATCTCCACCCCCATGCTGGAGGATATGGAGAACCTGGACAAATCCGACGGCGGCGACAACCTGAACCTCATCTTCAAGGTGATGAAGCGTGGAGACAAGCTGACCAGCGCGCTGGGATCCGGCGACCCCAAGCAGCTCTCCGACATGGGCCTGCGCTATGACCTGACCCTGCCCCTGAGCCGTTTCTACGCTGCCAACAAGGACAAGCTCCCCCACCCCTTCAAGGTCATCCAGACCGACCGCGTGTTCCGCGCCGAGCGCCCCCAGAAGGGCCGCCTGCGCGAATTCGTCCAGTGTGACATCGACATTCTGGGCGACGAGAGCCCCAACGCAGAGGTGGAGCTGATCGACGTGACCGCCCGTGCCCTGCTGGGCATCGGCTTTACCGGCTTCACCGTGAACATCAATGACCGCCGCATCCTGCGCGGAATGCTGGAGAGCATGGGCTTTGCCGCCGACACACTGGACTCTGTCTGCATCACCTTCGACAAGATGGATAAGATCGGTGCCGAGGGCGTGAAGGCCGAGCTGACCGAGAAGCAGCTGCCCGAAGCTGCCATCAACGCGCTGGCCGATTTCATTGCCGCCGGTGATGTGACGCTGGAGTCCGTAGCTTCCCGCTGCGCCGACCCCGCCATTGCTGATGACCTGAAGTATGTGCTGGCCACCGCAAAGGCCATGGCCAACGGCCGCTTCGATGTGGCCTACTGCCCCAGCCTGGTGCGCGGCCAGGGCTACTACACCGGCATGGTGTTTGAGATCACCTGCCCGCAGTTCAGCGGTGCAGTGGCTGGCGGCGGCCGCTACGACAACATGATCGGCAAGTTCCTGGGCACCAAGGTGCCCGCCGTGGGCTTCTCCATCGGCTTCGAGCGCGTCTGCGGCATCCTGCTGGAGCAGGGCTACCAGATCCCCGGTGCCAAGCAGAAGATCGCCCTGCTCTACAACAGCGATGTGGACTTCCCCGCCGTGCTGGCCAAAGCCGCACAGCTGCGCGACACCTACAACGTCACCGTTCTGCCTCAGGCCAAGAAGCTGGGCAAGCAGCTGGGCCAGCTGGAAGCTTCCGGTTTCGCCGGTGCCGCCTTTATGGACAAGGATGAAGTAAAGATCTTCGCACAGCAGTAATAGGCGGGCGGCGGGAAGCTTTCCCACGCAAGTGAATACGAGTTGCGGCTCCCAGCATCTGCTTCGTGCACTTGCACTCGCATCTTGCTGGCCGCGGCCCCAACAACAGCTTCCTGTTTCCGCCACTGGCGGCGGGCGCTGTTGTTGCAGGCCATTCCATTACCCCAGCGGACACTTGCTTTGGGAAACTTCCCGCCGCCCTTTGCAACAGCATATATAACAAAGCCCTCTCAGCCGATTGGCCGGGAGGGCTTTGTTTTGTGCGGGTTAATTACAGGTTGTACAGTTCCGTATACTTTTTGGTCAGATAATCCAGATAGTAGTGTGCATCGAAGGTGCCGCAGGCGTTTCTGACGACCTCGGCAGGCTCCAGCAGGTGGCCGTACTGGTGCACCTTTTCCCGCAGCCAGCCGGTGACGGCGGAGAGATCCCCGTGGGCCACGCCGCCGTACACATCGAATTCCTGCTCCATATTGTGGAGCATCTGGGCACCGTAGGCATTGCCCAGAGCGTAAGACGGGAAGTAGCCGAAGGAGCCGCCCGACCAGTGGCTGTCCTGCAGGCAGCCCTCGCGGTCATTGGGAACCTCCACGCCCAGATACTCCTTGTACAGCTCTGCCCACGCGGCAGGGACCTTCTTTGCCGTCAGGGTGCCCGCAATGAGCTGCTTCTCGATCTCGTACCGCACCATAACGTGCAGGCAGTAGGTCAGCTCATCGGACTCGGTGCGGATGAGGCTGGGCTCCACCTTGTTCACGGCGCGGTAGAACTGCTCTGCAGTCACATTCCCCAGCTGTGCGGGGAAGAATTCCTGCACCTTGGGATAGATGGCCCCGATAAAGGCGCGGGAACGGCCGATGAGGTTCTCGTAGAAGCGGGACTGGCTCTCGTGCACGCCCATGGACACACCGCCAGTCAGGCAGGTGTACTGCAGGTCATCCCGGATGCCCAGCTCATACAGGGCATGGCCGCCCTCGTGGAGAACGGAGTACATCGAGGAGGCCACATTGTGCAAGTCGTAGTTGGTGGTAATGCGGACATCCTTGTTGTTGAACTCCAGCGTAAAGGGGTGTTCGGTCTCGCCCAGGCCGCAGTGGCCCCGGTCAAGGCCCATGACCTCCATGAGATAGTCCGCAAACGCCTTCTGCTGCTCGACCGGATATTCCAGATGCAGGAAGCTGTCATCGATCTGGGGCTTCTCGCCGATGGCCCGGATGAGGGGCACCAGGCCCTTGCGCAGGGTGTCAAAGAACACGTCCAGCTGTTGGGTGTCCACGCCCCGCTCATACTCGTTCAGCAGGGCATCATAGGGCGCTTTTTCCGCATCATAATAGCCCGCGAACTTCCGGTTATACTCCACCAGCTCCTGCAGGATGGGGCAGAAGGAGGCAAAGTCGTTTTCTTCCTTGGCCTTGTGCCAGACATCACTGGCGCGGTTGGTCAGCTCGCTGTATGCCATATACTCCTCGGCGGGGATTCGGGTGAGCTGTCGGCAGCTGCGGCGCAGCTCCTCCACCTCGCGGCGGTGGAGGGTGTCCAGCGTCTCCCGCCGGGCATAGAGCTCCTCCACCAGTGCAAGGGTCTCGGGGGCGGTCATCAGCTTCTGCAGCTCACCGGCCAGAATGCTCAGCGCCACACCCCGGCCCTCGGCCGTGTTCTTGGGGGCCACGGTCACAGCGTCCAGATACAGGCTGTTGGAGGCGCAGTTGTAGGCGTACAGCTTCTTCTGCAGGGTCTCCAGCGCCCGCAGCTTCTCATTTTGTTCCATTGGGTGTTTCTCCTTTTTCAGTTTTTGGTGGGAAATGCCGGGTCATTCCAGAAAAAGCGCCTCCGGGCCACCGGGTCCGGGTCCGGGATCTCAAACGTATAGCGCTCCGTTGCATTGATGACCGTGGTCTGGCCGTGGGTGCACACCCGGGGCAGATTGGCATTATAGCTCAGGTGGACATGTCCGTGCACGAACCACTTGGGCTGGTACTCCTCCAGCAGGTCGTTGAAGCAGGCAAAGCCCTTGTGGGCCCGGTCGTTGCCATCGTTCAGGCCAGCCGCCGGGGAATGGGTCAGCAGCAGGTCGATGCCGCCCGCCCGGTGGGCCTTGAACCAGAGCCGCCGCATCCGGCGGCGCATTTCCTTCTCCGTGTACTGGAAGGTCTCCTCGCGGTTGTAGCGGATGCTGCCGCCCAGCCCCATGATGCGCAGCCCTTTCCAGACATACACCTGATCGTCCACACAGATGCAGCCGCCCGGCTCGCCCTCTGTGCGGTAGCAGCCATCGTGGTTGCCATGGACATACAAAATGGGGGCCGCTGTAAAATTTGTTATATATTCGAGGTATTTTTTTGGCAGATCCCCGCAGGAGAGGATCAGATCGACCCCGGCCAGGCGTTCCCGGGTGCAATAGTCCCACAGCGCCTTGGAAGGGGTATCGGAAATTGCAAGTATCTTCACGTCCGCAACACTCCGTTCTGTTGAGCTTTTTACAGCGTCGTCTCTTTCAGGCTGCTCAGGCCGTTGATCTCCAGCAGGCCCAGCGTTCTGACATCCAGCTGATCGTACCGGGGCAGGCTGCCCTCCACGCACTCGCCCAGCCAGTCCATCTCCATCAGTTCCTTGGGGGTGTAGGTGTCTGCGGTGGGTGCCTTGGGGATATGCCCCTGCGCAAAGATGCCCGCCGGGAAGATGGGGAACTCGTTGGCCGCAAGGTTCTTTTCCAGCAGATCGAGCAGCTGCTGCGTGCCCTTGGGCAGGGTCTCGTAGTAATCCAGCCGCTCCGCGTCACTGCGGAAGCCCCACCAGTAGTTGATGGCCTTGCCGCTGGAACCGCTGTCCCAGGTGCCTTCGAAGATGGAGCGGATGATGCCGATATAGAACACTTCCCATTTCCAGACCGGCAGCGCCACCGGCTGGATGCTGCCATCCGGCATCCGGCGGCACAGGCCGTATTCCCTGGCGCTGCCGGTGGGCTCAAAGGGGCTGCAGGCGTAGAACAGCTCGATATCCGGGCAGTCGGAGAAATCCAGCGGTTTCCCCGGCTCCTGCAGGCAGGCCCAGCGCAGCAGGATATGGCTGTTGGGCCGCACGGTGCGCAGGCCCCGGGCAAAAGCGTTGACGGCCGCAGGCACACCATAAACGGGGTTGGCCGCCACATAGCCCACCCGGTCGGTCAGATTCAGGATACCCGCCAGCATTCCCAGCAGGTAGTTGGCCTCATAGGTGCGGGGGTAATAGGTGCGCACCAGCGGATGGGGCGCGTTCAGGCAGCAGTTCAGGAACCGGGTCTTGGGGTGCTGGGCCGCCACCTTGAGGCAGGCGGGCCGCATCCGGATACTGGTGGTGAACACCACATCCGCGTTGTCGTGGGCCACCTCTTCCATGATCTGCTCCGCGTCCACCTCGGGGGAGACATTTTCCCGGTTGGTGATGATGAGCCGGTCCGGGAATTCCTTTTTCAGGGCCTCGATCCCCTTTTCGTGGCCCCGCACCCAGGCGCTATTTTTAGCATTGTACTCGTGCAGGAACACCACCTTGAGCTGGCTGGGCTTGCTGAAGATGTTCAGCTTGTTCAGCAGCGGCTCACTGCCGGGCTTTGGCTCCAGCGAAAGCTCCACGGCGTGGGGCTCTGTCAGGATCTTGATCTCATCCCACAGCTTGGCCAGGTTTTCCCGCACCTGGCTGGGGGTGGACTGGCAGGCATCCGAATACCGGTAGACCGAGAGGTACACCAGCAGCGCGTCGCCCGGGGTCAGCTCCAGGGCGGAGCCGCCCAGCGCATAGAACTGCTGGCTGAACATGGTATACAGGGCCGAGAAGTTCAGCCGGTCGTCATCCGACCATACCTCGCTGGCGGCCTTGCAGACCAGCGTCTGCAGCTTTGCATAGCCGCCCAGCCGGGAGAACTGGACATTGTTGATCTTGCTCAGCTTATAAAAATCGAGAAACTCGTAGTAGATCTTGTTTTCCAGCGTGTCGTTCCGGGCCGGAACAAGCCGGGTGACCGTGCCCGGAATGGTGACCGCCTCGTAGTATTTGAGGACAGACACCCGCTTGTTGCCCTCCTGCACATAGAACTTGTTCAGGTATTCGTAGGCAATGATGGGGGTGTGGATGCCCTCCTCCAGATGGGCCTCGCAGAGATTCGACCACTTGATGGCAAACTCGGTGTCCTCTTCCAGCAGGGGCATAAAGTTGGCCGCAAAGGCCGTGTGCCGCCCGCTGGTCTTGGTGCCCACAATGCTCTCGGCGGGGATATCCACCAGCCCCAGCGGTTCCTGGGCAACGATGTTCACCCCGTTCAGGATATCATCCAGCACCGCAAGGTACGGCGACTGGCCGCGCGCCACACAGGCACGGTAGGCACGCTGGCCCGCGCGCAGGGCGCTTCTATAATCTTCTATCATGGCCATAGCAGAACTCCCTTCTTCAATGGCTCCTGTTTTCCTTTCCCGGCCCGTGCCGCCGTGTTTGCGGCACAGGTCCAAGAACAGTATAACATGAAATTCGGATTTATGGGAGACTTTCTCCGGCAAAGGTGTTGATTTACAGAATTTTTTCAGGTACGATAAATAGGAAACCATATTTGTGAGGTACATTTTCATGCAGACTGAACAGCTGCCCCGCCTGGAAGCGGGGGAATACCCCGGCGGCATCTGGTACTACGAGCCCCACACCTACCTGCCCTACCGCTATGTGCTGGGCCGGGTGGGCAGGCACCCGCTGGTGTGCATCGGCATCAACCCCAGCACCGCCCAGCCCGGCGCGCTGGACCCCACCTTAAAGAGTGTGGAGCGGCTGGCCAACGCCAACGGCTTTGACAGCTGGATCATGTTCAACGTATATCCCCAGCGCGCCACCGACCCCAACGACATGGACCGGGTGCCGGACCGCGCCCTCTGCGACGAGAACCTGCGCTGGCTGCGGGCCGTTCTGGCCGAGACCGAGCCCACCATGTGGGCCGCATGGGGCACCCTGATCGAAAAGCGGGACTACCTGCCCGGCCTGATGCGGGAGATGGTGGCCCTGACAAGAGAGCGGGACATCCCGTGGGTCACCTTTGGCAAGCGGAGCAAAAAAGGCCACCCCCATCACCCGCTCTACCTGCGCAAAGATTCCACACCTGAGCCGTTTGATGTTGAAAACTATCTGGATACCTGTTTTTGAGGGAGGGATACCATGACCCCGGAACGCTACCAGACCCTGCTGCGCTGGCTGGAGGCCCGCCCCGCCCTGAAAAAGCTGGTGATCGCCCTGAACCGCTGGCTGCCTGCCGTGCCCTTTGCCTGCTACCCTTTGCTGCTGGTGCTGCTGAATGTCCGGTGGTTCCGGCTGCTCTCCGCAAACCGCGCCGCCGCTCTGGATTTTATGCAGCTCATCGCCCGGGCAGTCTTTGTGCCGGCCTTCGTCTTTCTGGGCGGCACGCTCCTGCGGGCCAGGCTGAACTTTCCCCGCCCGTATGAGCAGCCCGGCTTCACGCCGCTGGTGCCCAAGGAGACCCATGGCAAGTCCTTCCCCTCCCGCCACGCCCTGAGCGCCGCCGTGCTGGCCGCTGTGTGGTGCTACTTCTACCCCGCCGCCGGGGCCTGCATGGTGGTGGTGGCCCTGTTCATCTGCGCCCTGCGGGTGCTTGCCGGGGCGCACTATGTCCGGGATGTGGCCGCCGGTGCTCTGCTCGGCTTTGCCCTTGGGGCCGCCGGAATGTGGCTGCTGTGACCCCAAAATGCCCCCTGCGCCGGAAAATCCGAAAAAATTTGAAATTCCGCTTGACAGAAGCCTATGCGTATGGTATTATACTTCTCGCAGCGTGTGCCGAACGCACACTGCCGCCAGATAAGTACCCCATGGGATAACAACGTGCGCCCGTAGCTCAGGTGGATAGAGCAACTGCCTTCTAAGCAGTGGGCCGGGGGTTCGAGTCCCTTCGGGCGCATCTATGTGGTGCCCATAGCGTAGTCGGTTAACGCGCCAGATTGTGGATCTGGAGACCGTGGGTTCGAGTCCCACAAGGCACCCTGCTAGGAATCAGACCGGAAGCCGAAAGGTTTCCGGTCTGATTTTTTGCTTTTCCGGCCCATTTTAACACATATTTCCGTTGTTTTTTCGTTTTCCGCCGAAAAGTACAACTTTTTTCGAAATTGTGCTTGACAATTCCGGATTCCATGGTATAATAACTAACGTTCCGAGCCGAACGGCCCACGAACAAAACAGAATATGCGGATATGGCGGAATTGGCAGACGCGTTAGATTCAGGTTCTAATCGGGGCAACTCGGTGGAGGTTCAAGTCCTCTTATCCGCACCAAACAAGAAAGATCCGAACCGTTTCTCGAAAGAGAAGGGTTCGGATTTTTTGTTTTAGGCGGCGTGCTCCGCCGCACAACAAAAGCATCCGCAGCGCATGGCCGGGCTGTTTCAGCTCAGGCGCAGTGCGCTGCGGATGCTTATTTTTTAGGCCGCGCCCCCTCTCCCAAAGGGAGAGGTCACACTGCGCCTAGGTTTTGGTTTTCGCAAAACCTGATCAAAAGGCCGCTATGAGCTCCCCCTTCGGGGGAGCTGGCATTGCGAAGCAATGACTGAGAGGGTTTGTTTTGTTACCCCACCAGCTGCTGATAGGCATTCAGGGTCTTGTAGGCCGGGTCGGAGTTGTCGGGGGCAAAGCGGCCGCCCAGCTTCTGGTCCATCAGGCCGTGCTCCACGCACCACTGCGCCGCCTTGGCGGTGTCCGGGTCTGCAACGTCCTTGAAGGCCGGGGCTTCGGCAGGCTCAGGACGGCCTGCGGTGTTCCACAGCAGCAGGGCAGTCTGGGCACGGTTCTCCGGCATGGCCACGCCCTCCGGCAGCAGGGCTTTCAGTTGCTGCTCGGACACATAGCTGTACACGCCGTAACCCACCAGACCGGCCACGGCTGCGCCGCCCACCAGCAGGATGGCCGCGCCGCCACCGCCGTCGTCGCCACCGGTGGAGACACCGGCGCTCTTGGACATGGCGCGGGCAGAGACATTTTCATTGGGCATCGTAAAGGTCGCGGTCCGCTGGTACTGGCCCGTCAGGGTGTTGGAAACGGACCCATAGGGGGTGATCTCCCACCAGCCAAATTCCTCGTTCTCCGGGAACTTGGTGGTGTCTGCCGTCAGGGTCACCGTATCGCCGGGCTTCACGTTCAGCACATCACCGGTGATGCCGTTCACCGTGGCAACGCCGTCGGTCACTGTCAGCTGGTACTTGCCCGCCTCCGGGGGAATCGTGGAGCCGCCGGTAGAGCCGCCAGTGGAGCCGCCGCCAGCAACCGCTGTAAAATATTCAATAGTCCATTTAGGCTTCATTCCTGGGCTTGTGTACGAGGGATACGCTGTGCCGTTGATGATGGCTTCCTGTCCACCGCCCTCAAATTCGTAACCGGTATTGGGTTCAAGTGGGATAATTACCAGGTAGTGTTTCCCCTCTTCAAATGTCGTCACGTCATGGGTTATCGTTTTGCCTTCGGCATCCACTTCTGCCCAACGAAGACTCCTGATCCTATAGCGAGGGTCAGATTTTTGTACCTCGCAGCTGCTGGGACTATTACCAGCCACTGGTACAGGGATAGTCATCTGGATGTTGGTGATTACGCTGCCCTCTGTCGCAGGCTTGGCGGTAAAGATGCGGGAAAGGGTCACCTGCTCCCACGGAACTGCATCGGAAGAGCTGTCCTTTTCTGCAGCTGTGCCGTTGATCTTGTATGTGGTGCTGTTCAAAAACTGCCAGTCCGCTCCTGCCGTCAGCTTCAGTTCCGCTCTGTACTGTTTGCCTTCAGCAAAGGCAGCCGTGTCCGAAAGTTTTGCGCCGCTGTCCGCCTCATACCATGTGCACGCAGTACTAAATGCGGTTTTCTTGTCGGGCGTAACATTTTTGGCAGCGATCATGGCGGGAGTCATCCCGGCAGCAGGCTCTGTCACCTCGACCTCTGCGCTGCCAAGGTCGTGCCGTTCAAGTCCGCAGATGGTACACTTGCCGCTCACAAAGTCGTGTGCTCCAGTATTGAAATCTGTTCCGCAGACTTTGCAGAGCTGATAGTGGCGCGACCAGGCCTGATTCCAGGCGTTAGCTCTGTGGATCTTGTTCGGCTTGATATACACTTTTCCCGGGGTAGTCTCCTCCGTGCATGCATAATCCATAAACAGCTTGCCGCATTTCTGACACTTGTAGTGTTCCACTACGCCGGAAGTGACGCAGGTCGCATCCTTGCCGTTGACCATTTTCGGTTTGTGTCTGGCTGTGAAGCTGAGGGGGATATACACTCTGGTTCTTTGGGATTTCGCATCCCGGTAAGGTCTTTTTAGAATGTCGTTCAATTCTTCGCCATCGACTGTGATCTTTCTAAAGCTCTCGGCGGTGTTAAAGAAGTAGCCGTCCGCCGCACCGATCGGAACAGACAGATAGTAGTTTTCTCCACTCTGGAAGCTGCCGGTCTGCGGCATGAGAACCGACGAGTTTAGCTCTTTCTCCACGAACCAGTTCTCGTAATTCTGCAAGACGTAGAACCCATAGCCACTCGTTGCATTGATGGGTTTTTCTCCCTCGTTCTCGTTCTCCATTTTTTTTCGGAAGGCCGCGATCCAATCTGCAATGCTTCCGCCCTTGGTGATCTGCAGTGCATCGCAGCCGTGAGTGGTGAAAGCCAGCTCCTCTATCTCCTGGGAGGTAGTAGCCGCAAAGGCGCTGAAGGGCAGGAAGGTGAACACCATAGCCAGCGTCAAAAGGGCACTGACAAGGCGCGTTCGTTTTGTGAATCGTTGTTTCATGGGGTGCTCCTTTCTGTGGTAAAATTTATTTTTTCAGGGCCCCATTCGGGAGAAGCGTCAGCTTCTGCCGAAAAAAGGGTACCCTTTTTTCAAAAAGCGGTCATTGCCCGGCTGGGGGCAGAATGGTCATTCTGCCGTCCACCGCCGCATCCAGCATCTCGTGCTCCCGGAAATATTCCATCAGGATATCCTGGCAGGAGGTGGCCACGCTGCGGGGCTTCTGGATCTTGCAGATGGTATCATAGGAGATGTTGAAAAAGCTCTCGATGTTTTTGAAGTGGTAGTTCTGCAGGCCCACGGTGAACAGGGCATCGTCGCCAATCTCCTTGCCCACCTCCTTGCCGCAGTAGGTAAAGTAATCAAAGTCGCCCTTGGCGCGGTCGTAGCGCAGCCGCAGGGTGGAGGGCAGCTGGTAGAACTCGGTGTGGCCGGTGTAGGCCTCCTCCCGCAGCATGTAGTGGAGCATCTGGCGCAGCTGCTGGCCTGTCACCTTGAACATGAACACGCCGTCGTCGTAGGGGAAGCCCTCGATGAGGTCGCCGTAGGTGACAATGGGCCCCAGCTTTTCGGCCCGGATGCTGCCGGAGCCGATGAGCATGACATCAATGCCAAGGCTGCGGGTGAAGATATCCGCAAACAGGTTGCCCAGCTCGGTCTCCCGGGTGCGCTGGGGGTGGGTGAGCTCCCGGCGGAAACGGGCCACGATGTGGCTGTATTTTTCGTCCACCTGGCTGGTGAAGCGCTGCAGCACCTGCTCCATGGCAGGGTTGCGGGGGCAGGTCTCGGCGCAGATGGGCACGGTGCGCCATGTGTAGGAATCGATGCAGTTGTTGTCAGTGTCCACAATGATATCAAAGCGCCCGATCTGGTCGGTGCCGGTGCCCGCCTGTGCAATGATCACGCCGTTTTCCTCCACCTCGTGTTCCAGGTAGGTGTGGCTGTGCCCGCCGATGATCAGGTCCACCCCCCAGGCCGGGTCCAGCTGGCGGGCCAGATGGCGGTCCTCCTCAAAGCCGATGTGGGTCAGCAGCACGGTGAAGTCAATGTCGATGCTGTTGTGGGCGTTGCAGATCTTGCCCACCTCGGCGGCAGCGGCGGCGGTGTCCACAAAGGAGCCCACCAGCGATTCGGATTTGGTCTGGTTGATGACATCCTGCGTGATGATGCCGATGAAGAGGATGTTCATCCCGTCCACCCGCAGGATCTTGTAGGGGGTAAACAGCCGGGTGGGGGTGTTTTTGATGTAGAGGTTGGCGTTGATGATGGGGAACCGGGCACATTTTTCGATGAACAGCAGGTGGGCGATGCCGTAATCCACCTCGTGGTTGCCGATGGTGACGATGTCCGGGGCAAGGGCGTTCATGATCTCGATGGTGGAAAGGCCCTTGTACTCCGAATCGATGACCGAGCCCCGGAACATATCACCTGCAATGGCGTAGATGGTGTTGGGCTCCTCTGCCCTCACCTTTTCGATGTAGCCGGACAGCATGGAAACGCCGCCCACCAGTTTTTCGTCCACCTGCTCTGCCAGAAAATCTCCGTGCAGATCATTGGAGTGGAGGATGGTGATCTTTTTGGTGTGTTTCATGGTGCATTCCTCCCGGTGTGGGTCGGCGGCGGTCAGCCCATGGCCTCCTGCCGCGCAAAGTAAACGGTGCTGACCAGGCTCATGTAGCTTTCCTCGCCGTCCAGATAGAACTTGAGGGCAAGGGTGTCCGCGTCCTCCAGCGTAACGGCGTAGCGGGAGCCGTCCTCCCCGGTAAAGGTGGCGTACCACTCCTGATTGGACCGGAAGGGCACCTCCGGGGTGCCATCGTGGTAGAACAGCTCTGCCTCCTCCACGTTCAGCTCCGGGTAGGGGGTGATGTAGCTGGCGGTCAGGGGCAGCTGATCGCCCTCGGTCTCGGCATCCGTGGGCAGGAAGCACATGGCATCGGCATCTGCCGGGTCGGTCTCAAAATAGCCCTCGTCGGTGTCGCGGGCGAACTCCAGCCAGTTGCCCTCCAGCGACCACGGGTCGGCAACGGAGATCCAGTCGTCCCCTTCCGGGTAGATGGTAAAATCGCACACGCCCTCGGCTTCCACCACATGGCCGTTCTCGCCGGAAAGGAAGGGGCTGAATACCAGCTCTTCGCCGGTGCTGGGGTACAGTTCCACCTCGGTGTTGGGAACGATATCGCTGATGTTGCACAGCAGCAGGATGGGCTGACCGTCCTCACTGTAATAGAGCTGTTTCCCGCGCTGGAGCGGGTTTTCGGCATCGTCTGTCAGGCTCGTCTCGTAGACGAACAGGGTGGCCTGCGCCTCCTGCGGGAAGATGCAGTACAGGTCGCACCCGCCATCCGGTGCCACGACCCAGTGATCCTGCGGGATGTCGTAGACAAAGCCCCACAGCTCCCGCAGGTCGGTCTGGCTGTCCAGCACCTGCTGCACATCGGTGGTGATCTCGTAGGAGCCGCCCAGATACAGCACGCAGGCGCGGTATTCGTCCTCCCCTGCCAGAAAGCGCATGTAGGTCACGTCCTCCGGCTCGGTGTACTCCTGTTTGGCGGATGGTGATGCGATCATGTTGTCTCCGTCCAGCATCTTTTCGGGCTTGGAGCTGGGGGTGCTGCTGCCATTGCCGCAGCCCGCCAGACCGATGGCCAGCGCCAGCAGGGCGGCCAGAAGTTTCAGGTTTTTCATGGGTTCTCCTTTCTCATGCCCTGCCGGGGCGCGCCTCAGGAGGCAGCGCCGGGCGTTGGGTGGTTGGAAAAATCGTCTACGCCCTCCACCGGCACAGGGCTGCCGGTTTCGGCGGAAAGCTGGGGCGACCAGTCCAGCGCGCGGCCGGTGGTGCAGTAGACCACCGCCGTGATGTCGGGGGTGTCCGGGGTGCCGTTGCACAGCAGCAGCACGGGTTGACCATCCCGCCCGCAAGACAGCTCCCGGCCTGTCTGGTGCGGGTACTGGGGGTCCTGCTTTTCGTAGACAAAAAGCGTATCCTGCCTGCGCACAGCAAAGATGCAGTACAGCTCCCGCCCGCCGCCCGGCGCTGCGACCCGGTGGTCTGCCGGGATGTCCGCAACAAACTGCCACGGCTGTTCCTGCAGGCTGTCCAGCGCAGCGTCCACATCGGCGGTGCGCTCCGGGACGCTGCCCAGATAGAGCACTGCGGCAAGGCTGCCGTTCTGTTCGGCCTGCTGCCGCAGCTGCGCCACGGTCACAGCGTCCGGCCGGGAAGCGCTGTCCGAAGCTGCCGCGCCGGAGCGGATGGGGTCGCCGTCCACCGGCCCGCAGCCCGCAAGGCTCAGGGTCAGCGCCAGCGCGGCGGCAAAGAGCCGCATGGTCAGGCCCTTCATCTCAGGCCCACGGGTCGGCAGACGTGGGGATGCGGATACCGGTCATCAGGTACTGCTCCCACAGAAACCACTGTCCGTTGCCCTTGCGGCGCAGCTTGATGGGCCGGGGGTCATCGGCACCGCCGCAGGGGATGAAGAGCTTGCAATAGCCATCCTCCACATAGGAGGTGTGGTTGCTGCCCACCAGAAGGGTGAAGGGCTGGCGGGGGGTATAGCCGTTTTCCGGCGACGCGCCCACAAAGTAGGAGAAGGGGATGTAGCTCTTGCCGTCCCGGAAGCGGTCGTTCAAAAAGGAGATGTCCTGCCCGTTCAGCGGGCGGGGGCCGCGCAGCCAGTTGAGCATCTCCTGCCCGATGGCCTTGTCGGCACCGTAGGCGCACAGCGCGCAGACGGTGAGTGCTGCGGCCTTGAAGGGGGTGTCCAGGCTGGCCTCCGGCAGCTCCTGCATCTGGGCAAGGCTTTCCGGCAGAGCCTGAAAGGTAAAGGTGACGGTCTGGTTTCCACCGGCGGTGGCAGCGGCCTGTTTCATCTTATCAAAAAGTCCCATGAGAATGCTCCTTTCTGTTTCAGCTGTGAGGGTTCAGCCCCGTTTTGGGTCGTAGCGGGGCACGGTCCGTTTGCGGACCACCTTTTGGTCCAAGTCCAGACTGAGGTTTGCGAAATAGCCGTTTTCAAAATACCATGCAAGGTCCTTTGCATCCATGCCGACGCTGTTGTACAGCCACCGCAGGGGCACCTCTGCCCCGGAGTAGCTCTCCAACCGCCGGGCGATGGTCCTTGCGTGGTAGCGGCGGGCCTCCCCGCGGGCAAACCGCGCCAGGGGCACGGCCCCCACCACGATCCAGAGCACATAGCCTCCCACGTGGGAGGTGTCCTTGGCCTGCAGGTCCAGGCAGAGGGTATACAACCCGCCAAAAGAGCAGAACACGCAGAAGGCAAGCCCTGCGTTCCGCAGCCATTTGAGGAAACGGGGGATCTCGCCCCGGGCTTTTTCCGAGAGATAAGGGTTCATAAACATGCTCCTTTCAGAACGAGCCGCCTCCACCGCCGTGGGTGGTGCCGCTGGAAGAGGTGTGGGTGGAGCTGCCGCCGGAATCGCTGGAGCTGGACTCCTTCGGCCGCTCGGTGCGGTGCACGTCACGGTACAGGAACAGCTCCCGGCTGTTGGTCAGATTCATGCTGCCCTCCCGCACATAGCTGGCGGCATTCTCCTGGAACGCCACGCTGCGCAGCTGGCTTTTCATTACGCTGACGACGACCCATGCCAGCACAAGGCCGATGCCCACCGCAAGGACCAGGTACATGGGGGAAAGCGGATCCCGGGGCAGGGTCTTTACGTCATAGGGGCGGCCCGCCCGGGCAGCGTCGATGTAGGTATCCGACCACTGGACAAAGGTGCGGAAGGCGGCGGCGTAATCTCCATCGGCCATGAAGGGCTTCATCTGTTCGCCAAGGTACTGGATGCCGGCATCTGTAAAGGCGGTGATGCCGTAGCCGCAGGTGGAAATGTGCCATTTGCGGTCACCCACGCTCACCAGCAGCAGCACACCGTCCATATCGGGGCCGTAGCCGAACTGGCAGTAATCATAGAGGTCATCGGCATAGGCCTCCATGCTGTCGTACCCCACGCTTTCCAGTGACTCGACGGTGGCAATGGTCACATCGAAGCTCTGGCGGAGGCTCAGCTCCTCCAGTGCATCCTCCAGCTCGCTGTCCTCGTCCTCGGTCAGGACCCCTGCGCTGTCGTTCATGCGGTAGTACAGGTCGGCAAAGCCGCCCTCCACCGCAAATGCCGGAACGGTCAGGATCACCGCAAGCACCAGTGCTGCCAGCGCCGCAAAGAGGGAGCGCAGGCGTTTGGAAGTCTTTTTCATCGTTCGTCCCTCCTTTACAGGATCCGTGCCAGCCACAGCAGCCACATCACGCCGTAGGATGCGGCGGAAAGGGCAGCCGTAAGGCCCAGCATCCACTTGCGGGCAGCGCCCTTGTCCACGGGCAGGTCGCCCACGAATTTGCCGGTCTGTCCGTTCATGGCAAACAGGTAGTTCTCGCCCCGCCAGCTGGTGCTCAGCAGCCAGACCGGGAACAGCGCGTACTTTGCCTTGCCGCCGTGGAGCTGGATGCTGCTGTTTTCCACCTTGACCGAATCGTAACCGGTAACGGTCTGCTGGAACGTCTCCTCAGTGGAGCGGCGGATGCGCTTGTTGGCCCGCTCGATGCTCTCCTCGGCGGTCACATCATATTTGTCCGCCACATAGCCCGCCAGATAGGCGGTCTGGAAGGGAATGGCATCCTGCATGGCAAAGGGCTCGATGGATTCCATCAGGTCATCCTCGATCTTGGAGGAGCCGTCCACGGGCACCGCGTCAAAGCCCAGGGTGCCGTCCCGCCGGACGGAGTAGTAGTTGGTCTCGGTATAATCGTAGTCGCTGTCCGACCAGCTGCGGGTCCGGGTGGCGGTAAAGCGCAGCTGGGCATCGGCATCGCTGTCAAAGAGCCAGAAGGGCACATACACGCCCTTGACCTCGTCGATGTGGTTCTGGCTGCGGAACACCCGGGGCAGCAGGGTCTTGCCCTTGAGGTGCTCCTGCAATTTGGCCTTGGCGGCCTTTTTGTCCAGCTTGAAGGGGATGATGAGGTCGGGCCGCAGCGTCCCGGCAAACTGTCCGGTGAGGACGATGGGGTTGCCGCAGAAAGGGCAGGCCGAAGCCGCCATGGTGTCGTCGCCCACGATCTCGCCGCCGCAGCTCTTGCAGCTGTAAGTATGCAGACCGGCGGTCTCTCCTTCTGCCCAGCTGCCGCCGGGGGTGGTCCACTCCATCTCGCTGGGCTTTTCGTCCTTCAGCTCCTCGTCGTAGCCCTTGAGCGTATCCACCTCAAACTCAGTGTCGCAGTAGGGGCATTTCATCTTCTGGGTGGCACTGTCAAATTTGATGGCACCATCGCAGCAGGGGCACTTGTATTCCAGCATTCCTGCCATAGCGTTTCCTCCTGTTGTTCCAAAGGGGGCCGGGGGCTCTTCCCCGGCCTCGCTGTTTTTGTGTTGGTCTTCCCGCCGAAGCGGTCGGCTCAGAAGTCCGTGGTGATGCGGAACACCACCGGCTCATCCGGCTCGGTGGCTTTGCCGTGGTGGCCCACTGCCAGGAAAGCGTTTTCTTCCAGCGGCAGGAAAACATCAAAGGTGCAGAAGTCGCCGCACAGCTGGCACAGGGTCTCGCGCTCGCCCACGGGAAGGGACTTTTCCAAAAAAGTGCCGTCCGGCCCGTACAGCTCCCACACATAGCCCGTGTCCAGCAGATAGCCGTTGGGGCGCTTCATCATCACGGCATCAAAGCTGCCCACCGGCTGCGAGCTGCGGGCCAGCTCATTGCCGTCCAGATCAAAGGCAGCAAAGTAATCATCGCCGCTGGATTCCAGCTCGCCCACCGTCAGCAGCTCGTCCCCGCTGAGGTTCAGGGAGGACATGCTGCAGAAGGGGCCGATCTCGTTATCCCCTTCCAGTATCAGCTCGGTGTACTCGCCGTCCTGCACCAGCACCGGCGCGGAGTTGGTCCAGTAGATCACGGTCAGGTCCTGATCTTTGGAGGAATAGCAGCTGCCCGTGTAGTCCAGTGCGTCGCCGGGCTCCTCCGGGTCGCTGCCGTTCAGATCGTAGCAGTAGACATCAAAGGTGTCCATGGCATACAGGATGCCATTGCGGTCGATGCTGAGGGCGTTGCTGCCGTCAATGTTGTACTCTGCCACCGGGGTCAGCCGGTCATCCTTGATGGCATACTCGAAGATCTTGGCAGACTGCTTTTCATCGTCCTCGTTGTAGAAGCTGAAGAAGTAATTGCCCCGGTAGCTGTCCGCGTGGATCAAATGATAGGCACCGCCTACCTCGCGGCGGACATCAAAGGGGATGTACTGCGCCTTGAAGGTGTATTCGCCGATGGTCAGTTCCCCGGTCTGGAACTGGGTCACAGGGGGCCCTGCAGGGGCGGCTTTGGTCTCTGCTGACTCCGGCGGTGCCGAAGCGGACGGGGCACTGCTGCTGGAAGCCGGTGCACTGGAAACGCTGGATGCGCTGGATGCGCTGGCAGCACCGGAGCCGCCGCAGGCGGTCAGTCCGAGGGCAGCGGTGGCAAGGCCCATGGCCTTGAGGAAATCTCTGCGCTGAATCTTTCTCATATCCGTTCCTCCTTTTGGGGTCACTGCACTTTTGCAAAGGCTTCGTCAGCACGGCGGCTGTACAATGCCATGCCGCCGGTCTGGGCGTCGTTTGCCAGATTGATGTTCTCCACGAACTGGGCCTTTTCCTGCTCAGAGAGCTGCCCGCCCTTCATGGCGGCAGATGCCACGGCACCCATGGCACCGGTCATGCCCATCTGGCCCTTCAGCTCCCGTTCCTCGGCCTTGGACATCCGGCGGCCGAACATGCTGGTCTCATTATCGTGGACCCCGAAGATGTGGTCCAGATGCTGCCGTGCGATGTGGGCATAGCCGATCTCCCGCCGGTCCCGCTTGCTGAAGCAGATGACCAGCTCCTGCTTGATGTAGGGGTGGGGACGCATACCCCGCTGGGTCTGGGCCTCGGTGATGCCGCGGGGCTGCACCAGCTTCAGCTTCAGACCGCCGCCGTTGAGGGTAGGTTTCTGGCCCGGCTCCTTGGCGGGGGTCTCGTCCAGATACTCCTCATAGCTGGCGATCTGGTCGTAGCGGATCAGCTCCGGCATCTTGCCCCGGCCGCCGGTGCGGTCGTCGATGTACAGCATTCCAAGCTCATCGCAGAACACCAGCCCCATTTGCGTCGGGGTGGAGGGGTATGCGTTGACCCGGAACTCGGTCTTGTTGAACACCTCGTCGAACACCCGCTTCATCCGGGCCATGTACTCCATGTGCTCCTTGGCCTCGTCCAGCGTCAGCTCGCTGAGCCGGATATACTTGGAGCACTTGTTGCCGCAGTCATCGCAGAGGAACTGTCCGTCCCGCAGCTTAGAGCGGTGCAGGGTGCCGCACTCCTTGCCGCAGACGGCGCAGTTCTGTTTTGCGAATAAGTTAGAAAAGAATCCCATCATGATATGCTCCTTTCATTGCTCTGTATTTGTCAGGTCAGGTCCGGTCGCTGTCGTCAAAGGGGTCGCCGCACTCCGGGCAGAACTTGGGCGGGTGGGCGGGGTCTTCCGGCTCCCAGCCGCATTTGTCGCACTTATATTTGGGCGTACCGGCGGGCTTTGGTTTGCCGCACTCGGAGCAGAAGCGGCCCTTGTTCACCGCGCCGCAGCTGCAAGTCCAGCCTTCTGCTGCCGCCGGGCGGGGCTTGCCGCACTCCGGGCAGAACTTGCCGGTGACGGTGGCACCGCAGCTGCAGGTCCAGCTGTCCGCAGCTGGCTTCGGTTCCGGCTTTTTGCTGCCGCATTCCGGGCAGAATTTGCCGGTAACGGTAGCGCCGCAACTGCACTTCCAGCTGTCTGCCGGGGCGGGTGCGGGGCGGCTGACCTGCTGGGGGGCATCCACGCTGTCCGGACGGGCCTGCTGGCCCATGGCGAACAGGTTCTGGGCGCTCATGCCGCCCATGCCGCCTGCACCGGCTGCCATGCCCATGCCCATAAAGCCGGTCATGGCACCGGCGGTGTTGCCGGCGGCGGTCTTCATGGCATCAATCTGACCGCCCACCAGACGGGCAGCGGCGGTGGTGGGGTCGGTGGTCATGGCGTTTTCTTCCCACTCGGTGATCTTCTTCTGCTGCTCCTCCGGGATGGACAGGGAGTTGATGTTGAAGGAGAACACCTCAATGCCCCGCTTTTTGCGCCAGACATTGGACAGCTGCTCGTTGAGCGCCTCGGAGATCTCCAGCGTGTGGGCGGGGATCTCGTAATACTGCACCTTGTTGGCCGAAAGGGTGGCCAGAGCAGGCTGCAGGGCGTTCATCAGCTCACTCTTCAGCCGGGGTGCGATCTCGGATGCGTCATACTGGGTGGAGACGTTGCTGCACACATTGGTGTAGAACAGCAGCGGGTCGCAGATGCGGCAGGTGAAGCTGCCGTTGCACCGCAGGTTCACCGAGAGCTTGTAGCCCCGCTCCTCGCTGACCACCACCCGGAAGGGGATGGGGGTGGCGGTGCCGTACAGGATCTCGCCCAGCTCCTTGGTGTTGATGTAGTACACCCGCTGGTCCTTGCCGGTATCGCCGCCGTAGGTAAAGCGCTTGGCCACGGTCTGGAAGGTAGCGGCCAGGCTGTCGCCGAAGTTTCCGGTGAACACGCTGGGCTCGGTGGAGGCATCATAGGTGAACTCGCCCGGTTCGGCGCACACCTCCACCACCCGGCCCTGCTCCACGATGAGCATACACTGTCCGTCTGCCACGGCGATGCCGCTTCCGTTTGTGATGATATTGTCCTCGCCATTGTTGGAGCTGCGGCGGGAGGTGCGCTTCTGGCCCTTGACCATCAGCACATCCTTATCCAGAGCGTCGCAATAGAAAAATTCCTTCCACTGGTCTGCAAGAGTTCCGCCCAGTGCACCCATACCTGCTTTGATAAGACCCATAGTAATTTCCTCCTGTTATTTGTTTGTTATAAGCGACAACGCTTTGTCATCGCATTGCGTTCGGTTTCGGTCACGGTACAAGGGTTAGATCCGGAGAGTCGTTTTTCCAGTAAACGGGACGCGTGTCCCGGTCAAACAGCACTTCTCCGGCGCGGTATTTCAGGCTGCAGCCGCTGGGGCTGCCGTCATCGTTCAGCAAAATGGCCCAGAACTCGCAGGGCCTGCCGTTCTGGTCGGTCAGCGTGAAGTACAGCTCGGTACCGTCCTCGGTGCGGCCCTGTGTTCCCTCGGCGGTGCCGGTCAGGGTGCCGTTCCACCCGTCCCATTCCACGCTCATGCAGCAGCTGCCGTCCGGCAGGAAGGTCATCCAGCGGATGCCCTTTGCGGCCTCGTCTCCGGCGCGGTAAGTGCCCCACAGCCTGCGGGGGATGGCGGTGTAGCCGATGTCGTCCCACGCCTCGGTGCGCTGAAAAACGTACCAGACCTCACTGCCCTTTTGGGGGCCGGTGAACTGCATCCGCAGCGAGCGGTCCTCCATCATGGAGATGGTCCAGCGGCTTCTGCCGTCCTCGCTGAGGCATGTCAGGTTCCAGCCCTGACTTTTTTCCCCGTCCCAGCCGGTCACAGCGCCGGCATTCAGCTCACCGGTGCGGGTCTCGGCAGCGGACTGGATCTGCGGGCTGACGTATGTTTCCCGGATGAAGGAGACGGTCACCGTGCCGGTGATCTCGGCCTTTTCCAGCCGCAAGGTAAAGCTTTCGTTGCGGTCGGCGGGGGCACAGCTTTCACCCTGCGTCACCGCCGTGACTGCCATCCACTCGGCCAGCACCTGCTGCTCCCAGTCCTGCGGCAGCGGCTGCGCGTCCAGCGGGATGACCGGGGCATCGTTCACATACTCCTCCCCGGACGCGCTGAACCTGTGGACCACGAAGGAAATGTTTCCCTTACCGTCCAGCGAAAAAGGCAGCTCGTCCAGCGAAGTCCACCATGCGGTGTTGCCCTCTTTCAGGCTGCCGGTGGGCAGCATTCCTCTCTCGATGGCGGCTTGACGGTCCAGCTCATCCCGGCGTTTCACGTCGCGGTAAAGCGCCTCTTCCAGCGCAGCGGGGTCTGACCCCATGCGCTGCAGCAGCTGGGTGTTGGTAAGTTGCGTTCCACTTTCAAAGTCGAAGCACCAGCCCCAATGGAAGGGTGCATCGGTACCGCCGTAATCACTGCTGACCACAAGGCTGACGCAGTCGTCGTACCAGCTGGCGTTCCAGTTCATCTCAATGCTGAAATCCCACACGTCCGGGTCGGCTGCCGCCGGGCAGTTTGCGTACTCCTGCACATCGTATTCGTAGAGCTGGGCAATCTCGGCGTTGATGCGTGCGGCATCGGCGCTGTCGCTTTCCAGCCGAGGCAGATGGATGTTCAGCCGGACCTTGCCGCCGTTTTCCGCCTGCACCACCTTTTCAAGGGTGTACTGCTCGGTGATCGTCACGGTGGCGTGCATGGAATCCGGCGGGGTCGATTTCAGCTCCCGGCTGCCAGCCGGGCGGGCAGAGGCTGCGGTCTTTGCCCCGCAGCCTGCCAGCAGCGCCGCCAGCAAAGCCGCCAGCGCGCCGCACAGTGCCAGGTGTTTCATCTTGCACCTCCTTGTCTGCGGGCTCAGCTGCGCCGCAGGTCCATCCAGCTGATGTAGCTGTACTCGGCATTGCCGCCCATATTCGCCATGGTCATGGTGCCGTCATCCCGCAGTGCGATGGCCCACTCGTAGTTTTCGTCCTCCGGCCGCAGGCAGCGGATCTGCCAGCATTCGCCCTCAAAGGCAAATTGTATTTTGCCCCGTGTGGGCACGCCGGTGCGGGTCTCGGTGGTGGTATCGCCGTATTTTGAGATGTGGGTCAGGGTAGCGCGGACGGTGTCCGGGCTGTCGCCCGGTTCCAGCTTCAGGGTGTAGCTTTCCCCTTCCTCTGCAGGGTTGCACACATCGCCATCCACCTCCGTGCGGAAGACCACCCACTCGCCCAGAACGCGCTGCTGCCAGTCAGAAGGCACCGAGTCATCGTACAGGGGGATGGTCAACTCGTAGCTCACATACTTCTGCTCCCCGGCGTTGTAGATCTCCGCACCGAGGGAAACGTTCCTTTCGTCCTCGTCTCCCCAGATGGACAAAGGCAGCTGGTCCAGCGAACTCCACCATTTCCGGTCAAAGCTTTCCTTGGAAGGGCAGGCACCGGTATCGGCATTCTGCCAGCACTCCTCAAAGATCTCATCCGCCTGACGAGCGATCCGCTGCTCTATATCGGCGGGGTCCAGCCCCATCCGCTCCAGCATCTGGGTGGTGGTAAGCTCCTTGCCGCTGGCAAAGTCGAAGCAGAATCCCTGCCCTTTCTGGCTGCTGTCGGCGCTGAAATAGACATTCATCACCAGACTCAGACAGTCGCCGTACCAGTACTGGTAGTAGCCGACGCTGCGTACCTCATCCCAGGGGGTGCCGTTTTCCAACGCCGGATACTCCAGACAGGGCTTGCAGGGTTCCACATAGCACTGCGCCAGCCGGGCGTTGATGCGGGCGGCGTCGGCGCTGGCACTGTTGATCCGGGGCACCTCCATGTTGAGGCACAAGACCTTGCCTGCCGGGTCCTGCAGATTTTTATGGATCTCCCACTGGTTGGTGACCCGCTGGTCCAGCGGGGGAAGCTCCTGCGGAGTTTCGGTGCCGTTCTCCGGCTCCGGGGCGGTGTCAGCCTCCGGGGTGGAGACCGGCAGAGCACTTTCGGTTTTGACAGGCGGACCTGCGATGCTGCCTTCTTCCCGGGTCATCTGGGAAGATGCTGCCCCGCAGCCCGCCAGCAGCACCGCCAGCAAAACTGCCGGTATCCAGCGGAATGCTTTGTGTTTCATGGTGGTTCTCCTGTGTTCTCAATGGTCGTGCCGGAATCAATAATCCGGGCAGCGGATCATTTGCAGCTGTGTCGCGCCCTCTTTAAAGGGGTTTTCCCCGTCGATCATGGTAAGGTTCAGGGTCTCGTTGAACAAATCGTACTTCACCGCCACCACAAAGGTGATGCCCTGCATTCCGTCCTCCGTCTCGCTGGCAGAGATGCCCAGCACCATGCCCTCCGGCACCACGCCCAGATAGTCGGCGAAGCCCTGATAGAAAACATTGTTGTCCTGCACGCCCATCTGGACGGAGCCGTTGCTCTCCACGTCCATCCAGTCAAACTGGTTGTCGCCCATGTCGTTGAAGGCACCGACGGCCTCCGAGGGGAGCTCCTGCCCGTTCCACTCTTCCGTCAGGGGAGCCAGCTCCAGCACAGAGCCATCCGCCTGATGCAGGTTCACCTCTTTGCCGCTGCGTTCCAGCGCCACGCCGTTGTTTGCAATATAGATGGGGTCCTGACAGACCAGAACATTTCCGGATATAAGGCAGCGCAGCACGTCCACATATTCCACCACGCCGTCCTTGGTCAGCAGATAGACCACCGGGTGGAAGGATGCGCCGATTTCTCCAATGCACACGTCGATATATTCATTATAAGTGCCTAGGATGGGGTAGGTGCGGTCCTGTTCCAGCCGGATGCCGTAATCCGCGTCCCATGCGGCGGTCTCCGGCGTGCGGCGCAGGGTAACGGTGCGGGTGTCGCCGTCCAGCTGCACCGAAGCGCTGCCGTAGGTATCGGTCAGCACCGGGGTGTCGGCGAGGGCGGCGGGGGTCAGCGGGATCTCCACCTCCAGCTCCCGCCAGCCGCTGCCGGCGGGGGAGCTGCACCCGCCCCGGAGCACCAGCCGGTCCTGCTCCGGCAGCAGCAGGCACAGGTCCTCCAGCTGGTTGTTTTCCAGCGTGTTCATCCGCATGCTTGCCAGATTGCCGCCGCTGAGCAGGCCCTCGTAGTAGCCGCCCTGCGCCATATCCCGGTCAAAGGTCTGCATGGCCTCGCGCAGCATCTGCTGCTGCACGGCATCCGGGTCCAGCCCCATGCGCTGCAGCATTTCAGCCACGGAGACCTGCTGGCCGGTGGCAAAATCGAAGCACCAGCCCCGGGAATACCCCGGGTCGGAGCCGCCGTCGTAGCGGAACATCACAAGACTCACGCAGTCGCCGTACCAGTAGGCGTCCCAGTTGATATAAATCTCCGGGCTCCACTCGTCCTGCTGCGGCTCGATCTCCGGGCTGTCCTCGTACTGCCGGAAGTCTGCCGCATACATGGCGGCAAGCTCATCGTTGAGATAGGCTGCATCCGGGCTGTCACATTCCAGCTGCGGCACATGGATGGTCAGCTTCTGTGCGCTGCCCCACTCGTACCGGATGGTCTTTTCCAGCGCGAACTGCTCGGTGATGCGGTTTTCCTGCTTCATCGAAACTGCGGTGCTCTGGGGGACAGTGCCGGAGCCTGTGGGGGCAACGGGAGCCGCTGCGCTGCCGCACCCCGCCAGCACCACCGCCGCCGCCAGCACCGCAGCGGCAAGGCGTTTGTGTTTCATGGTCGTTCTCCTTGTTTTCTCAACCGTAGCTGCGGGTCAATTGCAGCTGGGCCTCACCCTCGGCAAATGGGTTTTGCCCGGCGATCATGGTCATGGTCAGGTTCTCGTTGTACAGGTCCATCTTGAACGCCGCCACAAAGTTGAGCCCCGCATCCGTAGAGATGCCCAGCACCACGCCCTCGGGCACAACGCCCAGATACGCGGCATCGCCCTGATCCATGCGGCTGTTGTCCTGCATGCCCATCTGGACGCTGCCGTCGCTGGTCAGGTCCATCCAGCTCCAGCCGGTTTCGTCGGTGTAGTTGTAGGAGCCGATGACGGAATAGGGGATCTCCTGCGCGCTCCACTCTGCCGACAGGGGAGCCAGCTCCAGCACAGAGCCATCCGCCCGGCGCAGGTTCACCTCGCTGCCGCAGAGTTCCAGCGCCACACCGTTGTTGGCAAAGTAGATGGGGTCCTGGCAGATCATGGCATCCCCGAGCAGGAGGCAGCGCAGCACGTCCACATACTCCACCACGCCGTCTTTGGTCAGCAGATAGACCACCGGGCGGAAGAAGCCGTCCTCCTGCTCCCCGATGCACACATCCACATATTCATTGTAAGCGCCAAGGATGGGGTAGGTGCGCGTCTGTTCCACCCGGATGCCAATGTCGCCCCATTGGTCGGTCTTTGGCGCGGGGCTCAGGGTGATGGCGGCCTGCGTTCCCTTCAGCTGCACCTGCACACCGTCGTAGGTATCGGTCAGCACCGGGGGATCGGCGGGGGCGGCGGAGGTCAGCGGGATCTCCACATCCAGCTGCTGCCAGCCTTCTTCACAGCTGTACTTACCCCGGAGCACCAGCTGATCCTGCTGTGGCAAAAGCAGGCACAGGTTTTCCAGTTCATTGTATTCCAGCGTGTCCATTCGCATTTGCGAAAGCTCTCCGCCGAGACGCAGGCCCTCGTAATACGCGCCCTGCGCCATCTCCCGGTCAAAGGCCTGCATGGCCTGCCGCTGCACCTGCTGCTGCACGGTGTCCGGGTCCAGACCCATGCGCTGCAGCATTTCAGCCACGGTGATCTGCTGGCCGGTGGCAAAATCGAAGCACCAGCCGCTGTAACGCCACGGGGCGGTGCCGCCGTAGCGGCTGCGCACCACCAGACTGACGCAATCGCCGTACCAGTAGGCATCCCAGCCCACACCGATCTGCGGGTACTCGCCGCCCGGCTGCCCGGCCTCCTCGTAGGCCTCATATTCCCGGAAATCTGCCGCATAGATGGCGTTAAGATCCTTGTTCAGGCTTACAGCATCCGGGCTGTCGCATTCCAGCTGCGGCACATGGACAGAAATGTACTGCACCGCTTCCTCTCCCCACACGCCCGAAACGTTCTTTTCCAGCGCGAACTGGTCGGTGATGCGCTCCTTCTGGGCTGTCTGCACTGCCGTGCTTGCGGTGCTTTTGGCAGCTGCACCGGAGTTTGCGGGGGCAGCGGGGGCAGCTGCGCCGCCGCAGCCGGTCAGCAGCAGCGCCGCCGCCAGAACCACAGCAGCAAAACGTTTGTGTTTCATGGCTGTCTCCTTTTCGTCATTCATCGTTGGTGGGGTCTTCTGGCGTACGCATGATATAGGCCGCCCAGTAGGTCTTGCCCTGAACATCCGCCACAGTGATGCCGATGTCGAACACGTCCACTTCCTGAGAGTCCATGGGGCCCGGGGCATAATTGAATTTTCCTTCCAGCTCATCCATCAGGGCCTTGAACTGGGCCTGATTGGCCGGGTAGGGCCGGTCCAGATAGTAGCGTTTCTCTCTGTAATGGTCCAGCTGGATGCCATAGCAGTTGTGGTGGATGCTCCGGATGAAGGCGGTGGAGCCTCTGCCCCATCCATAGCCGCCCTCATCAAAGCCAGCCCACATTCCATCCACATAATCGCCGTTCATCCGGGCTTCCAGCCCCTCCTCCTCGGAGAAGGAAGGGGTGTCGTAGTCCACAAACATCTGCATCTCGGACTGAATGGAGTGTTCCAGACCTGCATTGTACTGCAGTTTGAAGTACTGCACCTTCCGCCGGGTCAGCTCGGCATTGATGATCTCAAAGATCTTTCTGCCGTCCCGGATCACCGGAATGGGGGGCGAATCGGGAGCCTCCGGAAGCGGCGGGCCAAGGGTGGTGATCTCCCCACTGTAAAAGGGGTCGTAGGCAGAGGGGGGGAGGGAGCTGCCGGAGTCCGGGGTTCCCGGAGTACCAGAACCGCCAAAGCCCTCGTCCTCGCAGGCGCTCAGGGCCAGCATCACCGCCGATGCGCCGGAGAGCTTGAGGAACGTCCGTCGGTCATATCGTTTCATAGGAATACTCCTTTTTACCGATAAAGCCCCAGGCACAGGGGGGCCGTGCCCGGGGCAAACAGGGGGATGTCTTGATGTCTGGTTATCTTATGCCTTTTTATTCCAGAACACGGTAGCGATCATGTAGGTCTTGCCCTGAACCACCGGGCAGTAGACGCTGATAAACTCTGCCTCCCGGCTGAGACTATACCCCATGATCTTATTCACAAATTTCTGAATCACCGCATCCTCGCAGGAATACTCAAACGTCAAGGATATCTCCATATTTCCGTCCTCGCCAGTCGGTTCGGAGATACCGGCAGCGCCTCCAAGATCATACTTTTTCTCCAGTGAGATTTGCCACTTTTGAATCTCAACCAGTTTCTGCATGTCTTCCGTTGTCAGCGTACGCACCGGGGTTTGTGCGTTCTCGAAGATTCCTCCCTGGATTTTTATGGCTCCCTGCGCTTCCTGATTGAGGGTCAGCTGCTCATGGGTAACCTGACCTGCATCAAACTTTTTCTTCCAGACCTTGTTGATGGCTGCCACCAGCTCAGCTTCCTTGCTGGTAGGTGCTGCGGGTGCGGGAGGTACGGCAGGGACATCGTCAGCGCCGCAGGCGGCCAGTGCCATCATTGCAAGGGCTGCGCCGGTAAGGGTGAGGAATGCGCGTCTGTTCAGTTCTTTCATGGGGTGCTCCTTTCTGTTGGTCCCCCCTGTTTTTCCGGGGGGCTTTGTGGGGCGTGGGGTTCTCGGTACTTGCGGTCCGCTCCATCTTATGCTATCCTTATAGATAGAATCCGCAGTTGCCCGTTGACACGTTTTGTACACAGCGACAGGCTTTCTGCACCGGTGCGAGACCTCTTCTGTTTGTACTGTACCATACCCGGAAAAAAATTGCCCCCCCAGAAAAGCCGTTTTTGGGGGGCAATTTGAAAATAAATTTTGGGGATTTTGGGCCTTCCCCGCAAGGAATCCCCCCAAAAAGCCCAAAATTGGGGGGATTTGGGGCGGCTGCCCGCCAAGGCAGGCCGCTGCGGCCCTTCTTTTGCCGGTTTTCCCCTTGGCTGCAAAATGCGGAAAGGAATCACGAAGATGGAACGAAGGACATTTTTGAAGCTTGCGGCAGTTCTCCCCGGTCTGGCTCTTGCGGGCTGCAGCGGCAGCAAGACCCTGCTCTCTGCCAAGGACCCCACCATGCTCAGCATCTGGCATGTGTACGGCGAACAGGCAGACTCGCCCATGAACCGCCTGCTCACCGAGTTCAACGACACCGTGGGCAAGGAGAAGGGCATTTTGCTCAATGTGACCAACATGACCAACAGCGCCGCCATTGGCGGCCAGCTGCAGGATGCCAAGGCCGGGAAACCCGGTGCGCTGGACCTGCCGGACCTGTTCTCGGCCCACCCCTCGGATGCCAGCGCACTGGGCATTGAGACCCTTGTGGACTGGAACGACTGGTTTACCGCCGAGGACATGGCGGCCTACGTGCCCGGCTTTGTGCAGGATGGCATCATTGAGGGGCGGCAGGTGGTGTTCCCGGTGTCCAAATCCACCCAGCTCATCTTCCTCAACGGCTCCCAGTACGCCCGGTTTGCGGCGGATACCGGGGCGCAGCTTTCCACCCTTGCCACATGGGACGGCTTTTTTGAGATGGCCGCCGCCTACCGGCAGTGGTCGCAGGGCAAGCCCTTCTGCGCGCTGGACTACCCCTTGCGTCTGGTGGAGCTGAACGCGCTGGAACAGGGCAGCGGCGAACTATACAAGGACTGCTGGTACGACCTGACCAACGAAGCTTTCCGTGCCTCGTGGATGGAGTTTGCCCGGGGGCTGGTGCAGGGCAATATTCTGATCTCGGACCTGTACTCCAACACCCAGGTGATGACCGGCGAAACGCTGGCGGGCCTTGGCAGCTCCGCGGCCATCCTCTATTACAATGATTTCGTCACCTACCCGGACAACACCACCGAGCCCACCGACCTGCTGCTGGCTCCCCTGCCCCACGCCGCCGGGACCACCACGCCCCTGATGCCGCAGGCCGGTGTGGGCCTGTGCGCCTTTAAGACCACCGACCAGAAGGCTGAAGCCGCCACCGTGTTCCTGCGCTGGTTCACCGAACAGCAGCGCAATCTGGAATTTGCCGCCGACACCGGATATATGCCGGTGTCCAGCGCCGCCTTTGATGCCATTGCGGACTATCCGTTCGAGCAGCAGAGCTACCAGCGGCTGTACGATGTTTACAACGAGATGCGTCTCCAGAACACCCCCCTGTCCGAGCCGGGCATCGTGGGGTACCACGCCAAGGCAAAGGCCTTGTACGACAGCCTGCGCCAGCGCCAGAAGGACTACCCCCAGCGGCTTGCCAATGGCGAAACGCTGGAAGCCCTGACCGAGGAGACCTGGCAGCTGCTGTGTGACAATGCCTGAACCCGCAGTACAGCCAAAAAGGGGGAACTTTGATGCACTTTTTTGCCCGGCACCGTGAGAATATCCGCCAGAGCTCCATGAGTTCCCGGCTGCTGTGGCCCTGCCTGCTGCTGGCTGCGCTGCTGCTGTTGACCTTTGGCGCGGCGCTGTTCCTGTTTGCCAGCCTGCACAACACCAAAAAGGACACCACCCGCAGCCTGGAGATCCAGTATTCGGTGTTCCAGAACGATATGGAGCGCTATTTTGACCAGCTGGCGGTCATGGGCGTGAACCTCTCTGAGGATATGGGCGCTCTGGTGGACCGGCAGCTTGCCAGCCGGGAGATGACCTTTGACCAGCTGAACGACTCCCCCGAAGTGCTGAACGCGCTGGAGGAGGAGATGATCGAGCCGCTCTGCCGCAGCCTGCGCCGGACCAGCTGCTCCGGTGCCTTTGTGCTGCTGGATGCCACCGTCAACACCCGCATGGAGGGGGCCGGGTACTCCCGCGCCGGGCTCTACGTGCAGAAAGGCGGTGCCGACACCCCCACCGTGCCCCTGCTGCTCTACCGCGGCAGCGCCGATGTGGGCAAGCCCCACAGCGTGATGCCCCACCGCAAATGGCGCATGGAATTCCAGACTGACCAGTTCCCGGACTACGACCGCTGGATGACCCCCAGCAGCACCCTGCTGTACCAGGCTTATACGCTGACGGAGCGGTTCAGCCTCCCCGGCACCTCGGAGGAGGTACAGCTGTTTTTGCTGCCCCTGCGGGGCCGCGACGGCACCATGTACGGGCTGTGCGGCTTTGAGATCAGCCAGAGCTTTTTCAAGCAGAACTTTGCCCAGCCCACCGGCTTTGACCACCTGATCTGCCTGCTTGCCCCGGCAGACAGCGGGCTGAACGCCAGCGCCGCCCTCAGCAGCGGCACCACCGGCGGCTACTTCCACGCCCCCCGGGACATGCTGGTGCTGCGCAGCATGGGCGGCAGCCTGACCCAATTGATCGGCTCCGACAGCGCCTATGCAGGCATCTCGGAGCTTTGCCGCCTGAGCGAGAACCAGTCCTACCGGCTGGCCGTCTGCATCCCCATGACGGACTACCGCAGGCTGATCTTTTCCGGCAACCTGCAAATGCTGCTGATCGGCCTGTTCATCCTCTTTTTTGTGGTGTTCTGCTGCATGTACTTCCACCAGCACATCCTCTCGCCTGCGTTCCGGCAGTTTGAGGAGGACCGGCGGGAGTCCCGGCGGCGGATGGATGAGCTGCAGATGGAGCGCCAGCAGATGCAGACAGAGCTTTCCCGGCTGGCGGACGTGTGCCGCAACGAATCCGTCCCCGATGCCTTCCAGACCTTTCTGGAGGGCATCCCCAACCTGACAAAGACCGAGCGCCGCATCTTTGACGGCTATGTGGCCGGGCTGCGCTCCCGGGAGATCGTGGAGCAGCTGGACATCAAGGACAGCACCCTGCGCTTCCACAACAAGAACATCTACGAAAAGCTGGGGGTCAGTTCCCTCAAGCAGCTGCAGCAGTTTGCCGCGATCCTGAATTCCGGCGGCAACAGCGCCCCTGACTCCGCCCCGGACGAAAGCGGCCCCAAAAAGGCCCGCTGAACCGCGCTCCCGCGCCCCAGCTTTCGCTGAAAAGATGCAAAAAGAGCCGCCGCACCTCACACTGATATGAACCCCAAAAGTTAGACAAAAAACGAATTAAGCGGCCCCAACGGTCT
>OMGU01000788.1_pt1 | contig 31719 bp, 35 predicted proteins | sample 1646121 | NCBI WGS metagenome assembly OMGU01 (sample SAMN05578581, study PRJEB25193) | human gut metagenome | biome: Human Microbiome; feature: human-associated habitat; material: feces | host: Homo sapiens | place: USA:Birmingham
AAATTATCCGATTATTATTTTATTTTTGGATGATCACGATAAGGAAATGCTTACAGCATTGATTGTAAAAAAATCATTGCAGAGATTTTCCACTGCAGATAAAGAGAGATTCCAAAAACATATTTCTAATCAGTTGCGTGCACAGAATACTAAACTTTGCCGAAAGTTCACAAGTTGTGTTTCGCAGCGGCACATGATTGGAGTAAATGGGCTAGAAAATTATGCCGTACGTATTAATGCATTATGCTCGAAAAAGTTTGACCTACTCTATACGAGAGCAGTTCCATTTGTTTTTGATGGATTCGAAAACAAATCAAAAACTCAGGCAAAAACAACACTTACACAGGTTTGTTGTTACTTGTACAACCGACTTTTGATGAATCAACAAGGATATAATGCGCTTTCTTCAAAAGATAAGAACCGTGTAAATTCAGTATTGTCTATATCGGCTCCTTTTTCATGGAAAGTATATGACAATCGATGCCAACTTATTGAGCCTGGAAATCCAATCATTGCAGAAATTATTTCTAATGTCGTTAGTGCTCTTGATGATGGAGAACGCCACTCTGTGTATCAGCTATTTTACAAATTTGTACAGGCTCCATATGGAATGAATGAAAACTCCATTTCATTGTTGGTATCATATTTCATTGCATTCCAAGAGAATCGGTATTTCTATTTTTACGGCACGGAAAGACTAATGCCAAAGCACTGGAGTACAGATAAGGGGAAATTAAAGGTTCCAGAATTCAAGAAGATCAACATTCAAAAGAATGCAAATGCAGGCATAGATCTTGTGGCTGAATTGTGTGAGAAAATAATGTCCAATACGGATATCTCTAATTGTGCAAACTTGAAAAATAGTCTTACTATGCTTGTAGCACAAGAAGGAGAAACAGAATCAAATCAATATAAAATTGGGCAAGCTATTACATATTTAGATGCAGGAATACGGTTGGAAAGAAATTTTACTGACCAACTTCGTAAAGCTCAAAATCATATTGAAGATCTTAAGAAACAATTTAGAATTCTTTCTTTCGTTAAAATATTCGATTTAATCCCTAGGATTTCTGATCCTATCGAGGATGGACTGGAATATGTTTATACTGAAAAGCAAAAAAACGATGTACTTAAATTGAAAGCCATTGTAGAGCAAATGCTTCCCAAATTATATCTTCCTATGTTGAGCGCGCTAGATTTTAAATTTGAGGAACTTTCTGAAAACCAGAAAAGATATAGGCATGCAGCGGAGATTTTAAGAGCAAACAAATATGAGGATTATGCAGATGCAACTGAGAATCGTTTAACCGAAATTGAAAAGTCTCTCCGAGCAAAGCAAAAATATGAAAGCTCCCTTGTTGAATGCGAAAGAGATCTTACCCAGAGCAAAAATCTCTTCAAACTTGCAGATTGCGAAGAAATGGAAGCTAAGCTAAATGGATGGGTCGAGTTCTTCAGTAAAACTAATGAATTGCCAACTGATATTATTGCCCCGCTAAATAAACGTATAAAGAATGCCAAAAACGAATTGTGTCAAAAGAAAGCGGAACTGTTGAACGAATATACGGCTGCAATTGATAACGCTTCCACAGCTGAAACTGTTATACAGCTTCGCCAGAGTATTTCAAAAATTTCAATGCTGATGCAGATGCAACTTGGCCCGGATTCTGAACAAACTCTCCTCAAAGTGCAATCTGACATAGACGATGCGATTCATCAAATTGAGACGCTACCACAAAATCTCGATAATTTGAATCAATTCATCTATTCGTTAAATCACATGCAGCACAGGTGCTTAAAGGCAATTAAACATGGAGCAACTGCATTACAGGCGGATTTGATTCAAAAACAAGCTATTTGGGTAAAACGATACATTGAGGAAGCAGAACGTAGTTATAAGAGCATGTCAGCCATAGAGTGTCAAAATTGGCTTGATAAAACCGCATCTCATCCAATATACCTCCAAGCACCCATTATCGAAAGATTGAATAGGACAAGAGAACTTGTTGAATCGCAATTGCATAGCTGTCGAGTAGATGGACTGCTGGCGATGTATGACAAGCTATCAGAAAGTGAAAAACAAACATTTAAAAAACTACTTTTAGCTCGTTAATCAAAAACCACCGGCCACAGCATATGCTGTGGCCGGTAAGGAGGATGCTATGGAGAATAGCGCAAAAATTCGGATACTATATCTAATGGATATCCTTACTAGGTTTTCTGATGAGGATCATCCCTTGGCTACCAGTCAAATTATTCAAAAACTTGAAGAACTGTATGGAATATCTGTTCATCGTACTACTGTGCCGAAAGATATCTCTGTTCTTCAAGTATACGGCTTGGATATTGTTACAATCACATCCTCGCAAACGAAGTATTATATTGGAAAGCGAAAGTTTGAGGAACCAGAGCTCAAGTTGCTAATTGACGCTGTTGAGGCATCAAAGTTCATAACAGCAGAGAAAAGTGAAATACTTATTTCCAAAATCAAGGAGCTTACCAGCGAATATAAAGCAGAATCACTTAAGCGTAATATGTATACGGCAAATCGGATCAAACCGGGAAACGAGCAAATCTATTACATTGTTGATGCAATCAATGAAGCAATTAATCTCTCACAAAAGATTTCTTTTCAATATTACGAGTACACGGGCCTGAAGAAAAAAGTGCTAAAAAACAACGGAGAAATATATAGTATCAGTCCTTATCATCTCGTTTGGAATGGAGATTTTTATTATGTTGTAGGCTTTTCTAATAAGCATAACAAAGTGGTTTCCTTTCGCGTTGATAGAATTGCGACTACACCTAAAATACTAAATATTGCTTCCGATCCTGTTCCAAACAGTTTTGATTTGGCGAAATACACAAAGGAAGTTTTTTCGATGTACGGTGGGAAGACAGTCGTTGTTAATTTAAAATGCGATAATTCCCTTATGAAAGTAATCATAGATCGCTTTGGTGAAGATGTGACCGTCCTTGCATACGACATGACCTCATTTCGTTTAAAGATAGAAGTATCAGCCAGTCCCACTTTTTATGGTTGGGTTTTTGGATTTGGTGGAAAAATCCAGATTCTAGGGCCAAAGCAAGTCAAAGACGAATATGCAATGATGGTTTCTTCTGCTCAGTCAAATTTGGCTAAGTAATACAAAACATTTCTATCATACTGATATAGTGAAACCCTCGGTAAGACTGCCTTTGCATTTTTACATCTGAAAAGGCCCCTCAGAAGCTGGAGCACAATGATATCCGCTGGATCACGGTGGACGAGATTGACCAATTTGCGTTCTGTCCGGCGGATGAAGAGATTTTAAGGAGGCTAAAAGATGCCTACGAAAATCTATCATAAACTCGTCCGCGACCGCATTCCGGAGATCATCGAAGCCGATGGGAAAACCTGCGTCTGCGAAACGCTTTCTGATGAGGACTATCTGTATCTTCTGGATCAGAAGCTGAACGAGGAACTTGCTGAATACCAGGAGAGCAAATCTCTGGAGGAACTGGCCGACCTTCTGGAAGTCATGCAGGCGGTCGTGAAAGCCCGCGGCTGGACGATGGAAGATCTAGAACGAATGCGGACAGAGAAAGCCACCAAACTGGGCGGATTTGAGAAAAAGGTTCTTTTGAAAGAGGTTCACTCATCTTCTGACTATCACGATCTCGCTCTTAAAATTCTAAATAACCAGAAGGACATTATCAAGAAGATCCCCCCTCAAATGTTAAATACATACTATTGGCTACAGGACAATTTGCATCTAAGAAATATTGCTCGTGACTTCGAATACAGGAGAAAGTTTGCTGGGTATTACCGGATGCGCTTCGTGTCACAACAGTATCGTGATAGTTTTTTCGCGCTATTTGAGGCCATCAAAAATGACGCAGAGTTGTCTTTCGTAGATGTTGCGAGGAATCTTTCCCAAGTAGACGGGCGGCATGAGTTTTCCTTTATTTCAAAGATGTTGCATACGATTGACCCCAGCCGCCCGATCTATGATAGCCAAGTAGATCAGGCGCTGCAAATCCATCGCACTTATGAGCCAGATATTGAACTGAAAATCCAGCAAGACGAAGAAATCTTAAAACAGATTTCTTTCGTTTATCAGTGTTTGGAAGCATCCGCTGAAATGGCAGAGCCGCTTGCCGCATTTGATCAGATTATTCCAAGTCGATCCATGTCCATAGCGAAAAAACTGGATTTTCTCTTGTGGGCGCTTGGCGGAATTGAAAAAAAGTGAGGTGACCTCCATGCCTACCTATCGCTCCGCCTCCGGCAGCAGTGCCGAGGATCTGTTCATTGAACTGTTCTCCGACACCTTTGGTGCCGAGAAAGCCGGCTATCTCTACTCCCAGTACCCCTTCTCCGACATCTACCAGAACAGCCGGTTTGCCGACTTCCTGATCGAAAACGGCGGGCGGAAGGTGGCCATTGAGATCGACGACGAGGCCTCCCACAACCCGAAGCTGGTCTCCCAGAACAAATTTTACGACGACCTGCTCAAGCAGAACAGCATGATCTACCTGGGCTGGGACGTGTACCGCTGGGCGGTGCGGCAGATGCAGCAGCAGCCGGAGACCGTGAAGGACGAGTTGCGGGTATTCCTGGGCCAGCACCCCAGCTTCAGGGAGATTGAGGACTACCTCCCCACCCAGCGGGGCAAGTCCCTGGACGGTTCCAAACTGGAACTGAAGGAACACCAGAAACAGGCTCTGGCAGCGCTGGAGGAGATGCGCTGCAACTTCGAGACCATTGCCCTGCTCTACCACGCCACCGGCACCGGCAAGACAGTGACCGCCGTCATGGATGCCAAGCGGTTCGGCAAGCGCACGCTGTTCCTGGCCCACACGGTGGAATTGGTGGATCAAGCCACCAAGACCTTCCGGGAGCTGTGGCCCAGGGCCACGGTGGGCCGCTATGTGGAGAGCATGAAGCAGGGCAACGCCTTCGTGGTCTGCGGCAGCATCCAGAGTGTGGCGCTGAACCTGGAACGGTTCAAGCCGGATGACTTCGGCTACATCATCGTGGACGAGGCCCACCACGCCTCCGCCGATACATACCAGAAGGTCCTGTCCTACTTTACGCCGGAATTTACCCTGGGCCTGACCGCCACGCCGGAGCGGGCCGACGACAAGAACATCCTGGATATTTTCAAGAACACCGCCCACAAGCTGGACATCCAGACCGCCGTGGAGATCGGCGAACTGGTGCCGGTGCGGTGCATCCGCATCCACACCAACATCGACCTGACCAAGGTGCGGTTCAACAGCGTCCAGTACAACATCCGAGATCTGGAGAGCAAAATCTATGTGCCGGAGCGGAACCAGCTGATCGTGGACACCTGGCTCCAGTATGTGAAGGACAAGCGGACCGTCATCTTCTGCGCCTCCGTCAAGCACGCCCAGGAGATCGCCGGGCGGCTCCACGACGCCGGCGTGTCCGCTGAGGCCGTGTCCGGTGAGATCAAGGCCAGCGACCGCCGGGAGGTGCTGGCCCGGTTTGAAAAGGGCGAGACCAAGGTGCTGTGCGCCTGTGACCTGCTCAACGAGGGCTGGGACTGTCCGGCCACGGAAGTGCTGTTCATGGCCCGGCCCACCATGTCCAAGGTGCTCTATACCCAGCAGCTGGGCCGCGGCATGCGGCTGTCTCCCGGCAAGGAGAGCCTGATGGTGTTTGACTTCGTGGACAATGCCAGCCAGTACAACATGCCCTACTCCATGCACCGGCTGTTCCGGCTGAAGGAATACAAGCCCGGTGCGCTGGTGCTGGGCACCAAGGGGCAAAAGGCCGCCGAACAGGGGCTTTATGACAAGGGTGAGCGCCCGGATGCCCTCATCGACTGGCCGGTGGACGCCCTGGATTACGAACTGGTGGACATCTTCAACTGGCAGGAGGAAGCAAAGGATATGTATAGTCAGCAAGAGCTGATTAGGCATCTTAGCGTCCAGAAAACGCAAACTGTTGAAGAGTATATTAAGCGAGGGAAAATCATTCCTGACTTGATTGTTAACCTTTCGGGGAATAAGCAGTTTAAGTATTATAGGAAAGAACGTGTAGAAGAATTTGCAGAACGCTTTGGTTGGACAGTTATCACAGAGGGGAACCGATATGAACTATTTATGGATATGATGCAGAAAATGATAATGGATCATTCTTATAAACCTGTTCTTATTAAAGCTATTCTAAAATCTGCCGATGCTAAAGGTCGTGTCAATTTAGATGACATTGTATCTTATTTTCGTTCGTTTTACGAGGAACGCCGTTTAGCCGGTCTCACAGTTGAAAAAAGAAATAGTATTTTCGCGAAAGATCATTATACGGATAAGGAAGCTTTGTATAATATTCTCTCTAATCCTTTTAAACGATTTGAAAATATGCAGATGCTACATCATACCAAAACCTTAGGTATAATCCAGGTGGATGAATCCGTCTGGAAAAAACTAACCTGGGAAAGGAAGCAAAAAATCGAGCAAATTTGTGACGAAAAACTTGAACAGTACTACCAAAGAATAAAAGAGAATGGATAAAGTTTATAAAACCCTATGTGTATAAAATACAGAACAGGTGAAAGCAGATGACCGAAGTCGTTGCAGCACTGATCTGGGATCAGGACAAGTTTATGATCTGCCAGCGTCCAGCTCATAAGGCCAGGGGGCTGCTGTGGGAATTTGTGGGCGGCAAGGTAGAGCCACGCGAAACCAAGGAGCAGGCGCTGATCAGGGAGTGTCGGGAGGAACTTGCCGTCACGCTGGATGTAGGCGAGGTATTCATGGATGTGGTCCACCAATACCCCGATCTGACGGTACATCTGACGCTGTTCCATGCCACTATCCGGGAAGGTACCCCTCAGAAGCTGGAGCACAATGACATCCGCTGGATCACGGTGGACGAGATCGACCAATTTGCATTCTGCCCAGCTGACGAAGTAATTCTAACAAAATTGAGATCTCTCAAGTAACAACGGTGGCTCCCCTTGATGATGTGGGAAAACTCCAACATGCAAAGAAAGGAAAAAGGGCGATGAACGTCATCTGCTTCGGCGACTCCAACACCTACGGCTACGACCCGCGGGGTTATTTCGGCGGGCGGTATGACGCGGACTGCCGGTGGGTGGACATCCTGGCTGCGGAAACCGGCTGGACGGTCTCCAACCTGGGGCAGAACGGCCGGGAGATTCCCTCCTCCGCCCCCGCCTTCCCCGCCGGCACGGATCTGCTGATCGTCATGCTGGGGACCAACGATCTGCTCCAGGGCCGGGGCCCGGAGCAGGCCGCCGGGAGGCTGGAGCGGTTCCTCTCCGGCATCTCCCTGGATCGAAGCAGGATCCTGCTGATCGCACCGCCGCCGGTGACCCTGGGCGAATGGGTCCCCAGTCCGCAGCTCATCGACGCCTCCCGCGCCTTTGCCCGGCTTTGCCAGGCTCTGGCGGAGCGGCTGGACATCCGCTTTGCCGACGCCGGAAAATGGGACATCCCTCTTGCCTATGACGGCGTACACTTCACGGAGCAGGGCCACAAAGCCTTTGCCGCCGGGCTTCTGGAGGAACTCGGATGAAACGAATGATCCCCCTGCTGCTCTCCCTCCTGCTGCTGGCCGGATGCGGCAGGAATGCCGCCGACGGCGCCTACCGGCAGATCTCCCAGGAAGAGGCCAAGGAGATGATGGACAACCAGGAGGTCATCATCCTGGACGTGCGGGAGCAGGACGAGTACGACGGCGGCCACATTCCCGGCGCCGTGCTGCTGCCGGTGGGCACGATCAATGAGGAAACCGCCGCCGGGGTGATCCCCGAGAAGGACGCCACGGTGCTGGTCTACTGCCGCAGCGGAAACCGCAGCAAGACCGCCTCCTCCGCGCTGGCGGACCTGGGCTACACCAACATCTACGAATTCGGCGGCATCAACACCTGGCCCTATGAGACAGAGCCTTGAGGATACCGCCGCGAGGTGGCCGACATGAAACAGATGACCTGGGAAGATTATTACGAGGGCTTCTACGACTGGTCGCCCGGCACACAGAAGAACTACACCTACCGCCTGTCCGATTACGGACCGGCGGACGAGGTGTGGGAAGTGGCGCAGGAGCTGGCCTTCCAGGACGAGGCCTTTGCCGCGAAGTTTCTGGAGAAGGCGCTGGCCGCCGGCGTCCGCTTTGCGCCGGAGCAGGTGCTGGAGATGGCGGGCACGGTGGAGGAGTCTGTCCTGGGCAAAATCGCGGAGCAGACGGACGTGCCCTTTGACCGGGAGCAGCTGGAAGAGATCTACATGATGATCGACGACGATTCCTTCCGGAAGATCTCCCGGTGGGCGAAGATCGACGTGTTCGATGACGAGCCTGCCGCCCATGATCAGCCGGAACAGGTCCGGTACATCCTCCCGAAAAAGAAGAAGGTGGGTCTTTTCACCGCGCTGGCCGCCCTCGCGGCGGGTTCCGCGCTGGCCGGCCGGGGCAGAAAGAAGCACAGCGGGCACTGCGACGGCGACTGCGCCAACTGCCCGCCTCACTACGGGTATCGCTATGGCCGCTGGTATTACGGGAGGGGCCATCAGTACGGCTGCGAATTCGGAGGCAACAAGGGAGACGGAAGTCTGTAAGAGAACTGCAACTGCATCGCTATATCAAAGAAAAGGGTCTGGCCGCTATGATGGCCAGACCCTTTTCAATCAGGAGTGCTTCAGCCACTCCACAAATTCCTCCAGGGAAATCATATCTCGGTCACATTTCTTTTTCATCTCTCTGGCCTGTTCGCTCCAGGCGTAGAAATCCGTGTCAGAAATACGACCGGACTTAATCCAGGCAAAACGTCTCTTGTACTCCTTACGATACGCTTTGAATACCGGATCATCAGATTGCTTCTTCGTCCACTGCTGAAAGGCCCCTGCCTCGCGGCAAGTCTGCTGTCCCTCAGGCACCGGTCGCTCACAGTACTCCGCGCTGACCCGTCCGGTCTGCGGGAAGTAGCGACCGCAATTCTTGCAACGGCGTACCGTAATGTCTCTCTCCACGCAGCTGCGCAGAGAATAGTCGATCATATCCAAAATGCTGGAGGAGTACAAAACCGGCGAACACCACCCTGCCTCCACTGACTCGAAGTTAAGGGGAATGGGATGAAAGCGAAACAGAGTACTATCCTCGGGAATATCGTAAAAGTATTTTGTAGATGCCTGCTTCTGCGGATCTCTTCCCGCGCTGTCCACATCCAGAACCAAATCAAAAAACCGCTGTACCTGCTTTTGGTACAACGGGAGCTGGTCCGGAAGCTGCCGCAGTTCCTCCAGCATCTTCTGATCCTCTTCGCTTCCGCGGTCCTTGTAGATCCCCATCCTGGTAAAGCGCTCATACCAACGCACATACAGAAGTTCCAGATAGATATGGCGGACCTTCAACTTTCCCAATTCCACCATGGCATCTGTGCCGGCCTGTCGGTCATCCTCTGCAACTAATTTTTCCCAGAGATCCGCAATTCGTTGAATCGACGGCGTGAGTTCACTGCAATCCATCTCCTGAAAGGTTAGAAGGCTTTCTAAAAACGGATAATCTCGGTAAACCGATGGCGCTCCCTGTACTCCGGCAGCATCATACTCAAAGCGCTCTAGCTTTCCGTAGAAATACATTTTTGCGTACCACATATTGGTCTCTCCAAATTAGTCTGATTGTAAATTATTTTTCTAATAGTCTTGACAGCGATATTCGGGGATGTTATGATGTTCTTACAAAAGCTGTCAATTTTTTCTTAAAATTAGTCTAACATTGCGGATTGCTTCTGTCAATGGGAAACTCCATTGCGTTCCCAACGATGTACCTTGAAAATTGAATACCCATCACCAGAGTCGATACCCACCGGAGAAGTACTGCCGGGACGCTGCCGCTGGAGAAGCAGCCGAGCATGCCAAGGTGGAAGAAAACGCCGTGTGTGTCAACCAAGGCAGCAGGGCAGGAACAGGTATGGTGCATGGCCGAACACAACAGGTAATAAAAAAGACCGCTGAACTGCTGCAACAGTTCAACGGCCCGCCGCGTTTCGGAAAACACAGCTTGATCTATGTTCAGTCTAACAGAGAGACCTCCGAAACGCAAGAAAATCTTTTCTCTGAACAAAGAAATCGGAGGTACACATGAAAGAATCGATCCACAAAAGCTACGACGACCTGCCGCTGTTTCTCAACGCGAGGACGGTGGCGCAGGTGCTGGGGGTGTCGGTCGCCAGCGGGTATGAACTGATGCACGAGGCCGACTTCCCCACGCTGCGGGTGGGCAGCCGCATGGTGGTGCCCCGGGAGCAGTTCATCCAATGGGTGAACGCCCATACGAAAGGGGGCGGCGGCTGATGGCATACATCCCCTACCGGCGCGACCCCAGCGTCTTCCGCTTCCCGCTCCCCAACCGGATCTGGAAGCACCATCTCAAGTACCCGGACTTCTCCGTGCTGGCCTATCTCCACTACCGGCATCACCGGGAACTGCCTGGCAGGGCGTCGGTGACGGAACTGACCGGCACCCTGGGTCTGAAACCCGGCGCCGTCAGGCGCATCCTGGATGTGCTGACGCGGCAGGGGCTCGTCACACCGGACCTGGTCCCGGTGGTCGGCAGAGAAAAATATTTCTCGCTGCCGGATGAGGTCTTCTATCTGAACCTGGGAAGCGCGGCCATCGCCGTCTACGCCTTCCTGCTCTATCGGGAAAACCGGAAGACCTATCAGTGCACACTCAGCTACAAGGCCATTGGATATGCCATCGGCGCCAGCAACAACACCGTGCGCAAGTACGTGCTGGAGCTGGAGGCGGCCGGACTCATCGCCACCAACCGCACCGTGGTGGTGGGCGCGGACGGAATGGAGCGCAACGGCTGTCTGCGCTACACGATCCTGCCGGTGCAAAACGCGGTGGAACTGCGTGACCGGCAGCGCCTGGCGGCGCTGGACGCCGCCGTGGAACGGCAGAAGGTAAAAGAGCGCCTGGCCGCGTCCGCCCGGAAAGGAGGTCCTGTCGCATGAGTCTCTTCACGGAACTGATGGATGAGGTCCTGGAGCAGGATCCCAATCTGTCTCTGGAGTGCTTCCTGTCCGCCAGGCGGTACATCCAGATCCGGTGGCGGGCGCTCCACGGAACGCCCATGCCGGAGGATGCGCTGACGCTGTTCCTGGCAGACCCGTCCCGCGGCGATCTCACGGAGGAACAGAAGTCACTCGCCCGCAGCAGCTACGAAGCGGTGCGCAGATGCTACCGGCGCGCCGCCTGGGATCTGCTGCTGTACAACCAGATGCTGCGGGAGGGCGTGGTCCATGATCTCCGGGAGTTCCGCAGCCTGCAGCGGCGGCGCTACGCTCCCGGAGACAGCGGACGGGAAACGCGCTGTGAGGCCCTGTGTGCGCCCGACCTGGCCTCCCCCATCCCGGCACCTGAAACGGGGCACGAGGGCGTGTGAAGCGGCTGTGGGGGCAGGGGGACCGCTTTCCGCGCTCCCCCTCTCCCCCTCGGGATCCGGCCCTTTTGGGGCCTTTTCCCCGGCCGAAATTGGGACAAGATAAAGGGGCGTACACCTAAAGGGTACCCTTCCGCCCCGAACACGCCGGACCCGCAACGCGGGCCGGTGGTACCACCCACAGCGGCGGTTTTGACGGTTTGGTACCAAACAGGGTGCTCCTCCTTTGAACGGATCGGGAGACGGCAGCGGATTGCGGGCCGTTTCCAGGGTGGTCAGAACTGGTACCGGAAGGAGGACCGAAAATGTTGGAAAAACGAGTGAAATCAGGGCTCGCGGTGACGCCGCGGCACCTGAAACTGTGCGACGACAACCTGCGGCGGGCCGGCGTCGGCTCCCGCAACGACTTCGCGGAGCAGGCCATCGAGTTCTACTGCTCCCATCTGATCTCCCGGGAGCTCTCCGCGATGGGCGGAAAGAGCCAGGTGCCCATGGAGCGGTTCGAGACGCTGAGCCGCGCGCTGGGCACGGGACAGTACAAGCTGTCGGTGGAGGTGGCCACCATGACGCGCATCCTGGCGCGGATGGCGCAGGTGCCCGACAGCGAGGTGCGCTCCATCCAGGCGGACTGCGCCCGGGAGGTCAAGCGCCTGGGACGCGCGCCCACGTTCCTGCAGAGCGCCCGCCGGGAGCGGGACGGTCTCACGGCGGATGACAGCGCGCGCTTCTTCGCGGACGACGACGCGGAGGACGACGATCTCACGTAAAAGCAAATGATAACTTTCTCTTAACTCCGCCGCGTCCCTCTGGCTATTCCGCGCGCGAGCTGGTATTGTGTGTTGCTGAAAAGGAGGCGGCACACATGAACGACTACATGAAAGCACTGCACCAGCGGTTCTTCCGGGAACCGGCGTACCCGGAGATCCGCCGGGAGGCGGAGACGCTGCGTCTGGCGCTGCGGGAAAAGCTGGACCGGCAGGACCGGGAATCGCTGCTGAAGCTGGCGGACCTGGCCATCGAACTGCGGGAGGAGATCTCCCTGGCGTCCTTCACCGCAGGGTTCCAGCTGGCGCTGGGGATCGCCGGAGAACTGACGCCCTACTGCTTCGAGGACGACGAGGAGGAGCGCGCCCTGCGTCGGCTGGAGCGGGAAACGCAGTAAAGATGCGTCGCTATATCAAAGAAAAGGCGCCGGGACCCGGCGCCGCGCAGACAGGAGGTGAATCGGTATGAGCAGACGGCGTCCGGCAGGCGACGGCATGGTCCGCAAACGGGAGGACGGCCGCTGGGAGGGACGCATCGTGGTGGGCCACAAGCAAAACGGCGCGCCCATCTTCCGGTACGTGCTGGCCAAGACGCAGAAGGAACTGCTGGCCAAACTCCACCGGGACATGGAGGTCTATCAGGACGCGCAGCTCACCGAGGACAGCCGCATGACGCTGGGCGAGTATCTGGACCGCTGGATGGCGGAGTACGGTTCCCTCACCCTGCGGCCCAACACCCTGCGCAGCTACGAGCAGTATATCCGCTGCTACATCAAGCCGTACCTGGGCGGCAAGATCGTCTCCCGGGTCACGCGGCCGGACATCCAGCGGCTGTACACCAGGCTCAAACGGGAGGGCCGCGTCCACGACCACCCGGAGTTCGGACACGAGCTGTCCGACACCATGGTGCGCCGCATCCACGCCATGCTCCACCGCTGTCTCAAAGACGCGGAGCGGGACCACATCATCCCCTGCAATCCCACGGACGGCGCCTCCGTGCCCAAAGCCTGCAGCAAACCCAAGCAGATCCTGGACCGGGCGCAGATGGACGCCTTCCTGAAAGCGGTGGACGCCAGCGAGGTCTGGCGGGACTTCTTCTACACGGAGCTGACCACCGGACTGCGGCGAGGTGAGATCTGCGGGCTCATGTGGCAGGACTTCGACGAGAGCGCCGGGACGCTGAAGATCCTCCGGTCGGTGAACGCGCCCAAGCGGGGCGAGTTGGAAATCGGCGAGACCAAGACCAGCCGGGGCCGGCGGATCATCCGGCTGCCGCCCAGTACCGTCCAACGGCTGAAAGAGCGGAAGAAGCACGCGGTCAGCCAGTGGATCTTCCCGGAGCCGCTGGCCCCGGAGAAGCCGGTGCGTCCCAGCGCCGCCTACTACTGGATGAAGGAGCTGCTGAAGGAGGCGGGGCTGCCCCACATCCGGTTCCACGACCTGCGTCACACCTTCGCCACCCACGCCCTCGCCAGCGGCGTGGACGCCAAGACGCTCTCCGGCATCCTGGGTCACACCAACGCGTCCTTCACCCTGGACACCTACACCCACGTGACGCCGGACATGCAGAGGGCCGCCAGCGACGTGGTGGGCGGCTTCCTGGAAAATCTGCTGGGAGAGGAGTTGAGACCGTGGCAAGAAAACGCAAAAACGGAACCGGCACCGTAAGGCAGCGCAAAGACGGCCGCTGGGAAGGCCGGGCCGTGGTGGGCTATGACGACAAGGGCCTGCCCCTAACGAAAAACGTGCTGGCCAAGACCAAGCACGAGTGCCAGGAAAAGCTCTCCAAGCTCCTGGAGGAAGTGGGCGGCGCAAGATCGGAGAAGATCCGCGCCGACATGCCCTTCGGTGAGTGGATGGACTTCTGGTATCAGAACTACATCAAGCCCGGCCTCCGCCCCACCACGCAGAGCACCTATGAAAGTTCCATCTACCTGCATATCATCCCGCAGCTGGGAAAGGTCCCGCTGTGCCAGCTGACACAGAAGGACCTCCAGCAGTTCTACGCCTACCTGAAAAAAGAGGGGCGGCTGGTCCGGACGGAGCTCTACGGCACGGGCCTCTCCGACCGGATGGTGCGGATGTGCCACGCCAAGTGCCGTGCGGCGCTGGACCAGGCGGTGCAGGAGAACCTGATCCGGACCAACCCGGCCGCGGGCTGCAAGCTGCCGCCCAGGCGGGGCCGGGAGATGCAGGTGCTCTCGCCCGGGGAGCTCCGGCGGTTTCTCCTCCAGGCCAAGGCGGACGGATCCTTTGAACTGTTCCTGCTGGACCTGTGCACCGGCCTTCGCCGCGGGGAGCTGATGGCCCTCCAGTGGTCCGACCTGGATCTGGACGCCGGAACGCTGACGGTGAGCAAGCAGGTCTACGCGGTGAACGGAAAGATGCAGCTGAACGTCCCAAAGACGAGGGCCTCCGTCCGCAAGCTGGTGCTGCCGCCCGCCGTGGTGGAGGTGTTCCGGGAATATCAAAAGACGGCGGACTCCCGCTGGCTGTTCCCCTCCCCGGTGAAAGAGGATGCGCCCCTGACGCCGGGCGAGGCGGCCAGGCGGCTCCACGGCATTCTGGAGCGGGCCGGGTGCAAGCAGGTGCGCTTCCATGACCTGCGGCATACCTTCGCTACCATGGCGCTGGAGAACGGCATGGACATCAAGACCCTCTCCGCCATGCTGGGGCACGTGTCGGCGGCCACGACCCTGGACATCTACACCCACATCACCGGCGAGATGCAGAGCGAGGCCGCGGCCAAAATCGACCGCGGCCTCGGCAACGAGGTGCAGGAAAACGATCCGGAATCGTCCCGGCAGGAACCCTTCCAGCCGGCGGCGCGGCGCACCCGCAAACCCGGCACCGGATGCATCAACGAGCTCAATGACCATCTCTTCGAGGGGCGCTACACCCCCACCTGGCCGGATGGGACCAAGCACTCCAAGTGCGTCTACGCCCACACGCGGGAGGAGTGCGAGGAGAAACTGAAAGCGCTCATCCAGCAGATGAACACGGAGCGGCAGGCGGCCCGGGACCGGATGCGGGGGATCGCGCCGGAGAAGCTGACAAACACGCAGAGAAAGATCTGGATGTACATGAAGCTCCACCCCTGCGAGACGAACTACAGCGCCATCGCCAGAGGCGCCAAGGTGACCCGGCACACGGTGGCGAAGCATTATGAGGTAATACAGAACATGCTGGTGTAGTGGAGGCAGCAAAGAAAAAAGCGTTACCGATAAGGTGCATATCCTTATCGGTAACGCTTCTGTTTGGATGAATGCGAGATAGAATTTCAGTCGAGGAAAAATGAATCAATGTCCTCAGTGGACGAAAGGATCTCCGATTCCTTCACCCCAGCGGCCTCTGCAAGAAGGATCGAGTGCAGAAAGGCAGTGCGGAAATCGGGGTCGAAGGCATGGTCGATCAATGCGTAGAACTGCTTGCTCTGCGTTTCCAGTTCCGCCAGATATTCGGCGTACTGTTTCTCCAGTTCTTCGTCCAGGCGATATTGGAACTCGATGAACTGAGTGACCAGCGCCTGTTCTTTCCGGTAGAGCATCAGTCGACCGTACTCAAAAGCACAGGAAGCAAGCGCCTGCGTAAACTCGGCAGTCTGCTGACCGCAGAACATGGAGGCGGAGGAAGCGATCAGCTTGGCCATGGCCTCGAGGGAGATCCACAGGCAATCCTCTGTATAGTTTCCCTCTGAGAGTTTGCCGTCCCGGAACAATGCTTCCCTGTCATGCAGTTCATCAGCCAGTTTCTTGATGGCTTCGACGGTTTCACAAGACGCAAATCCCTGGATCGACGCAGCGGAGGCGCGTATGCACTTTTCATACAGTTGAAAGACAAAGATGCTGTACTGCTCTCCGTCGAGGAGGACGGCATACTCCGACACTGTATGGGCGAGTTCTTCCCAGTCCTCTGCATCGAAGGAAGACGGATTTTTCCCGCCCGCAATTTTCTTCAACACCCCGAGCGTCAGAACGGTCGCTGCCTTTACGCCCGTCACACTCGCCGCCTCCTCCTTTTCGGATAAAGCGGTCAAGTGTTCCTGCATGGATTGAATCAACTGCACCGCCTGCTGGAATTTTTCTCCGGCGGGCGTTTTCATGAGTTGCTCCAGTGCAAGCTGCACCGCCTGCTGTTTGAGATACCCGTCCATTACGCCTCACCCACCGTTCTTTCAAACATGGCAGACAGGGCTTTTGTGTTGTTGACGAGTGCGCCGAGGAGCTGCTTCTGCGAATCATCGAGCATCAAATAGTCCGCGCCATACAAGGAAAGCGATTTCGTCAGCATATCATTCAGGCCGGTGCGGATTCCCAAGGTCTCGGTTAATATCAGGCCGATTTTCCCATCCAATTCACGAACGGACTCTATGTTCTCTTTAACCGCCTGGATCTCCTCGTTCTTTTGCTTGTTCAGCTTCGTTTTCTTGGATGTAAAGAGCAGGATGGAGGACAATAACGTCGCTCCGGCGATCGACCAGCCCACCGGCCCGGCCAAGGCCAGCAACGCACTCCCGGCTGTCATTCCTCCGCCGCCCGCTGCAAGGGCGCCTCCGCCCAGCCAGGCCAGTGCAGCATTGGTTGCAGCCGCACCGGAGAGCGTTGAGATCGCGGCACCGGTAGAGGCGGTGCCAAACGTGGTGGCGACCCACATCGCAGCAGTAGGGGCCATGAACGCAACAGACGCGCCTGCGGCAAGGCCGGCCCCTGCACCGGCGGCTGCTTTCCGCGCTTCCTGCAGTTCACGGTCGGCAAAGTCCCGCGATTCCGTAAATTTCTTGCGGCTGACAGAAATCTCCTCAAACTCTGCATCAAAGCTCTTGGGACGGTTGGCAATGCTGTTGACCAGGCTTTCCACAAAGGAGATCGAGTCGAGGGAGCGGCACCGCTCAATGTACAGTTGCACACCTTTATCGTTCATGATGGTGTAAGCGTCATTGTACTCTGTGACAGACTCCTGAAGCATACGATCCAACTCAGTAAGCTTGTCCGCGATATCATCTTTTGCCGCAACCGCCGCGTCTTTGAGTTCGCCGGCTTTTTCGACCAAGGTGCTGGTGGCCTCGGTTGCCTTATCCTTAAGGGTATCGACATCAATCGTGGAAAGGCCCTTTTGAGCCGCCGCCTTTAAATCGGAAAGCGTTTTTTTCGGCACTTTGGGAGACATGGTGAATTCCTCCTGTTTTAATTAAATCTTGGCAATGGGCAAGAATGCTGCGTCACGCCAAAGAGACCATGTTTTTTTCACGAAACAGGCCACATGGCGGTGAAGCATTATGAGGTGGTACGGGGGATGGTGGAGATCCAGGCGCAGGCAGCTCCGGCTTAAATTGGGCAGGGCTGTGTCAAAGACCATCGTCCTCCCCAAGAAAAACCGGCACATGCCGGTTTTTCTTGCCTATTCGTACCGAATAGCATATAATATTCCCGAGGTGATGTACCTTGGAGAAGCGCACTGCGAAAGTGAACATCAGCGCCGCCGGCGGGACTGCGGCCAAAGGGTCCCGGACCTGCAAGGTGACGCTGCCCACCACCTGGCTGGAGGCCATGGGTGTCAGTGAGTCCCGGCGGGAGTTGGAACTCTCCTTCGACGGAGAGCGGATCACCCTCTCCCGCCCGGATGCCGCATCCGACACAGGACACGACGTCCGCACCTTCCGCTTCTACGACGGCCAGCGGCTCTGCACCACCATCCGTGCGGACTTCACGGCGGAGACCGTGTCCGCGGAAAACCATGTGGCCGATCCGGTGAAAACGGCGTTCGGCAACAATCCCCGCCCCTCCTGGGCCGACTTCCAGGCCTTCCTGGAAGAGCGCTGCATTCCCCGACAGCGGGCCGGGCTGCGGGAGTATCTGGAGGCCATCGGCGTGGCGGAATATGACCCTCTGCAGATCATCCGGAAAACCCAAGGCCGCATGGCGGAGGACCAGCAGTGGCTGGAGGTGCTGCCATGAGCATTTCTCTGGTATCGGATCAGAAGATCGCGGAGACATCCTCCAAGGGCAATCAGGAGAAGTGGTACGACGCCGGCACGGACTCCTGGTACAAGCTGGACCAGTTCGGCTACGAGGCCCTGGCGGAGACGGTGACCTCCCGGCTCCTGGAGCGGAGCAATATCGAGCGCGACACGCCCTTCACCTTTCTCCGCTACCGCATGGAGACCCTGCAGGTCCACGGACAGGAGCGGACCGGCTGCGTCAGCCCAAATTTCTTAAAAGAGGGCCAGTCCATCATCACGCTGAACCACCTGCTGAGCCGCTGCCTGGGGATGCCACTGCGGGACAAGCTGGTGCGGCTCCCCAGCGACAGGCGGCGGATCGCTTACCTGGCGGAAGCCACGGCGGACTGCACAGGCCTCGCAGACTTCCCCCGGTATCTGACGCTGCTCTTTGAGGTGGATGCGCTGTTCTGCAACGATGACCGGCATCTCAACAACATCGCCGTCCTCCAGGAGAACGGCGCCTACAGCTACTGCCCCATTTTTGACAACGGGGCCGGGCTGCTCTCCAACACGCAGCTCTCCCGCATGGACATCGAGCCTACCGCACTGATCGCCGCCCTCAAGGCGCGGCCCTTCCTCACCACCTTCACCCGCCAGCGCAACGCCGCCCGCAGCCTTTTCGGGCCGCAGCTCCGGATGCCGCTGCTGACCGCGGCGGAGATTGGGGAGGTGCTCTCCCCCGCGCTGGAATTCTATCCGGCCAGGGATCGGGGCGCTATCACCAACCGGGTCACGGCGTGTATTTTGCTGAGGCAGAGGGTGTGATGGATTTCGTGTGTCAAACCTCCTACGACTCCCACACCTCAGAAGGGTGTGTGGAAAACTGAAAGCACTTATCTCGTAACTGAATATGGAGCAATATACTATTCAGGACCAAGCCTGTGGGATCACGCCACTAGAGACGTTCATAATGAGATGCTGGCAGATCTAAAAAAGGGGAGCATATAATATTATTTTATTAATTTATTCACATCCTGAACATCATGGTCTAAGTTCTACTATCTATAAACGAATAAAGTATATGGCTTGAAAGCGAGAAATAACATGAAAATACGGTATAGTTTCTCTGGAGAGTACTCCGAATACAACTCTTTACTGCGGAAATTTAAACTTGACAAATTATTGGCCTATATCAATATGGAATCGGCAAAATTAATGAAAAATAATACTAGGAAATCTGATGATGCAAATATCGAGTACGGAATGTCATATGAAAAATATTTTTTGTTTGATAACAAGAATGGCATGCGGAAAGAACAGCAGGTCTTAGTATCCGGTTGGAACTTAATCGATTTAGCATATAATGCAATCAAATGCACCAATGACTATCGGGGTGTCGAAATAACTCAAAATACAGAATTGTATTTATTAGTTTCAGCGACAGAAGCCGTAAGAGAAAAAAAAGAGGGGGAATTCTTAGACTCGATACAAGGAAAAAGTGGTCCTGACTTTTTTCTATATTTATGGGGATTTGCAGGCGAACAATTCAAAATTCAATCACCAGCAAAGGCTTTGAAAACAGCTGCTCGAGAGTTGTATATTCTATTTGATGTGAGAAATAAACTTGAGAATGCTCTTAATATTGAAGATATAGTTTTGGAAGAAACGGGGGTATCATGGGTCAATGTAATAACATCTTTATATTTGGCTTGGTTCGGTTCTACAGTGAGCCCATATGTAGCAGATCTAATTGCAGAGATCAATTGGGGGGCCAACCTATGTGAAAATGATTTTAAGAAAGTCATTGAAAGATATACATCCACATATCAAGAAATACGCACTTCAGAATTAGGAAGACAGTATTTATATACTAGACCGTTTATCCGCACCCAGTATAGTGGCACTATTAGCTGTAATTGCTTTTTAAATCTATTCCTGTATGAACATAGCATCCTTTGGATTGTTCGAGATTACTTTTATAAGAAAGAGAATCGATTATTTACATCAGAGTTTGGACGCTATTTTGAAGAATATTTTAGAGAATTATTGATGGAATATGTTCCTCAAACAAATTATCATAAAATTCCGGAGGAAAATATCCCCCGCGCTGATTGGAAAATTGTTCTGGGAAAATACAGATTTTTAGTAGAACAAAAGTCGACTATATTAGGCTTATTAGCAAAACAGCAAGAATCAAGCATCAACACAATTAGGCAATTTGCTGAACGGAATATTATAAAAGCCCTAGAGCAACTTAAATCTACAGAAGATGGTCTTAATGACGGACAATATATAAAGATCGTGCTTTTATATGAGGATTACTTAAAAGCAGAAGCACTGAGTGAGATTTTCAAAATGGACGAATGCCAGGTCCAAGATGATAATCATTACTGGCTCGTAACGATTGAAGAAATGGAGATGCTTTTACACACATATAAGTATAATCAGCAGATATTTTGGGAAATTATAAAAGATAAAATTACAAGAGAGATTGAAAAATCAAATAAAGGACGTAGTCTATTGCAGCTTCTAAACGAACACGGGATATCATATAATCAGCATCTGTTACATAGCAAATACAGGAAGTATGAAACATTGGCTCAAAATAACGCGCTTCAGCATCTTGCTAACAATTGCTTTTAGGTTTATTTGAGTGTGCAGACCCATATTATTCAGATTTCCTTAACTCGTTTATTGTAATCTATAGTTTTAAAAAAAAAGACTGCTTTTCTAAGATTTAATATTTCCGTACCACTAAATAAGCGCAATGTTACTCTCATTGAGCCTATGCACAGAAAGACTTGAAAAATTCATTCTGTGCATTGTCGGTACTAGGCACGAAGTTATATCAAACAGGTAAGAAATATACATCACAATAAAATCCTGAAACGCTAAAGCAAGTAAGCTTGGTTATCACTTCTGAGCAAGGGGGCCTATTCATTATTATCTTTTTGCTCCATAAACACAAAGTTGCAATGAAACACAACGCCAATTAATAATTCTATGCCAGTATTATCTATTCCCGCTCGTTTTAGCATTTGAGCGTAAACAAGGATTTCAAGGAAATGAATATATTCTGCTTGTTCTTCGCTAAAAGATAAAATACTGTGTTCATGAGCAGCCTGGGAACGTAATGCTACAATCTTTCCAGCAATCTGGTTAATCTCTTTTTCACTAAATCCATCAGCTGTACCAAGAGCAGACCGAATAAAGAGATGTTCTGCTGATCTCTTTATTGCAGGTTCAATAACATGATATACATTCTTTATTTTCCTGGTTTGTCCGGTCTGCGTGCCCAGGCTATTGATTCTATCTTCTGCTTGCTTCAAAAATACTGCTTCAGCTTCTGTCAATACTCCCGTGTTGCATTCTCTTATTTTTTTAATGACGTTTGATTTAATATAACCAATGTCCGTACTATTGGGAAGATTATATATTTTGTAATTAATTTTATATTCATTCTCGAATGCTGCGAAAAGTGTAGTCAACAAAGCTGGAGTATAATCTGAAGAATTATGCCGATATTGTGCAATAGGCAAGAAATCCAAAGACATATTTGAATTGTCAGCAATAAACTGAAGTAGGCTTTGAATATATGGCTTGAATTGTTGATATTCACATTCTGTATAGAGACGACTATTGTCCTTTTTTTGAATAGACCAATCATATAGATATCCAGATGTATAATCTGACGCTGTACCACGCAAATATACTTTGTGTTGCCGTAAAATACCATTATACTGCACAAATTGCAAAAATCGGATCAGTATAGAGTAAACTTTGAAGTAAAAGTTAGGTTCCTCAGTTCCTGGGAAATCTACATGGAGCATGGGGTGAAGTATTAAATCACTGGCTATACCACGTCTAAGAATACCTCCATACAGCAAAGATATAGAAATTCTAACCTCATCAACAATGATTTCCCATCTATCTGCAAATTCTATTTCTCTCGTCAAATCAACATTTGTTTTATTGCCAGAGATATGCTTATTGTAGAAATACCCCGCCGGACTAAAAAACTCATCTATTGCGGGGCCAGTCATTTCTATGGAGGAGACAGGTGCCTTTTTAAAAAGTTTCACAGAATATAGAGGGATTAGACTTAACGAATGTCCGATATTCATTTTGACTTTTTTAATATAGGCAACCTGGTTTTTATCTACAGAATCCGAATAATGGAAATAAAAATTTCGGTCATCAAAATGACAATTTAATTTTCTAATGTCATCTGGATTTTTAGGAATCAGTCTTATCTCATCTGTTCCGATAACATAAATGCATTCTATACCATGAAAAATTGCATATCCTTCTCCGCCCATACGAGTCTTTATTCCTCCCAATTACTGAACTGAAAAACGCAAAAGCAAAAGCTCGCTTGGCTACCGTGGGCATGCCCATTGTTATTCTATTATACTTATCTTCTAAAAAACAGCAAGGGATCTTGCAATTCGATTTGCTACACGCATAAGTTTTGTAAGAAGTAATCTTTTCCAGTGGTGCTCCACATCCCAGGAAATTTCTTTTTCAACGGGAGTACAAAGATGTATGTAAAATCACCTATTGAAAAATTGCCAACTTCTACTTAAGGCATTTTGCTTTCTCGCAGAAATAGTTAAAAAAATGCACCATTGATGTCCGAACCCAAATAGAATCCAAATGTCCTCAATGCTTTCAGTGGGTCTGTGTGTAATTATGAAATCAAAAAAGCAGTTATACCAGAGGTTTATTCTCAAAATTACTTAAGATCAGAAATAACAATGACTGTTTGAATAGTATGTCCAACCGATCAAAATCCGCGTTATAGAAAACAAAAAGGAGGACGCTCCTTATGAAGGCAAGCGTTTTTCCTGGGAGCAGTGGCGAACCCCTATTTTTGAATCTCATTTTGTGCAAAAGGCGAGTAAAATTGTCTTTTCCGATTATGGGTTCAACTGGTGGACATGGTGTATCTGCGAAGAGATCTGTAAAAAAGCGGAGTGTCCGATTTCCGGACACTCCGCTTTCAGTATTGCGTGGTGATCTCGCCCTCGCCGATCCCGTAGAGACGGCGGAACTCCTCCAGGTCTCCGGGGGTACGGATCAGCATGATCTCGGTGAATCGTCCGGTGCGGAGGTCCCGAAAGCCCGCCACCTTCTCACCTGTGCAGATGCTGGCGTGGATCACGGGCGCCTGGGTCTCCCGGTCGTAGGTGCGTGTCTCCCGCTTTTTCCTGAAAAACATCCCGCATCCCTCCTCAAGTCTGCGCAGCGGCCTCCTCAAGAAACTCCTCGATGGCGGCCACCGTCCGGGCCTGCTGCTCCTCCGCGGAGATCGTCGCGGGCAGGTCCCCCTTCTGGGGGCCGTAGTTGCCGAACTGGGCGCGGTTGCCGCCCTCGATCTCCACGACGTTCTCCGTATAGTCAATGTGGTCCTCCACGCTCTGGTTGAGAGAGCCGTAGACGGTCAGGGTCTTTTCCGGCGGGTAGTCGCCGTAGATGTAAGCCCCCAGCAGGATGAGGCCGTCCACCTCGTCCGGGTGGCTTGCCGCAAACCGGGAGGCCATGGCGCCGCCCATGGAGTGTCCGGCGATGTACCAGCGCTGAATATCCGGGAACTGCTCCATGACATCTTCCGCCGCGTTTGCGTCAAAGATCGCCATGCGGAAGGGCATGTGGACCAGGATGCAGGTGACGCCGGTCTGCCGGATCTGCTCCAGCAGGGGCAGATAGGCCTCCGCCTCCACCTTGGCACCGGGATAGAAGATGACGGCGGTGTCCGTGGGGTACGAGGGCGAGAGGATCGTCAGATCGTCCTGCACTTCAATGGTGCTGTCCTGGGCCAACACCTCCAGCGCGATCTCGTCCGCCGGGTAGTAATCCGACACATACCAGAAAAAGGCGCCCGTCAGGACAGCCAGGACCAGCAGGACGATCCCCCCTGCCAGCAGCAGCTTTTTCCGCCGGGGCATTCGCTTCCCTTTCATGTCCGCTTCCCTCACTGCTCGTCCTGGGGAAGATACGCCCGGATGGTGTAGCGGTGCCGTCCGGCCGTGGCCTTTCCGTATTGGATGGCCTGTTGGGGACACTCGTTGATGCAGCGCAGGCACTGGTAACACTGGGCCGCCCAGACGGGCTTCCCCTCCCGGAGGGTGATGGCGTGGGCCGGGCAGTTCGCGGCGCAGAGGCCGCAGCCGTTGCAGCTGTCTCCGGCAAAGAAGGGCTTGGCGCTGCGGGCGAATTTGTTGAATCCGTAGTTGACCGGGCCGGATTTGAACCCGGCCATGGCCCCCTCGCGGACCCGGTACACCCTCTCCTGCCGACGGATCTCCTGGGCCATCCGCCCCAGCTCTTCCCGGGCGGCGGCGATCTTTTTCAGGATCTCGTCCTCGCCGTCGGTGTCCGATCCGACGATGTAGTTGTTGGGCATCACCAGGCTGTAGCTGCTGCTAAGCGGGTACAGCCGGGAAAACCGCTTCATGGCGTGGCCGGCGTCCTCTCCGCAGGTGCACACGCCGAAGGTAAATGCCTGGGTCTTGGGCAGCTTTTTCGCAAAGTCTGCCATGATCTCCGGCACGCCCCAGGCGTAGATCGGAAAGACAAATCCGATCTGCCGGGCATCCGTCAGATCCGGCAGTTCGTTCAGCTGCGTAATGTCACAGGCCGTATCGTCCGTGAGGCGGGCCAGCTGCCGGGCCGCCCACGCCGAGTTGCCCGTTCCGGAAAAATAGAAGATCATCGGTCGTGCTCGCTTCCTTCCGTCCCGCGGCTCTTTCAACGCCGCGCTTTTGCTGTTCTTGCCTCCATTATAAGCGGAACTGCACCGAAGCACAACGGGAAAGCGTATCCAGGTCCGGCAGGCCGGTCAAAGAATTCAGAAACTGTTCATTTCTCCCGCGGCTTTCTCTGGTATTATGAGGCCCACTTTCAGAATTCAGCCGCGGAGGTACGTATGGAATTCACCTGTCACACCAAGTACGATCAAAAGGCGCTGACCGCCATGGCCCGGGCGGTCCGCAAGACCGTGCGGGCCAAACGGAGCCGCATGGTCCGCATCTGGGCCTGGATCATCATCGCCCTTCTCGCCGTGTCCCTCTGGATCTCCTGGGGGAACGTCTGGCAGACGGCGGCAGACTGCGCGGTGATTGTCGCCCTGCTGGTGATCGGCTGGAAGGAGGACGCCATCAACGGCTATTTCGCCAGACGCAGGGCCCTGCCGGGCACCGATGCCGCCGACACCGCCTTCTATCCCGACCACTTCCTGGTAAAGACCGCTGCGGCGGAGTCCAGGTGGCAGTATGACAGGATCCTGGCCCTGGCGGAGACCGGGACGCACCTGGTCTTCGTCATGGGAAAGGACCACGCCCTGGCCTTCGAGAAGGCGGCGCTGGAGGGCGGCAGCCTCCCGGAATTCCGCCGCTTCCTGGAGGAACAGTCCGGGCAGAACATTCAGAACATCGGAGGATAAAGAGACATGAAGAAAGGCTGCAAAATCGCGCTGGTGGGCGGTCTGGCCGCGGTGGTCGGCATCGCCGCCTGCTGGAAGTGGATGATCCGGATGCCCCTGGGGGAGTTCACCCGGTACGCCCTCTACATGGCGGTCCTGGACGATGAGATCTGCCGCAACGAGCTGGAGGGAAACCGGATTGGCGACCAGGTCATCTCCTTCGCCCCCAGAGCCGAGACCCTGCAGGAGCGCTACCACCTCTTTCTGGAGCTGAACCGGACCAAGGACCGCGAGCAGCTCCGGCAGGAGATCGCCGACCTGGAGCAGCGGCTCCGGGAGTCCCGGCAGTACGCGGGCCAACCAAAGGAGCAGCTGGAGGTGGAGTTTACCGACTAGGGCAGCCGGTGAAAGCCGGTTTCCGGGGCAATCCGGACGCAGTGATTGCGTCGCTATATCAAAGATAAGGGCCGCTGAAGATCCGTGGATCTTCGGCGGCCCTTGTTCTCATTTCGGGTCTTGTTCCGGGTACCTGCCGTAAGCGCCTGTCCAGTGCTCCGCGGCTTTCAGAAAGGCGGCGTGGCCGTGGGCGCGGATGTAGTCCAGCGCCTGCTGGTACTTGCCGTATTTGTAGCCGGGGTGGTTGAGGAAGGACTGAATAATCTCGCAGGACTCGTACTCCCCACAGTCTCCGCAAGTGACGTGGCCTCTGGCCAGGCAGCACTTCTTCATCTTGCACCTGGCCCGGCTCAGGTCCCGGGAGCCGTCCAGATACCCCGTCTTGCAGCCCTTGCAGGTGTTCCGATACTCCCGGCAGGTCCCGCAGTACGCGCCGCAGCAGCCGATCTCCTCTGTTCCGCTCATGGAAAGGACCTCTTTTCTGTGATTTGCCGGGGGCTACATCAGCGGGGCCAGCGGTTTCAGGACAACACCCCACAGCCAGCGGGAGAAGCTGCCCTTCCGGATGCTCTCCCGCGTCACCATGCGGCACTTGCTCCACGTGTCCTCGAAATCCTCCTGGATCTGGGGGATGCAGGGGACGTCCCGCAGATAGGCCGCGCACTCAAAGTGGTGGTAGAGGCTGCGGTAGTCCAGGTTGATGGTGCCCACCACCGCCTCGGCGTCGTCGCTGACAAAGACCTTGGCGTGCACGAATCCGGGAGTGTACTCCCCGATCTTCACCCCGGCGTCCAGAAGCGCCGGGTAATGGGTGAACGCAAGGGCATACGGGAAGGACTTGTCCGGGATGCCCGGCAGGATCAGCCGCACGTCCACGCCCCGCTTGGCCGCAAAGGTCAGGGCGGACTCGAGCTCGCCGTCGAGGATCAGATACGGGGACATGATGTGCACGTATCTCTGCGCCCGGTTCAGGATGTCGATGTACACCTGCTCCCCCACATGGTCGGCGTCCACGGGACAGTCCCCGTAGGGGATGACGAAGCCCTTCGCCTCGGGAGAGGCGGCCGCCGGGATCTCCGACACGATGGAGAAGTCCGGCGTCTTTTCATCCAGATTCCACATCTGCAGGAACATCAGGGTGAAGCTGCGGGCGGCCTCGCCCTGCAGCATGACGGCCGTGTCCTTCCAGTGGCCGTGCTTGACGATGCGGTTGATGTACTCGTCCGCCAGATTCACCCCGCCGGTAAAGGCGGTGTGGCCGTCGATCACCAGGATCTTCCGGTGGTCCCGGTAGTTGTAGTGGGTGGAGACGAACGGGGCGATGGGGGCGAAGGGCTTGCAGCGGATGCCCAGTTTCCGCAGCCGCTTCGGGTAGTCGCGGGGAAGCGTGGACAGCTCGCAGGTCCCGTCCGTACATCACCCGCACGTCCAGCCCCCGGGCCGCTTTGCGGGCCAGGATCTCCAGGATGCGGCCCCACATGAGGCCTTCGTCCACGATGAAATACTCCAGGAAAATGAACCGCTCCGCCTGTTCCAGCTGCCGCAGCAGTTCCTCGAACTTCTTCTCGCCCAGGGGGAAATAGGTCACAGCCGTGTTCTCGTAGGCCGGGAAGGAGCCGCACCGGTCCAGGTAGCGGGCGAGCGACGCGGCGCCGGGGGCCTGCTGTTCCAGCCGCTCCATGGTATCGGCGGGGGTGGTGAGCAGGTCCTTGGTCTGCTCCATCATGTCGGCGGCCCGGTTCCGCAGGGTGCGGTGGCCCAGGTCGCTTTGGGTGAACAGGTACATCAGGGCGCCGAACACCGGCAGGAGCGTGATGACCAGAAGCCAGGTGAGCTTTGCCGAGGCGTCCAGCCGGCTGTTCAGAAGATACAGCACCATGGCCACGGAAAAGAGGACCGTGCTTCCGAAAATGTGGGGGAGGAAATCTCCGAACCAGCGGAACACGCCGAACAGGGCCAGCACGATCCGGATCGCCGCTTCCGTGGCCAGGAGAAGCGCCGGCTGGTGGCGGTACATCCGCCGCAGCGCCTGGTCGATGGTCCCGGCGGCTTTCCGCAGGCCGATGATCCCCCAAACCACGCCCATCAGCCCCACGGCCTCGGAGCCCGCGCACAAAAACGCGACGCCCATGACCGCCAGGATGATGTCCGGGCCGATCCCCTGGGGCTCGTCCTCCAGGAAGCGCTTGTCCCGCAGGTACGCCGCGCCGTGCACAATCCCCGCGATCAGCATGATGCCGCCCAGCAGGAAGGGCAGTACGCCCGCCACATGGGAGGGAAAGAAAATGCAAAGAGCGCCCACCAGCAAAAACGAGGCCGACGGGATCCTGCTGATCTGTTTCATGGTATCCCCCTTCTGTATGGGACGCCGGGCGCGGGACCGTTCCTGCCCGCGCCGCCCGGCCAAAGTCGAACGATGTCCAACATTCAGTATAGCAACGAATCGGTGTTTTGTCATCCGTTTTAGGAGCGGGGATGGGAAAGAGTCGGGGCGGTTTCTGGGGAACTGAAGTAGCCTCAAACTATTCTCTGATGAAATACCACTATTGAAAAAGCGGATTTTCAATAGACAAAGAAGGACTTCCTTGATAAAATTATTAAATGTCCGTATGAAATCAGCAAATGAGGTGTTCTATATGAGTCAGATTGTTCGCAGTTTAGATCAACAGCAATTAAATTCGCTTTGTGGTGTTGTGGCTCATACATCTCAAGGATTGACCAAAAGAGAGTTGACCGCATTATTATGTCAATGTGGGATTTGTGTCGTTGATGTTGGCTCCTCTCGTAGTCAATGGGGATATACCACAGGATTAAATAAAAGGGACTGGCTTTATAGTTGTTTAGCAACAGAGATAGACAACAGCCACTCATTTAACAAGGTATTCTCTTTTTTGGAGGCCGTATTAAACCCTGCTCTATATACAAACGCTGATAGCAGGGAAAAGTATATGTATTTATTGGAGGAAACAAATAAAATCCTGCTCTTCGCTGGTTTATCGATTGATCAAAGTGGAAGATTAAAAGAAGTATCCCGGGCACACACACTTACTGAGGTTGACCAGAGAGTAAACCACCTAAAGAAAGCTCTCTATGACCGTGCCATACATTCCGAAGTGCGGAAATACTGTATTGAGGACTACTTGAGGGAAGACTATTATGATGCCGTGTTTGAAGCGGCAAAAGGGCTAGCCGAACGTGTTCGACAGATTTCAGGGTTGACTACAGATGGTGGAACTCTTTTTCAAACTGCGTTTTCGCAAAACAAGCCCTATATCTTTTTTAACGCAATGAAAACAGAAAGCGAACGTAGTGAATTCATAGGCTTGAAGGAGTTGCTTGAGGCAATTTTTCATTTAGTCAGAAATCCAGCAGCACATACTCCGAAAGTCAATTGGAAAACTGATGAAACAAAAGCGCTTGATATTCTCACACTGATATCATTTGCACACAAGTATTTGGACGAGTGTCATCGTATCCCAGGGAAATAACAGGAAAGTGTTAAATTGAATTATTAAGAATACTACACTGATAATCTGCGTTGTGATGGTCTTTTTGCCGCTTATTTTTTTACACATTTTCTTAAAATGGAATTCCGGTATTGGCTAGCTATCGGCAGAATGTCTGCCGTTGATGTCTTAACCTATGGCAATGACCTGCTACCAAAACAAATGAGGGACGGAGGCGTGGCCTCCGTCCCTCATTTTATTTCGGTTCAAATCAGCCGGTCATTTCAGCTTGGCGCCGTCGTGGAAGGCGTTGCCCACCTTCTCGCCCAGCACACGGTATGCGTTGTGGATGGGGTCAAAGGTGATGGGCCGCAGCTTGTCCGGGTCGATCTTTCCGGCCTCGTCCAGCACGGACTCGTCGGCGCTCACATTGACGATCTCCCCCACCAGGCGGCAGCTCTCCGGGTCGTAACTCACCAGGCGGCACTCCACCGCCATGGGAAGCTCGTCGATGAGAGGCGCGTCCACAAATTCCGACTTGGTGGTGTGCCAGCCGGCCTTCGCCACCTTGTCCGCCACCTGGTTGCCGGACTCGATGCCCACGTAGTCGCAGGCAACCATCTGCTCCGCCGTGGCCATGCTGACGGTAAAGGCCTTGCGTGCCAGGATGTTGGCGGTGGTTTTATGACCTTCGCTGATGCACATGCTCAGTTCCTTGTCCTCGCTGATGCCGCCCCAGGCTGCGTTCATGGCGTTGGGAGTACCGTCCTCATTGTAGGTAGCCAGGATAAAGACCGGCTGGGGATAGGTCCAGGGCTTGGCTCCAAAATTCTTGCGCATGGCGATTCCTCCTTGTGATGTGCCGAAGTATAAGTGTCTTTGGGGTTATTATAGCACAAGTTCTGTGTTTGGGACATAGGGAGCGGTTGCCGTCTTTCAATCGCTGTGTTATGATAAGAAACACTTTCCCCGGCCGACCGAACCGGATTTGACGAGCAGAATGGAGAAGCGTATGAGAGAAGTTGATCCCAAAAGCACCTCCCGGGCGCTGGCCTTTGAGCTGTGGATGAAGGCCCCCATGCCCATGGTGACCCTGATGAAGACCCTGGATGTGACGGCACTGGTGCGCCGGAGCCGGAAGCGGGGCAGCAAATTCAATATGCTCCTCTGCTGGTGCATCGGAAAGGCGGCGGCCGGGATGGAGGACTTCTACCTGCTTCCGGTGGGCGACAAGCTGATGTAGTATGACCGCCTGGCCGTCAATACGGTGGTAGCCACCCGGAACGGCGGTATCGCCACCTGTGACATCCCCGTCTCCGACAACCTGGAGCAGTTTGACCGGGACTACCGGACGCTCACCGGGCAGGTCCGGGAGAGCGGAGAGAGCTATGAACTGGGCGAGGACTACATGGTCATCGGAACCTCCGCCCTGGCGGGGTACGAGATCGACGGCGCGGTGAACATCTACGCCGGATGCTACAACAACCCCTTCCTCATCTGGGGCAAGTACCGGAAAAAGTGGCTGCGGGCCACCCTGCCGGTGTCCTTCCAGTTCCACCACACTCAGCTGGACGGCATCCCGGCGGCGGAGTTTCTGGAGCGGCTCCAGCGGGAAGTAGGTCATCTTTGAACATTTCGCCTGACGCTGTCATTTCGTCGGCAGAAAAGCCGCTGGCCGGTTTCAACGGAGGACAAAAGGAAATCGAGCGGCAGGAACAGCGGAACAGGCCTGAGCTGTGAGGAGGAATCGGGATGAATCAAGGAAGAATCATTGTGATTACAGGTTCGCCGGGGACCGGAAAAACGACCACCGCGTCTATTGTCGCGAAAGAATCCGATCTGGCGAAATCCGTACATATGCACACGGACGACTTTTTTCACTATTTGAGCAAAGGCGCGATCCTACCCCATTTACCGGAGTCCAACGAGCAGAATGCCGTTGTCATAGAAGCTTTCCTGGCAGCTGCAAAGCGATATGCCAGTGGCGGGTATGATGTCATTGTGGATGGAATTGTGGGTCCGTGGTTTTTGGAGCCGTGGCGGGCTATCGTTCGAGAGGGGTATGAGGTACACTACATCGTTCTGAGGGCCAGCAAAGAAGAAACCATGCAGCGGGCCGTGGAACGCTCAAAACTGGACAGGAAAACGAATGTTGCCCTGGTGGAAACCATGTGGGAGCAGTTTTGCCGTCTGGGGATCTATGAATCAAATGTGATCGAAACGACAAGCCAGTCTGTCCAGGAGACGGTTTGTGCTGTAAAAGAAAAAATCGCCAGTGGAACTGCGCTGCTGTCTGATTGACGGCAACGCTGCGCCCGCTTCCTGCGGGACGC
>OMGU01000810.1_pt1 | contig 31144 bp, 43 predicted proteins | sample 1646121 | NCBI WGS metagenome assembly OMGU01 (sample SAMN05578581, study PRJEB25193) | human gut metagenome | biome: Human Microbiome; feature: human-associated habitat; material: feces | host: Homo sapiens | place: USA:Birmingham
ATTCTTCAGATAATTTTCCGTCAAAGATTCGTTTCCAAGTCTTATCAGAATTTAGTTGCGTAATAGCGTCCTGTGCGTTCGTCATATCAGTCTGATTTGCTGGCGTAAATCCAAGGGCTGTTGTTACATTATCTTTTGTCATCTCACTCCTGATCGTTGCACTTGATTTATTCTCTACATTTCCAAGACCAACTTGTCCTTTCGTCACTCCGTGTGGATTTGATTTATTTCCTGTATGACTTGTTAAACCTGTATTTAAGGCTTTCCCTTGTGCAGCACTAAGTGATTGATCCGTCGCATCAGAAGTTAAATTATTCTGAATACCACGCCATGTATCTGTAAATACTGCATTGCTAGGAACTGATTTACCTAATGTATATGTACATGCTGTCGGTTTACCCTCTGCAAAATAAACAGGTTGTGTTGTTGATCCAGCTGTAGCAGTATCTAATTTAACCGCAGAGTTAGCAGAACCACCTGCAGAACTAGATCCAGCATAATTATGTGTATGAACATATGCTGCTTTACCATCCACAAGTCCTTTTAATACTTTACCCTGAGCTGCACTTAAAGACTGGTCTGTAGCATCTGACGTTAAATTATTCTGGATTCCTCTCCAAGTGTTTGTATCCTGTGCAGGCGGTGTATAACCAAGGGCTGTCGTTACATTTTCTTTGGTTAATTCTCCACGGATTGTAGCACTGCTTTTATTTTCCACGCTGCCTAATCCAACTTGGCTTTTAGTAACTCCATGTGGATTACTTTTATTCGCCAGATGATTAATTAAATTAGTGATCGCAAGTTTAATCTTCGCAAATGCAATAGATATTTTCTCTCCGCTTGATAAAGTCGCAAGAGTTGTTGTATCAGAATATGTCGGTGTCTGATCATTTGTCGATACGTTCGGTACATTCCCTAAACCTATTTGAGACTTTGTAACGCCATGAGGGTTGCTCTTGTTTCCTGTATGCGTATTTAACGCTGTCTGCATAGTTTCAAAGGTAACATACCCTTCTGGATCAACCGTTGCTGTCATTGTTACATCGTTATTCAATTTAATATAAAAATTATGTACTAACGACCATGACGGCATAGCCGATTCTGCCGGAACTTCTTTTCCTGTTGTACTTTGAGAAATCGCAAACAACACTTCACTTCCCGTTGATCCTTTTGCATAAATTCCAAGCTGTGTCATGCTGTATCCGGCAGATAAACCAGCGTTTGAAAACAATACTCCTATCTTGATTGTTTCGTTTGTTTTTGTCACGCCCTGTACTGTTCCAGACTGCTTAATTGATGATACCGCCGTCTGACTTTTCAAAGCACTAACGTCAACTTTACCAGCACCAGACTTGATCGCTGTTACTGTTATTGTTCCTCCGCTTAAGGCATTCTTTAATAATTCAATACCTGCATTTGTAATTACTGTATTTTCCCACATGATTTTATACCTCACTAACGATCGAAGAAGAATATTCACAAGAGCCTGAAACAATCGCATAATTCAATGCCGTCTCTGATTCTATAACGTCTGAAACACGAATATCACACAATAAATGTGCCGGTTTCAATCCATTAATTCTTCTTACTACTTCATCATAATTATTTACTACGCCATAAAGATTGACCTGAAATGTATTTTTTGCTGTATTTTCTATGAGCTTTGTTTCTACACCACTCAAAGTTTCTATGATTTTTTCAAACCTTGCAGGGTTTAAAGGCCTTTTTACCCTCATTTGCGAAATCTGTGCTCTTCTCTGTTCAATCGTCTGATCTGGAAGCGGTGTTATTCCGTATTCTTTTTCCAAAATAGGAAGCCCCCATGTAGCACGATTCACAAATATCTGATCAAATATATCTTCACATATTGTTTTTACGTCATCTATTTCAAGTCCGATCACTTGGAACAGCCAAAGTCCGATTCTTGATTTCCCATAAATCGGCGATACATAGTCAATCATTTGTTTTGCACTTTCACTCGTCAGGATTTGCTCCATAAGGTCTGTTTTATACCACATAGCATCATCCCTCCGTTATTGTTACTGTTCCAAGAACCGGCATTTGTCCAGATTCAAGATCTACATTTTTTGACACTCCATTGATTTGTACACTGTCATAATCATAGATACCTGATACAGCTCCAATGATACTGTTGATCGCTGATATTCTAACCGCACTATCATTCGATGAAACATTTAACAAATATGACTGAAGTGCAGCTTTCAAATCATTCTGCACATCGCCAATTTCTGCTTCTCTCAAATAAACCACAGCTGATATGTTAACTACTACTGTTTCAGGAGCAGTTATCTCTAATACAGCATTGGGCGGTGCTAAACGATCTGCTTCACTGTCTGGACGCATAATATAATCATACACAGCATCTTGAATCTGCTTCGATGCTGGTAATCCGTTCTGATCCATTAAGATGATCTTGATTGTTCCAGAATCATCCTTTGCTGGTATCACAGTAACTGCACCAACACCAGGAACTGACAATGCCCATCGTTTATAGTCTGCCACATTCCCAACATAGGAAATGTCATGGCTTCGATCATACTCGACAATTCGTTCTCTTAAAGTATCATCGTCCTCTTCATCCAAACCGCCTGTAACAGCTTCCTCATTTGTAACAGAGATTATTTCATCGAGCAGTTCTCCTGTCTCATCTCCAGTATGTAATACGATCGTATTTACTCCAACATTGCTTGCAGATCCTCCTTCCGCTGCCTCAATTGGAATCTTTGCATTTCCAAGAGAATCGACTGCAACTTCCTCTGTTGTTACAAAATCTATCGTATTTCCTTCATCATCTGCTTCTGTAGAAAAACCATATCCTAAAGGAATAACAAGACCGGCTTTTGCTGTAACAGTCACATATCCTGTTGCATTTACCGATTCCCTTCGTACGAGACCTCTTCCGTCAGCGTGGTAATCCAATAGGTAAGATTCTTCACAAGTTACCGGCGAAAGACTTTTCAATACTTCCACTAGCACATACTCTTTTAGCTCTGCTATCTCAATCGCTGTCGGACGTGTAAAATCCCAAGGAAAACCGCCTTCGGATTTATCAATATCTTCTGGAAGATTGCTAAGCATCTTTTCATGGATTTCCTCTTCACTCGAATTATTCAGGAAATCTGGCAATTCTAGTTCTTCTGCTTCTAATGCCATTTTTAGACCACCCCACTTTCAAATTGTGTCTGTATTTCTATATCTCCATCAATGCCCTGCACCTGTACTGTTACAAGACAATCATCTGCTGCCCATTCAAAAGTGATATTTCCAACGTACAAAGTCCTTTCTGACGGATCAGCCATCAACGCTTCTTCTATCTCTCTCTGCAAGATGCTTTCTGCTTCTTCTCTGCTGTCAGCTTTTAATGCACTTTCATAGTCAATCCCTATATCCGTAGAATATCCCTCATGTGCATATCGTTGTGTCATTAATGTTTTCTGACACCACTGCATCCAAGCTTCAAATCCAGAAGCTCCTTTTAATTTTCCATCGTGATTTACGACAAAGTCTCCTATATCAAAATCAAAAAAGATGCTGGGTTTATAACCTGCATCTTCCTCTTCTTCTGTATTTTCTTCCTCTGTTCCTTCGTTCTCTTCGTCTTCGAAATATTCTTCTTCGTTTTCATATTCCTCTGGGAAAAGATTATCCGGCATCTTCCTCATCTCCTTCCACTTTACCGATCACAACGATTTCCTCTGCATCTGTCCAGATCAGTAATACTCGATCGCCATCACTTACTTTCGCATTAGACAACATTAAAAAATCGTCATCCGGTTCTGCACTTTCTGGATAAGAGTCAGGAAGAATCCCTCCGTCTTTCATAGTTCCAAGTTCTGCAACAACATCCGCTGCACTTTGGTTCCCTTTAGAAATCTGTTCAATCGCCCGAATAAAATTTTTTCTTCCATTTCTCTGCATAGAACTCTCCTTTAATAAAAAACAACGTCCATTGTTCCAGCCACACAATCATGTGTAATACTTTTTACTGTTTTATTTCCTTTAAGTCCAGCGGTACCACATCCAACGTAAACGGTGTCTCCACGTTTTATCTTAGGATTACTGATCGCTGTTACTGTGTATTCATACTTGACCTTTGCACTGCTCTTCAATTTCTTTTGTGCTTGTTTCTTTATTTTTGAAAGTTTCTCCTTCTTGTCTTTATCCATGACTTCTTGGATCGTACCAAACTTCGATGTATTCTTAGATACTGATGCAAGTTTAGGGATTGACTTTTTCTTGGCTTCTCCATAAATTTTTATTTTTGTAACGATATCATCCATTGTTACTTTAACCTCTATGGAGATTACATTCTTTCCTTCCTCAATCTTATAGATCGTTGTATTAGTATTTGCATACTTGACAATCACTGTAGTTCCTTCAATCGTAAAAATATATCGGCTGGAAAGTTTACTTTTCGCTTTGTTCAGCACATATACGATCATATCTCCAATGTTCTTTTGCACTGGTTTGATCCTTTTATTTTTAATTGATCCGTAACTGTATTTCAGTTTCAGCTTCCACGCCGTACAGATTCTTTTTACAATCTCCTTTGTGCTGAGACCTTTTTTATAATAAAAATAGTCTTGAGATTTCATCATATAAATCAAGTAATCATAGGCTGTAAATGTTACCTTTTTTTCTGTATCGGTAACCCTGTCTCGATCCCAGATCACACCTCGAAACACTTCAAAATCTCCATGGCCAACATTCGCATATATGTATAATCGATCTGATGGCTGAATCAATGTCGCAAGTGTTACACCATTTTTCGCAGCGTTCATTACTGTTAAGCTGACTTCCTTTGCCAGCGAATCAGGATCATCAGATATTGTCAAGTCCAGTATAACTTTCAGCTTGTATAGATCATATTCTTGCCCCGATGTTGTCTTTACAACCGCTTTATACAGTGGATTTCCTAAACTCGGCATATCTTCCTATCCTCCTATCATTTTTAACAGTGTTTTATAATCAGCGACACCGGTTACTGTCAATTTATGCTTTCGTTGGTAAGTTTTTATTGCTGATACTGTCTTAGATCCACAAGTACCATCCTGTTTGAGTCCTACCATTTTTTGCACAAATTTTACGACCTGTCCTTTTCTTCCGGTCCGAATTGTGATTTTTTTCATGGCTGATTTCATCGAAGATGTCAGTTTTTTATCTACTTTCAGCTTCGAGTAGCCATCTTTATTCATTGCTTTCTTTAATTCCTCAACTTTGGAATTAGAAACCAATTTACTGCTTGGAACAGGAATCACAAGCACCTGACCTTTATAGATCGTATATTTGCTGATCTTTTTCTTTGGATGTTTCTTACGTTCCTTTTTATTCCTAGAATCAATCAGTTTCTTATTTGCATTATAAATAACCTTGTATTTTTTACTGGACCTAAGATATTTTTTTGCAAGTTTCCGTAATGTTTGTCCTTTCTTTACTTTGACCTTTTTCTTTGTGGTTTTGGTACTTCTTTTCGTTGAGGAAACACTTATTTTTTCGTAGTCGATAAATCTTACCGTGTAGTAATAATCATTCAGGCTTTTGACCGTAGAATCGTATTCTGAAACACGCATATCAACATTGATCTTCGTTCCTGTAATACAGACATTTACCACTTTCCCATACTTAGCCCAGTATTTCATCAGTGCATCTAAGGTTGCTGGATCAGTCCACTTACGAACAAATTTCATGCCTTTTCTTGCTTCTCCGGGAAAAAAACATTCCCAGCTTAGTTCTGAAAGATTTTTACCATTCGGAACACTGACCTGACCTAATTTATAGATATCATACTCTGCAAACTTCCCTTCGATTGATGATTCAATTTCTTCGGGAATGATCGGAATTTGTATCTTCTGATCATTCCCTTTTGAATTTTTTCCAGTAATATATATATCCATCACATTACCTCCGCTGTTCTGTTGGTTGTCGTTGATCCGATTGCATCTGCGATTGCCTGCATAATAGCATCTGCGATCTCTCCTTTAGAGGTTTTAATCGCATCAACTATGCCGTCATTTCCAGATGCATTAACGCTGATCGTAATACCACCAACGTTGATCATTGGCTGACTGCTACCAGACGAAGCTTTTCCTGATCCAGATGTTCCCCCAACAAGTCCACCTTTGGCATGCTTTGTCACGCCTAAAATCTGTCCTGCTTGATTCCAGAGAGATAATGCACGGCTTCTATGCCTAGAAAGTGGAATTACCATTTCGTTTCCTTCTTCTCCTAATTCAGAAACGATATGACCTCTGACCAGACTACCTTTCGCATTATGAAAGAACTTTCCATTTTTCGGCAAGGCTGTCTGTACTTTGGGTTTTGTCGTTGTCTTCTTTCCAGACGTCTTTTTACCAGATTTTGAACCGCTGTTATTCAGATAACTTCCACTCGTAATACTGTTGATTGCATTTGCTTGTGCGGCGGTTGTGCTTGCTGCGGATGCAATCGTTGATGCGGCGGATGCCAAGGCACTCGCAAGGGATAATGCGGAACTTCCAGCACTTTGTAAATTACCACCAGCTGCAAGTGACATTGATCCCATAGTTCCCAATTTTCCACCAGCTGTTGCAGACATTCCACCTAAGCCACTGACTTTTCCACCGGCAGCACTTGTTGCCCCAGAAAAAGCTTTCGTACTCTTAGAACCGGCGTTTGTCTGCTTTGTATTCTTCTTATTCTCCTCATAAGCTTTCTGAACAGAATTAGTAAGCTGATTATACTCTTTGTCTGGTCCAACATTCAGATTCTTATTTTTCTTACCTCTAACAGTATGTGCCATTGTTCCGCTCATTGTTGAGTCAAGTTTCAGTTCTTTGTTTTGCTTTTTATATGTACTCTGTACTGATTTTCTTAACCGATCTTTTTTCTTTTCGGATTCTGGCTCATATTTCTCACGGATCTTTCGTATGGAATCTTTATTGTAAGAATAATATTTCTGCGATTTTGCAGTTAATGAATTGTTATCCTTTAGTGCTTCCTTACGATTTTTAAGATAATTATCTCCAAGGTACTTTTCTTGACCCTTTTGAATTTCTTTTACCTGTTTCGATGTTACATTCCAAGATTTAGCACTTTTTTCAGACTCTTTTTTGATCTTATCCATGTTCTTTCGAATATGATCGCCTGCTTTGTTACCTTTTGTCAGTGCTGCAAACCCACCAACACCGGCACCAATGAATCCACCGGCAAGAGTTCCAACGACTGGAACTGCTGATCCGATTAAAGCTCCAGCGGCTGCACCACCACCAACCATGCCAAGTTTCGTGCCACCTCTGTAGTTTTCTTTTTTCTTAGTAGCTTTATTCTTTGTTGTCGCAGCGTTGATAAAGTTACCTGCTGCACTTCCAATACCAGCAATTCCTAAAGCTCCACCTAGCAATGAAGCTCCACCAACAGCGGCAGCTCCACCAGCTGTTGCTGCTCCTGATCCAAGTTTTACTCCAAGATTTCCAAGAAAAGCTTTCCATCCAGTAGCCGCAACAGTTTCTCCATTTTTCAAAGTAACTCCAGATCCACCTAAACCAAACAAACCGCCCGGTGTTCTTGTCGGTCCTGTCGGCTGTGTTGTCTTTGGAGTCGTACCACCACCAGTTGGTGTAACAGGACTTCCACCATTTCCACTGCCAAGCCCACCGTTCACATTTACAACGGATGCGGATACATTCATAAGTCCAACGGAACTTCCAAGAGGATTTCCAGAACCACCTGAACCGCCAGTGATCAGATCGTATAGACTTTTTCCACCTTTAAACAGCTTTAGCCCTCCAGATAATCCAAGAAATCCAGCTAAATAATCTGCGATACCAGCTTTATCTCCGCCTGGTAACAGATCCTTAAGAGATTCCTTGAACCAGTTTCCACCAGCTTTTGCAATATCTTTTCCAATCCCAGTAATCTTTTTAACGATCGCCGGTCTTCCTTTAGAATCCCACCACTTAGAAAACGGATTTACAATCAGTTCATCCCAAGCAATACTAATCTTGCCACCGATTGAAGCATTTTGGAATTTTGGCATACTAATAAGATCGTCGATCTTATCTCCAGCCTTTTCAAGTCCCTTGAATACAGATGTACTTGCATACTCTCCAAGTTTTTCAAGTGATGTTCCAGCTTCTTTTAGTTTTGCATCGGATTTATCAAGATAGTCTGCAAATTCTCCTAAACCTTTCGTTGCTCCCTTCTGGAGACCTTTTCCCCATTTAGAAACAATGTTTATGTCGAACGTATCTTTAATATTTGACATTAATCCAGAAACCGTCGAATTAGATGTTTTGTCCATCATTCCATCAAATTCTTTCAGCCCATTAAGGATTGTCTTAACTGCTTTGTCTCCACTGATTTCGCCTTTTTGAGACATTTCTCTGATCTGGGCTATGGATTTACCCTCTGCATCAGCAAGATACTTCCATGCGTTTATACCGACATCTGTCAGCTGATTCATGTCCTCTGCGTTCAATCTTCCGTTTGTTTTCATCTGACCTAAAGCTCTGGATACTCGAGAAATACCCTCTTCTCCAGCTCCAAGTGCTGCGGATGCATTACCAATCTTCGTCAGGTCAGGAATAATGTCTTTATCAGAGAATCCATAAGCCAGCATCCTTTGTGCATTTGACACTACTGCTGATGTATCAAACGGGGTAACAGATGCAAATTTCTTCGCACTATCCATAAATTTAGTAGCTTTCTCTTTGGATTTCAGCATCGTTTCAAATCCAATTTGATATGTCTCAAATTCATCAGCCAATGATACCGGATCAGCTATCAATTTCTTTGCAGCAATTCCGGTCATAACTCCACCAGCCAAAGTTTTTAATGAAAATATAGAATTCTTGATCTTAGATATAACACTTGGGATTTTTTTGATCTGACTTGTTACCTTGTCATCGATTTTTAGGACTGCGGTAAAAGACATTTTTCCAAACTTCAACCCAGCCGATGTAATTCTACGAATTTTGGGAGTTGCTTTATCGTCTGCTCCCACTTGGATTTTCGGTCTTTCCTTGCCCAGTCTTTCGCTTTCTTTTCGTGTTCTGTCAAGCTTCGGCTTTGCCTTATCGTCTACATCTACATGAATCCTTGGCTTTTTCTTTCCTAGATCATCAAGTTCTTTTCCAACCTTTTCAGCATCTTTTCCGGTCTGGTTCAGTCCTTGCGATGCATGGTCTGTATACTTCGATACAACGTCAATTACGATTTCTTTATCTGCCACTTATGCATCGCCTCCTTCCATAGCTGTTATAAGTGCTGCAAAAATAAAAGCCCTCTCTCCTTCTGGGAGATCAAGGGCTTTTGATGGCAACATTCCAGTCCGTAAATAATTTTCTGCAAGCAGAGAAGCTAACGGACTGGACTTAATTAGTTTTTTGCATAATCAATGACATTTGTACCACTGCCGGATAACTCTTCGATCTTGTCGCTGACTGCTTCAAGTTCTCCAGCTGTAAGAATTTCCTTAATGATCTCTGCCTGTGTCATAACCATGTGACCAGCTTTGTTCAGTCCTTCTTTTAATGCTGGATTATCCCAGAATTTTGTTCCATCACTTTCCGGAACTGTTGCAATGTAAATCTGCCATGCCATGTAATCTGCATTGCTTACGCTTTTCTCAATTAATGGAAGTGATGCTCCACCCGGATTCGGCATATAAGTTGTTGCTCTCTTTCTGCAATCAGTGATTTCATCAAAAGATAATGGACGAATATCGAATTTAAACAATTTCTGTCCGTTTCTTTGAATATTTAATGTCTGGCTTACCTCTGTCTTATACTCTGCTGCCTTTAACAGACCAGTGATAAGGTCCATTTCATTTTCTTCTGTTACATTGATATTTGTTTTCTTCTCTGCCATTTTCTTATCCTTTCTTTATGCTGCCAATGATTTAATACAATCTGGTACACTGTTAACAATAAACTGGCACTGTCTCTTTATGATTTCTCCAGGTTTTACTTCCAGAATGTTTGTATCTCCATCAGGAATACATTCATCTAACAGATATTTACTTTCGCCACCAGCAAGTGGTTCTGTAACACCGCCCTGTAAACTGAATGTAGGAATTTTCCCATTTTTAATCGCTTCCAGCATTGGTACGATCGTCAGATCATCTCTTACTACAGCTTCAGTGAACGATGCTGTAAATTTAACACTGTCTGGAACTCCATATGTCTGTACATCTCCTGCCGGATGGAAATCTACGTTTGAAAAATTCATTCCGATTGTAAACTCTTCCACGGATGCAAACCAGATGGAGACTCCATCCAGTGTAATAAAAAGCTTTCCGTCTTTTCCTGTCATCAGCTTTCTAGTATCAAAACCTTTTCCACTCATCTATATAACACCTCCTACTGTGCGATATACTGGAACTGATATGTTAAGTAGATCTTTTCCATACTGTCAACGTCATCAATACGGATAATAAAGTATGCATAATCCGCTGCATGTGGATTTTCTGTATCCTCATAAAATTCGTAAGTATCTAAGATCTTTCCTTCTCTGTTCATTTCAGCCAGTACTTTTTTAGCTTCCTGAATCACATTATCAACGCCTGCTGCATTGTTGCTGATCTTACCAATCAATGGTTCTAATGTACGATTGATACGGTCAAAAGCTTCGTAACGTACAGATGTACGTTTGATTTTCTTCCATCCTTCGTCATCGTCCTCATCCAGAACTGTATATGTGTTCACTCCTGAATCAAACCAGACCTGTCCTTCCTGTCCTTCTGACAAGAGAAGCAAACCAGATTTGATCGCATCGACATATTGTTCATTCGTCAGCTGTTCAATGCATGACTCCGCATCTGGAATCTCTGTATGTACAATTGATGTACTTGAATCTTTGCATCCGATCACACCTGCCTGAACTGCTGCCGCAAGGTATCCTTCCACTCTATCTCCGGCGGTATTATAGTATCCACTACCGCAGTAAATAAAATATGGTGCATTATAGGATTTTGCATTTGTCTTTCTTGTAGCAAGTGACTTTCCTGCCGCTTCTCCAAGTACGCAAACTCCTAACGCTCCGTTTGAGTGGATTCTTTCCATGTATGTCTTCGCTAATGCTTTAACATCTTCTTCGACTGTATCAAGCACCAGTACATTCCAAGCATAAGTTTCGAATGCATTAAACGCATTGCTGTAATCTTCTGTTGTGACTGCCGGTGCTGATCCACCAGCCAAAGCCTGCTGTGCAACCGTCTGCATGATCCCGGATGCTCCAGAAACAAGTTCTGCGTATAAATACTTACTGTCTTTCATTGCTTCCACCAGATTTGCAGCCTCATTTACATCCGCACCAGCGATAAAGCTTACTTTCTCAACAAGTGTTGCCCCATTGTAAACGGAACACTCTTTTGTCGTTTCATCTCCTAATTTCTGTTTTACAGTTACGGAGAATTTCAAAGCGGTTGGATATTTTGTCTTTAATGTAACTGCATTTGTGGCTGTGGTTGTCTGTAAGGACAGGCTTCCTTCTTTACCACCAGTTCCAAGACGATAAAGATATACCGTGTTAGCACCTGCATCAAACAGTTTTACCGCTGCATCGATCGTTCCACTCTCCATATAAAGTGAAAGAAGATCACTCTTTGATGTGATCTTTTGAATCTCTCCGACTGGACCAAAATCTGCATGAACCGGAATACAGAAAACTCCGTTCATTGCGGATGCTACACCATTATTTGTGATCTGCTCATGTCTGCGATAAACTCCAGCTCTTTCCTTTTTCTCGCCTTTTAAAAATAATCCGGACAAGTTCTTATACCTCCTTCTTCTTAAATGTATCTACAAGTTTCTTTGCTGTGCTCTGCGTTGCTTCTTTAACACCTGCCCTTGCAAATGCTGTTCGGATAATATCTTGTGATACTCCTAACACCTGTGAATTTTCTGCATATTCATCCACAGTATAAGTAACTTCTGGCACTGTTTTTGTTTCGTCTTTCTTTTCTGCCATTGTTTCCTCCTAACTTATCGTAATTGTCTTTAATTCATCGACTGTTTCAACATCTCGTAGCTTTCCGTACTGACCTCTTACCGTTACCTGTCCATCTTTTAATGGATCAAGTTTCGTGCTGTATGCCAGCTGATTTACAAAAAACGGCGATCCATCATTCATAACGAACCGCTCTCTTTCCTGTAAATCTTGCAGCAAGTTCATAACAAACTGATCAGCATTTACATCCGATCCGGAGATCACATGTACCTTGATGTTGTTTGTAAACCATGTACAAGCATATGTCGATGGGAACGTTCCTGGCTGCATAGAATCCAGTCTAGTATAAACAACCACTTCTTCATCATCCGGCTTCCAGATTTCGTCAAGTTCCGTGTTATTGATCACTGTCACGTTCCAGTTCTCATCAATGTGTTTTGCCAAAGAACCGACTGCATCCAGCGGAAGGTATGAATGTTTTGGAAAAGCATATGCATCGAATGTCAACACTGATCCACATACTTCTACATCCATTTGCCCTTCGATTGCTTCCTGAAATGATTCTGACTTTCTCCATACAAGAGAAATCGTTGTATCTTCATCGGTCAAGAAAACTCCTTCAAACGCTTTTTTCAGGATCTTCTTCGCTTCAAGCAAGTTCTTATATCCTTGATTATTAAACAGATACGCTATTGCAATCTCCATCGTTCCAGAAACCTTACGCTCTGAATCATCTTTCAGATTCAGCCCATAGATGATACGCCCATACTGCGAACCATCCCACCTTGAATCGGAATCATCTGGTGCCTGATCCAAAAATATGGCTGGTCCATTTTTGAACGCAGCCAATCCGTTAATATTCAGGCTTTTTAAGTACTTGAAAATTATTTCTTTCATAGAGTTACCTCAAAATCTGAACCGAAGATCTTTACAAGCTCCGGCTCTGCTTTCTTCTTAATTGGATCAATAAATGGTCGTTTTGCCATCTTTTTTGTACCATCTTCCAGCCATTCAGCGTGTTTTGAATTACTTGTTATCCGGCTTGTAACTTGATCTCCTTCAATCAGAGTTTGATCATCCCAGTCCTGACGTAACTTTCCAGACTGTGGTGCTGGTGTCTCTCCCGGTGCGGATGATCTATTCGGAAGCCGTTTGTATTTCTTTCCAGAACCACCTTTCGACAATACTTCGATCTCAATATTTCTAAGGGTGTTTGTTGCCATTGCACCCTTTCTTGCCATCTCTTTTTTGATGCTTTCATCAAGATTCTTTGCACATGCTTGAAATTCAGCTTCTACGCCCATCTGTATCACTTCTTTCTAATACATAATAGATGGAAAACTGCCCTGTTCCAGCTGGATCTTTTGTACCCTTCACGATAAACTTACGATCATGGCACGGATCATCGCCAAGCAGTAACACATCGTTCTTACTTAGCTTAACCACTGGATGGTAAGACACAATCGTATGACTGATCGGAGTCTGGTTTTGTTTCCAGATTTCCATTGTCTTCATATCTGCTTCGGCTAGTATACCGTCTATGATCGCATCAGGGGCTTCTTTTTCATCGCCCTTTACGACCATGCCATCGTCCATGACTTCTGTATCCTGCCAGTAAACACGGAAAGACTGCATATATTGATATGGTCTACCGATTGATGTCATTTTCAAAAGCGTCCACCTCCCGGATGATTCATCATGCCAACGTAGAAATACTCTCGTTTTTCATTCTCATACGGCTTGATTCCAACACTGGAAGATGCAATTTCCTTTTTCAGATCATCATAAAGCTGTTTCCAGAAATTCATTCGATTACCAAAATTAAAAGAGACAGGACCAACACTGTTGTCTACGTCCTGTCCGTATTTGAACATCATATGTTCTAGCAATTTCAGTTTTGCCATCTTAAAATTGTCTGGATACTGCTCTAATACAGCTGTAATCTCTTCATCGGAAAGTGCAGCTGACATTTCATCTTTGGATACATCAGTATCCGCCAATTCAAACCGCATCTTCATAACATCATCGGAATTGATATCTTCTGGAAAATAGTTATACGTCATTCTCCTCGCCACCTTCCGGCTGTTCTGCTGGTTCTTCGGTTTCTTCTACTACTTCTGCTTCCTGACTAATATCAGTATCAGTGGAAAGATCAGCAAGTCTTGTTTCAACTGCTGCCTTAATTCCTTTTCTGGAATCAATCTCATGTAACAGCTGTAAGACCGGTGTATCTTCCTCTGTCATGGTCGCAATCTCAATTTTTGCCTCTTCCATTGTTTTCTGAATTGTGGCAAAGAACTGTAATAACTGCTGTGAGTTCATTACAAGCTCGTGCTTTGATTGTAATAAAGGAATTGATAAAGTGTTAGGGTTAACATTCAAATCCTCTGCATACGCTCCATTTACGCTCGCTACTTCTGCAATGTGTCCAGACTTCTTTAAAAAGAGAGAGCGTCGTTCATCTACGACACCCTCTGGAATAGTCTCTCCGATCTTATACTGCTTTCCGCCAAAATTAACTGGCTTAAGTGCAACATAATTCATATAAAGCACCTCCTACTCAGATACGCAACCACTTAAGAACGTTGCAAGGTCATCGGAAGTCTTTTTCATGTCTGTTGCCATAAGTCCTTCGATGAACTCTGAATGTGATCCTCCTGGTCCATCATACTGTGATGTAGCCATCCACTGTCCATTTCCTAACATATCCCATGTATAAATATATCCGGCAGATGGTTCTTCAAGATCTACTTCTTTCGGTGCATAAGTTAATAATGCACTGTTATCGTCGAAGACAAATTTCATATCGGCTTTCTGACCGATTTCTGCTGCATTATAAGTTGCATACAGAACTTTTACTTCTTCCAGACCAAGTACCGCTGCAATTACCTGTTCGTTAACAAGTGCTGGATTCGGTGTTGACCCTGAACCTGTAACTCTTTCTAAGAACTGCGGATGATTTTTGATTGCCTTATACGATCTGTATCCTAAGCATAATTTGTTAGGCATTCTACGTCCGTTTAAAAGGATTTCTTTCTTCATCTCATCAAACTGACCTACGATGTCCGCGTTTGCATCATCAAAATGCACAAACTGTTTAGATGTTGAAGCTGTTGCTTCTCCTGTCTTAACATTTGCCCATGCGTCAGCATTGAAAAACTTGTTTGCAAAAACCATATCAAGGTGCAGATTCATCTGTTCTGAAACCTGTTTTACCTTTGCACGTCTCGGATCAATCGTTGCTGGTGCTCCTGTTCTCTGATAATCAAGGGCTGTAATATTATCTACTCCAACGATGATCTGATCTACTTCACATTTGTAAGTATCATCTGAATGAGAAAATACTGCCGGATCTACTGCACCGAACTTAGGCTTTCTCTTTACCTGGTCTTTCGCGATCTCTTCTTTGTTGAAGATATAGTAGCTTCCAGTGCTTGCATGTACTGGAAGAATTGGAAAGATGCTTGGAGCAACATTCATTCCAGGTGCCTGAAAATAGCTAATTGCCATATTGGTTAAGTAATAGTTTGGTCTCCAGCCTTTCGCAATATCAACTGCGATTGCTGCTGCGTTGTTATGTCCTGTGTTCATTTATTTCATTCCTCCTTTATTTACGCTTCATATCCAGCATGGATGATCGCAACGTTTACGATGTCTCCTTTTGCTGTCGCTGGTGTCAGTGCCATAGCTAAGATGTACTGCCCTGTTGTTGCCTTCTGGCATAATCCCTCTGCATCTACAGCAAGGAAATCTCCAGAATCAAACGCTGCACCAGCGGTCCACATGCCCTGATTTCTGATCTGAACAGTAATATCATCGCCTTTGGATGCTGTTTCATCTCCAAGAAGCACAATTCCTGTTGCTTTCTTTCCGGCTTCAGGGAGTTTCGCTCCATCTTTTGTTAATAAAACTGCTACGGCTGTTTTGAGTTCTACTCCAGCTGTAACATTGATCACTGGGCTTCCACCAGTTGGATTGTATTCATATGTTCTGTTTGCCATCTTCTCTGTACCTCCTTTCTTATTTATCGAACATTGCTCTTAATTCAGGATCATTCTGCATAACGATATCCTGTGCCTGTGCATCAGTAAGGTTTGGCATAGACTTTTTGATCTCTGCTACCTTTGCGTTCATCTTTGCAACACCTTCTGTATCGTCATTTCCTGTGTGAGCTCCACCAGATTTACCGATTTCCTCGAATAACCCTGATTTCTGGATCACTGCAAGGTTGTTATCCATGGATGCAATGAAGTTGTTGTAAGCTTCATCGGATGTTTCTTTCATGGATTTCAGAACTGGCACTAAGTCCTCTGCTTTTGTTCCTAATAGTTCATACTTCTTAGCAACTTCTTCTAAGGACTTCTGTTCTGCTTCCTCTGCTCTCTTCTGGATTGGTTCCATGATCTTTGCCATCATATCAGAAAAGTTCTTAGTAACATCTTCCATGGCGTTACTCATTGCTTTGTTAACTGCTTCCTGAATCTGATCTTCTCCAGCTCCGGAATTAAATCTTTTTTCAGTACTCTCTTTGCTTGCATCAGCCTGTAATGCTTTTAATGCTTCTTTCTTTTCTTCCTCTGTCATGTTTGAAATATCAAATGCCATTTCATTCTCCTTTTCTTCTTTTTCTTTGTTAATAGTTTCAGGATCGCAAGATTTCTCAATTACCTCTTGCATTTTTGCGATCTCAAAATCATCCGCAACAACAGTATCTTCTTTGTCTGTTGCTGCACGTTCTAATTTGATCCAAGACTTGGATGCATCATCCGAAAATGCCTTAAACTGATCAATACTCTGTGCGATTGCTGCCTGTTTATCTTCACACTCTTTATCGAGTAAAATTGACACGATCGACTGTTCCAGAGAGTTACAAGCATTCCAGATTTGATCCCTTACGTCATAGATCTTTTTTTCGTTCATTACATCATCAAAGGATGTTGCTTCATCTTCCATGGATTTCCTGACATCCTCTGAATTTACTCCTAGGCTGTCACAAAATGCATTAAAGAATCGCTTGAAAAAGTTTCCCTTCGGCTCTTCTGCACCTCCTCTCTTTTTAATCAGGATATTTGCTTTCTGATCTGCTCCGATATCTACTGCATCAATCTTTTTTACTTCCAGATCTTCCAGCTTTGTCTTTCCTTTTGTTTTCATGTTTCCTCCTTTCTAACGACACTTTTTCGAGTTTTAAACACGAAAATTGCATTTTCTAATGCGTTTATTGCGTTTTCAATGCGTTTTATTGCGTTTCAAAAACGCAAAGTGCAATTTCAAACATAAAAATAGACCAATTTGCATTTTTGCAAAATGGTCCTTAGTTGAACTAATTTATTGATCTATCGTTTTTTTAGTTGAACTATTTAACTATTTCTTGAACTAAATTTTAGATTTAACTTAATTTTTAACTAATTTAAAACTAAATTTCAGTTTTTTCTTTCAGATTTCACTTCCTCAATGATCTTCTGAATTTTTCTTTTATAGTTCTTGTTCCCTGTCAGCCTTATGTGACTTTCCAAGGTCCTTAGATTTCTGGATGTTGGAACTCGTCTACGCTCCACATTCTTCTTAATTGCGATCGCAACTCTTTTATTCCTACAGTGCGTATGGTGCAATTCAAAGCAATCAGGGTTGTACACGATCCATTCATTCTGGCGGTGTGATTTCTTAATCTTAAGAATGCGATCATCTCCTAGTTAATTCCTTGCCATGCCTGTTGCAGCAAAAATCCTAACAGTTCCCAGATCTTGTTTTTGATACTTCCCATGCAAATATCTTTGCCGATCTTTTCATCGTAATTCTTTGGATCAACACACGAAGATGATTCCACGATATCAAAACCATTTCGAAGCACACAACGAACAACTGTTGTTGTCTCTCCCATCGTGATTGTCTCCGTAGATGCAATAAAATCATCGACCATTTCTGGTCCGATACTTACTCCAGATGGAAGATTTTTATTATCATCCACTTTCATATATGCTTTTTCGAAAACGTCCTTTGGAGACCAAGATTCATACCCATCTGGATAGACAACCTTATACCCTGTGATCTCCTTTGTAACTGGGTTCCTCTCTGGTTCTGCCTGAATCAACTTAGCACCGATGTATTTATCCATGTCATTCTTCCTCCTCAACTTCAATACGTTTCGCTTTGCCCTCAATACTGAACATCGTATAAGTTCCGTCTTTGATCTTTGCCCATACTTCATCGTCTGTGATATGGAAACCAACCCACCAGCCTTCAGGCAACGTACCTTCCTCTATACCGAGAGTTTTCATCTTTTCCTTAGTGAATATAATACTCTCGATTAAAACGCCTGCACCGCCTCGCTCGTGCATCTCTCCGGCTTCACGATAGAACTCTACATAGGTATATGCTGTCTGTTCTAGTTCTTCCGGATCAATTAAATCGTTCTGGCGGTCAATCAGCTGATTTCCATTCTCATCGACTGCAATCTTGGCCCATCCAAAGACGTACTGCTTTTCTTCGTCCTTCTTAGTAATATCTACTCGATTCAAGGACTTTCGTATACTGTCCTGTGTCTGTGCTGGAGATCGAATATAATCATTAAAATATTTCATGTTTCCTCCTTCTTGTACAGCCGATCAAAGTCTTTCTTGCGAACTACATTTAATCGACCGACTGAATCTTTTACAACATAGTCTCCTATTCTTGCAACAAGTCTGCTGCCTTTATATCTCCGTGCATTAAAATAGATCGTACATCCAATAACGGAGATTGCTCCGTCACGCTGTGCACGATCTATCATAATTTCTTCGGTATTCATTTTCTTTGCAAACCATTCAGGAGCGATCATATCAATATCAGGTGTGATCTCTACCGCCTGAACTGTCTGCTCTATTGCTTTATAAATCATAACTTCTCTTTTTCTTTCTCCATCCAACAGGGCAACCAGCTTTCTGCCATTCTTCAAAGGTCACTTCTTCTGGAATCATCTCAAACATTTTCATCGCATCAAAAGAAGCGTGTTTACCTCTTAGAATTTCTTCTTCGGTAGGCTTTCTTAAAAATTTGGCTCGCTCTTCTTGTGTCATATTTGCTTTCTCTTCTTCTGTAAAATGAATCTCTGCATATTGAGTTCGAAGCAAAAAACATTCATGTGGTGACACTTCATCAGCTCTCCTTATTTGTTCATCTTCTGGCAATAGCAACCATTCCTTGGCAGTTAAACTCATTACCTATTCAGCCTCCTCTAACAATATAAACCATTGTTCTTTTTTATCATCAAACACTTTGTTAATAACCTGAAATTCAGAATTTCTTTCATAGAGAACTTCATGTTCGTTCTTTCCATAATTTAAAAGATTTCTTCCATTTTTAGAATTATGAATAAAAATCTGAACTTCCGCTTCTTCATTATAGCCGATTTCTGAGGATGTTGAAATATATTGTTCAAATTTTATATTTTTCCCAACCTCAAAAGAATTAACAAAGTCTGATAATTGTTCGGGATCGGAGATCGGTACAGTTCTCAATAAATCGCCAGAATACTTTGGAAAATGTTTTAAAGCTTCATCCAGATTATCAACCATCTTCTGCTCTGTGTCAGTCAGTTTGGTATCAGTTCTTAGCTTCTCATTGACTACATAGGATTCTCTAGGTCCAACGTAATCTATGATAGCTTTCTCTTCCTCCAACTTCATTTCATGGTTCACGTACATTATGCAGCATTTACATCTAGGGTGTAATGGCGGAAGTAACTTTCCAGGAACAAACTCTTCGTCTATTCCAACAACCTTTCCGTTAAGCTCTCTGCACTTAGTACACGTGTTTTCACTGTCAGTGGCAGACCATTTTTTGTCTTGCAGTGGCAAGATCCCATCTTCAACCAATCGCTTTGTATGCTGTTGTCGCCCATACTCATAGGCAAATGCTCTTTCGGTCTGTGCAATCGTCTTAGCTCTTTCCCTTAACTTACGTTCTGCATACTTCGCTTGCTTATCCCTTGCCATCTGCTCAATCTTCTCTGGCTTTGTTCGTGGGTGTTTCTTCTCCAGCTCTGCCTTGATCGTCTCATAGTATTTTTTTACCGCCTGTGTTTGTGGCTTGGTTAATCCAATGCAAGGGCGTATGAATCGGGATAATTCATCATCGCTCATGTGTGATCTGATCCCCAGTTCGATCATCGACTGAATTGCATCTTTCTGTACTCTGGTACAGTTTGTTACTAACTCAGCTGTATGATTCTCCAACCAATCAGAAACGGCCCAGTGATCGGCATCAAATTTATATCCAATATCAATGCCCTTGAGCTTATTCTCGTTCGCCGCTGCTGCCTTCATGGCTTTGACCATTTCTGGAGCAATCTTTTCGGAAACCACCTTTGAATAGTCCTGTTGCCACGCTTCTACAGTCTCTTTGGAGATCGAGCCAGCTTGAATTGCTTCTCTGATCTCCTTAAATGTCAAAACTGTTTGCTGATCCTTCCAGAAACTTACTAACCACTTAACAAGTTGAGGACTGCTGTTCGCTAAGTACCTCTCCAACGCTTCTTTAACTTCGTTGGGTGTCTTGGGTACTCTCTTCTTAACCTTTCGGAATAGGAACATATAATCAGCTCCTTCCTAAACGTTTTTTGGCTTCTTGTACCTTCCCATCATCTTCGGCAACGTCTTGATTGTCCTCTGGATGTACATTATTTCCCTGTGATCCAAGATCGTTTGTCTGCTGATCTTCTCTGTCCGGATCAATGAATCTTTCATCGTTAGCTACCTTTGGTGGCAAATTACCAGCCTCTCGAACATACGTTTCCAGTTCGTCGTCAGGGATCAATACACCAGTGCCGACCATTGCCTGAATGTACTGTGCTAATTTGTTCATGTCGATTTTTTCAATATCTCCGTGAACCATCTTCGGGTAGTCTGTGATCCCCTTGAAATGTTCTCCGTTTAGATCAATCAATCTTGGGATCGCTTGGTTATTAAATGCTTCACAGATAATATCCAGATATGAACCAATGGCAACTGCAAACAGCTCTGTCTTATCATCCGATAACGCAAATGATCCGGTGTGTTCATGTCCTAACAAAATAAAATCCGCAAGCGTTGTCATTGCTATGCGGCTATCATAACGATTTATGATCTCGTTCGTATCAATCTGTCTGCTTCCACCTGTGGAAACAAGCTCGAACTTAAATCCCGGTGGTAACACGATTCCAGCACTTTTGTCTTGTCGGACATTCTTTACCAAACTATAAGCCCAGGTTAACATTCTTGAGCCTTCGGCATCATCTGGATTATACAAGTCAACACCTTCTGGTGGTGTGACCATCGGTATACCAGCGAGATCTCTTTCAATCCCGATCCCTTCAAATTCCTGAATCCCTTTTTTAAAGTACCAGGAACGATAAGCATTTCTCAGGATACTCCTTCCTTCTGGATTTCCTTTTCTGGATCGGGTTCTGAAATGGATTGCCTTTTCCAGTGGGATCGTATAAAGTCCAAAATTTGGCGGTGGCATCTGCGTCATGCCGATAAGATTGTCTTCATCGTCATACTCCCATTGATACAACGAATCCTGTGATCGGATAGGAAGCTTTCTCCATCCAATCAAACCATCATCATATTTGCTATTCGTCTTAGGATTTGCTGTCCGCCCTGATCTTCTCTTATATACGATCTCATGATACGACCAGCCGTATGTAAGGAATGATAGGATTTCAGATACTGTGTCAGTCCATGTGTTCTGCATATCATCCATGCAAGACTCAACGAACTCCGCTGCCTCTATATCCTTTTGATCGTCTCCCTGTGGCTCTACGGAAAACTGTGCCTGTCTAAGCAATGTATCTAACGCAAATATGATTGCTCCGATCACATCATCGTTAGACTCCATTTCCGTATATACCTTTACTCCTCGTTGTCCTCTCAACTCTGGGAGAAATTCTTCGTAAAAGCTACCGCCCCACCGATTTTGACCGATGCGACCTATTTCATCATACAATGTTGTTCCTCCTTCCTGTCTGTCCTATGTCCAGTAACTATCTCGTGTATCAGGTAAACTACTTGGTGCTGTGATCGTATTACCTGATTCTAATTCCGCAAACGCCGAACTCGTTGCATCTACCATATCTTTGAATTTCGATTCAGGAAATGCTTCAAGCTGATTGAAATACATCTCGTTCCATGGGGCTATCAGCACATCAACGTTGCCCTTGTCCATTCCTTCAAGGCCTAACCACTGTGCAGAGAACGGTGCTGCTCTTGTAACCTTATCTCCAGATTCAGGAATACACTTCACAGTAAATCCAGCTAAAAGTTTTAAAAAGCTCTGTGCCTGATCTTTACCAGCCTGTCCGGGATCCTGTGGAAGTCTTGTTGAAACTTTCTTATGTCCTGACTTATCTGTGATGCACGTCTGCTTTATTATTTCTCGTACACCAGATGAACTAAGTCTCTTATTAATTACATCAGCGACAATATATCGTCCGTTCTTCCTCTTTCCGATAAGAACACCAGCCGTGTATGCCGGATCTCCCTTTTCATCTTCGGATGTAGCTGCAAGGTCCCAGCCTCTAGCCCACTTAATAACGTCGTTTGGTATCTCTTCAAGCATGTTTACCTTTACTCGCTTATACATTAAGCCTGCGGCTGCCTTGATCTTCCAGTTACCACGAAGAAGTCTTTCTCTCTCAACTTCCGTCAACGCTAATAGGTTGGCTTTATATCCTGGGTTCTCTTTCATCAAGATTTTATTATCATCCAGTGTAGACATGATGAATGTTACGGATTTCGGCATTGTTTCTGCTTCTTCCTGTCCGATATTAGCATCAAGGGCAATCTGCACTGCCTCTGTTCTTGTGGCAGCCCATCTTACTTTTTCGTCAATACGAACAAACCATCTTTTTTTGCCTGAACGCTCCTTCATCGGATAACCAGTGTCCTGATCTATCCACCATGATATAAAGTCAGCAACCCACGAATCAGCATCAGGATTGCAAGTTGCCCTCACGTACGGCTTTACTCCGCAAATACTACGGTTTCTGGACAGCATATAAAAAAACTGCTTTTCAGAGAAATGTGTAAGCTCATCAAAGCCGATCATCGTGATCTGTGATCCTTGCCACTTCTGTAGATCATCGTCTCTGTGTATATAGTCAAATGATATTGTCATGCCGTCCTTGAATCTCCACATACCAGCACTGTATCTGCCTTCTGCTCCATGTATCTCTCCATACACATCGTTGCTCGTATCCCATAAGCCACCCTGGTTGAATATCTGCTTATACTCATGTCGGAATATTACAGCACCAAACCTTTTATTGTCCTTATATCTTAACGGCTCAATTAACAATCCGTAGGACTTACCACCACCAGCAGCACCACCATAAATAGCAATATCAGCTGTTGTAGAAAGGAATCTTTCTTGCGGACCTTTCTGCGGTCGTATGATCTTAGTCTTACTCATCATCGTCCTCCTTCTCCGGCAAGTAGATTTCTACCTGTGTTGTATCTTCTGTGATCTCATCGTCTCTCTGCTGTGCTGGGTTCTGTCCAGCTGTATCTCTCAGAAACGTTGCAGCTTTTACATTCCCATTTGCAGCCTGTACCAGCATTGCAGCCAAAACTCCCATGCTATAGTCCATGTCCTCTTCGTTAATTCCTAAGGCTGTCAGCGTTGCTTTCATGGTTGATTGCTTATTCGACACCGGCATATTTAACAACATCTCTGCTGCTTGTCTCATATCCCTTTTTTTTCTTCTTGCTTCTCCAGATGCTTTACCACCTTTTGAAGCAATTTCTCTTCGTTCGCTCTCTGTTCGGCGGTTCATAGGTATCAGATTTTCGTCATTAGCCAATGCCACCACCTCGCTTCGTTATTAACTTAGATAAAACTAAATAAAACAGGCATCTTTTCTCGCCTGTTCCATCTTTTCGACCTCCAGATTTGGGGCTGTCATTCTACAAGGTATATCACACATCGACATATCCGTTACTGCCTCCATTTTCTTTGTCAGAATATCTTCATCCAGTATATGACCTATAATCTGATACGGCTTATGACAACAGTACATGACCTCGCCTTTTTCATTCAGGGCTATCTGTGCCCAGCTTGCGGTGCATCTCTTCTCCTGCCTGTCGAGCAACCCCCATTTAAAATTGAGTGTTACTCTTTCATCTTCCCTTGCCATATCTGATACGACTTTTCTTATCTCTTCTGCCTCTCTCTGCCTCTTCTCATCCTTGTAATAGCTTCCGCCTGTACTTTCCACTGGTCTAAAAACTATGTAATCAACATCCAGATCTTTATTTGCTTCATAAAACCTCTTTGCATCTTCTGGATCTTTTACAAGCTGCTGTATTCCAAGCGACGTATCGTGGCTGTTCTCTTTCTTCCATGCTGCATATGCCTTTATGTTCTCTCTTACCTTTTCATATGCTTCCACTCCTCGCAACTTCTTGTAACTCTCATTACTGTATGCATCTAAGGATACTTTTAAATAATTTGGCTTTACTTTTACCAGCTTATTGAAATTCGTATTAATTCCCCATTGGATATTGTTTTCTGTGAGCCATGCCGCGATCTTTTCAAAGTCAGGATTGATACTTGGCTCTCCACCACCTGTCAGTATGAATCCCTGTACGCCCATAGCTACCAGTTTATTTGCATATGTGATAAAATCCTCATACTTCATTGATTGAACGCCTGCATCAACAGCCATGTCGTTGTTCCTTGGATTATTCTCGTAAGGCGTTAATTCCTCGATCTTACGCATCGTAATTTCAATATTATTGTTAACTACTTGTGACATTTTGTTCATATCCTTTCTAAATATTTACATACAAAAAAGGATCATCATTTCTGACAATCCTTTTCGTGTCCATAATTAATCAAGACGGTATTTGGGGTTTTTAGGCTAATATCATACTACCACGTTTGATTTCTATTTAGAACCTACCAATTTTCTACCGCCAAAATTTACGAATTTCTAATTACAATTAAGATTACTTGAACTCCCATTTTTAGGGGCTTTTAGAAATAATATACAGCAATAATTTTACACGCCACGCTGACATCTTTATACACTGTTTTCTCGCTGATTCTCTCTTCTTCTGCAATTTCTGATACTGATTTCTTCTCCTTATCTATGTATAAGCCGTAAATTTCTCTGCATCTTCTTAAATCTTCATAACTGGATGATTCATCGCACTCTTTTTTGTACATTTCAACTGCTCTTTCTAACTGCTTAATCTTAAACAGTTCCATACGTCTTTCTTCTTCATTACGCATGATCCGTCTTTCACTTTTCATAAGCTGCTGATCGACATTCCCCATTAGGTCTTTTATACACTCATATCTAAGCTCTCTTTCTTCCTCTTTCGTTAGCACTGCTTCATCTGCCAACTTTGCTTTCGTCCTTCTATAATTCGTAAGCATTTTACGGATGTTTTTCGCAAGAATCTTATCTACGTTTTTTTCTTCATCCAGTATGGTATCTCTGTATGCTTTTACTGCTTCTTTTACGATCGCCTTCTCTTTCTGTGTAAGAATGTTTTCTTTTCCCATTATGCCGCCCTCCTAAATTGACATTGATCATATTTGAATGATATAATTTAGTTAGTTGTTAGTAGTCGTTTCTTAGGAAGCGGCTTTTTTTATTTATTCATCCCACTGTAATTTCTGACCGCAATCAGGGCAGTAATTATACTTTGATTCATTTCTTACATCGTAGTATTTTTCTCCAGTTCCTACATTGGCTGAAAACGAAAATATGTATCCGCATTTACATTTTGTATCAGTATCATGCCTTACAATCATTTTTAACGCCTTCTGCTTTTCTCGTGCTTCTCTGCATTCTACGACAGTTCCTAATGTCTTGTAATACTCCAGCAAGGAATAATCCACCTGAGCGTTCTTACTCGCCTGTTTCAATGCCTTGACTTCTTCTGGTGTCAACCCTGTATCTTCATAACGTGCAAGATCATACATTGCCTTATTGATAAGGTTCTTATTTCTGATAACTGCCACTCCGCAGCTGTATTCTGTTAATCTTTCCATATTCCTTCCTCCGTTTCGTTTAGCTTCTTAATATTTGCCAAATTGTTAAGCCTATATAATGTCCTATCAACGACATATTTTTCTATTATCTCATACAAAGCATTTATTGTCGTATCCGCCATTTCTTGAAAGTTGCATCCTAGTGACAAATCTTCTAATTTGCATATCTCACAACAACCATGTATATTACAATAGTTATACAATTCTGTTATTTTTTCTGCTCTTGTCATAGAGCCTCCTCGTACATATCAAAATCTACGCATAATTCACATTCGAGTGTAGAATATTTATGTCTGCAATTTCTACATTCTTGGTATAAATTTTCTTTCTCCCATTTTTCAGTGCGATATCTTCTGGTTTTTTTGCGTTGATTATAAAGAGTTAGTGATCTTAATTTTTCGCAGTTGTCGAAATTTTTCTTTAATATCCCCCAAATTCTCTTATCGTATCTTTTCTTAAGTCTAGCTCCTTTATACGTTCTTCCTGCTGTTATTAGCTTGTCTCTCTTTTTTTTCGCCTGTCTCTTATTCATTTATTTCATCCCTCTCTTTTGCCGCCCGACATAGAGCCATTACTGTAACTCCAACCACCGATCCAATGAATAATCCGATTAAAAATCCTATGATCATAAATCATCCTCCATAATGCTTTCAAATCTGTATTTCTGCTTTACTTCTGGATATTTTTCACGATCAACCTCACTCATAAACATCTGTAATGGTCTTGCATAGATTCTTTGCATTTCTTTTGTAGCAGCATATACTACAAGCAATTCATTTGTCTCTGTATTGCGAGCAATATTAAGGACAACATATAAGTTTCCCTTAAAGTGTTTGTATATTTCGTAAGGTTTCGGCATGTGTCGTCCATTTAACATTTTTGCCACACTCTCTATTTTCTCTATTGTATTTCCCATGTTCTGTGATCTCCTTTATTCCATCCTGTTAGTTGTCACTCCACATATTTAATAATCCGTCAATGTCTCTTTCTAATTCAAAATAATCATCTTCGATTTTGCTTCTTAAAATTTCATATAAAGCATTTATGCTTGTCAAACACAACATATTTTCTTGATATATTACATAATTTGGTGTTATTCCATCATCTTTGTACAGACAATCAAATGCGATAACGTATATTTCATCCACCTCATTTATATCTATACACTCTTTTTCTCCATATACTTTTCTGAAAATCTTTTCATAAAATCTTACTAAGATTGATGCTACCTCTTCGTCGTTTATACAATTATCGCTGATTCTTTCTGGATGACTCATAATTGTACAAATGATCGCCTTTTTAACTGCATCCTTGAATTGTGTCTTTGTAATCACGTTCCCACTCCTTTAGATTCTAATTACCTTTTGTCCTCTGTTATACAGATTAAGTATCCGCTCTAACACTTTTTCAGCTTCTTCCCTTGTCTTGCAGGTCTTAACAGTTCCCTCTGTTTCTTCTGTCATCTCATATTTAACAAGGTATTTCTTTTCTCCTTCTTTGTACTGATGCTCATATATCCATATGCTTCGGACATATTGCATATTTACAATCGTTTTATCTTCGACTTGTATCAGCATTTTCTCCCTCACTTTCAAACTTTTCAATTTCTTTCCATGCTACGATCGGTGCTGTAAAGTTTGTGTCTACTTCTGTAAATTTTGGACCATTGCCAAAGTCGTTGTAAAATCCAAAGCCAAAGTCTTTTTTATACTGCAATATTGTAGGTCCTGTTTCTTTACCCTCTTGTACCACATAGAAATATTCCTTTTTTCTATGTTCTACGTCAGGAATATCATCAGGATTCTTTCTTAGATCATGCCATCTGTATTTTTCTTTGTATTCTCTCAAATCTTTTAATTCTTCCAACCACTTCGCAAGCTGTTTATAACTTTTTGCTTCTTCAAAATAGAAATTTGCTTCATCGTCATTAAGTTTTCCCATTTGAACCATTCCATGATGGTACTTTGTTTTTGTCATATTATTTGCAAATATGATAGCTTCTTCTAAATTCATAAGCGACACCACCTTTCAAATTCAGGACTATCAATGTCATCATATGTAAAGCCACCCTCTCGTTCTACTTCTTCGACTTGTTTTGCTGATAGCCCAAAAACATTAATCAACACCCAACTCTGTTCATGCATATGTCCTTTGTTGTCTAAATTCTCAGGGTATTTGCAATATTCAGCACAACTTTTTGCATATCGTATCTGATATTTAATTCTTTCTTCGTTCCAAGTTTTTAAGATATTACTGTTAATCATGTACTTACATACCTCCTAGTTACTGTGTTCATCTATTAATACCAGCTTTTTCACATGTGAACATCTAAATATGCAGCTATTAGATTCTCTGGAAGATTCCGTTTCTGTAGTAAAATAACACTTATCTGGAAAATACAAATTTGGGTTACTTTTAAATTTTTCATCTCTCGTCTTATACAGGTAGCCTTCCTCTACGGAATCATTAAATAATGTGATCCGAACATGCTGTCCTAAGTATTTTTCTAACTCTGATCGTTTCATTGTGCCTCCTTACTGCTCAAAGTATCCCTTGACTCTGCCCTGATCGTCACACTCTACAATATGACAAACTCCGTCAAAGAACCATTCTTTCAGCTTTTCTCGCTCTTTTCTGTTGTCCATGATCACATCCCACATATATTCGAGAAGCTCTGTTTTTGTTTCTTCATTTCCTCTTACTTTCTTCCAGATATAATCCTTAGACTCTTCGTCCGGAATTACAAAGCCCTCATGCTCATAGCCTGCTACCATCATAGTTGTTCACGCTCCTTCCTGTATATTCCCTTGTTTCTCTCATTAACTGTGTGTGCCTGTCCTTCCTAATACTGCCCAGACAGCTTAATTTTCTATCCGATCTATGAAAATATTTATCTGATCGCTTATTCTCTTTATTTCGCCCGATTCTATAAATTATTTATTTGATTGATCCTATGTATGATTTTGTAATTCCGTTCGTGAAATTTAATAATTGTAATGATCAAATCTTGAGTTTATGCAAATTCACAAGACATCGAAAAAATATGTTTACAGTTTCCTTTTTTTGATAGTTTACAAATAACTTGTTAATAGTTTCTTAGGATCCATCGGATAGAAAATTAAGCTGTCTGGCTAACGCTGTTACGAGAAGTAACCGCCTGTTCCTACATAAGTCCAGTTTGCTTTTCCGAATCTCTCTTTCTTCTGGAATCTGCGGTTTTCTCTCTTGATTTCTTCCATAACTTCATAGAAGTAATCGTTTTCCCAGTTTTTGAAAGTATCCTTGACAACTCCTATCTGCTTTGCCATATCTTCATGTGAAATATTGTGCTGTATCCGATACTTTACAAATTCTTTCTTTTGTTCAACCGAGAACATTAATCGCCTGTCTTTTTTCTTAATTCCACTTGACCAGCTGCTTACCGCACTGGTTGAGACTCCAAACATTTCCGCAACAACTGACATTTTCATACCACTCTTGTACGCTTCTACAACCTTCTGCTTGAATTCTTCTGTATAAAGCTTAAATCCCATAGCCTAGCCCTCCTTGTTGTATTCATCATCGAATATGGACATTTGTTCAGCATTTGCCACAGGCTTTACCATGTATTCCCCTTTCTCTGTATCAAAGTACAGCTCATGCTCCCCAAGGTAGTTCATACCTTTTTCTTTCTCTTCAAACTGCATTTTCGTTTTAATCTCATGCTCGAACTTTGGATGATATACCAATCTGGTTTCAGGTTTTCCATAGCCCTGATCTCCATTCACGATATATTCTGGGATCAAACCTACAGAAATATTTAAGCTGATTTTTCCGTCATAACTTCCTTTTGAGATCATGTTATCAAGCAAATATTGAATTGATTTATCAATGTCTGCTCGCATCATGATAAATATATCGTCTGTGATATGTATTGTTTCTTTCTCCATTTCCATTTTTACACCTCTCTTATTTTCACTTCTACTCTTGGCTGGTCTGAAAAAAACTTCTTGATAGAACAGTTAACGATCTGCGAATCATCATGATATGCAATCCCATTCAGCGGATCGGCTATGATCTTTACGATGTTATCCATATCCGGCTTTTTCGTTGGTCGGATCATATTGTCTAATTTCATCTGCTTCTTTTTCTTGCTGTCACTCTTGGCGATCTGATAGTATGCCGTGATCTCCATTTCGATCATTGCATCATCAGGAAACTTTTGATTGTTGCACTGTCTGCAATACTCCATTTTTACCCATGTTTCATAATTTACCGTTTTCTTTGGAGTATATGCACTTCTCGTGTATGAATTAAATTTAGGTCTTCCTTTTCCTGTCGGCTCTCCTAACACTGTAAAACTTACGCTGTCCATTTCTATCTCCTTATTTCGTCGTGTTTGCGTTTTCTTCATCCAGTTTCACTTTTAAAAAGTAATCCACTGTTTTTCCTCCTGGTACTCTCGCTCTCTTTGTTTGTGATACTGTGTATCCGTTTTTAATCAGGATCTGTGCTACATCCAGTCTGTCTTGCTGGTTATAGATTTTGATTAACATTTCTTTCTCTTCCATATGGTTTACTCCTTTTTTAACTGTTAACTGCTTTCAAATTGTTTCTTTAGTAACTGCTGCTCTAGGTCGTCAAAGTCGTAATCTCGCTGGGTAAAATTATGTATTCCATTGTCTTTCTGGCTCTTGATCTGCTGTTGTTTCGTTCCAGCTTTCTCTTCGGCTAATACCTTCGATGATCCCAAGTAATCAGTAAATGGTGTGCTGTCCGATAAAAACGACTTGCCATACTTAATATATTGCTTCTCCGTGTGCTCTATCTCACACTGCTCTGCATAATTCTGTGCAGCCTCTTTTAATTCATCAGGGCTCCATCCATCTTTGATTCTTGCGTTGTACTTCTTATACGCATCGCCTTTTCCAATCTTTCGTGGATATACAGACCAGAAATCTTCAAAAGTGCTGCTGTACCCTTTTTCCTTTTTCGGTGTCTCTTTAACTTCCTTGATCTCCTTTGTATCCTTAGTTTCTTCTGTGCTTTCTTCTTTAATCTCCTTTTCTATCTTCTTTTGCTTTTCTTTCTCTAGCTCCTGTTCTCTTTTTTCTGCTCTCTTCTTTCTCTTACGCTCTTTGTCTCTCTGTTTTCTTTCGACCGCATCATACCAGTTCCCTTGCCATTCTTCCCAGTCATG
>OMGU01000833.1_pt1 | contig 30567 bp, 30 predicted proteins | sample 1646121 | NCBI WGS metagenome assembly OMGU01 (sample SAMN05578581, study PRJEB25193) | human gut metagenome | biome: Human Microbiome; feature: human-associated habitat; material: feces | host: Homo sapiens | place: USA:Birmingham
AGAGCAGGGGACTCTTAATCCCAAGGTCCAGGGTTCGAATCCCTGATCGCCCACCACATTGCATCCTTTGGACATACGGGCGATTAGCTCAGCTGGCTAGAGCAGGGGACTCTTAATCCCAAGGTCCAGGGTTCGAATCCCTGATCGCCCACCCATTGAATTGTGCAGCCTCGAAAGAGGCTGTTTTACTATCTTAGCGACTCCTGTGCTTCGGTCCCTTTTGCACTCATGCATGTACGTTCTGATGCATGTATGGCCAGACTCGATATGATGTCGCCCTTGCTGTCGCGCCTAAGGAGTAAGATCGCGACAACAAGTGTACATTTTGGGGAAGGTTTTCCGTTCAATTTGCTTTAGCCCATCACGACGGCCGACGTTTCCCCAGGTAATTTTTGAAGGGAAGCGTTTTTCAAGCGTTGGAGAGCCAAAACCTTCCCCAAAACGTACACGTATGGTTTCAGCGGCACTCAATCGGCGCGATAGTGCGATCCGAGGCCCTCGGTACGGTTTCTCATTGCCTGCAGCATCGCCTGGGCGAGCTTGAGTTGCGAGGAGACGCGTATCCCACGTGCAAGTGCGGCGTCGGCGGGTATCACGCAGCCACGGCAATCTCCGTGATATCGCGCTTCGCGCCGCAGTCGCTCAATATCGTCGAGTGCCGTTGCAAGGCCTTCTTCGGACCGTTGAATCATGGCATGTGCGCTCATGGTCCCCTGCATGTCCTTGGTGATGCGGCTCGCGTCCATGTCGTCTAAAGGCGCTGCGTTCATCCGGATGCGCTCAAGTGACTCTTTGAGGATGCGGTCTGCATTGATACAGGTCGATGCTGCGGTGCCGTGACTCGCGGCGCCCTTGCCGGCAATCCGTCCAAAAACCAGGCCGTTTGCGCTGGATAGCCCCCCGATTCGATCGGCGCCGTGCATGCCGCCCGTGACTTCACCACATGCAAAAAGTCCTGGTACGCTCGTCTTGGCATGAGCGTCGATGCGGATGCCGCCGTTTGCCGCATGCGCGTACATCGCAACGCGCAGCTCGTCGTTGGGGGTGATTCCAAGCTCGTCTTCCATCCATTGCGCGAACGTCTGCACGAACTCCGGCGCGCCGTCTTTGGGAAAGTTGTAGTGGACGGCGATTCCGTCCTCTCCGGCGGCGTCGATTGCCATGTCGACGAGTTCATCACCGAGACGGCACGTGAACGGTCCGTGTCCTGAGCGCGCTTCAAGTAAATCGGAAAGCCCGTTGCGGTCGGCGGGCAAAATACCGGCGGGGTCTTCGAAGACCGCATAACGGAAGGTCTTTTCGTTGAAGACGATTCCACGGGCGGGCGAGACGAGCCCAGGCATCATTTGCATGAATTCGATATTCACGAGTGAGCAGCCCGCGTCGAGGGCGATGCCGTGTGCGGAACTGAGGACGTCTCGTGAGGTGAGACTGCGTTCAAACAGTCCTCCCGTGCCGCCGGAGCACAGGATGACCGACTTGGCGGGGAAGGGGAAAAGCTTTTGTTCGCGCCTGTCGTACAGGATGGCACCGATGACCGGGCCATGTTGATCTCGAACGATTTCCATGAGCTCGCAGCGCTCTAGGAGCTCGATGCCGAGCCGTTCGATCTCGGCGCGTGCGACGCGCTCGAAAGCCTCGCGCGTTATGCCTCGCCACAGGCGATTCGCGTGGTCGAAGCAGGGGATGAACGCGACCTCGCGCGCGCTTTCGGCGCTAGCGGGGCGTTTGAGAGGAACGCCGAGCTCCTGTTCAAGCCACTCGATTGTGGGGCGGATGTTGTGAACGAACGTCTCAACAAGGGTAGGGTCGGCGACGCCGCAGCCGACATTCTCGATGGTTGCGACAAGATCGGCCTCGTCTTCTTCGTCGGCTGGGCCGATAAGCCCCAAGCCCCAGGTGCCTGGATAGAAACTCGATCCGCCGAAGAGTGGGCCGGCACAGGCGATTGTGACGTTCGCGCCCGCTCGCGCCGCCTCAATGGAGGAAACGATGCCGGCGATGCCGCCGCCGATTACGAGGACATCGGTCTCTTCATGCATGTTGGTCCCTTCTCACGTTCTGTCAAAAGCGTAGGGGTCTTACCGTTATAAGACAACCGATGCCCCGGTGAGGCTCTCAAATGGCCCATGAACGGTCGATTGCCCCTTGTGGCTGGTGCGAGCAACGTATGGGCGAAGGTCCGCTCTGAGGGGCTGTGCGCTGCCTTTGTGGTGCGGGGGCTCATCCCATTGCGCATCGGGTATAGTGCTGGCATCGCAAGGGAACCCGGAGATGGGATGGATGATATGAAGATCAAGGTTTTCGAACTCCGCGATGACGAGCGCGCGGCGTACGACCGTGTTGTTGGCGAGCTGCCCGCCGGTTGCGAGGTGGCCTGGTCCGCGGACACGCTTACGAGCGCGACGCTGGACATGCTGGATGGCGCTGAGGGAGTTGTCATCGTCAACAAGAGCCCGTTGGATGCGGACATGCTTCGCGAGTTGCATGATCGAGGGGTTCGGTATGTTGCAACGCGCAGCATCGGCTTCAACCATATCGATATAGATGCGGCCAAGGAGCTTGGCATCCATGTGTGCAATACGACCTATCCGCCTTATGGCGTGGCTGAGTTTGCCGTCATGCTCATGCTCATGGCTCTGCGCAACTACAAGCCCGCCATGTGGCGACAGCAGGTCAATGACTACTCGCTAGCCGGATTGCGTGGTCGCGAGCTGCGCACCCTCACCGTGGGCGTCATGGGGACGGGTCGCATCGGCCGCGCCGTTATCGATTATCTGCGAGGCTTCGGCTGCAAGATTCTCGCATATGATCCGTTCCCCAGCGAGGAGCTCGCCGCTCGCGGCGATGTCACCTATGTGGGACTCGACGAGCTGTATGCCCAGAGCGATCTTGTGACGGTGCATATCCCGCTCATGGAATCCACGCGTGGCATTATCGACTGCGAGGCGATTGCAAAGATGCGCGACGGCGTGGTGCTGGTGAATGTCAGCCGCGGAGAGCTCATGGATGTCGATGCGCTGGTCGAGGGCATTGAGAGTGAGAAGATCGGTGCCCTTGCCATGGATGTCTTCCCAGAGGAAGACGGCATCTACCATGTGAGCCGCACACACGACATCCTGGCAAATCGCAACATGGCGTATCTACGCCAGTTTCCCAACGTCATCCTGACGCAGCATATCGCCTTCTATACGGATATCGATGTCGACAGTATGGTCGAGCAGGGCATTCGCGGCATTTTGGCAATGGCGACGGGAGAGTGCGCCACGGAGCTGTAGCGTCTTCACGTTAACGGCGTCGCTCCTGGGTACAACTGCTTAGTCAAAGACAGGCCGAGAAAGGATGATGTCATGAGCTGTGCCGTTGTATGGAGTAGCAAGACGGGCAACACCGAGTTGCTGGCGCGATCGATCGTTGAGTTCATGGGGGATGACTGCGTGTATGCCGGCGGACCTTCGTCGGATGCCCTTGGGGCCGACCGAGTGTATGTGGGCTTCTGGACGGATAAAGGGAGCTGCGATGAATCGATTACGGCGTTCTTGACCGCCCTCGACTCCCAGGAGGTCTTCCTGTTCGGCACGGCGGGCTTCGGTGGCTCAGGTGCGTATTTTGAGCAGATACTCACAAAGGTCCGCGCGTTGATACCCGACACCGCGACTGTGGTGGGCACGTTCATGTGTCAGGGAAAGATGGGCGCCGGGGTGCGCAGGCGCTATGAGGCGATGCGCGAACAAGGGGTTCCGGCCGAAAAGGTCGATGCTCTCCTTGCGAACTTCGATACCGCGCTAACGCATCCGGACGACGGGGATATTCTCGCCTTGCGCGATGTGCTTGAGAGCACTAAATAGCTAAGTACCCCCTTCCTTACGAGAAATGGCCGCCACCCGAAGGTGACGGCCATTATTATGCCGAGTCTATGTGCGCGGCGTGAATGCTACTCGTTGATGGCGGCGTTCACGGCAACGGCGCAGGCGACGGTGGCACCGACCATGGGGTTGTTGCCCATGCCGATGAGACCCATCATGTCGACGTGCGCAGGCACGGAGGAGGAACCGGCGAACTGGGCGTCGGAGTGCATACGGCCCATGGTGTCGGTCATGCCGTAGGAGGCAGGGCCGGCGCCCATGTTGTCCGGGTGCAGGGTACGGCCAGTGCCGCCACCGGAGGCCACGGAGAAGTACTTCTTGCCGGCCTCGAGGCGCTCCTTCTTGTAGGTGCCCGCGGTGGGGTGCTGGAAGCGCGTGGGGTTGGTGGAGTTACCAGTGATGGAGATGTCCACGTTCTCGTGCCACATGATGGCAACGCCCTCGCGGACGTCGTCGGCGCCGTAGCAGTTGACGGCAGCGCGGGGACCATCGGAGTAGGGGATGGTCTCGACGACCTTGAGCTCGCCCGTGAAGTAGTCGAACTGGGTCTTCACGTAAGTGAAGCCGTTGATGCGGGCGATGATCTGGGCGGCGTCCTTGCCGAGGCCGTTCAGGATGACGCGCAGCGGCGTCTTGCGGGCCTTGTTGGCGTTGAGGGCCAGCTTGATGGCGCCCTCAGCAGCGGCGAAGGACTCGTGGCCGGCGAGGAATGCGAAGCACTCGGTGTCGTCGGACAGGAGCATAGCGCCCAGGTTGCCGTGGCCCAGACCGACCTTGCGGTCCTCGGCGACGGAGCCCGGGACGGTGAAGGCCTGGATGCCCTCACCGATGATGGCGGCAGCCTCAGAGGCGGTCTTGGCGCCCTTCTTGATGGCCAGCGCGCAGCCCAGGGTGTAAGCCCACTCGGCGTTCTGGAACGCGATGGACTGGGTGTCGTGCACGATCTCGCGGGCGTTCACGCCCTTGTCGAGGCAGATCTGCTCGGCTTCCTCGAGGGAGGCAATGCCGTTCTCAGCGAGGCAGGCGTTGATCTTCTCAACGCGACGCTCGTAACCTTCGAAAGTAACAGCCATGGTTATAGTCCCTCCCTTTCGTTACTCGTGGACCGGGAAGACGTTGGCGACCGTGTGGGTCTCCTCGTCCGTGCGCGGGTCGATGTACTTGGCGGCGTTCTCCCACTGACCGTAGTGGCCCATGGCGCCGGCGATGGCCTCCTCGGGGGTCTTACCGGCCTTGAGGGCGTCGGTGAACTTGCCGAGGTTCATGAACTCGAACGCGATGATCTCGTTGTTGGCGTTGAGGGCCATGCGGGTCACGTAGCCCTGGGCGAGCTCGAGGTAGCGAGCGCCCTTGGCCTTGGTGCCGAACATGGTGCCGACCTGGGAGCGAAGGCCCTTGCCGAGGTCGTCGAGGGAGGCGCCCACGGGCAGGCCGCCCTCGGAGAACGCGGTCTGGCTGCGGCCGTAGACGATCTGCAGGAAGATCTCACGCATGGCCACGTTGATGGCGTCGCAGACGAGGTCGGTGTTGAGAGCCTCGAGGATGGTCTTACCGGGAAGGATCTCGGAAGCCATGGCGGCGGAGTGGGTCATGCCCGAGCAGCCGATGGTCTCGACGAGGGCCTCCTCGATGATGCCCTCCTTGACGTTCAGCGTGAGCTTGCAGGCACCCTGCTGGGGGGCGCACCAGCCCACACCGTGCGTGAGGCCGGAGATGTCCTTGATCTCCTTGGCCTGGACCCACTTGCCCTCCTCGGGGATGGGCGCGGGACCGTGGTATGCACCCTTGGCGACGGGGCACATGTTCTCCACTTCCTGTGAGTACTGCATGCCTCTCCTCTCTTTCGTAGTTGGTGCCCATCTCGCGGCCAGTCGACTGCGCAACGGGCAAACCTGACATGCAGATTCATTTTAGCGCGATTTGTCCACCCAGTATTCCGTGAACGGTGGAAATTCGATTCTGGAGCGTTTCAATAGGTGAAATTGCGTGTGAAGTGTTCGCGCTTCGTGAAGAGACCGAAGGTTGACGTATTTCGCGCGCGGATTGAAACGATTTCAAGCCGACGAATCCCAGGAATGGTTGGGGTTATCGTGTCTCCCCGTTGTTGCGACGCGCCGATTCGGCGGGGCGAGGCTTTTTGGGCATCTTCACGGTAAGATCGCCTGTTTGTGAGCGTGTGACTTTGCGCTCGGGCGAGCTCGGCTGCGATGCGGTCGGGCGATACGCGATTCCCGCACGGCGTTTGACGCTGCCCCAATCGCCATGGGCGACGTGGACGGTGTTCTCGAGGCGGCGGTCCCATCGGTGGTAGATGCTTTCCCCGGTTGTGGAGCGCATGCCCATGCACGGTGCGGCGATGACGACGGGGAGCAGGTATTCGACGGAGCGCCAGATGACCAGGCCTGCAGATAGATGCCAGCCGAACATGTTGCCGAATAGATAGGTGAAGCCCATCTCGGCGCCGCCTGCGCCGCCGGGTAGCGGGATGGCGTTGACCAGGAGCTCGACCATCGAGCCCGAGGCGAGGCAGATCAGTAGGTCCGCTTCGAGGCCGAATGAGCGAAGTACGAAATAGGGGAGTGCGTACATGCATCCGAGCTGGAGCAGCGTGAGGAGCTCGACGACCGGAAGCACGTGCCAGTTGGATGCGGCGGAACGGAACGCCTGGGAGAAGGAAGTGACCTGCGTGGTGAGGAAGTCGAGATAGCGCTCGTAACGTTCGTCATTGAGGACGTGCAGGGCATGGCCCAGCTTGAGACCGAGACCGCCGAGCTTTTGGATGGGGCCGGGGAGCAGGCAAAGGAGAAGGACGCCGCCGACCTGGACGAACTTGAACCCGAACATGAAGACCCCGATCCACACGACATCGAGCCCAAGGATCTTGACGTCGGCGAAGGTCGTCAGGAAATAGTCACCGCAGAACAGCAGCATGATGGCGGCGAAGATGCCCTCGCCCGCCTCATAGAGGGTGAAGCGGACGAATTGCAATGCCGAGGCATCCGGCAGGGAAAGGCCCGCGCGGGTGAGGCGATAGATTTGGGAGGGGATGACGCCGGCACCGCCGGGGGTGAGGCGCATGAAGAAGACGCCGGAGGCTTCGACGCTCATGAGGTCTCGAAAGCCCACGGGGGAATCATGGTCGACCACGACGATGGCGGCGTATGCGAGAACACCGAAGACGTAATAGCACAAAAAGCAGGCGACGCCCGCGATGATCCACTGGGGGTTGACGCCTATGAGTGCACGGACGAAGTCGTCGAGCTGGCCGCTCAAGACGAGGTAGGCGGCGTAGGCGATTCCGAGGAACGCGAGGAAGATGAACGTGGTGCGCACCTGCTTCATGGAGGTGCTGTCGGCTTTGCGGTCCTGGACGGCCGAGGTGTCACCTACGGCGATCTTGGGGGCACGCCGATCGCGAGTCGGCTCGACGGACCCGGTTGCCCCGGTTGCCGTTGGGCGCTCCTGTTCGCGATCGATGTTCGACGTCATGCCTTGCCTCCATGGTGCATCGTGCGCCGCGTCGTCGCGGCCGTGTACACAGTGTACCCGTCTACCGCCGTGCGGCCCCGGGCTTGTCCCGATGCACAAGATGGCTACGCGCTTCGATAAGCCTGAGCGTGCCATCGAGAGCGAGTGCGAGGGCGGCGCAGCAAATCGTGCCGCCGAGGATCTTGTCGATGTTCATGCTCCGTAGACCGCTGAGCAGGATCATGCCGAGTCCACCGGCGTTGATGGTTGCCGCGATGGTGGCGATACCGACGGTGGAGATGCAAGCCAGGCGTACGCCGGCGATGATGGCGGGAAGGGCGAGGGGCAGTTGCACCTTGAGCAGCACTTGCGAATCGCTCAGGCCCATGCCGCGCGCAGCTTCGATAAGTGCCGGGTCAACGCCACGAATACCCTCGAGAGCATTTCGGACGAGCATGAACTGGTTGTATACCACCATGACGATGACGGCGCTGGTGAAGCCCAATCCGGTCAGAGGGATGAGCAGGGCGAACAGCGCGAGACTGGGGATGGCATACGCTGCGCCGAGGATTTCTACCACGGCATTGCCGAGCGGTCGGCTCCGTAGGCAGGCAACGGTAATGAGCGTAGCGATGGCACAGGAGATGAGCACGGTCGCGCCCAGCAGCATGAGGTGCTCGGCTGTCGCCTCGAGCAGGTCGTCGGCGTGCGTGGCCATGTATGACAACAGGCCCATCACGCCCTCCTGCCCTCGGGCGTGTAGCCCTGCGTTTCGAGCAGCTCGCGTACGAAGGGCGTGGCGGGATGTGCGAGCAGCTCTTCGGGGGTGGCGTATTGCTGCACGCGACCGGCATCGACCACCAGGACCTTGGTGCCCAGCTTGAGGGCTTCGGTGACGTCGTGCGTGACGAAGACGAAGGTCTTTCCGCTGCCGCGGTGGATGCGCAGGAGTTCGTCTTGGAGTTTGGCGCGGGTGATCGCATCGATGGCGCCGAAGGGTTCGTCGAGCAGCATGATCTCGGGCGAGGCGGCCAATGCGCGCACGAGTCCGACGCGCTGTTGCTGGCCACCGGAGAGCTGCGAGGGATAGCGGTCGCGGAAATCGCTTGGATCGAGGTGGACGAGCTCGAGCAGCTCGTCAACGCGAGCGTCGATGCGCCCGCGGTCCCACTTGAGGATCTTGGGAACGCAGGCGATGTTCTCGGCGACGGTCATGTGCGGGAACAGTCCCGTCTGCTGGATGACATAGCCGATGCCCCGGCGCAGCTCGACAGGGTCGACCTGCGATACATCCTGGCCGTTCACCAGCACGGTTCCCGTGTCGGGATCGTGCAGGCGGTTGATGAGCTTGATGAACGTGGTTTTGCCGCCGCCGGAGGTACCGAGCACGCAGACGAGCTCACCGGGATCGATCGCCAGGGAGACGCGGTCGAGCGCCGGTGCCGCCGCGCCCGGGAAGCGCTTGGTGACATTTTTGAATTCAACTGCCGGGGTCATGAGCCGTCCTTCTCCGCTCGTAACGTTGCCTTGTCATGTCGGGAGCTGATGTTGGATGAGGTTTTTCGTACTCGTGTTGGGTTTTACGAAGTAGAGGCGCGCTGAGCCCTGACAAAACCCCAGTTGGGGAAGCGCCGCCAAGGGAATGTACTTCGAACCTGCCGGAATCAGTACGAAAAACCTCATCGAAGTGCCGCGACTGCTATGAAATGGAGTCGTAGTAGTCCTTCGCGACGTCCTCGTAATCCTCCTTGTCGATGTCAACGCGGGCGTTGAGGCGCGTGAGCTCCTCGGTGGTGAGGGCGGCGTTCACGCGATCGAGCGCCTCGGCGATACCGGGGTTGGCCTCGAGGACTTCGGCGCGCACGACGGGGGCCACGTTGTAGGGCGGCCAAACGTGCTTGTCGTCCTCGAGTAGCGTGAAGGCGGGGTCGGTGAGCTGGGCTTCGGTGGTGTAAGCGGGGGTGACGTCGGCCTCGTCGTTGCGAAGCACCTCGTACTTCAAACCCTCGTCGTAAATCGCGGAGGCCTTCCAGTCGAAGGGGCCGTAGGTGGCCTCGAGGGCGGGGAGGCCGTCGGCTCGCTCGTCGAATTGACCCTGGCTGGCGAAGCGCAGGTCTTCGGCGTGGGCCTGCAGGTCGGAGATGGTCTTGATCCCGTACTTCTTTGCGGCCTCGGTGCGAATCACAAGCCCCTGGCCGTCGGCAGCCTCGGACTTGCTCAGCCATACTAGATCGAACTGATCGGCATAGGCGCTTTTAACGGTCTCGTAGACCTCCTCGGGATCGGTCAAGGGGTCCATCTTGAGGACGGAGATGAGGCCGGTGCCCGTGTATTCGGGGTACAGGTCGATGTCGCCGTTTTCAATCGCGGTGTGAATGAGTGAACCCGAGATCTCAAACGAGCGCTTAACGCTGAATCCCGCGTCCTCCAGGGCAAGGGCGTAGAGCTCGGAGAGGATGACGCCCTCAGTGAAGGCCTTCGAGCCGACCGTGATGGCGTTCTCGCTGCCTTTGGAGTTTCCGCAACCGGAGAGGGACGAGGCGCCCAAGAATGAGAGCGCTGCGGTGCCACATAGGGCTAGAGCGCTGCGACGGGTGATTGTGGTGTTCATGATGGTCCTTTCGGAAGGAATGACACGTGCCTGATTAGAAGGGCTGATCAGCGGCGGCTCTCATATTGCCGGGCGGCCGGTTGGTCATGCCGCGCCAGTGTCGGTGGACGGAAACGAGGGCCGTCCGCAGCATCAGCGGGCGGATGAGCCGACGTGTTCGTACGCGCGGATGCGCCGATCGACCATGGCGAACACGCGATTGACGATCAACGAGAGCACGGCGACAGAGATGCCGCCGATCCAGAGCAGGTCGTTACGGAGCGCTCCGAGCCCGGTATAGATGAGGATACCCAGGCCGCCCGCTCCGATATACGCCGCGAGTGTTGCGGATGCGATGATTTCGGAAGCGGCGGTGCGGACGCCGGAGAAGGCAAGCGGGAAGGCGAGCGGCGCCTTGACGGTGAGCCAGAGACGAGCCGGACTCATGCCCATGCCGACTCCCGCCTCTATGACATCGGCGGGGACGCTTCTCAATGCGACGGCCGTGTTGATGAGGATGGGCGGGATGGCGAGGACGGTGAGCGCCACGACTGCGGGCACGGTGCCCACGCCCAGGTACGGTACGCAGATAATGAGAATCGCCAGGCTGGGGATCACGCGAAGGACCCCAGCTGTCCCGGTGGCGAGTCGTTCGCTCCATGCGTGTTGGGAACACAAGATGCCGAGTGGGACCGCGATGGCGAGCGCCGCGGCGAGTGCCATGCCGCTGATGGCGAGATGGTCGATGACCATCTGGACCCATTCGGCCCCATGCTCGGAAAAGTATGTCGTAATCTGCTGGATCATCTCCACCTTGGTTCAACGAGGTCGCAAACGGGGACGGGTGAATCGAGGCTGGCCGTCTTGTGCCACCTCAATTTGGGGACAGTCCCCAAATTGAGGAGGCGTGGAAGGGCTCTAGGCGTCGAGCATGCCGTCGAGGGTGCGCCAGGCGAGTTCGGCGCACTTCACACGCGCCGGCATGTGCGAGATGTCCTTAAGCTGAGCGGCTTCGTCGAGGTCTTCGAAATCCTCCTCGGAGAGCTCTTCGCCGCGGATCATAGCGAGGAAAAGACCCGACAGACGCTTTGCCTCCTCAACGGTCTCGTCGGTGATGAGCTCGGCCATGATGTCGGCCGATGCCTGGGAGATGGCGCAACCGTGACCGGTGAACGCGGCCTCGACGATCACGCCGTTCTCGACGCGCAGCGAGAGCGTGAGCTCGTCACCGCAGCTAGGGTTGATGCCGTCGTGCGTGTGCGTGGGGGCATCCATCTCGTACTTGTAGTCGGGATGTGTGTTGTGCTCCATGAAAGAGGCGGAGCCGTAGAGGTTGCCCATGCTCGGGTCCTTTCGTGTACTGAAAACCTCAATTTAGGGACAGTCCCTAAATTGAGGTGCGCGTGCGACTAGTTGTGGAAGACGCTCCAGACATGGTTCAGGGAGTCGATGAAGCGATCGATGTCGTACTTGTCGTTGTAGAAGGCGATGCTGGCGCGGCAGCAGGCGAGATTCTCGACCTGAAGCCAGGTGAGCAGCGGCTGAGCGCAGTGGTGGCCTGCACGGATGCACACGCCGTCCATGTCCATGATGCTGGCGACGTCGTGCGGGTGGATGCCGCGCACGTTGAAGCTGATGGCGCCATGGTGCTGGTCCCAGTAGATGGACCCGACGATGTCGACGAAGGGAAGCTCGACCATGCGGCTCATGGCGTAGTGGACGAGTGCGCGCTCGCGCTCGGCGACGGTCTCGTAGCCGACCTTGTTCACGAGGTAGTCCAGCGCGACGCCCGTGGCGTAGATGCCCGCGGCGTCTTGCGTGCCGGCCTCGAACTTCTCAGGCACGGGGGCCCAGGTGGCTCCCTGCTCGGTGACGGAATCGATCATCTCGCCGCCGGTGTAGACCGGGTCGGTGCGGTCGAGCAGGTCCATGCGACCCCACAGCACGCCGACGCCCATGGGGCCGAGGGCCTTGTGCGCGGAGAAGGCCAGGAAGTCAGCCCCGAGCTCCCGCACATCGAGGGCCATGTGAGGGATGGACTGCGCGGCGTCGACCACCATGTAGGCGCCGTTGGCGTGAGCGGCCGCGGCGAGCTTGGCAATGGGGTTCTCCACGCCGAGCACGTTGGAGACGTGGCCGCAGGAGACGATCTTGGTCGCAGGGCCGATCTTGGCGGCGATTTCGTCGTCGGTGATCTGGCCGGTGGGGGTGGGGTAGAGGTAGACGAGCTTCGCACCGGTCTCGCGGCAGACCTGCTGCCAGGGGATGAGGTTGGAGTGGTGCTCCATGATGGAGATGGCAACCTCGTCGCCGGGCTCGAGCACGTGCGGGGCAAAGCCCTTTGCCACGATGTTCAGGGCTTCGCTCGTGTTGCGGCAGAAGACGACCTCGTTGGCGCGGGCGCGACCGCGCTCGTCCACGGCGCCGATGAGCTTGGCGATTTGGGAGCGGACCTTCGCGATGGCCTCGGTCGCCTCGACGGAGAGCGAGTACAGGCCGCGCAGCGGGTTGGCGTTCATCGTCTCATAGAAGCTCTTCTGCGCCTCGAGCACGCAGGCGGGACGTTGAGCGGTGGCACCGCTGTCCAGGAAGGCGAGTTCGGGGTGCTGAGCGAGCAGCGGGAAGTCGCCCTTGAAGGGGTTGAGCTCGATATCGACGCGCGGCCAGCCGCGGCTGACCTCGTCGGAAGCATCGAAGACGAATTCAGACGGAGCCGTGCAGGTGTCGCACGTCACGTTCTCGGTGTCGATCACGCGATCTCCTCCTCAAAATGCGGGATGATCTGGTTGCCGAGGCGCACGACGTTGGCGCGCACGGCGTCGTTGGGCGAGCGTAGCGCGGCGTCCTCGAGCTTTGCGGAAAGGAACAGGGCCTCGGTCTGCTCCTGGGAGAGGCCGCGGCATGCCGCGTAGAAGAGCTGATCGGGACGCACGTGGCCGATGGTTGCTCCGTGGTTGCCCGCGACGTCGTCCTCATCGCACAGGATGTTTGGGACGGTTTTGTTGTCCACGCCCTTGCTCGCCAGCAGCACAGTCTCGCGCTCGTTACCCTCGGCGCCCTTTGCCCCGTGGATGAGGTCGATGGTGCCGCGCAGGCATTTCTTGGACGTGCCCGTGAGTACGCCGTTGGCATCCATGTTGGAGACGGTCTTGCGCCCGCGATGGCGGATGATGTAGTTGAAGTCGCGCTGCTGGGTGCCCGAAGCGAGATAGCTCGTGTCGACGTCGATGCGGGAGCGGTCGCCGCGCAGGTCGGCCGCGAGGCCGGTGGCGGTGAAGCCGCCGCCCAGGACCACATGGCGCACGTTCACGCGGGCGTCCTCGTCGAGCACGAAACCGGAGTCCTCCACGCAGGTGACGGCATCGGAAGCGGTGAGGTACACCGTGATGTCGACGCGTGCGCCGGCGCCGGCGAACACGCGCATGGTTGAGCCCATGAACGCGGGGGCGTCGGCGTCGCTGTCGAGGGAGAGCGCGATGGAGAAGGTGGAGTTGGGCGCCGCGACGATGTCGATGCTGGCGCCCGAAGCCTCGCCCTCGTGCGTGGTGACGCGAATCGTGGCCTCGGCTTCCTCGCCCTCCTCGGTGGCGAGCACGGCGGTGCCGCCCGCAAGGAAGTTGAGGTAGGCGCGCATGTCGGCGCCCACGCCGGTTTCAAAATCGTTGGCGATGTCGCAAGCGATTTCGGAGAGCACGGCGCGATGCTCATAGGTTGAGAGAGCGGGGATGTCGAGCTCCTCGGCTCCACGGTCGGCACCGGTGGCGGCGGTGATCATGGCGCGCTCATCGGCCGGCTTGTCCGTGCGTGCGCTGTCGATGCGCTCTTGGAGTGCGGCGACGGAGCCCTCGAAGCTGGTGGTGTTGTCGAGTGTGTCTCCCGCCTCGATTTCGACCTGGCAGTTGCGCTCGAGGTCGTCGGGAATCTGAATCGTGACGTCGTTCACCTTGAGCCAGCTCCAGGTGGGGGCGGGCATGGCGGACGCATGGCGGATAGTCATACCTGGCATCTTCATTATCCGATCGCCCCTTCCATCTCGAGCTTGATCAGGTTGTTCATCTCGACGGCGTATTCGAGCGGGAGCTCCTTGGAAACGGGGTTCGCAAAGCCGTTCACGATCATGGTGCGGGCCTCCTCCTCGGAGATGCCGCGGCTCATGAGATAGAAGATCTTGTCATCGCCGATGCGGCCGATGGTCGCCTCATGTCCGATATCGACGTTCTTGGCGCGGATATCCATCGCGGGGATGGTGTCCGAGCGGCTGATGTCGTCGAGCATGAGTGACTGGCACGAGACGCTCGCCGCGGATCCCTCGGCGGCCGGGGTGGCCACGATGGAGCTGCGGAAGGTGGAGATGCCGCCGCCCTTGGAGATGGACTTGGTCTCGACCGTGGCGGTGGTGTCGGGTGCGCCGAGCACGACCTTGCAGCCGGTATCGAGGTTCTGGCCGGTGCCGGCGAACGTGATGCCGGTGAAGCTCGAGCGGCTCTTGCGGCCCGCGAGGACGCTCATGGGGTAGAGGTAGCCCACATGGCTGCCGAAGGAGCCCGAGATCCATTCGATCTCACCCTCCTCCTCGCAGCGGGCGCGCTTGGTGTTCAAGTTGTACATGTTCTTCGACCAGTTCTCGATGGTCGAGTACCGCAGGTGCGCGCGCTTGCCAACAAAGAGCTCGACAGCGCCCGCATGCAGGTTGGCCACGTTGTACTTGGGCGCGGAGCAGCCCTCGATGAAGTGCAAGTCCGCGTCGTCCTCCACCACGATGAGGGTGTGCTCGAACTGGCCGGCGCCCTTCGCGTTGAGGCGGAAGTAGCTTTGCAACGGGAAGTCGAGCTTGACGCCCTTCGGCACGTAGACGAAGGAGCCGCCGGACCACACCGCGCCGTGCAGGGCGGCGAACTTGTGGTCGGTGGGCGGGATGAGCGTCATGAACTTCTCGCGGATGATGGCCTCCCACTCGGGGACCTGCAGGGCCTCCTCGATGCCGGAGTAGACGATGCCCATCTTGGCGGCGGTGTCCTGCATGTTGTGGTAGACGAGCTCGGAGTCGTACTGTGCGCCGACGCCCGCGAGGTAGCTGCGCTCTGCCTCGGGGATGCCGAGGCGCTCGAAGGTGTCCTTGATGTCATCGGGGACGGACTCCCAGTCGTTCTTCTGGTCGGTGTTGGGCTTGACGTAGGTCACGATGTGATCCATGTCCAGGCCCTCGATGCCCGGGCCCCAGGTGGGGTTGGGCGTGTTGTGGTAGATCTCGAGCGACTTGAGACGACGCTCGAGCATCCAGTCGGGCTCGTTCTTGCGCTCGGAGATCTCGCGCACGATATCGGGCGTGAGGCCGGCGTCCAGGCGCTCGAAGCCCTCCTCGCCATAGCGGAAGTCGTAGAGGCTGCGGTCGATGTCCGCGACCTCGGTGCGGTTCTTTGCCATCGCGTGCCCCTTACTGCTTGTCGGAGGAACCGCAGGTGGCGCCATTCGCGTCGAGTGTGGCGCGCAGGGACTGCACCATGCCGGCGCCGAGGTTCATCGACGCGGCGCGCACGGGGTCGACGGCGGGTGCGGGCTGCGCGGCCTGCTCGGCGGCGAGCTGCGCGGCGGCCTCGCGCTCAAAGGAATCGAAGCCGTTTGCGTCGATCCAGGGGATGAGGGAGGCGTCGTCCTCGCGGACGATGCGGCCGTTGACCATCACATGGACGCGGTCGACCTCGAGATGCTCGAGGATGCGCGTGTTGTGGGTGATGATGACGAGCGAGCCGTCGGTGCTCTTGCGGTAGGCGTCCATGCCGCGTGAGACCACGCCGAGAGCGTCGACGTCCAGGCCGGAGTCGGTCTCGTCCAGGATGGCGAGTTTGGGCTGGAGCAGCAGCAACTGCAGCATCTCGACCTTCTTCTTCTCGCCACCGGAGAAGCCCACGCCCAGTTCGCGATTGAGGTAGGCGGTGTCCATGTCGAGCTCAGCGGCGAGCTCCTTCACGCGGCGGCGGAACTCCTTGCCCTTCATCTCAAGGCCGGGGCGGCCGGCGATTTGCGCGCGCAGGAAGCTGGACAGCGGCACGCCCGGGATTTCGACGGGGGCCTGGAAGGAGAGGAAGAGGCCGGCGCGGGAGCGCTTGTCGGGGGAGAGGTTGGTGATGTCCTGGCCGTCGAAGGTGATGGTGCCTTGCGTAACGGTGTAGACCGGGTCGCCCATGATGACGTGGCCCATGGTGGATTTACCGGCACCGTTGGGGCCCATGAGGACGTGGGTCTCGCCTGCGCCGACGGCGAGGTCGATGCCCTGGAGGATGGTCTTTTCGTCCACGGAGGCGGTGAGGCCGGCGATGTTGAGCAGGGGTGTTGCGCTCATATCAAATCCTTTCGAGACGCGCGGGTGCGGCTGCGGCGCGTGCGTCAGGGCACGCGGCAGATGTGCGATCCGCGCTAAACTCTAGAAGTTCACTCGGATTAACGATACGATGATAGCCGATTTCTGGGAGAATATGCCGATGTTTCGTCGGTGCTCGTGTTGCTCCACATCGTTTACCGCAAGGGGGTTCGTCCATGCTCATTTCCTCGAAGGGCCGCTATGCGCTCAAATTGATGATTTACATCGCGGCCATCGGCGGGGATCCGGTGGGGGAGAGCATCAGTGCGGATGCCGTTTCACATGAGGCCCTCGCGCCTCGTCCGCAGACCAAGGTCTCCTTGCGCGAGGTTGCCGAACGTGAGGGCATTTCCCTCAAGTACCTGGAGCAGCTCGTGCGCCCGCTCATGAACGCGGGACTGCTGAGGAGCGTGCGCGGCAAGGGCGGCGGTTACGTGCTGGCCAAGCCTGCAGTCGAGGTTCGCGCCGGAGATATCTTGCGCGCTGCGGAGGGCGAGCGTTCGACCGTTGCGTGCGAGGGGCTCGATGGGACGTGCGGGCGTAGCGAACTGTGCTCAACCGTGAAATTCTGGACGGGCCTTGAGGAGACGATCGATGCCTACGTCGACGGCGTGACCCTCGCCGAGCTTGCACACGTGCCGGAGATTAAGGTGAATATCGAGTTGTAGGCTTTTTTCCTGCATTTTAGGACTGCGGTGTTGGTTGGTCTTGATCGATATGCAGTATATGATCCGTATTGCGCAAAAATATGCAAATGCGGGCGGATTGCGTAATTGTAAAAAATGAAACTGTACGTTTTGGGGCGGGTTTTGCTTCCGAGTGTGCGAATTTGCCCCTGCTTCCGACTCGCGAACAGGCATCTCTTTCGAGACGATCCTTGGTCGGATCGCGAATGACCCGAAAACCAGCCCCAAAACGTACAGTTTGAAATTGAGGGCTGTTATAAATCTTTCCGGAATATAAACTCAGCGTTTTACTTTTATCGCCTTGTTCGACGTGTGCCGCTGGCTTTGCGAGCACTTCGATAAGGCTGGAAATCAAGCCAGAAAAGATTGGGCTTATACCCAAACTGCCGATTGGGTGAGGATTGGTGCTGGCTGGTACAATGCGAACTTGGAATCATGTGAACTTGGAATCGCGTGCTAAACAAATGTCGGATGGAGGGGCTGTGGCAATTGAGCTTTTGAAATGCGGCGATGGCGTCTGGACGGCCCCTGGCGCCCGTATCATCGACCGAACTGCTCGCAAGCGTCTACCCATCGGGGACGATGGGTTCGAGCGTGCAGCGGTGAACTCTGTTCTCGTGGATAAGACTGCGCTCATCTCCGATGTGCTGGACTCGGGCTATACCGTCACGCTTTTTTGTCGTCCAAGGCGCTTCGGTAAGACACTCAATATGACAATGCTCAAGGCATTCTTCGAGTCGGGCCCGTCCGGGCTTGCGGATGCCTCCCTGTTTGAAGGAGCTGAGATTTGGGAAAAGGATGATGGGGCATATCGGTCTCACTTCGCGGCATATCCCGTTATCTATCTGAGCATGCGCACCGCCAAAGGTGACACGTGGGAGCAGACCTACGGTGCGCTCAAAGATATACTCGCCGCGGAGATCGAGCGGCATTCCTATCTCTCTGAGTCACTTGCAGCTGATCCTGCCGCGGTCGAGCTTTTCGATCGCATGCGGACGTGCGCTGCGGGCGAATCTGATTACGCCGGATCGCTGCTGTACCTTGCGCGCCTCCTGCGAGCCTATCACGATCGACCCGTCGTCCTGCTGATAGACGAGTATGATGCGCCCGTCATGGCGGGATATTCCGCTCCAGGTGGTGGTTATTATCGCGAAGTCGTCACCTTCCTCAAGCGCCTGTTCACCGGCCCCCTCAAAGACGGTGGAGAGGTTCTGGCGTTCGCCTGCCTCACGGGGGTGCAGCGAATCACGAAGGAGTCCATCTTCTCGGATTTGAATAACGTTACGGTTTCTACTGCTCTTTCAACAGTGTCCGATGAACGCTTCGGTTTTACTGATACCGAGATGGCCGCGCTTGCCTCGTATCTTGGGTACGCCGATTGCATGGACGAGGCACGGCGTTGGTATGACGGTTACCGCTTTGGAAATGTTGACGTGTTCAACCCGTGGAGTGCTCTTAACTATTTTAATTATGACTGTGCTCCCGATGTGTACTGGGGCAATACCTCGGGCAATTCGGTTGTCGCGGGCCTCGTGAGTCGGGCGGACGAGGATACCCTGGGTAAGATTTACACGTTGATGGAGCCTCGTGGTGCCGTTGAGGCCCCACTTGATCTGGGCATTGTGTTCCCGGATATCGGCGTTCGCTCGGATGCCTTGTGGAGCATGCTTTACCTGGCCGGTTACCTCACAACTGAGGATACCGCTCTGCCCAATAACACGCGTGTGCACCGTCGCCTGCGCATCCCCAACGCTGAGGTTGCCGAGCTGTATCGCACGGAGATCGTGGAACGTTTTACGGGCGCCGCCGGTGGGTCGAGCGACCTTGGCGTCTTTCATGAGGCGCTGGCGTCCGGTGAGGCTGTGGCGCTGCAGCGTGAGCTGGCTAAGATTCTCGACGGATCTATCAGCTATTTCGATATAACGTCGGAAAATTCCATCCATATGCTCGTTCTCGGCTTGTGTTTTGGCATCAAAGGGTTCGGCGACCCCGTGTCTAACCGTGAGGCGGGCGACGGTAGACCCGATATCCAGCTCGTGCCCGAGCGTACACCGTTCTTCGACGGCAGGCGCCCTTTGGTCACCGTCGAGCTGAAGCATCGAAAGGACGCGAGTGCGGAAGAGCTCGAGGAGCTTGCGCAGGACGCCTTGGGGCAGATTATCGAGAAGCGCTACGATGTCGGTCCTCTGCCCGAGCTGGCGCACGGCCGCATTCGGTGGGGCATCGCGTGCTCCGGCAAGCGCGTGGCCGTGGCGGTGCAGTCGGCAAGGTGCTGACGTTGCCACGAGTGTAGCTGCATGTTTGGAAACGGAAGGACCGGTTGTGCTTACGATTCATTACGGGGATGTCGAGGGTGCCATCTACAACACGTCCACGTTTTTCAATAACACCTACTCTCCGGAGTGGTTCACGAATGAGCTCGCACAGAGGATGATCAAGTCCGTCGATGGAAGCATCGTGCTGGGCCCAAACGCTCTTGAGAGCAGCGTGCTTGGTGTCATCCCGCCGGAAAAACTTTCTAGCGGCGTTAAGACGCTTCTGCTCATGTTGTTTCTGCCGGATCGTGTATATAACGCATCGAACTGCGGGGATAACTGCGCGTATTGGATTCTCAAGATCGCCAGCATGCATGATGTCACAATCAGCTTGCATCACATCATGGACTTCGGCAACCGGAAGTTCACCATTCGGGTGGCAAATACCGGCGAGATCGTTCATGGCATGGATGAGTTGGTGCTTCTCGCCGCCGATTGCTTGCGAGGCGATGCGTGATGAGGGGCGAGCATCTCGTTATCGTACGCAACAACAAAGTGCAGATCAAACTGCCCATTCGCAGGAACTTGACGATTCTGCAGGGAAAGAGCGCGACGGGTAAGACGACGCTCATTGAGCTTATCGCCCAGTACGAGGCGTTGGGGGAGAGCAGCGGCGTTACGATTAACTGCGATGCTCCCTGCCGTGTGCTTGCTGGCGTAACATGGAGGCGCGACCTGGCGGATATCGAAAACAGCATCGTGTTTATCGATGAAGACAGTGCGTTTATGAAAACGCATGAGTTTGCGCACGCCGCGAGGCATAGCAGCAATTACTACGTTCTTATTGCCCGTGAAGCGTTGCCCCAGCTGCCGTATAGCGTGGACGAGATATACGGATTGAAGAACACGACTCGTTCGTCGTCAAAATACCCGGCTTATAAAAGGGTTTATACATCAGTGTATCGGGTGTTCGGCTCTACGACTTTTACGGGTGAGCGCCCCGAATTGGTCATTGTTGAGGATTCCAATTCAGGTTATGAGTTCTTTTCCGCTCTATGCGCAAAAAGCGGGGTGCCCTGCGTGAGCGCCGGGGGTAAGTCGAACATCTACCGTTTGCTTCGCGAACGCTCCGAGACCGAGATTTTGCTTATTGCCGATGGCGCTGCCTTTGGGGCCGAGATGGCGTACGTTACTTCGCTTACGCGATTCAAGAACATTCAGCTATTCCTGCCGGAATCATTCGAGTGGTTGGTGCTTAACTCGTCGCTGTTTGCTGACGCTAAGACACGCGACATGCTTCTTCATCCGGCAAGCTACATTGAAAGCGCCACGTTCTTTAGCTGGGAGCAGTTCTTCACCAAAGAGCTTATTGAAAAGACGTCCGGCAGCTATCTGGCATATAGCAAAAGAGAGCTTAACGAGGTGTATCTGCACCCACGTGAGTTTACTGCAATCGCGAGGAAGCTGCCCGAGCTGGGGATTTAGGGCATTGGTGATATGTTGCGATAGTGGCCTGCGTTTCGTTTAATCGGCAGTGAGCAATTAACGTCAGAGCAAGGGATATCTATAAATACATTTGGAGGGGATCGTGCCTACCACTTCACGCAGAACGCTTGTTGCTTATAAGCTTGCATGTCATCGATTGCGGAAGCCGGATATACTTATTCCTCTTGATGAGGTTTGCGCAGCAGGTTTTCTTGGGGCTTTTCTTGATTTCTGCGATTCATTCGAGGGGAGCTTTTCATATGGAGACAGTGGAAAGTATTGTTTTATTGATGGAGTTGATATCCATGACGAAGGAATTCTCCTGAGAATAAAGTCTGGATCCGATGGCGAGGGCATTTCGATTCTTGATCCTGAAAAGGCTACGATTATTGGTCGCTATGGTAGTGATAAGGCGCCAATGGTTGATTCACGAGTGTATTTACGGAAGGCTGCAGGTGATTTTGCTGTACTTTTTGTTGAGCATGTAAAAGGATCGGCTGGAGATACTTTTTTGAAGATGCCGATGAAAGATTGGTTCAAGAAGACGTACCAGGGCTATCTAATGGATTGGGAGCCCATTGCCGAGGAGGAGTCGCTTGACGCCCTCAATAGTATTGAAGACTTCGAAGTGCGAAAGTATTTAAGATCAAGCGATTTTGCCGATTCTTTGGTTACTGGTGCTCGATACATCTCTTGCAGGCTTGCCCATAAACCGAGACACCCTTTTCCTGTTGCAATGCTTCGAGAAGCTTTGGCTGACCTTAATAAGGCAAAAACGCTATTCGGTCTTTTTGCCAATGATGATCATGAGGACAGAGTCGAAGTTTATGTTAAGGCGAACAGCAAAAGCGGACGCACCGTTCGCTTTGATATCTCGAAGTCTATGGATTGGAAGATAAACGAGATTCTGAACGATCGTGGGGAGCCAGTATTGAGTGACGGCGAGTTCAAAAAAAGATGCGATTGGAAGGGCTCACTTATTGAGCGGCGCTTGGGTAGGGGCTAGGAAAACAGCTACGATGAGGTGATTGCGGTGTCAAAGATAAACGTTTTTGGTTTGTTGATGCATTATATTGAGACGCTGCATACCCCAGATGATAGTTCTCTGTATCCATTCGATATCGTAATCCATCTGGCTGCCCCTGCTTTGATTGCAGCTATAGCTTTTTGGATGGGGGATAGGGCGGCTATTGTACGTAGCTACTTTGCCAATGGGATAACCGCTGTTTCCATTGTGTCTGGATTTATGTGTGGGTTGGCGATTATGGTTTTTGAGTTGAGGGCCAATCTAGCACAAGATGGGTCGGTCGCTTCAGAAGGTGATAAGGTTCTGTTGGTTGATGAGTTATTTTCTGACATACTCTGGTCGGTTGTGTCTGGCTTTTTGACTGTTTCGTTCATGGTGATGTCGGGGGATCAAGGGGATAAGTCCCTTTGGAGCGTCCTCTCTACATCGCTATCGCTTGGCTTCTTAGCAAATTTCATTCTCGTCACACTCATGTGTATCAAAAGGATTGACATATGCTATAGGTCGCTTTCAAAGCGTTGAAGTTGTCCCCTCCGCAGTGGCGCTGTGATGGACATTGTGGCTTTCTCGATCTGGATTGATTTGCAAATCGAATCCTAACCATCTCGCCTTTTCAGTTAGTTTGATGGGAGAGTCGATTTGCATCAATGCATTTCGTACAACGCAAGCTCCCAGCGAGGCTTCATGAGTTCCGAAGTCATTACGATGGATGGCACGTCTGTTGGCGATTTGAATAGGTGATTGCGGCGTTATTCCATGCTATCGGTTTGTAGTGAGAGATGGGGTATTGAGGTTGGTTTTGTGACGTCAATTCGAGGCGTAGCGCTCATGGGGGTCCATTTCAACGATTGTGGGCGACTGCCGCGGAATGATCGGGCTTCAACCGCCTTTTGCAACCGTGTGCCGAGGGCCATTTCGATTGAGTGACGCGATGGCCTGTGGAAGGGGCCGCTTCGCGTCCGCGGGCTTGGTGGTCTGTCGTTCCGGGCTGGATGCGAATCGGCGCTGTGCTTAGGTTACGTTGCGTAGGACAGCATGAGAAGCGGGTATTAGGTGTCCTGATATATCGAGAGGCAACTTCTTATGTTGCGTTAACCCCATGTGGCATTATCAGATTATCAGTTGAAACGGAAAGGATGCTAGATCGATGGCAGATAGCATGTTCGATGAAATCATGAGGTATGTTGGGGATAACGCTGCATCGAGTACGTGCGTCGTTGTCATTTTCCTGACTTTGATTGTTACGAAACTACTTCAGGGTTTGCTGAATTTTATTAAGGGGGCTTTACATGTCCCTGGGTCTATTAGCGGAGTGGCAATCAAGAGGTTTGAGCACAATGAGTTGCTTAAGACGTATGGCCTTCACTCTGTCGCCAAGCATCGAGGGCAAATGTTAAAACAGAGGGAGGTTCTCAGATTTGCTCGAGAAAAAGCCGGTATGTATATCCCGAATTTTATTTGGCAATCCGCTGTTTTGCTGATTGCGCTTTTTGTTGCCTTACTTTCTGTAGGGTGGATATTGCAGCAAGTTTCTCAAGTCTTTGGTGATTCGCCTCAGATTCAAGCTATTGCGGCTTGCCTGTTTGGGGTTTTTACTGTTTAGCGTGCGTGCTTTTGTTGTTGGTCCTCCCGCTAATTGTGCTACTTGATATTGGGACGTTTGGGGCTCTATGGGCAAAGCTGAAAATCATGTTTAAGAAATTGCGCTTGCGACGGGAGGGGAGTTTTGATCCAGAGTCTTGTCTCAAGCGGGGACAGGTTATGTGGTTTGTTGAGGGCAAGAATGCATATGTCGTTTTATGCGCGGGCTCACTCGAACCTTATGTGGAAAGACAGTTCGTACCTGGAATGCACCGTGTTGCGTTCTCAAAAGAACAATTGGGCTGGACAGATGATGTTTCGGGATTAGAGGATGCGGTTGTGCTTACATGTTCTTGGGATGGCACTGAGGGGTTCGACCTTATGATTGAGCTTAGAAAGAAGAAGGTTAATGCGTACTATATCGGGCTTCTGAGTGATGCATGGGTGCAATATTATCGTTTCTTTATTGCTATGCATCTTAGCTATGAAGAAGAAATCTCTAGTGCGCGTCCAATGGAGGAGCCAGAATTGCCGAGTGGCCTTTTAGACAAGTAATGCTTTTCATCATGTCTTTTCTATACGCTCATGTTGGAGAATGCCCGTGAAGAAGGCCACTGCGATCGGGACCGTATACCTCTCAGGTGTGTCTCCAAAAGCGTACCGAGCATTTGAAATGGGCACGAAGCTCTGAGGTGCACGCCCGTAACTCTTCGCGCATCCAGCCCCCTCAGCGGCATGCGTTGAAAAACCGTAGCTCTTCCTCAAACGGAGTCATGTCGAACGTGTCGGACCCGGCATATTGGTTGAGCTTGAGTTTTTGCGCCATGCGGTAAAACGGCGTGTGGAGCGCTACGAACTCGCGTAGGGAAAAAGCGCGAAGGGCTTGGCGCGCCATCTGCTGATCGGCGATGCGTTCGGGCAGGTAGTGATAGAAATTGTGATGGTCGGTATACATGCGCCGCACCGATGCATTGCCGCCCGAGGTTGAGATTCCGGTGCCCATTTCATACCAAATAACGGGTTTACCGAGGTAGCCGATGCGAATGTCATCGGCGGCGCAGAGGGGGCACGCGAGGTCCTCGCAGTATCGGACATGCGCGCGGTCGGTGAGCTCATGAAGATAGGGGAGCATCAGATCGCGCTCGTAGAAGAGAGAACAGCCCGGTATCCAGTCGGTCTTGAGGATGTGCGAGCACAGCACGTTGCTGCTATCCTGCCTGGAAGACGTGTACAAATCGAGGACTTGTGGCGCGTTGTACGGTGAGAACGAGCCGTCCGGCAGATATGAAATGATTCCGCCAAAGCCGAGCTTCACGCCCTGCTCACCGCAGCATTGAACGATATTGGCAAGCGTTGATGGGCCAAACAGCGCATCACCCGGGCTGAGCGGCTTGATAATGTGGCCTGACGCAGCGGAAATGCCTCGCGCCACATTCGCGACCGTTCCGATGTTTTCGCTCGCGCGGACAATCGAGTAGTTTTCAAACCCTTTTTCATCAAAGAATCGATGAATAAACGGAGAGGGATCAATCTTTGAGCAATCGTCTGCAACGATAATTTCAAATGACGTGCAGATTTGCTGCAAGATCGAGTTGAGTGTAAGCGTCAAGGCGCGCTCGTCTTGATTGTAGGTCGTCACCACTACGGAGATATCAACAGCGGATTGCACGGGATGCTCCTTATATCGATTTTTTCTAATTATAAGATACGGATATATGAGCAGGCGCGCCATGTGCCTTTTCGCTGTCACATGCCATGCGGGGCTATGGGATGTGGCTTTCACCGTTATACTACATAACTTACGCCCTTAGTTGATGGCGTAATTCGCTTGGAAAGGGGCGCGCATGGAGCCAAAGGTGCTCATCGTGATACCGGCATATAACGAGGCCGATAACATTTTGAACACGGTCCGCGGCGTTGTGGAGCACGGTTATGACTACATCGTCGTCAACGATGGCTCGCGTGACGCCACGCTCGATGTCTGTCGCTCAAATGGGTTGAATGTGCTCGATTTGCCCATGAACCTGGGTATTGGCGGTGCCGTGCAGGCTGGTCACAAGTATGCGCAGCGATTTGGCTACGACATCGACATCCAGCTTGATGGCGACGGGCAGCACGATCCCGCCTATCTTGACGCGCTGGTGCGCGAGGTCGCTTCGGGGGCCGACCTGGTGATTGGCTCGCGCTTCTTGGAAAAGACCGACGGCTTCCAATCGACCTTTATGCGTCGTGTTGGGATCACGTGGCTTTCCGCCATGCTCAAGCTATGCACGGGTCGCCGTGTGAGCGACCCGACGTCGGGTTTTCGCGCTTGCGGGCGCCGTGCAATCGACCTGTTTTGCGCCAGCTATCCCGTGGACTATCCAGAGCCCGAATCAATCGCGGTTGCCATCAAGAGCGGGCTTTTCGTCAAAGAGGTTTCCGTTGAGATGCGTGAGCGTCAAGGCGGCACCTCGTCCATCGGTGGGTTGTCGAGTGTGTACTACATGCTCAAGGTTTCGCTGGCAATCCTGATCGCCAGCGTGTCTCGACGGTCGAAGTAGGGAGCTATCATGTCGGACGCTTTGCGTTTTGTGGCGTCGGTCGCCTGCCTATTGCTATTTGTATACGTTATCCATTTGGTGAAGCACGAGCGCCTGCAGCTGAAATATTCGCTGCTGTGGCTCGCCCTCGGAGCCTCGGTGCTGGTATTGGCGCTGATGCCCGGTCCGCTGTTCGCGCTTGGGCAGATGCTGGGCTTTGAGACGACATCCAATTTCATCTTCTTCACCGGGTTTATGTTTCTGCTGCTCATCGCGCTTTCCCTGAGCGCGATTGTGAGCAAGCAGGCAACTGCGATCAAGAATCTGACGCAGCGGATCGCCATCATCGAGTGCGAGATCAACCGTGATGCACAGGGGCACGATGACCATGAGCGCTAGCGGTGCAAAGCAGCTCTCCGTTAAGCAGAATATGCTTTGGAACTCGATTGGCTGTTTGATTTACCAGGCGTGCCAATGGGCGATGACCGTTGCGGTGGTGGTGTTCTCCTCTGGTTACGACAACTCAGGCGTCCTGGCGTTTGCCATGGCAGTCGGCAACATCTATTATCCGCTGGCCACCTACAACATGCGGACGATCCAGGTGTCCGACGTGTATGACGAGTACTCATCCGAAGAGTATGTGGGTTTCCGGATCGTGACGGTCATCTTGGGATTTATTCCCATGCTCGTCTATCTGATTGCAACCGCGTCGTCTACGGCCCTAGTCATCTCAACGGTTTTCTGGCTGCTGTTCAAGGCCGATGAATCGTTTTGCTGCGTGTTCTATGCCATCGATCAAAAGGCGATGCGCATGGACTATATCGGGATTTCGCAGGCCGTGCGCGGCATATGCTCGGTCATCGCGTTTTCCGCCGCCCTGGCTTTGTGCGACAACATCAATATCGCGATTATCGCCGTCGCCCTCGTCTGCGTGTCGGTGACGCTTCTCTATGATTATCGCAAGGCCAACGCCCTGGCGTCCGCGCGTCCGCGCATTGCGTGCGCGCGGATTCTCGAGTTATTGAAGCGCTATCTGCCCGCCGTCATCACGCTGGTATGTTACGGTGCAGTCGTATCCGTTGCGCGCCAGCAGTTCGAGGTCCTTCGCGGTGCCGGGGCGCTGGGCATGTATGCGGCCGTCGCCACCCCAACGGTCCTCGTCCAGGTCGCCGCATCGTATTTGTACAACCCGTTGCTTGGGGGCATTGCCCAGCGATGGTCCGATCGAGATCTTGCTGCGTTTCTGCGGGGCATCGGCTCGGTGTTCGTGGCGATTCTCGTGGTGGCGGCGGCTGGTGTGTTGGCGAGCGAGCTGTTCGGTGAGCCCGTTTTGACCTTCGTGTATGGCGAATCGATCAGGGGCAGCGTGTATCTCCTGACCCCTGCGCTGATTGCCACGGCGGTCACGACGATGTTCGCCTTCATGTTCGATGTCCTCATCGTCATGCGGAGCTTGCGTGCGGCTCTCGTTGCCAATGCGTCGGCGCTGCTCATTTCCATCGTCGCATCGCGCCCGATGATTGAGGCGCTTGATGCGAACGGCATCACCTGCACGGTCATAGCGGCGTTCGGCGTTGGCCTTGTCATATGTTTTGGTGCGTTTACCTGGCAGGTGCGCAATGCCCGGCCGGCGACTGTTGGGGGCGATGCGGCATGAATGGCATCTTGCATGAGCTAAAGACGTATTCGGTTGCGGATATCGCTCGCATGGGCTGGTCGTTTGTGATGACGAAGCTGTTCTACCCAGGTGCCATGCTGGTGAGAAGGCCCATTTGCATTCGGCAAAAGAAGGACTTTCACTTTGGCCGCGGGCTTTCCACGGGTCGCAATTGCCGTATCGAGGTGTTTGGGAGCGGCTACATCGAGATGGGGGAGCGCTGCCAAATTGGCGATAACGTTCACCTCGTCTCATCGTCTCGCTTGAGCATTGGCGATGACTGCCTGTTTGCGTCGAAGGTTTTCGTGAGCGACACGAGCCATGGCTCGTACGGTGCGAGCGGCAGCGCCCCTTGCACGCGCCCGGCTGACCGGCCGCTCGACGCAGAGCCGGTTACGATTGGTGATCGCGTGTGGCTGGGGGAGAACGTCGTGGTGCTTCCGGGCGTCACGATTGGAGACGGCTGCATCGTTGGCTCGGGAGCCGTTGTGTGCAAGTCACTGCCCGCCAACTGCGTCGCCGTTGGCATTCCGGCGCGCGTCGTAAAGCAATTTGACGAAGAATCGTCCTCTTGGGTCCGTGTGTAACGAAAAGATGAGGGAATAGATAGATGTTTACCCCGCAAGACCATACGTTTGTTGTTTGTGCCTATAAGGAGAATCCTTACATTGGGGATACGATCGCATCGCTGCAGGCGCAAACCGTCACTACTCGTGTCATCCTGTCCACCTCGACGCCCAACGACTTCCTGCGCGAGGTATGCGACACCTACCAAGTTCCCATGGTCGTCAATCCTCATCCGCACCTTGCCGGCGACGACTGGAATTACGGCTACGATGCCGCCGAGACGCCGCTCGTTACCATGGCGCACCAAGATGACTATTACGATCCGACGTTCGTCGAGCGCATGCTGGCGTCCCTTAACGCCTATGATGCCAGCGAGCTGCTCATCGGCTTTACCGACTACTTTGAGATGCGCGACGGTGAGCGCGTTGACAACAACACGCTGCTGCGCATCAAGCGCATCATGAATGCGCCACTGGCGCATCGTTGCTGCAACGGCAGCGCGTTTGTGAAAAAGCGTATTCTGAGCTTGGGTGACCCTATCTGCTGCCCTGCGGTGACGCTGGTGAAACAGAACCTGGGCGCCTCGCCGTTTGACACGACATACAAGAATAGCTGCGACTACAAGACTTGGGTGGATTTTGCGCGCATGGACGGACGATTCGTCTATGTGCCCGAGGCGCTTGTGGGGCATCGCATCTATGCGGAGTCCGCAACCTCGCTCAACTTGGGTGAGGATATTCGCAAGGGCGAAGATCTCGAGATCCTCTCTTCGTTGTGGCCGCGTCCCATTGCAAAGCTCGTGAATAAGGTCTATGCGTTGAGTGAGAAGAGCAACGCTTTGTAGGTTGGTTTTATGCTGGCGTGCTGGGGCACGCTAGAATAGTAGGACGATTCCGACGCTAAGGAAAAGGTGTCCCCATGCTCTCAATTGCCGTTACGGGCGCGAACGGATATATCGGCCGCCACGTTGTCACTGCGCTGTGCGATATGGGCGCATGCGTATATGCCCTCGACCTTTGCGTCGAGGGTGGCGACCCGCGAGCCCGGTGGATGCAGGTCGATGTGTTCGACCCGTCGTTTGCCCCTGCGGAGCTGTTTGACGAGATGCCCGATGTTTGCCTGCATCTTGCATGGCGTAACGGCTTTGACCACAATGCCCCGACCCACATGGGGGATTTGTCGGGCCATTACCTCTTTTTGCACAAGATGATCGACGCCGGCGTTGGCCGTGTTGCCGTCATGGGCTCCATGCATGAGGTCGGTTACTGGGAGGGTGCCATCACGGAGGAGACGCCGTGCAAGCCGCTTTCGGCGTACGGCGTAGCCAAGGACGCCCTGCGCCGTGCACTTGAGATCGAGTCGGGTCGCAAGGGCTTTGCGCTCCAGTGGCTGCGCGGGTTTTACATCTATGGCGATGACGCTCAGTCGCAGTCGATTTTCGGCAAGCTGCTGCGAGCAGCGCAGGCGGGTCAAAAGACTTTTCCGTTTACCACGGGTAAGAACAAGTACGATTTTACGCCGGTCGCCGAGCTCGCCCATATGATCGCCGCAGCCACCATGCAAGATGAAGTGCTGGGTATCATCAACTGCTGTTCCGGCAAGCCGGTATCCCTTGCCGAGCAGATCGAGGGCTTTATCCGAGATAATCACCTCGATATTCAGCTTGAGTATGGCGCCTTCCCCGACCGCCCCTATGATTCTCCGGGCGTGTGGGGTGATGCGAGCAAAATCCAGCGGATTTTGGGGTAGGCAGTCTGACCGCGATCCTTTGCGTGGCTTACGGGAGAGCTTTCAAGTTGGGGATTTGCACCAATGATGTGGTGTCCTTAATCCGTAAACAGTTACAGGGATTTGTTCGGATGCCGACCTTGCACGCTCTTTCGCCTACAAAGGCGCGGTTCTTGCAGCTATGTGTGAATGTGTTTTGCTGGAGACATGCTGTGTGCTCCATCTGACTGAGTGTCTTATCTGAAAGGCTTTTTGATGAGTGGTTGCGTAGATTCGCACGTGAAGGGAACTGGAAGCGCGTCTACCGCACGTGCCGTGCTATTTATCAAGGTATTGGTGTTCGCAGTGCTTTGTGTTGGCGGTGTTACTGCGGTGCTTTTCTTTAAAAGGAGCGCATCGGCTTCCGTGGCGATTCTGATCGCTTTCATTCTGATTGCCCTTTCGTTGGCGTCTGTTTATCACAATTTCATTCAAGGCCGGAAGACGTGCTTGGGCCAACTGGGTTGTCGAAGTCTGTTTTATCTCTTTGGTACCTGCATCGTCTTGGCAGTTGCCATGGAGATTGGAACTCTGGTCGGGGCTGCAACGAAATCGCCGTTTGTTTTGGGCGACTGGAGCGTTCAGAGGCTCGGGATGTTTGCATGTATCGCATACCTCATTGAGATGCTGAGTCTTGAGTATCTGCCCGTAGACTTTTTCGCTCGTTTCAAAGAGCGCTGTAAGCGAATCGAGAAGAAATCAGATCGGAAGAGCGTCGTGTAGGGAAAGAGTGTAGAT
>OMGU01000850.1_pt1 | contig 30178 bp, 37 predicted proteins | sample 1646121 | NCBI WGS metagenome assembly OMGU01 (sample SAMN05578581, study PRJEB25193) | human gut metagenome | biome: Human Microbiome; feature: human-associated habitat; material: feces | host: Homo sapiens | place: USA:Birmingham
GCGACCACCGAGATCTACACTCTTTCCCTACACGACGCTCTTCCGATCTGACTGAGTTCACGGGTTCGAATCCCGTCTATCCGATGTAGTGGGATTCAACTCAGTATCTTTTAGGAGAACTGGCAGTTATAAGCTGTAGCCGAACGTGAGCATAGTAATGAGTATACACATGAAAAAATCACGGAACCTGTTTTATGGGAGATGACAGTTCAGTAAAAACGCACCTCCGGCATTGGTGGACAAAGCAATCTGACTGTAAATCGAACGTTCCAGTGACTGCGTAGGCTCGAACCCTACTCCACCAATTTCCCAAGAGTAGCCTTGGGGACTCCTTCCTCGAATAAATACATGCGCTTCTTGATATATGGCGGTATATTGAGAAGTACCCGCCGTATTCCCATAATGGTATTGGAACCGGTTGCTAGCCGGTCGGTCGGAAATGACTTGGAGGTTCGAATCCTTCATACGGCGTTGGCGGGCGAGTGAAACGAATAGGTAAATCACGCATGGTTCATACCCATGAAATAATAGGTTTGACTCCTATGTCCGCAATTTCTGAGTTTTGCTGTTCTCAGAATGAAAACTTTTGTTGTTATGTAGCACTCCTCAAGCTTATTTTTCAGTATAAAAAACAGCGCCATGCTATCATAGCTCAATGGTAGAGCGATTCACTTTTGATGAATGGTTCCCGGTTCGACTCCGGGCGGTAGCTTTGAAAACATGATTAACTCAGTGTAGAGGGATTTTTCAGTCTTGCTGAGATGCGATGGCAATGAGATAGGCTCATTCGGGATACTGGATCAGCTGATTCTTTCTAACAGAAGCGATTCTGTTGGCGAAGACGAACATCGTCAACAATGCCTTGCAGTGTATCATCATAGAGAAGTCAATAGCAGAATCCTTGTGGTCGGCGAATAATAGACGCTTGCAGTGCAAGAATAATCCATTTGGTTCGTGGTGTGAGAGACCACCAACAGCGATGGAAAATCTCAATAAACTGATTTGCCTTGAACCTAAGAAATTAGGGTATAACACAAGAAATTCGTTAAAGTAGCGGTATGGCAAGTTCTTAAAGGAAAACAATGAACGATTGATTCATAGTCAATGTTAAAACATAATCTGAAAGAACCGTGAAATTTACGGGTATCAATCCCGTGTGTGCTTTGACAGCGGTAAGAAGCCAAGGGTCGCACCCGAACGCTCAGACTTATCGTCACACTGGCAGAATATGACTTTTACCGTGGTGAATAAGAGGAAACTCTAATCATGTTTTTCTTATTCTTATCATTAAAAGCCGGAAACTTGCAACGTCTTCCGGTAAATGAAGTGTTTTAGTTGCGGTATCACTTCAAAAAGGTATATAGCAATAAAAGATTGTAGTATACTCCCTAAATATTTTTAAATATTGTTTTTTTGACAAAAGAACCGTAACAGAGGTGGCAATATGGGAACACCAATCCTCACCGTATAACTATTGCCATCTGCTAACGGAACGTAGCTCAGTGGTAGAGCAACTGGCTTATATCCAGCGTGTCGGAGGTTCGATACCTCCCGTTCCGATTTAATGACGTATAGCTCAATGGCAGAGCATCCGGCCGTTAACCGGAGGGTTGCCGGTTCAAGTCCGGCTATGTCAGTTTTTTAATTGAAAGGAGAAATGAACGATGACATTTAAAGAAGCATTTGAAGCAATGAAACATGGAGCAAAAGTGAAACTTCCTGGTTGGAACGGTTACTGGTGTTGGGATGATGATAAAAAGACGATTATGATTCATTGCAGACCAAAGGATTCCGACAAAGGACAGGGAGAAGTTCTTGATATCCGTGAAACGCAGAGAGTGGAATATACTTTTATGCACACGCAGAGAGACGACTGGATGATTGCTGATGAAGAAAATTGTGGTATTCTCGGTGGTCAGTCAACATTTGGATTCGGTGATGCTATTCGTTATCTGAAAAGAGGCCTTAAAGTTGCTCGTAAAGGCTGGAATGGTAAAGGAATCTATCTGGAAATGTATTCGCCAGAAGTCAATCTTGAAACTATTGCAGAAGCAGTGCATAACGCATGGTGGGAAGAAAAGAAAAAACAGGGAGTTACAGATCACCCAGATATGATTCCGTATTCTGAACTAAGTGAAGAAGTGAAAGAATACGACAGAGTTACAGCAAGAGCAACTATTGAAGCGTTCAATTATATGACGCATTCGTTCATATATATCAACACTACTGGATTACAGACCGAAAATCCTTATGCGCCTAAAAATAAAGTGCCGTGGATACCGTCTCAGACAGATATGCTTGCTGAAGATTGGGTATTTACAGAATAGGAGAATGAACGATGAAGAAAGCAATGTTAAGTCAGCCGATGGCTGGAAAGACTGATGAAGAAATCGTAGCAACAAGAGAGAAAGCAATTAAAATTCTTAAAGAAAAAGGGTATGAGATTGTAAATACTCTTTTTACAGATGAATGGTACAGCAATGAATCTATGAAAGAACGTGGAGTAGTTCAGATTCCATTATGTTTCCTTGCTAAGTCCTTAGATAGTATGTCTCTGTGCCATGCAGCGTATTTCTGTAAAGGCTGGGAGAATGCAAGAGGATGTAAAATTGAACATGATGCTGCGGTTGCTTACGGGCTGGATATTATTTATGAGGAGTAGAAAATTATGAAAGATTATGTAGAAGTAAATGAAACGAAATGCAATGAAGTACACAACTGTATGTGTACAAAAGAAGTTGATGGAAAAACATATTGCCGAGGCTGTGGAAATGTTTAGCCAGAACAGGAGGATTAATTATGATTATCACAGGAATGAATCACTTCCAGAATGTAGCAAAAAAGAAGCTCGTTGAATGGTACCATGAGCATAAACCGGAGGTTGAGATTGATTTAAGCAATGTATTTGTCGTATGGAGCTGTAAGACATTACAGAACTATAAGTGCCTTGCTTCAACCGATATCAGTGGAGATGGTATTTATGCTGAGTACACATATAACGGGGACAAACAGGAGTTGTACGAAGATGTGTACGGAAAGATTACAAACACCTGTCATACAGAGGAATAACATGATCGTCAATGGTTGGTATTACTGCCCGGCTGGTCATAAGACTGGCCAGAGGGTAGAGAAGAATTCCAATATTGAAAATACGCCGATTTGGTGTAAGCACTGCAAAAAAGCGTATTATCCAGTGATTAAGGATGGGAAGATGCGAAATGATGGTAGATGAAACTATAGATGATTACACTTCCACTGTAATGTTTAAACCAATCTGTGCTCATTGCGGATATGTATTCAAGAAAATTGAATATAACGCAAACAAACCTTATTATGGATGGAAACTTAGCGAAAGTGGATTTACACCACCGTATTGTCCGGGATGCGGAAGGAAAATAGTATCTTTAACAATCCCTATGCCGGATAAATACGGAAATGTAAAATATGAATATGAAGAAAAATGAATGATTTAGAGCCAGAGCCTAAGAGCCAGAGCTGATATTTGTGAAAAATCGCAGATATTGGCTCTTTTTTATTTTGGAGTAAGATATGTCAAATAGATGCGTGGATTGCAAATTTTATGATCCGGACTGGGAATGGGACGGGGAAGATGAGTGCAGGATTGATATTTGCCTAGAAAGACATAATGAATATCTTGAATCATCAGAAGACTGCCCTTTCTTTCAGCGATTCAGAAGAAAACCATACGTTGAGAAAAACACGAAGTGTGATGAATGCAAATTATTGCAGGAATGTATTTCCACTGGAAACGTGGTTGAAACAACGATGGACATTGACGAGAGAAGACATTTCGTCATTGGGCTAGGCGTTATGTGCAAGGAGAAATATGGAGTTAAGGGAGTATAAGAGATTAGCCAATGCGCTGAAAATGAAAGATTCAAATAAATACGAGACTTGGGATAATATCATGCAGTTGTGCTTGAATATGTATGAAGACAACCATGATTATCTAAAATATTGCCTTAAGCTCTCGAAAGCTGTGAAATTATCTGCTCAAAGACTACTTGTACAGAATCAAGATATACGTTTTGAGGATTTGTATTGGCAAGCGGTGAAATTCGAAGCACCACATTTATTTGACAGCTATCTGCTCTATCTTGAGCGAAAGCGATTAGAACAAGATCGTTTTTATTCTCCAAAAAGAAAGCAACTGAATAAGCATGGATTGATTCAATCCCTACAGGACATGGAAGATGATAAATTGGATATTCTTTCAATTTCCATGCCACCCGGTACGCAGAAGACCACTCTTGAAAAGTTTTTCTGTTCATGGATAATCGGAAGACACCCGGATGATTTCAGTTTGTTTTTCTCACACAGTGGAGATATTACCAGAATGTTCTATGACGGGGTAATGGATATCACAACGAACTCAGATGAATATTGCTGGCAAGAGATTTTCCCAGACGTGAAATTTCATAGCACAAATGCCAAGAGAGAAACCATCAACTTCAACAAATACAAACCGTTCTCAAATATCCAGTGTACATCTGTAGGAAGTAAGAATGCTGGTAAAGTCCGTGCCAACAGATACCTGTATTGTGATGATTTGATTGGTGGTATCGAAGAAGCACTGAATAAAAATATTCTGGACAAGCTATGGCGAATCTACGGTACAGATGCTAAACAGCGAAAAATGGACGGCTGCAAAGAAATCCATATTGCTACCAGATGGTCCGTACATGATGTAATTGGACGATTGATTGATATCTACGAGGGAAATGATAAGGCTCGATTTATTGCTATTCCAGACATAGATCCTGTTACCGGAGAATCGAATTTCGACTATAAATACAACGGATTCAGTGTTGATTTCTTCCACGATCAGGAACTTACAATGGACGAAATCTCTTATAAGTGCCTGTACAAGAATGAACCTATCGAACGTGAAGGACTTCTGTATACGGATGAAGAGCTTAGAAGATTCATTACGCTGCCACTTGGAGAACCGGATGCAATTCTTGGAATATGCGATACGAAGAATACCGGTACAGACTCCATGTTCTTACCGTGCCTGTTGAAGTATGGCAATGACTATTATCTTACGGCTTGTGTCTGTGATGATAATACAGATTACGGCGTTCAATACGAACGGACCTCAGATTTAATAGTAGACAACAAGATGCAACAGTGCCAATTCGAAAGCAATAACGGTGGTGATCGTGTTGCGTTGGAAGTAAGTAAACTTGTAGAAGCAAAAGGTGGTGTGTGCAATATCACATCGAAATATACGGAATCGAACAAGGAAACGAAGATCATAGTAAATGCTGATTGGGTTAAGAAACACGTCCTGTTTAAGGTAAGAACAGAGTATCAGCCAAAGAGTGATTACGGAAAGATGATGGGATTCTTGCTGAGTTATTCAGTTCGTGGAAAGAACCCACATGATGATGTACCGGATGGATTGGCCAGCTTTGCATTATTTGTACAGAATCTAATCGGCGCAACAGTAACAACATATAGCAGAGCAGCACTTGGAATTTAAGGAGGATGATTGAGATGAAGCTTACAAGAAAAGATATTGCAAACTATAAATTATTAAAGATCCTCCTTGAAAGGGACCAGAGAAAACTTGACCGGTATATTGCAAAACAGCCATCTACATATTCCGGCAAGGTATACGGATCCAATCCAAATTTTCCATATGAGCCACGTGGATTCACGGTCGGTGGTTGTACAGATGCTGAGATTCGTCAACGACAAGAATGGGACCAGAAATGCCGTGAGATGGAAGTTAAGATTCAAGATGATATTCGTAGACTGAATGAATTGGAAGCAGCGATTGATACAGTGATTGCGAATGCGAAAGATATTGAAGACAAGATGATTTTGGAATACACGAAAGACGGAATGTCTCAGCAACAGATAGCCATGAAAGTTGGATTAGATAGATCAGTTGTGTCAAAAAGGATAAAAAAATACGTTTCTGCCTAAATTTGCACAAAATGCACATTTTACAGTAGTAAAATTATAATCGAAGAAATTGTAATTCGTTCATTATTAAGAGAAAAAGAGCTTTGCGCGGTACCGTCACGTGAGGTTCTTTTTTTATGCAGAGGTGGAACTAAGTGGAGTTATTTGGAAGAAAACAGATTTTTACAGACGAACTGAATATAGATGCGACAAATATACTTCCTGTACTTAGTGAAGCTTATACAATCCATGAAATGAACAGGAGCGAAATTCAGTATCTTTTTGAATACGCAAGAGGCAAACAGCCAATTCTGAAAAGAGAAAAGGAAGTCCGGCCAGAAATCAATGAGCGAATCGTTGATAACATGGCATCTGAAATTCTTGAATTCAAATTGGGATATGAATTCGGCTCGCCAATTACATATGTACAACGTGCAAGAAAAGATATGAAGAGTGCCGGATTTTTCAAAAGAGCTATCCAGAAGATATTCGGCAGTAAAGAATCACAGATTGAAGATATGAGGATTGCTGCAATCAATGAAATGCTGACAGAAGAGAGCAAATCATCAAAGGATCTGCAATTGGCAAAAGATGTAAAGACTTGCGGTGTCGGATACAGGTTGATATTGCCGAAACGTTTCAAAACTGGAAGTTCGGTATTCGATTTATTGGTTCTGAATCCTATGAATACATTCGTTGTATATAGCAATGATGCCTATAGGGAGCCGGTTCTTGGAGTAACCTATTTCCCGAGAAGTGATGGCTCTATTCTTTTTGGATGCTATGCGAAAAATCAGTATTTTGAAATTGAAAGAGGTGTCTCCTCCGGTTCTTATTATCAGGACTTTAAAGTATTGCCGAATGTTTTAGGGCAAGTCCCGATTATAGAATATATCAATGATTTTGACCGTATGGGGTGCTTTGAAAAGGCAATCCCATTGATGGATGCATTGAATACTACAGATTCGGATAGAGTAAATGACATTGCACAACACGTTCAAAACCTGTTATGGGGTGACAACATTGAAATTGACGATGAGCAGTACAAACAGATGCGTCAGGATGGAATGATTGTTACTAAATCACCGACCGGAAGAACGGCAACATTGAAATATTTAGAGTGCGCGCTTGACCAATCCGGTAATCAGTTATTAGTTGATTACATCAAACAGCAAATTCTTGATATATGCAGTGTTCCAAGTCGTTCGGAATTGTCTGGTGGTAGTACAGGAAGTGCCACGAATATGTCAACTGGTTGGATGGCAGCAGAAACAGATGCGAAAGCAAAGGAACAGATTTGGACCGCATCTGAAAGAAGAGAAACGGCCGTCATTTTAAGCATTATCAAAAATAGTGATGAAGTTGATGATGATATTTCCGAACTCAGCTTAGCTGATTTAGATATTAAGTTTTCAAGGTCACGTACATACGACTTGGCTACGAAATGTAATTCGCTTGCAACATTAATTCATATTGGAATTGACCCGTTAAGGGCGATTGAGACGGTCGGATTATTCACGGATCCACAACAGGTAGCACTTGATTCTGCGGAGAGAATTGATAAAGTTCTGTTCCCGAATGATACTCCGGAAGACAAGACGGATGATAAAAATGATGATCCGTACAAAAAGAGACAGCCAGATATAACAGATCAGCCGTCTCAAAAATCAGTTTCAGATTGATAAATTAGCATCTCACCTTATGGTGGGGTGCTTTTTATATACATAGCAGGGAAGCTATTCAAAAACGCAAGAGACAAGACAAGTCTTAAAAACGGAACATTAAGAAATTTAATCGAGAGGGAACTCGTATAAAACGCAGGAGGTAAGAAAATGGCAGACTTAAAAGATTTGCTCGGCGATGCTTATAAAGAAGATATGACTTTTGATGAAGTTAATGCGGTGTTAGCCGAAAAAGACTTAGTTGACAAAAGTCAGTTTGAAGGATTTGTCCCTAAATCACTTCTGGAAAAAGCAAATTCCGAAGCAGCTGATTACAAGAAAAAGTGGAAAGCAGCAAGTTCCGAACAGGAGCGAAAGGCTATTGAAGAAGCTGAGCAGAAAGCTCAGGCAGAAGAGGAGTTAAAAAGCCTTCGCCGTGAAAACAAAGTTTCGAAGTACGAGAAACAGTATCTTGCTCAGAAATACGATCCTAAGGACGCATTCGACATTGCCGAAGCTCTTTACGATGGAGATATGGATACAGTATTCAAAATCCAGCAGAAGCATGATGATGAAGTGCGCAAAAGCATTAAAGCAGAAATCATGAAGGATATGCCAGCACCTCCGTCAGGCAACCAGAAAACAGTAGATTACAGTAAACAAATTGCGGAAGCTCAGGAAAGAGGAGATATGGTCATGGTAGCATCTCTCATTCGTCAGCAGGCAGAAGCTAACGCAAAATAGAAAAGGAGATTTAAAAAATGGCAGACACATTTGCAATGAGTGGAAACACTCCTAATTTTAGCGGTATGCTTTTTAACAAAGGTAATACCAAGACACCATTTTCGACAATGATTGGTGCGCACAGAAAATTTACAAATCACACAGAATTCGTAACAGGACAGGAATATGAGACAGCGGAAGGATCTCAGCCAAATATTTCGGAAGCTGAATCATTGACAGCACCGGATGCATCTGTTCTGAAAAGAGAGCAGAAGACAAATGTTACTCAGATTTTCCAGGAAAGCGTTGGAATTTCTTACGGAAAGATGTCTAACATGGGAACTCTTTCAGGAATTAATGTTGCAGGACAGCAGGCTAATCCAGTTAGTGAAGAAGATTTCCAGATTGCTGCTAAAATGGCTAAAATCGGGCAGGACATTGAGTACACATTCCTTAACGGAAAATATCAGAAGTCAACAGGTGACAATGTTCCGAATAAATCAAGAGGTCTCCTTAATGCAATTGAATCAAATATCGTTGATGCAGATGGAAAGATGCTTTCGTTTATGCTGCTGTGCGAAGCTATGAAGTGCATTGATGATTCTAACGGAGATACAACAAACCTTGTAGTGGGGCTTGATTCTGCCGGAAGATTACAGCTTAACGCGGATGCAGCAGCTAACGGATTGACAATCGTGAGTGCTGGAAGAGATATCAATGGTATTGCAGTGGATCAGGTACTTACACCGCTTGGAACTGTGTATCTTAAGACTCTGAAATATCTTCCAACGGGAACAGTTGCATTGTTTGACCCATCTATCATGGCACCGGTTGAACAGATCGTACCGAAAAAAGGAAACTTCTTCCTTGAAGAACTTGCAAAAGTCGGTGCAGGAACAAAGAAACAGATCTTCGGACAGATTGGTCTTGATCACGGCCCAGAATGGTATTCAGCAAAGATTACTAATCTGAGCATGAGAACACCACACGATGAAGATATGGCAAGACGCTATGTACAGGTAAGCGCCAGCGCGCCGGCTGAGCTTGGAACACTCACAGTACAGTCAGCAGCCGGAACAGCTGTGGGAACAACAAAACTGACTGTAACACCTGCACTCACTTCCGGAAATTCTTATAAATATAAAGTGTCCGATGAAGAGACTAAAGTTGAAGCTGGACAGAATGTTCGTGTTTGGAAGTCTTGGGACGGTAAGTCAGATATCGTAGCAGAGAGTGGAAAACATATCATCGTTGCTGAATGCGACAAGAACTATGAGGTTTTAAAGGCCGGAAGTACAACGGTAACTGCAAAAGCCGAAGGTTAAGGAGTAAATGATCGATGGAAGAGCTTATAGATAGTATATTTTCCGACTTGAAAACTGAATTGAATTCAGAGCTGACAGGAGAAAACGATCAAGCTCTTCTGTTGGTTAAGGTGAGAAATGCTGTGGATGACGTTGAATGTGCAAGAAATTATCAAGGTCATCACACAGATGAATTCAAAGAAAAGGATCTGAAAAAAATGAAACCAATAATTAAGCGTCTCGCTTTATATGATTGGAATACCATTGGAGCAGAAGGACATTCGAGCTATTCCGATAGTGGTATTTCAAGAACTTTCGTAAGCAGAGATGATATCTTGAGTCAGGTAATTCCTTTTGCAACAGTGTTATCGGCTCAGTAAGGCGGTGATCCAATTATCTCCCGGCAACAGGGTAAAGTTGTAAGAAGATTGTGCGTGACCAAAGCGGTGATTCTGCCGGAATGGTCGCAGGGAAATATGTGCAATGATGGTGGAGGGATAGCACATTGAGAAACTTAAAGAAAAATGAAACAAAATTATGGTATTCGAATTACGGAAAAGGGAATCCGATACTGGATGAAAACGGTGATGAGACGGGAGATTATGACAGTGGTTATGGTTCTCCTGTTTCTTTTTTCGCTACTTTATCGGCAAACAAAGGAAATGCCTATGCCGATGTATTTGGAACGAATTTGGACTACACCAGAACGCTATCAACAGTTCAGAAACTTCCTATAACAGAAGAATCTCTTATTTGGAAGTCTGAGCCGATTCTGAATGCAGATGGTACGGTCGATAAAGAATCAGCCGACTATACTGTAGCCGGTATAGCAGATGGATTAAACGAATTGGTAGTTGCCCTGAAAGCGAGGAAGAAAAATGCCTAGGTATAAAGTGGGATTATCCGCTAGAGAATTTCGTGAGTTGGCAGATCAGACACATGATTATCGAATGGATCTGCAAGAAAAATGTGAGGAATTCGCTTACAGACTTTCGGAAATAGGTCTACAAAAGGCAGAATCAATACTAATCGAACATGTAGATACTGGACAGACCATTGGAAGTTTACGGGTTGAGAATAACTCGGATGGAAAAGTTACAAAGATGGCAGTTGTTGTTGAAAGTAACGCCATTCTTTTTCTTGAATTTGGAGCTGGTGTAAAATATTCTGGCACTAAAAATCCAAAGGCAGATGAACTTGGCTATGGTCCCGGTACGTATCCGTCCAATAAGGGACATTGGGACGACCCTAATGGTTGGTGGTATCAGAAAGAAGAGGGCGGAGAATGGTATCACACATATGGCACTAAAGCTTGTATGCCAATGTATAATGCCAGCGTAGAAATGAGAGATAAGATATTGGAAATTGCAAGGGAGGTGTTCGGAAGTGATTGACGCATCAAATAGAGTTTTGACCAACATAAAAACCTATGTTGCAGCAACTTGTAAAAATGTATCTAATTATTCCAGTAAAGCACCGCCAGAATTCCCGGCAGTGTCGGTTGTTCAAATTGATAATCCAGATGCATGTATGGATTTGGAGAATAACGAAAACGCCGTAACTTCTGTAATTGAGATTCAGTGTTATTCCAATAAAAGCAACACGGAAGCAAGGAATATCATAAATAAATGTTGTGATGCAATGCGAATGATGGGATATCGCCGTACATACGGTCCGAAGCCTGTCACAAATGCATCAGACACAAGTATCTATCGTACAGTGGCAAGGTTTACAAGACTTGTCTCAGCGGTAGATGAAATAGAGAAATTTGAAACTAAGGGAGCGTAAATCTCCCTGTTTTAATATGTAATTTTACCGGATGCCATTAGGAGGCATTCGCTGACCGCATTAGTTAAGCGGTAGAAAGGTAGGTATATTATGGCTAACGCAGCAAAGGCACTTAGTACTATTAATACTGTTCTTAAGGCCGGCGATAAAGGTTCTACAGTAGCAAAAATTTGTAAAATAAAATCGTATCCAGACCTCGGAGGGACACCGGAAAAAATTTCCGTGACCGATCTTGAAGACACGGACGAAACATCTGTACCGGGAGTAAGATCTGCTGACGACATGCAGTTCAAAGCGAACTACACAAAGGAAAATTATGCAGCAGTAAAAAAAGTGGCTGGCAAACAGCAGATTTTTCAGCTGGATTTTGGAGCAGACGGAGCAGACGGGCAGTTTTCATGGTCCGGTGTTTTATCAGTGACAGTTAATGGTGCAGAAGCAAATGCAGCGAGAGAAATGACTATGACTATAGTACGTGATTCAGAAATCAAAGACAGTGATGCAGCGACAGCGTTCCCTGGAGTGTAGTGAGTTGCTTGATGTAGATTGAGATTACATCTTGGACTCGGAGGATGGAAAAACTTCTTGACGAATTATTAACGATAGCTTCCTTCTTCCATTAGCGTTTGATATAATAAATGCATAATGGGAGGAGGGATAAAGATATGCGCTTGTTTTATTGGATTTTTATTGGATGGTGGTATACACCGATTAAATTAATTTTTAAATCCACCGGAGCGATTACAAAGGGAATAGTAAAAATAGCTTTGTATATGGCAATCTTAATTGGAGTTATAGCAATTGCTTTTTCTGCGTTTGCGGTTGTAGCGCCCATCATATTTATTATCCTTGCGATAGTGTTTATATTCAATTTGTTACTAGTAAAAAAGAAAAAAGGTAAGAATATTGATATAGATATTATGAGTGGGGAAGAGTTCGAAAGTTTTTGTGCTAAAGTTCTTCAAGATAATGGTTTTGAAAACGTTAACATGACTAAAGCAAGTGGAGACCAAGGAGTTGATATCATTGCTTTTAAAGATGGAGTTCGTTATGCCATCCAATGCAAAAGGTATTCAAATAGTGTTGGAAACAAGGCTGTCCAAGAAGTGATAGCCGGTATGCAGTATTATGGTTGCCCGGTTGGAATTGTAATGACGAATAGTTATTTCACCAAATCGGCAAAAGAATTAGCTGATAAAACAGGAATCATTTTATGGGATAGAAATTTTTTATCTAAGTACATAAATGATACGAATCAGACACGAGAAAAGAATGTTGACATTGAAGGAAAAGAAATATTAAAAGAAACCGCAGAAATATATTCATCTTTATTTCAAAATAATATGCATGTTAATGTAGCATTGATTGAATCGCGTTTTAAAGAGAACGGCGATGTAGAATTAATCTATAAATGTGATACAAGTGAGCAAGCAAAGTATTTGGTTTCTCAAGAAACTTTCTTATCTGAAAAGTTGCATACACAGCAATGCTTTGTTGAATTGTCAAACAATTGTATATCAATAACTGTAAAATAAAAAACAGAAATAGAAAATTAGGGCTATGTGAAATTCACATGGCTCTTTTTTTCTTGAAAAAAGGAGATTAATAAAATGGTAAAAGTAAAAATTAATGGTAAGACATACAACGTAAAGGAAATGACATTTAAAGAATACACAAAAATGGAAGAACAGGGATTTTCTATTATTGAAGCTTTTAGAAAAAAACAGTTAACACTTATCGCTATGGGGTTTGTATGTGCTGTAGTTGACTGCGATCGTGATGAAGCGGAAAATCTTGTGACGCAGCATATCCTCGGCGGTGGAAACATCATTGATATTACAGATGCATTCGGAAAGGCAATTTCTGAATCGGATTTTTTCCAGAAGATGCTGGGAGTAGCTCAGGAGAAGAAAACAAAGGCAGAAAAAGAAACTTCGCCGGAGGAGTAATTATTCCTATCAGTTTTACACAATTTACGTATGATTACTGGTTGCCAATAGCGGCAAGATGCAGAATAAGTTATAGAGAGTTTTGGGATATGACACCCAAAACTCTTTTAATTTATAAACACCAAAAAGAGTTAGAAGAGGCACGGGAAACCGAGTTGACAGATGTATCTGCATGGATGACTGGTGCTTATATTTCAAAAGCAATTAGCTGCTTCCTTAGTAATGATGAAACATATCCAGAAAAGAATGTGTTTTTTAATGCTGACCAATTCGAACTTACAGACGATGATATCGAAGAAATTATTTCGGAAAACACGCAAATTGCGGCAGCAAATTTTTCAGAATGGGCAAAGGTGGCAAATGAATCCAAAGGTAGGTGAGAGCAATAATGCCAGATGAAATTGACAGACTTGAGATAGCAATTGAAACAGAATCAAATCGAGCAAACAGATCACTTTCAGGAATGGAAAGAAGATTAAATCGAATCGCAGATAGTCTTGAAAAAGTTGTTGCTCTTGCATCCGGCATCGGAGAAATTGGAGAGTTTGATTTAAGTGGGTTTGATAAATTCACAAGTGCTATTGACAATGCAATTAAAAAGAAGAACGACTTAGACAAAAAAGAAATCAAAGTTCGGACGAATCGTTCAGACTTGAAATACACAGAAAAATCATTGGATTCTATCTATAAAAAATACAGCAATGCGGGATTGAATCTTGATGTTTCCGGTATGGATGTATCGGAGCTTGAAAAAGGATTGAAAAACTCAGAAGCTACTGCAGCGAGATTAAAGGATAGATTAAACAAAAAAATTGCAATTGAAGGAACTGATCACCTAGGGAAGACCTTTGAAAGCATAATTTACGATATCCAAAAAGCTACCAATGAAGCGAATGTATATAAAAAAGCAATTGATGGGTTATCAGTAGAGCAGCCATCGTTTACGATTGAAAGAGATGGGAATGTTGTCAGCGAATTAAATCAAGAAAAACTTAGTATGGAATCTCTCGGTGAAAATGCAGAGAAAGTTTCCGATTCTATCGAAGATGTTTCTAATGAAATATCTAACATAGATAAAGGTGGGAATATATCAAAAATTTCTAGTAAATTTGATTATTTGAAAAATAAAGTTGGCGAAATAAAGAGCGGTCTTACAAAGGGTGGATTCGGAAATTATACAAAAAATTTCATGGAAATGTTAAAGTTGCCAGAAACGGGAACTTCAACTCAAGGGGGGAAATTCAATGATATTCCACCTATGAAAGAAAATGGAGATTACGACACAGAAGCCATTCAAGAATACGTTGACTCTTTTGGAAAGGCAAATGCTGCGGCAAATAATTTTTCAGATCAAATAAAAGCCTTAAAAAAGGAACTTGAAGGTTTAAAAGGGCAAGGACTTGGTGAGGGTGACGAAGAATATGATGCAGTAGCGCAGAAACTTACTGTAGTAACAGAACGGCGGAAAGAATACAACCGTTCAATGAGAGAAAAAGCAAAAAGCATTATAGCAAAAGAAGAAATCTCGAAGTTGCAGATAGCTGGAACTGCGTTAAAAGCACTTATTAAAAATGCCGGGAAATTGGGACTGTCATTTGCGAAATTGTCGATCAAGGGGCTTTCGAAACTTCCGCAGATTGCTAAAGCGTCTGTAAATGCTTTTAAAGTATTAGGATCTGTGATTTCTAAGGCAAAGGACAAGCTCGGATTATTGCAAAAAGATTCCAATAAAGGAATGTCGTGGAAAAAAATGATTGGCTCTTCCATTTTATTTTCCACTGTTTTCGGAGCGATCAGCCAAATAAAAGAAGCAATTAAAGCCGGTTCTGACAATCTGGTGCAGTATAGCTCTGCATACAACAAGAGCATATCTGGTATGGTTACTTCTTTGTTATATCTAAAAAATGCGTGGGCCGCTGCTTTCGCACCAATTGTCAATGTAGTTGCACCGTATATATCGAAATTTCTTGATATGCTTGCCGGGGCATTAAATGCAGTTGGACAGTTCATGGGCTCATTGACTGGAAAGTCAAAAGTCGTACAAGCTAAAAAAGCATGGTTTGATTATGGGAAAAGCTTAGAATCAACAGGGAATAGTGCTTCAAAAACAGGAGATAAACTTAAAAAAGCAAAAAAAGATGCTAAGGATTTAACCAATTATACTCTTGGAATAGATGAATTACACGTTATCCAACCAAGTAGTGATTCTGCAAATCAAGATTCTGGATCGGAAAAGTATACAGGCCCGTCCCCATCAGAAATGTTCGAAACATCATCTATTGATAAAAATGTGTCTGATTTTGCAAAGAAAGTAAAGGATGCATGGAAAAAGGCTGACTTTACAGAAATCGGATCAATTGTTGGAACAAAATTAAAAAACTCTTTGGATGGAATTGATTGGAACCCCATACAAGAAACTGCAGAAAAAATCGGAAAATCTTTTGGAACATTCATAAACGGATTCGTTGAAGTTGATGGACTTGGGGAGTCGATTGGAAATACTATCGGCGAAGCTTTCAATACCGGACTGGATTTGGCAAATTCGTTTTTAGACAGTACAAAATGGGATGAAGTTGGCAAGTTTATTGGTGATGGTGCAAATGGCGCTGTGAACACAGTTAACTGGACTGGAATAGGACATTTTATAGCACAAAAATGGAACGCTATTTTCGCAACAATAGGCGAAGCAGCCAGGACTTTTGATTGGAGTAATTTTGGCAAGAGCTTATCAGATAGTCTGAATCAATTTATTAGTGATTTCAATTGGTCTGAAAATGGAGCTAGGCTTGGAGACCTCGTAAAAGGAGTACTTGATACATTAATACAATTTCTTGAAAACACTAATTGGCAAGAACTTGGAAATGGAATTGCCGATTTTATTGGCTCTATTGATTGGTCTGGAATTTTAACGAGATTGGCCGAAGGAATTGGTGCAGCACTTGGAGGACTCGCAGCGTTGTTGTGGGGTCTGATAGAAGATGCATGGAAAACGGCTGTCAATTGGTGGAAAGATACTGCCTTTGAAGATGGTCATTTCACTATAGAAGGACTCTTTAAAGGAATTGCCGATGCATTAAGCAATGTAGGTGCATGGATAATAAATCATATATTCACACCATTTATTACAGGTTTCAAAGAAGCGTTTGGTATTCATTCCCCGTCAACTATCATGGCTGAACAGGGTGGCTATATTATGGCCGGACTATATAATGGAGTTGTTTCTAATCTCGCAAAAGTACTTAAATTCTTTGGAGAATTAAAAGACCAGATTGTTGACAAATTCTCCGACGTAGGGGAATGGTTTGGTGATAAATTTGGGGCAGCAAGAAAAGCCGTAACTGATAAATTCTCTGACATTGGCACATGGTTTGGCAGAAGAAAAGCTGACATTCAGAATGCACAATCGAGCATATCATCATGGTTTGACACTAAATATCAGGATGCTCGACAATCTGTAAATTCAGCATTCTCAAATGTTGGTACTTGGTTTGGTGGTCGGAAATCAGATATTCAGAACAATATGAAATCTATATCCGGTTGGTTCAGAAGCACGTTCCAATCCGCATACAACGGTGTAACCGAGACATTTTCGAAAATAGGTGACTTCTTTTCTAATATTTCAAAAGAAATCAAAAAACCTATCATCGGGGCAATGAAAGCAATCCTCAACGGTGTGAACTGGGTGTATGAAAAGCTTGGTGGTGGAAAGAATCATTTCGATGTTGCACAACTGGACAAGTATGCGAATGGTACGAACGGGGTATCACATGATACTGTCGGTATCGTGAACGATCAAGCCGGTAGCACCTATCGTGAAATGGTACAATTCCCGAACGGAAAGACGATTATTCCAAGGGGACGTAATGTCATGCTGCCAATGCCAAAAGGTACGAAAGTTCTTCCAGCAGATCAGACCGCTTCATTGATGAATATGCCACATTTCAAAAAAGGAATCGGAGATTTCTTTGGAGGTGCGTGGGCGAAATTCAAAGACTTCACAGGCAATATTGCTGATTATATCAGTGATCCTAAGAAGTTGGTGCAAATGGCAATTGATAAGTTCACGGACTTTTCAAGCTATCTGGAACCGGGATTGTCAATGGCAAAAAATGCGGTTAGAGGTACTGTAGGAATTGCTACGAAGTTCATAAAAGACAAACTAAAAGGCTTTGGTGGCAGTGGAAGTGGTGTTAATTACAAACCATCTGCCGGTGTAGAGCAGTGGCGCGCTACTGCAAAGAAAGCACTGGAATTGACAAACCAGTTTACAGAAGCGAATTTGAATCGCTTGCTTATGCAGATGAAGTCAGAATCCGGCGGTAATCCGAATGCAATTAACAACTGGGACATTAATGCAAAGATGGGTATTCCGTCCAAAGGCTTAATGCAAGTTATTGACCCTACATTCCGTGCTTACGCTATGAAAGGGTTCGACAAAAACATCTATGATCCAATGTCAAATATCTTAGCAGCTATCAGATATACACTGGCACAATATGGCAGCCTCGAAAGAGGATGGAAAGGTCATGGATATGCAAACGGCGGTTTCCCAAAAGTTGGAGAAATGTTCTATGCAAGAGAGAGTGGCCCTGAGCTTGTTGGAAAGATTGGGAACCGTTCTGCGGTAGTTAATAATCAGCAGATTGTTGATTCAGTAAGCAATGGAGTTTCAAGAGCGAATGATGAAACCAATTCACTCTTAAGAACAATCATTGAATATCAGGAGTTACTTCTTAAGAAAGAAACAAATGTAAATATTGACGGTAAAAGAGCCGATAAGCAGATATCAAAAGCGCGTAGGAATACGGGCTTTTCTTTTTCGCCAACGTAGGAGGTGTAGGAAATGGCAGCAAGGCATATATCCAATTTCATAATGGTAAATGGCAAGCCGTTTCCGGCACCGAAACGCTACCCAAATATGGTAGTGACAACGGCGGTAAATGCTGCCAGAAATGCCAATAACAAAATCGTCGGTCAGAAAATTGGTAGAGACAATTATAAGATTGACAACTTGGAATGGCCATATCTGGATGCGGAAACATGGTCAAGTATGCTAAAAGAATTCAAAAAATATTTTGTGACTGTAAGATTTTGGGATATGGTCGAAAATAACTGGATTACCTTAACCATGTATCCGGGAGATAGAACAGCAGACGTATTCAAATATGACAAAACTGGAAGACCAGTGGCGTACATAAATTGCAAAGTCAACATTATTGATGCGGGGTGGTAGTTAATGTATCAGACATCACAAGAATATAAAGAATCCATGAAACGACCAGTCCGCAATCAGTCCTACATGAAAATTCAGCTTGGATTGATTAATCAGGAGGCTCAGCAGACAGCGGGACTTTCTGATACCAATAAATATAATGACTTCTCAGATGCAGAATCCATATTCAATCAACACACTGTAAGACGGTACGCAACTTATGAGAGCAATTTCTGGAAAGCAAATGGCATTAGCTTTTTCTTGCCAGAGAAGAAATCAGATTATCGAAAAGACGGGATTACTTCAACGAATTTGTTTGAAGAAAGTTTTCATGTGAAGTTTGTATTCGGTTGCGGAAAATCCGACATCAAAGGACTGACTATTAAATTTGGTAGAAATTATCCTACAAAATTTACGATCGTTACTGATAATGCTACGTCTTTTGAATATGAGAATACAGAAGAGCTTTTCAAGTCCGATGATGTGTTTGAGAATACGGAATCAATCGAATTAGTTATTACGGAAATGAATGTACCGAATGCGAGAGTGCGAATTGATTACATTATATTTGGACTCGGCTTGGAATATGACGATGAATGGATATCAGAAGCAAGTAGCAATACAACTCTATCAGCAATCAACGAAGATTTGCCGGAATCCGAATTTAAGGTAACATTGTTCAATGACAACCAATTATTCAACGTAGACAATCCATCATCTGATATTAATTTCTTGGAAAGTGGTCAAAAAGTTAATGTCATGATGGGATATATGCTGGACGATGGGAATATTGAATGGATAAAAATGCATTCGCTGTATGTATCAGAATGGAGTGCTGATGATTCATCCGCTACCATTACAGCTGTAGATATCTTGAAATATTTGGATGAAAAATATTATAAAGGTATCTACTATGAGGATGGGATATCCCTGTACGATTTGGCCGTATTAGTTCTCACAGATGCCGGATTAAACGAAGACGAATATTATATTGATTCATACATGAAAAAGGTATATGTTCATAACCCACTGCCAAATGTGACACACAAAGAAGCATTGCAGATTATAGCAAATGCCGGTCGCTGCATTATGGATTATGACAGAAATGGAAAGATAAGGATTCGCGTAGCATTCAAGCCAACATACGATACGACATCAAACGGAGAAACTTATTTTTCAAATGCACCAACAATTGACAACTTAACTGAGAAAAATCAGTATGCAACGTTCGAACAGAACTTCTGGAAAGCGGACGGGGGAAAACTGTTCGTGCCAACCGATCATCATCAAGACACCGGATATATAAGCACTTCAATATCAGATGAAAACGGGAAGTTCGATGCAAATCCTATGCTTACAAGGACGCTAGAAGCAAAATACAAAGCATATGGGATCATGATTAATTTCTCTGGGAATCTTCCAAAGAAAATAGTAATCCGTACATATGCGGATGATGTGTTAAACAATACATTAACTATCACATCCGGAATCGAACAGGCTACAGAAATTAACTATGATTTCCCGGAATATGATCGCTTGGAAATTGAATTTCCTGAAACCGAACCAAATAGCAGAATCCATATTGATTATTTATCGCTCGGTGCTGAAACAAGTTATTCGTTGGAATACGATGATCTATATTCTACCCCTGTCGGAACTCAGCTTGAAAAAATCAAGAATGTAAAGGTGGCAAGATACCTATATGGAAAGTCTTCAACAAAAGAAGATCTGTTGTCTGAGACTATTTCATATACAGGCGAAAACCAACTGTACTATTTAAATGACGCTTGTTATGGGTATGAGGTGTCTATCAACAATGCACAAAACGGACAATCTGTAAATATCATTTCATCCGGAGCATATTATGTTGAAGTTGCATTTTTCGGTATTGAAGTTGGGGACAATGTTGAAGTTATTATAAAAGGATATAAGTACAACATTGCTACATCTTATTATAGCCAAACCATTAATAATCGTGGTTCTGAAAAAGAATGGCAGAATCCATTAATATCTGCTGACGATCACTGCCAAGAGGTCGCTAAGTGGCTTGCTGATTATTTTGCATCCGGCATTGAATATGAACTTGATTACCGCGGTGAACCGGCTATTGATTGTGGTGATGCTATCTGGCAAGAAAATAAATACGATCCAGATTTAAAAACAATCGTAGAACAATCGCAGATTACATTCAAATCTGGGGTGCTTGGTGGTGGACTAAGAACTAGGAGGAAAGAGTATGTGGCAAGAACCAAAAACCGATTGGTCAGCTGATGATTACATAAATGTCGCTGATTACAATCGTATTATCGGGAACATTGCTTATCTGCATGATTTACAGCAAGAGTTATATAAACCTGTTCCATATACGGAATTAGCAGAAAAGACTGTAAGTGATTATCCGCACGCATGGGAATTTAATGCCATCGAAAGTTTTTTGAATGCATTAAGCGATAATACATTTCCTTTTGCAAATTATGAACGTGGGTACTGGATAGATAATGGCCCAACACCCACGTATGATGATTTGAATCGAATAGAAAGTGCTTGTCTTGCTTTCTATAAAGGATATAACCGGCAGAAACTTACACAGCAGAAATTACCTATAACTTTGGGAGTAAATCAATCTGCTATAAAATGTTAGGAGGAAAAAACAACATGGCATACACACCATTATCCACTGATTTTAAAGACCAAATACTTTCCGAAGTCAATACACAGAGAAAGTATAAACAGACAGTAAATGAAGACGGAACCGTATCACTGCAAGATATGACCGCTTATGATCAAGAAGGAAGCGCATATACAGCGAAGCATATTATTGAGGAAAGAAAGGCAATCAATGATATTTACGCAAACAGGGTTGTTAGCCTGAAGGAAGCCAGTCTCGTTACGGAACCTGGCTTTTTCTGTGATGCGTTAGTTATTAATGAGTTAAATAAAAATATAATTAAAAATACAGACGAACAGCAAATATACACTCTATATGGCGGTCTGGTTAAGGTAGTATCTGGCACGATGGTAGTTAACGTTGCCATGAACATTGGGTATGCGAAACTGTTTTCTGTCGAGCAATTAAAAAACTGGTTTGGAGATGACTATGCTGCATCACGGCTTAGCGTAAAAACATACAACGGAGACTCTGTGGCACAAGAAGTGCATTTTTATGCCCCGGAGATATGGAATGGTGAAATATTCCAGTATTTCTATCCAACCAATCATGAAGGAGGTATGCGTGTTAATTACAGGTTGGAATATGTATATCCATCCACTTAATAAGTAAGCGTATGATTCGGCGAACCGGCAGACAATTTGGAATTCAGGCTTTTACGAACTGATTCCGTGGAACATCATTGACCAATGCGCTTAACAGAGGTATTCCGCTGCAAGAAACATCGTTGTTGGCCGGACATTCTAATACAGAGACAACAATGATGTACTGCCTTGTAGGCCAGGAAAGCGTACAACGCCACCACAAAAAATATCTAAGCGCATAAGCGCACGATAATATAATTTCGGAAACATCCGGTTACTGATCGGGTGTTTTTGTTGTATAAAAATAATATTAAAAAAGAGGATTTTATTCAGTTAAATAAAATCCCCTTTGGAAAGGTTGAAAATGAACATACTTTTTTTAAATCAATCAGAAACGGTTACAGCAACTGTAAAGAAATTAAGTGCACACCTTATCGAGATAACCGGTACAGAACCAAATACATCCGGTTTTCACCTACTGAATAATGCTGGTAATGTATTTGGAAAATATGATGGGTTCACAACATTATACCGTGAACTGGAAGATGGGTTTATCTTGTCTGACGATGGAAGCGTATATGTTGAACCGATTGAACCGGGACCGACACCAGAACCGGAAATCAGTCTTGATGAAGTAAAAGAATCTAAAGTTTCAGAGATGAACGACATACAGCAGAAGCTCATAGTACAGGGAGTTGACGTTACTCTGTCTGATGGAAGTACAGAACATTTCTCATTGACTGAGCGTGACCAGACTAGCCTTGTTGGATTACAGGCTCAGGTCGCAATCGGAGCTGAGAATATTCCTTGGCATACTTCTGATGAAGATGAACACTGCAAATTCTACAGCAATGCAGATATGGCAAAAATCACTTCGTCTGCACTATCCTATGTAACATGGCACGTGACTTATTTCCGCGACCTCCGCATTTACATTCGTTCTCTGGAAAGCAAAGAAGAGGTTGAACAGGTTACTTACGGCATGACTATTCCAGAAGCATATCAGTCTGAGCCACTGAAAGCAATGTTGGCTCAGAAATCATGAAGAAGTTAAGACCGCTGATTCTGTTTGGGATTGGTGGTCTGATTTACGTGCTGATAGAGCTAATAGCAAGAGGACGTAGCCATTGGTCAATGTTCATCGTTGGTGGTTTGGCGTTCTTCCTTATTGGTTGTATCAACGAAAAATGCCGGAAGATGCCATTGGTAAGGCAGATGTTGATCGGCGCGATTGTGATTACTGCATTGGAATTTGTATGTGGTTGCATCGTGAATCTATGGCTTGGTTGGAATGTATGGGATTACAGCAATATGCCGTTCAATTTACTTGGTCAGATATGCTTACCATTTACCGTAATATGGTTTTTCTTATCGGCAGTAGCGGTTGTCTTGGATGATTGGATAAGACATATATTGTGGAAAGAGAAAATGCCACATTACAAATGGAGGTAGCGCATGAGAGTATTAAAATTTTGCGTTGATGAACAGAAAATTTCAAAAATGCCCGGATGCGATTTTAGCAACATAGCAAGAGGTAGCTCAGATTACCTCAAGGTGCATCTATCCGTATCCGATGGTTGGAGCGGATGCGCAAAGGTCGCTGAGTTCTATGATATGTTAGGACAGCTACGTGAATCTGCTCCCGTAATCAATAACGCTTGTACAGTTCCGGCAGTAGTAACCGGCGGTATATTGTGGGGAATCCGTATCGTAGGAGCAAAAGGGGACTACAGAATAACAACAAATAGATTGGATGTGATGCAATCGTGACAACAGAAGAAGCATTAGTAGCAGCGCAAGTAAATGACACAGGTGCTGACGAAGTTATTACCATCGACAACGACCTCAGAACAATAATTATACCGGCAAGCATTACTCTTCTCGGTGTGGTATCCGATGAAAATGTGCAAACATTACATTTCCAGATGCCGAAAACCTATAAAGGACTTGACCTGTCGGAGTTTGATATTCGCATCAACTACATGAATGCAAATAACGTTGGTGATGTGTACGCTGTGGATGATAGCGAAATATCCGGTGAAAATATCGTATTCACATGGACAGTTGGACGTGTGGCATGTATGTATAAGGGAAACACAAAATTCATAATCTGTCTTAAGAAAAAGGACACTTCTGGCAATGTGCTGAAAGAATTTAACACATCGTTGACGAGTCTTCCGGTATTGGAAGGACTTGAAACAACCGAAGCTGTTGTTGCTGAAAATCCAGACATCATCGAGCAGATACTCACGAAGATTGAAAAGCTGACGCAAATATCACCAGAAGATATTGCCAGTGCGGTGTCTGCCTATATGGAAGCAAATCCTATAGACATCCCAGACACTCTTCCCAATCCACAAGCTCTAACCATAAAATACGGCAACAAAACCCACACATACGATGGAAACGAAGCCCTTGCAATCACAATCGAGACAGGTGGTATAGAGCGTATCGAAAAACTTGCTACAGACACCACAGTAACCTTAGAGCCTAACAAGCTCTATATCTTCCCGGAGATGGCAAGCTTAACTTATACCCTTGCTAAACCAGCAGATGCAAATGTAGCCAATGAATATCACTTTGTATTCAAGAGCGGTTCGACTGCTACAGAATTAGTGCATCCATCGACAGTTAATATCGGTAGCTTTACGGTAGATGCTAACAAAATCTATGAGGTGTCTATATTAGAGGGATTACTTACGTCCCAGAATTGGAGTGTGAGCTGATGGAACGGAGAAGAACATTAGGAAGTAAGGTGGCGGAAAATATGATAAATGAAGAGTTTGAATTATTAGGCGAAATTGATGTGTCAAATTTTGCATTTGCAAATTCTGTTATGTTTGAAAAGACCTGTGACTGCTCAGAACTATTGTTAATATGGACAGATATGGAAAATTCGACTAATACAGATTCTACGGTAATGGTAAAGATTAATGATATTGCGGCAGATTGTGGAGCACCTAGAACATCTAAGAGAGAAAGCAAAAAGAATGGATATACATTATATAAATGTTTGAATGGGTGCGGAACAATAGCAGTATCTCATACCGGAGCTGGTAGCAAAACAATGTATGGTGGCAATGCAGGGAATGCTATGATTCCTTACAATTTGATGCCGATTGCGGAGAAATTTAGGAAAATAAAAATCTACAACGGTGGAACACAATATTATGCAACATCTGGCACAATAGAAATCTACGGGAGGTAAGTTGACATGAAACACAAATTAACACAAAATCTTGTCAGTCAGTCAGTCAGTCAGTCAGTCAGTCAGTCAGTCAGAGCTTAGCTGATTCTAAATCCTGTGTCAAGAATGCCGTGGAGATATGTTAAGACGGCGAATGATGATGGCAAAGGCACAGGAGGTAGAAGAGATGAAAGAGTGGCAATTGATATATGATGGCAATTTAGAGAGTGCAACTAGAAGAATAGAACTAACTAAGGATATGAACGGTACTCCCATAGCAGACCTTGGATTAACAGAATGGATATGTGAAGCAAAGTTTGTAGTAGAGCAAACAGGTGGATTATATGTTGATGGAATTTCAACAAGTGTACAAATCAATGCAAAAAACACAGATGCATCAACGGCATTAAAACATTCAATTTGCAGAAAGCTGAATCCGTTTGGTAGCTTCTATATATGTACTTTTGAAAACCAGAACAATACTATAAAAATGAGTCCCCCAAATGTAATGAATATTTCTTCGGTAGGAACAAGCGCGATTGAATCAATAGTTTTTATAAACTCGACATGGCAATCAAAGTTTACCGCAGATACACATATCAAAATTTATGGTAGATAAGGAGTTGATACAAAAATGTACGCAAAATTAGAAAACGGCTATCTTAGAAGTGCGCCGAAGACCGTACAGTGGCAAGGGCACACGGTCAACAACCCGTCCGCAGATAAGCTCGCAGAGTTGGGCTACAAGCCTGTGGTGTACGTAGATATGCCAATCGAGGCAACAGAGGGCAAACACTGGGAATCCGGATGGGAAGAGGAAGAGACAGAGATTAAACAGGTGTGGACGTTGGTAGACGATCCAGTCTATCCAGAGCCAGAGCCAACGCCAGAAGAAAGAATCAGTAACCTAGAAACAACAACAGACGAACTAAAGTCCACATCAGACGATATAATACTGATGATGGCAGATTTAATAGGAGGACAAGAATAATGAAAACTTTAAACACACTGAAAATGAAAATCATGGTAAGAGCATTTAGAATCCGTATCGAGAACGGAGAAAACATTGAGGACATTGCAGCGGATTATCCGGCATTGACTGTTGACGACCTCGAAGCAATCAAGGCAGAGCTTGGTAAATAAGGATGATGATATGGAGATTAGAGCAAGACCCTAGAGGTCTTATTTTTATACATAAAAATGTAATAAGAAAGAAGTGAGGTATATGAAAATGGAACAGGCAAATTATATCAAAGCGATTTTTACGGCGGTATTCGCCTTTTTATCGGCACTCCTGGGTGTTCTGGCAGTGCCGGTGATCTTACTGGTAGCATGTAATCTGATCGACTATATGACCGGACTTATGGCCAGCAAGTACAGAGCAGAAGACATCAACTCTTATAAGAGTATCAGGGGAATCTTTAAGAAAGTATCTATGTGGCTGCTGGTAGTTGTCGGAGCAATTATAGATGAAATGTTACTGTATGCATCTACAACAATTGGGTGGAAATCTCCAGTGGCATACTTAGTGGCATGTGTGGTAGCAATGTGGCTGATCTGCAATGAGATTATTTCAATTTTGGAAAACATTCAGGACATGGGTGTGAAGATTCCGGCGTTCTTACAGCCATTGGTTAAGCACATCCGATCACAAGTAGAGGAACAGATTAATACAGAAAAAATAGAAGAAAAAGATTCGGAGGGCGAATAATCGTCCTCTTTTTTAATAGATGAAAGGAGAACTCATTATGGGATGGACAGAATATGAAAAGAAATTAAAGGAATGGTATGGATATAGAGAAGCGAAGAACCAAGATGATATTATCATCGACATTTATAACAAACAGCGTCCGGCTGGTTCCTACAAAATGACACACACAGACCCTTGGTGCCATGCAACAGTGTCAGCAGCAGCTTATGCTTCTGGAAATGCCGGTAAGGTACCCAACACCTGTTATTGTCCGACAGGTATCAATATTTTCAAACAATGGGGCAAATGGGTAGGACGTTACACTAATGCGTACAATCCACAGGTCGGATACATCATTTATTATGACTGGAATAAAGATCTGATTTCCGACCATGTTGGAACCATTATTGCACGAAACGGAAATATTTTGACAGTTAGAGAGGGAAATCGAAATGATATGCTCTGTGACCGTCAGATTAACGTAAATTCACCATTGATTATTGGATATGGCATTCCGAACTGGGGTGGAGCAACAAAAGCACCTGTAGCGACAGTTCCGACACATGAGGAAACTAAACGTACATGGTTACAGATTGGAGATACCGGAGCAGAAGTCAAGGATGTACAGAACAAGCTTATTGCTATAGGTTATTCATTACCTTCCGGTGCAGACGGGAAATACGGAAAAGAAACCTATACGGCTGTTAAGAAGTTCCAGCATAATGTAAACATCAAAGAGGATGGTCTGGCCGGTGAAGTAACACGTGCAAAATTGAACAATGCTTACAACACACGATCAGCTGCGAAAGCAAATAATTCATGGGTTGCTAGATTGCAGGCTGCCTGCAATGCACAGGGATTCTCGAATCAGAGAGTTGATGGAATTGCCGGACCGAATACATTAGCTGGCTGCCCGACATTAGGAACTGCTTCAAAAGGTTCTATCACAAAGCTTGCACAGGAACGTCTCAATGCACTTGGCTACAATTGCGGATCCGCAGACGGCAAAAACGGGCCGAAAACTCAAAAAGGAATTAAAGCATTCCAGAAAGCAAAAGGTCTTCCAGCGAACGGAATCGTCGATAGAAAGACGTGGAAAGCATTACTCGGGCTGTAAGATTTAACAATAAAATACTTTAGTCTATTATATAATTCTTGTAAAATATAATTACAAGGATGTGATCGTATGCCAGATGTGTTTCTACTTATCAGAATAGCAGATATATTTGATACAACCTTGGATGAATTGGTAGGTAGAGAATAAAAGCATTGAAAAATGTCCTATACTAAAGTATAATATTATAACATTATTGTTGTGAAAGGACATTGAAAAATGCTTAATAATTCAAATGAAGAATTCGAAAAAAAGTTAGAACAAATTGACATAAGCAAAGAACCACCAACTAATGATACCGAAAGACAGTATTATTTTATCAAAAAAGCAAGAAAATATGTAAAGGAAGAGTCTGAAAAATTGGGACGTCCCCTTTTCTTTGCTACCGTAACCTTTGGTTGTCAGATGAACGCGAGAGACTCTGAAAAGCTTTGCGGAATCCTGGAAAAAATCGGTTACGTAGAAGCTGCGGAAGATGAGGCTGATTTTATCATCTTTAATACCTGTACAGTAAGAGAAAATGCCAATATGCGTGTCTACGGACGACTTGGCCAGTTAAAACCAAGAAAAAAGAAAAATCCTCATATGATGATCGGTCTTTGCGGATGCATGATGCAGGAACCGGAAGTCGTAGAAAAGTTAAAGACGAGTTATCGCTATGTAGATATTATTTTTGGAACGCATAATATTTTTAAATTTGCCGAACTCATCGTCACACGTTTCGAATCGCAGCGTATGGTGATCGATATCTGGAAAGATACCGATAAAATTGTTGAAAACCTTCCGAATGACCGTAAATTCTCCTTCAAATCCGGAGTAAATATCATGTTTGGATGTAATAACTTCTGCAGTTACTGTATCGTACCATATGTACGTGGAAGAGAAAGAAGCCGTGATCCTGAGGCGATCATATCCGAAATCCGCCAGCTTGTTGCAGATGGTGTTGTTGAGGTTATGCTGCTCGGCCAAAATGTCAATTCTTATGGTAAGAATCTGGAACATCCGATTACATTTGCCCAGCTTCTTGAAAGAATTGAACAGATCGAAGGACTGGAACGCATTCGCTTTATGACGTCTCATCCAAAGGATCTATCCGATGAACTGATCGAAGTCATGGGCAAATCCAAAAAGATCTGCAAACATCTGCATTTACCGGTACAATCCGGAAGCAGCAAGATTCTGAAGAAGATGAATCGTCATTATACAAAAGAACAGTATCTGGAACTGGTAGAAAAGATCAGAAGATCAGTACCGGATATTTCTCTTACTACCGATATCATTGTTGGTTTCCCTGGTGAGACAGAAGAAGATTTTGAAGAGACAATGGATATCGTAAGAAAAGTCCGCTATGACAGTGCATTTACTTTTATCTATTCAAAACGTACCGGAACACCGGCTGCAGTTATGGAAGATCAGGTGCCTGAAGATGTGGTCAAAAATCGTTTTGACAGATTATTAAAAGAAGTTCATTCCATCGCATCAGAAGTATGCTCTGTTCATGAAGGAACTGTTCAGACAGCATTGATCGAATCAGTCAGTGAACACGATCCATCCATGGTGACCGGACGTTTAAGCAACAATCTGCTGGTACATATCAAGGGAGATAAAGGAATGATCGGACGTCTGGCAGATGTCAGACTGACTGAATGCAAAGGTTTCTATTATCTGGGAGAACTGGCAGAATAAATGTATTATAATTAACCATAAAAGCGCTCAAACTATGTAGTATCAACAAGATAGTGAGGGCGTTTTTATATGAAAAAAATCAGTGAGTATTTATTTTTATGGGGTATCGGAGGATGGATCTACTATTCGCTGGAAATCATCTTCCGTGGATTTTCACATTGGTCCATGTTTTTACTGGGCGGAATCTGTATGATGTTTTTCACGTACCAGGGAGAACTGGTACACTGGCAGGATGATTTTCTAAGACAGGTGCTGCGGTGCAGTATCTTTGTAACAGCAATGGAATTTATCACAGGTATCATTGTAAATAAATGGTTTGCACTTCATGTATGGGATTACAGCTGTATGCCATTTCAGTTATTCGGGCAGATTTGTCTGCCGTTTATGATATTGTTTGCCTGTCTTTGTGCTGTTGGAATCTATCTGAGTGCCAATATTCTGCATTTGTTATATGGAGAAGACAAACCACAGTTTGTGAGAAAAACTATCCTTTTAAATTCAAAATATAAATGTTATAATGAAATGTAAAAATAAAATGACAAGAGGAGAAGAAAAGTGGCAGAATTAACACCAATGATGCAGCAGTATATGCAGACGAAAAAAGAATATCCGGACTGCATCCTCTTTTATAGATTGGGAGACTTTTATGAGATGTTCTTTGATGATGCACTGACAGCA
>OMGU01000952.1_pt1 | contig 27494 bp, 27 predicted proteins | sample 1646121 | NCBI WGS metagenome assembly OMGU01 (sample SAMN05578581, study PRJEB25193) | human gut metagenome | biome: Human Microbiome; feature: human-associated habitat; material: feces | host: Homo sapiens | place: USA:Birmingham
GACAGGAAATTTTCAAGAATTGAAAATTTGTGGCCACGGGACGGTTCTTGCCCTCCACCGCTGCGCTCAAAACGCTCTATCAACAAATGTTTCCGAATTGTTAAGACGCAAAAATAAGTAGAGGGATTCTGCTCATGTATGTTAATCACCGTTTGCTCCGAACGAAGTTCCTGCCCCTGTTTGTGCAGCAGCGTTGACGAAAAGTCGGTATCACGTTCGGACAGCTCATGAAATTGTCAAGGTGCGTTTCCCGTAAAAGAAAAATACCGCCCATGCAGCATAGCGATGGATTTTGTCGGGTGAAGTAAGCGGCAAAATGAATCGGGTGTGTTGCGGGGCGGTAAAAATCTTCATGGAGAATAAACCCTCAACGTGCAGTCATTCGTGGCTAACACGGCGGAATTTGCGATAGAGAGTATCATGGATTGTGCGGTGTGTCAAGATGTTTTTGCAAAATTTATTGAGGTAAAGTGGTGAAAGTATGACACATTATAAAAACACACCAGTCCGGTATGGCAAGGACTGGCGTGTTCTCTTAGGAGAAGAACATGTAGAAGGTATGCATGGTATGGTTTAGGAGAAAAGTTGGAAAATATCAAAGGATCTCGAGGAGGGGTGCTTTTAATTCAGGTGCCGCCAGAGGGTAGACCGGCTGATGCCCAGCTGTTTGGCGGCAAGGGTCTGATTGCCGCCGCAGTCGGAGAGAGTCTGGTTGATGGCGGCAGAGATAATCTGATCCAGTGTTTTCCCGCTGAAGGGATTCTCCGCCGTGGGGGAAGCCTCCACATGATGGAGGGTTCGTTCCTTCAGCAAGACCTCGGTGACAGAATCGTTCAGGATGTAAGAGGAGGAAGCCAAGGCCGCCAGCTCGCTCAGCACTGCCTTGAACTCGGTGAAATTGTCCGGCCAGCTGTAATGGATGAGCTGATCCATGGCATTGGGGGCAAGACCGATGATCTGCTTGCCAAGGGTGGCGTTCAGGCTGTTTAGGTAGAGATTGGCCAGCGACGGGATTTCGTCGGCGCGGGAACGCAGGGGAATCACCGAAAGCCCCACACAGCCCATCTCGGAGGAAAAGCTCTGGATGGTGGGGGCCGGGGCGTTTTGCTGGGAAACGATGCAGGAGAAGATCATGAACACCCGGGTCTTCAGCGAGATCTGGTTGGAGTAATAGAGCAGCTCCTGTAGGTTCCGGTAGGCCAGCTTGCCGATGTCCTGAAAATAGATGGTGGTGTGGTTTTCCAGCAGGGGAGAGGAGGGCGAATTGAACAGAAACTCCCAGCCCTTTTCGTTCAGGGTGGCGCAGTTGATGACCACAAAGGGGTTCTTATTATAGGGGCTGTTCAGGTAGAGCGCCTTGGCGATTTGCTGCTTGCCAGTGCCCGGTTCACCCAGAATCAGCACCGGCTGGGCCGTGGCCGCCAGTGCCGAGAGTCGCTTTTCCAGCGGGCGGATGGCACCGCTGATGCTTAAAAAGCTGTCTTGGAACAGGTGCTGAACCTCGTTATGTTCATAAAGATAGATGCCCGCATTGATGGACTTACGGGAGAGGATCGTCTGGGTGTAGCAGAACACATAGAACTGCTCATTGGCAAAGGTCATGGCCTGGGCTGTGACCCGCAGGTAGGTCAGCTCGTCGGTGTACAAAAACTGCCGCACCGCCCCGGAACTCAGGTCGCCGATGCGCTGGACAAAGTAATCCCGGATCTTTTCAGGAACAGAGTCCTCAGTGGTATAGAACAGCTCCTTTTTCTCGTTGAACACCAGAACGTTTCCCCGCGCCTGCCGCACCGCATTCTGCAGCAGTGCAATCTTCCGGCGCATCCGGCGGTACTCCTTCGAGATGTCAATCGCATGTTCAAAAGCGGCATGCAGGCTTTCTGCGCCGCTGGTGATGAGAAAGGCGCTGTATCCCAGCTCCCGGGCGACGCTGTGGGTGACATTGTCGCAGATGACCATGCTGTAGCCGCCCAGCTTCAGCCGCTCCAGCGCCGAGCGCACCTCGGCCTCACTGTGAACGGTGACGATGTCCGTGTTGAAGCGCAGCAGGTCACACAGCGTATGGGCCGGCCCCGTGATGCTGGGAAAGCCCACGATGGCATACAGACTGTTGTAGTTCTCGGCCATTTTGATGGCGCGCAGGATGTCGTAAACCGAAAAGGTGATCTCGACCACCGGCAGGGTCGTTTCTTTCTTCAGCAGTTCTGCGGTGCCGCCGCGGGAGATCACAACGTCGTAATTCTCTTTGGAAAGGCGCTGCGCGATCTTGACGCCCTCCTCCAGGTCGCCGGTGTACGCTTCAAAGCGCACCGCGGGAAACTCTTCCCGCGCCACGCGCTCCATGGCGGCACGGATGCTCTCAAAGGGCGCGATCCCTAAAATGCGAATCTCTTCCAAGCAGATCCCTCCTCACGATGGGAAAAAACAGCAGATTTGCCCAATGCGTTCCAAAACGGAACGAGATGGGAGCTTTCCGAATAAAATTGTAACATAATGCAACGATGCACGCCAGACGGAAAAGCGGAAACGTTCTAAAATGAAACGATTTTGGCGAACAAAATTTGACAAAAAATAAAAATCGTTTCATAATGACACAAACAGAAATTGAGAACCGCCCGGCTTTTGGCTATAATAGGGCCACCGAAGCAAAGAAAAGGCAAGCAAAAGAGAGCGGTGAATCAGCAATGTTTACACTTTTGATATTGGCAGATGACTTTACGGGAGCGCTGGACACCGGAGTGCAGATCTCGAAGACCGGTGCCACAACGGTGGTGCTGACCGATCCCCATGCAGACCTTGAACGCTTTGCCGATGAAACGGAAGTCTTGGTGATCGATGCGGAAACGCGCCACATCCCCCCGCAGCAGGCAAAGGCGTGCGTGGCCTCCATCGCCCGGCGGGCATTCGCCATGAAGGTGCCCTGCATTTATAAAAAGACAGACTCCGCGCTCCGGGGCAACATCGGAGCCGAGCTGGAAGCGGTGGCGGAGGAAAGCCCGGACGGGCAGCTGTTCTTCGTACCGGCCTTCCCCCAGATGAACCGGACCACGGAGCATGGGCAGCAGCTCATTGAAGGAATGCCGGTAGCCCAGAGCGTGTTCGGGCAGGATCCCTTCGAGCCGGTGCGGAACTCCGATGTGGCAGCCATCATTGCAGAGCAGAGCGGGCTGCCCACCGTTACGGCGGAGCCGGGAGAACCCATCCGGCTGAAAGGCCCGGGCATCCAGATCTGCGATGCAAAGTCGGTGGAAGACATCCGCAGGACCGGCGAAGTGCTCCGGCAGAACGGAAAGCTGAGGGCGCTGGCCGGATGCGCAGGCTTCGCGGCCATCCTGCCCGGTCTGCTGGGTCTGGAACGGACCGGGGCAGCCCGGCAGCCCCGGTTGGACAAGCGGCTGCTGGTGATCTGCGGAAGCGTGAATCCCATCACCCTCTCCCAGCTGGACGAAGCCGAACAGAACGGCTTCCTCCGCCTGCGGCTGACCCCGGAAGAGAAGCTGGAGGATCACTACTGGGAGACCCCGGCGGGCAGAGAAAAGCTGAAAGCCATGGCCGAGGCGGTGAGCCGGAGTGACTGCATCATCATCGATACCAACGATGCCGACGGGAACCGCTCCACACGGCGGTACGCCGAACAGCGGCAGATGAAGGTGGAAGAGATGCGGCAGCGCATCGCGGACTCCATCGGCCGGACGGCAAAATACCTGATCGAAGCGGATGGGCCGGGAGCGGGCGGCACCTGCCGCACCCTGATGATCACGGGCGGCGATGTGCTGATCCAGACCATGGGCGAACTTGGCGTGGCGGAGCTTCATCCCATCTGTGAGATGGATCCGGGCGTTGTCCTTTCCAGCTTTACCTGCAGGGGACAAAAACGATATGTACTTTCCAAGTCCGGAGGGTTTGGCCCCAGCGACCAGCTCCTGCGGATCCTGAACAAACTGAATCGAACCATCGAGGAATGAACCAAAGCAAGGAGGACAAGACAATGCTGAAGCAGTACACATTGAGAATGCCGGGTGCGGTGTTCGGAGGCGAGAACAGCCTGGACAATCTGACCAACCTGGTCAAGGACACCGCAAAGGTGGCCGTGTTCACCGATAAGGGCATCGAAGCCACCGGTCTGGCGGATCTGGTCACGGCGAAGATCGGGCAGGCCGGCAAAGAATATGTCGTGTTCGATGAGCTGCCCGCAGAACCTTCCTACCAGCAGGCACAGGCCGCCATCGACGCCTTCAAGGCATCGGGTGCGGACTTCATCGTGGCTGTGGGCGGCGGTTCCGTGATGGATATCGCAAAGCTGGCTTCGCTGCTCAAAACTGATGAATACGGCGTCAAGGAACTGTTGGACACCCCGCTGCGGGCACACAAGTGTGTTCCGACCCTGATGATCCCCACCACCGCCGGCACCGGCGCCGAGGCCACCCCCAACGCCATCGTGGCGGTGCCGGAAAAGGAAGTCAAGATCGGCATCGTCAATCCGGAAATGATCGCGGATTACGTCATCCTCGACCCGATCATGATCAAGAAGCTGCCCCGCAAGATCGCGGCTTCCACCGGTGTGGACGCCCTATGCCACGCCATTGAGTGCTGGACCAGCAACAAGGCGAACGCCTTCAGCGATATGTATGCCATGTGGGCACTGGATCTGATCCTGAACAACATCGAAAAAGCCTGCGATGATCCCGAAGCCGTGCAGGCCAAGATCAATATGCAGACCGCAAGCTTCTACGCCGGCGTGGCCATCACAGCCTCCGGCACCACCGCCGTCCACGCCCTGAGCTACCCCATGGGCGGCAAGTACCATGTGGCCCATGGCGTTGCAAACGCCATCCTGCTGGTGCCCGTCATGCGCTTCAACGAGAGCGTCTGCCGTGAGAAATTCGCCGAAGCCTATGACCGCTGCGTCCACGGCGAAAAGACCTGCACCACCGTGGAAGAGAAGAGCGCTTACATTATCCACTGGCTGGAAGAAATCGTCAAGCATCTGGACATCCCCACCAGCTACAAGGGCTTCGGCGTGAAGCCCGAAGATCTGGACGGCCTGGTGGAGGCCGGTATGCAGCAGCAGCGTCTGCTGGTGAACAACATGCGTCCCGTCACAGCCGAGGACGCACGCAATATTTACCTGGAAGTTATTTGAACCGCGTGAACAGAAAAACATAAATTTACATGAAAAAGGAGAAAGCGATTATGAAGAACGTTCCTATGAAAGGCATCATCACCCCCATCCTGACCCCCATGAACCCCGATGAGACCGTGAACCTGGAAGTCCTCCGCCAGCAGATCGAGCGTCTGATCCAGGGCGGCGTCCACGGCATCTTCCCCATTGGCACCAACGGCGAGGCCTACGCACTGTCCTTTGACGAAAAGCTGGCCATCATCGAGACCTGTGTGGATCAGGTCAAGGGCCGTGTTCCCGTTTACGCAGGTACCGGCTGCATCACCACCCGCGAGACCATTGAGCTGAGCAAGCGTGCTGCCGACCTGGGTGCCGACATCTTGTCCATCATCACCCCCAGCTTCGCCGTGGCTTCTCAGAAAGAGATGTACGACCACTACGTGGAAGTGGCAAAGCATGTGGATGTTCCCATCGTGCTGTACAACATCCCCGCACGTACCGGCAACAAGCTGCTGCCCGAAACCGTTGCCAAGCTGGCAAAGGACGTTGATGTCATCATGGGTGCCAAGGATTCCAGCGGCGATTGGGACAACCTGCAGGCTTATATCCGCCTGACCCAAGATCTGGATAAGGGCTTCAAGGTCCTGTCCGGCAACGACTCCCTGATCCTGAAGTCCCTGCAGGCCGGCGGTGCAGGCGGCATTGCTGGCTGCTCCAACGTTTACCCCCATGTCCTGTCCTCTATCTACAACCTGTTCGTGGAAGGCAAGATCGAGGAAGCACAGGCCGCTCAGGATTCCATCGCAAGCTTCCGTGCCGTGTTCAAGTACGGCAACCCCAACACCGTGGTCAAGAAGGCCGCTGCTCTGCTGGGCAACCCCGTGGGCGAGTGCCGCCGTCCCTTCTCCTACCTGAGCGAAGAGGGCACTGAGGCCCTGCGCAAGGTGCTGGAAGAGAACAAGGCAAAGGGCATGGCCTGATCTGAAAACAGGAGGGAACAAGGATGGAGCGTCCTATCGTTGGTATTTCTATGGGCGACCCCTTTGGCAATGGACCGGAGATCACCGTGAAGGCGCTGAACGATCCGGAGGTCTACAAGACCTGCAAGCCGCTGGTGGTGGGGGATCGCTCTTGCATGGAATATGCACTGGCCGTGTCCCAAAAGGTCAACGGCATCGACCTGAAGCTGAATCTGGTGGAAAGCCCCGCACAGGGCCGCTATGAGTACGGCACCATTGATCTGATCGATCTGGGCATCGTGCCCAAAGACAAGATCCCCGATACGCTGGCAGAGGAGCACCCGAAGGCCTTTGACGTAGGCCCCTGCGCTCTGGGCGGCGAGGCAGCCTTCCAGTATGTGGTCAAGGTCATCGACTTGGCTATGAAGAAAGAGATCCAGGCCACTGTGACCAACGCCCTGAGCAAGGAAGCCATCAATATGGCAGGCCACCACTACTCCGGCCACACTGAGATCTATGCCGAGTACACCGGAACCAAGAAATACGCCATGATGCTGGCTCACCACGATTTCCGTGTGGTCCACGTTTCCACCCATGTGTCGCTGCGGGAAGCATGCGACCGGGTGAAGAAGGCCCGCGTGCTGGAAGTTATCGAGATCGCTGACAAGGTCTGCAAGGATATGGGCATTGAGCATCCGAAGGTGGCTGTGGCCGGTCTGAATCCCCACTGCGGTGAGAACGGACTGTTTGGCCGGGAGGAAATCGAGGAGATCAAGCCCGCCATCGATGCCGCCAAGGCCGAGGGCATTGATGCTATCGGCCCCTGCCCCCCGGACAGTGTATTCAGTCAGGCCATCGGCGGCTGGTACGATATCGTGGTGGTCATGTACCACGATCAGGGCCACATCCCCATTAAGACTGTCGGCTTTGTGTATGACCGCGAGAAGCAGTCTTGGAAGGCCGTGGAGGGTGTGAATATCACTCTGGGCCTCCCCATCGTCCGTGTCAGCGTGGACCATGGCACAGGCTATGCACTGGCGGGTACCGGCGCCAGCAACGAGCTGAGCTTGGTGAATTCCATCGCATACGCCGCAAGCTTCGGAAAAAACAGGACCTGAAGGAGAAACACTATGAAATTTGTTATGACGCAGTCGATCTGCCCGGAAGGCATCGAAAAGCTGAAGGCTGACACCAACGGTCAGGTCGAGATCATTGCAGAAGATAATCCGGACCCCAATAACTACTTAGACGACATGCAGGACGCTGATGCCCTGATCGTCCGCATCGCAAAGTGCGATGCCCATGCCATTGAGAACAGTCCCAAACTGAAGGTCATTGGCCGCACCGGTGTGGGCTACGACTCCGTGGACGTGAAGAAAGCCACTGAGCTGGGCATCCCCGTGGTTATCACCCCGGGTGCCAACAACCGCAGTGTGGCAGAACATGCCGTGGCTATGATGTTTGCCCTCTCCAAGAACCTCTACGAGGGTCAGGTGGAGACCGAGAAGGGCAACTGGGAGATCCGCGGTGCCCACAAGGCCTTCGAGCTGGAAGGCAAGACCGTGGGTGTCATCGGTCTGGGTGCCATTGGCCGCGAGACCGCAAAGATCTGTCAGGGCGTGGGCATGAAAGTGGCCGGTTACGACCCCTTCATGAGTCAGGACAAGATCGAGGCTCTGGGTGCTGAATATTACGCCGATTACAAGGAGCTGCTGAAGGTGGCCGACATCGTCACCGTCCATGTGCCCCTGACCGACCAGACCCGCGACATGATCAGTGCAGCCGAGCTGGCCACCATGAAAAAGACCGCTCTGGTCATCAACTGCAGCCGCGGCGGCATCGTGAACGAAGCCGACCTGTGCGCAGCTTTGCGGGCCGGCACCATTGCCGGTGCTGGCACCGACGTGTTCTGCAACGAGCCGCCCAAGCCGGATGATCCGCTGCTGAACACCCCCAACCTGATCGTCAGCCCCCACTCCGCCGCACAGACCCGCGAAGCCGTCATTAAGATGGCCAATATGTGCGTGGACGGCTGCTTGGCCGTTATCCGCGGCGAAAAGTGGCCCTTCGTGGCAGATAAGAAGGTCTACGATCATCCCAAGTGGGCTGATAAGTAATACGGGCTGTCGGGAGCCGCCCTGCCTGTAAAGAAAAATAGGGAGAACAGCTTATGAAATACGAAAAATACAATAAGGGGAAGAACGATCTGTTCAGCGGCATCGTTCTGGGCGGTTTTGCCATCGCCTACCTGATCGGTGCAGCGATGATCAAGATCCCAAAGATGCTTTCCGCATCGCTCCTCAACGCCTCGTCCGTGCCCAAGCTGTGGGGCGTGCTGCTGCTGATCCTCGGCATCGTGCTGATCGTCCGCGGCCTGCACGTGATGAAGGCGGAAAAGGCAGCGGGCAATGCACCGGAAAAAAAGACCGCATCGGATGCGGCCAAGGGCTTCTGGGCTGACAACCGCGCCGTCGTGGAGATGTTCGTGGTGCTTCTGGTCTACATCGCCCTGATCCAGCCGGTGGGCTTCCTGATCTCCACCTTCCTGTTCCTGTTTGCAGAGTTCAATATCCTGACCTACAAAGAGGACCGGAAGCTGGGCTTTTCCGTGGTCTTCGCACTGGTGTGCGCCGTGGGCATTTACGCCATGTTCAAGTACGGCTTCAAGATGCCGCTTCCGCAGGGCATCCTGAAGGGAATCTTTTAAGGAGGGAAGGTACAGATTATGTTGATGGAAGGTTTTTCCATGGTCCTGAGCGACCCGTTAAGCGTCGTTCTGGTGGCCGTGGGCACTCTGATCGGCACCATCTTCGGTGCCATTCCCGGTCTGACGGCTACCATGGCCGTTACGATCTGCCTGCCCATGACCTTTGCAATGAGTGACAGCCGCGCCATTGCCCTGCTGATGGCTCTGTACATCGGCGGTATTTCCGGCGGTCTGGTCTCCTCGATCCTGCTGAACATCCCCGGTACGCCTGCCTCGATGGTCACCGCCTTCGACGGCGCACCCATGGCCCGCAAGGGCGAGGGTGCCAAGGCACTTGGCACCGGCATCTTCTTCTCGTTCCTGGGCACCATTTTTGGTCTGATCGCTCTGATCATCATTGCACCGTATCTGGCTGCAGTGGCCATCAAGTTTGGTGCATTCGAGTACTGCGCTCTGTCCATCTTCTCCCTGTCGCTGGTCATCTCACTGGCCGGCAAGGATATGGTCAAGGGTCTGGCAGCTGCCCTTCTGGGCGTCATGTTCTCCACCTTCGGCATCTCCACCTTCGACAGCATCGTCCGCTACGATTTCGGCAGCGTGAACATGCAGTCCGGCTTCCAGCAGCTGGTGGTCCTGATCGGCCTGTACGCCATCCCTGAAGTGGTAGGCGTTGCCCAGAAGGTCGTGAAACCCAAAGTTATCATGCAGCAGAACACCACCGTGGATAAGATCCATGGTCTGGGCTTCACCTGGCAGGAGTTCAAGAGCCAGATCGGCAACTTCTTCATCGCAGCCGCCATCGGCACCGGCATCGGCATCCTGCCCGGCATCGGCGGCGGTACTGCCGGTATCATGTCCTACACCACTATCAAGAACCGCTCCAAGACTCCTGAAAAGTTCGGCACCGGCATTATGGACGGCGTCGTGGCTTCTGAAACTGCAAACAACGCTGCCATCGGCGGCGCAATGATCCCCCTGCTGACCCTTGGCATCCCCGGCGACGGCATCACAGCCATCCTGCTGGGCAGCCTGATCATCCACGGCATCGCCCCTGGTCCGCTGATCTTTGAGAAGAGCGGCGCACTGATGTACTCCATCTACCTGATCATCGGCCTGTCCTCCCTGTTCATGATGATCTTCATGCTGTTCGGCATCAAGGGCTTCGTCAAGATCCTTTCCGCTCCGCAGGGCCTGCTGATGCCCATCATCCTGTGCATGTGCTGTGTGGGTGCCTTTGGCTGCTCCAACCGCATGTTCGATGTCTGGTGCCTGCTGATCTTCGGCCTGATCGCTGTTGTCATTCGCGCCATGGAGCTGCCCATCATGCCCGTGGCCATCGGCTTCATTCTGGGACCCATCTTTGAAAAGAACCTCCGCCGTGCAGAGTCCTTTATGACCAGCGGCCCCGCAGAGCTGCTGCATCACCCCATCGCTCTGGTCATTCTGGTGATCACCGTTGTGATGATCATCTTCAGCCTGCGTTCCAACAAGCGTGCTGCCGAGCGTGAGGCTGCGGTTGCCGCTGCCGAGGAGCAGGAGTGATCCGAATACATACCAGACGCTTGTTGTGCAGCGTCTGTCAAGAAACACAAGAAGAAAGGAAATTACCATGAAAAAGATCTCGCGTCGTTCGTTCCTGTCCGCTATGGGTATTGTGGGTGCCGCTGCTGCCCTGACCGCCTGCGGCGGTTCTTCCAGCTCCACCGCTGCTTCTTCCTCTGCCGCTTCTACTGCCGGCAGCACCGCAGCCGCTGGCAGCGCCGAAAAGCCTGCCGATTACCCCAACGCTTCCATGAGCCTTGTGGTCGGCTTCAACCCCGGCGGTGACTCCGACCTGAACAACCGCCTGATGGCACAGTATGTGGAGCCTTCGTTCGGCCAGTCCATCGCCGTGACCAACATGGCTGGTTCCAACAGCTCCGTTGCTCTGACCCAGTATCAGAGCACCCCCACCGATGGCTACACCATTCTGGGCACCAACAGTGCCGCTCTGGTCAACAACTACGCTTCCGGCACCTGCCAGTACAGCTACGAAGACTTTGAGGTCATTGCAGTCTTTGGCCGTGCCCCCGGCGATATGCTGTTTGCCAACAAGGCTTCCGGTATCACCTCCATGGAAGACCTGCTGGAGAAGTCCAAGGCCAACCCCAACTCCATCAAGATGGGCATGTCCTCCGGCGGCAACACCCACGTCTACGCTCTGCTGCTGCAGCAGGCCGGCTTCGCGTGCAACATCGTTGACGGCGGCGATGGTTCCGATCGTATCGCAGCTCTGGTGGGCGGCCACGTGGATGTCTGCTTCGTGCCGTACCTGACCGCGAAGGAATACGTTGAGAACGGCGACGTTGTGCCTCTGTGCACCATCGGTGACCGCTGCTCCGCTCTGCCGGATACCCCCTCCATCAACGAGAACGGCTACGTGGAGAACAACTTTAACAACTACTACGTCTGGCTGGCACCCAAGGGCACCGATGCAGGCATCGTTTCCTATCTGGCTTCTCTGTGCGAGGACGTTGCGAACAACAACGAGAAGTACGCCGCAGATCAGCAGGCCATCAACTTCAACGATCCGTTCATCGTGACCGGTCAGGACGCAATCGACCTGCTGGCTGAGCTGCAGGACGTTGCAAACGAGAATGTCAAGGTTCTGGGCTGATCCTGAAAGATTGCGTTTCTCCTTATCTTGGTCATACCAGCATTAAAAAGCGAAAGAACGGCCTGAATTCTGTACTGCACAGGATTCAGGCCGTTCGGGCTTATTGTGTGGGAGAGTTTGTACGCCTTTACCAACATTTTCGTCCGGCAAAGCATTGGTATGATGTGGTCTATGTTTTCACCCTGTCCGAAGTAAAGGAAGCGGCACATTTTTCCAAAATGTGGAATCCGATATAATCGTCTGATAGCGGTAGGTTTGAACTGGTGGAAGAAATAGTTTTAAGTTGTTGTTAAGCTGTTATTTTCCCTATTGCAATCCGTTGCAAAGTATGGTATATACATTATACGAAACGTTGCTCTGATGAACGTATTACCGTTCAATGATGTATAAATGGAGGTGCTTGCCATGACTGCTGTGATCTATGCTCGTTATTCAACTGACAGCCAGCGCGAGGAATCCATTGAAGGTCAGATCCGGGAATGCACCGCCTATGCGGAAAAGAATGGCTTCACGGTGGTGAAGCATTACATTGACCGTGCCGTCTCCGCAAAAACGGACAACCGCCCGCAGTTCCAGCAGATGATCAAAGACAGCGAACGCGGCATCTTTGATGTCATCATTGTCTGGAAGCTGGATCGCTTTGCCCGGAACCGCTACGACAGTGCCCGGTACAAGACCCAACTGAAACGCAATGGTGTGAAGTTAGTATCGGCAACGGAAGTCATTTCGGCTGGCCCGGAGGGTATCATTCTGGAATCGGTGCTGGAAGGTTATGCCGAATACTACTCGGCTGATCTGTCTGAAAAGGTTGTGCGCGGCATGACCGAGAATGCTCTCAAGGGTATTTATAATGGCGGCACGATTCCGTTCGGCTACATGATCGATGAGACCCGGCATTACCAGCCCGACCCGCTGCTGGCTCCGTATGTGGAGCAGACGTTCCAGAAGTATGCGGACGGTGCGACCATGACTGACCTGCGGGATTGGTTAAAGGCGCACAACATTAAGAACTCGATGGGCGGGGAGATGTCCTACAATACGATTCAGCGGATGCTGAGTAATCGCCGGTACATCGGCGAGCTGCGTTTACGAGATGTAGTACAGCCCAATGCAATTCCGGCACTGGTATCAGAGGACTTGTTCAACAAGGTGCAGGAAAAGCTGGCGAAAAATAAAAAGGCCCCTGCCCGTCATAAGGCAGAGGAAAGCTATCTGCTTACCACCAAGCTGTACTGCGGTAAGTGCGGAGCGCTGATGTTTGGCGAAAGCGGTGTCAGCCACACCGGGAAAATGTACACCTACTATAAGTGTGCTGCTACCAAGAAGAAAAAGACTTGTGATAAAAAGGCCGTGCGGAAACAGTGGCTGGAAGATCTGGTGGTCAACGAGACCATGAAGCTGGTAGAAGATGACGCTTCCATGAATGCCATCATCGCCAAGGTCATGGAACTGCAAAATCAGGAAAGCACGGATTTGCCCATCTACGAAAAGCAGTTGAAGGAAACGGAAGTCGGCATCACCAATATGCTGAACGCCATCCAGATGGGCATTCTGACCAGTTCCACCAAGGAGCGGCTGGAAGCGCTGGAAGAACAGCGGAAAGAGCTGCAAGCCCACATTGCAGAAGAAAAGCTGGCAAAGCCGAAGATGAAAGAAGAATTCGTCCGGTTCTGACTGCTCCGTTTCCGTAAGCTGGATATGACCCAGCCGGAGCAGCGGCAGGCACTGGTGGATACCTTTATCAATGCCATCTATCTCTACGATGATAAGGTTCTCATTACCTTTAACTATAAGGAAGGCACAGAAACGGTCGCTTTCGGGGAAGCCGTGAAAGCAGAGAAAAGTTCGGATATGAGTGCGCGAGGTGCACCAGATATTGAACGTCAAATCGTAAGATTTGACGTTCTTTTTTGTTATGTAACCCCGAAAATTCGGGGTCTGCACGGTCAATGCACGGTTTTTGCACGGTTGGTGTTTTCATAGGAATCCTCTGCATGGGCTGGAATTGCTTTGAAATGCGTGGTAAATTTTGCATCAGGTCAGAAGAGCCAGACGGAGCTGCGCCTTTACTTCGGGGGCTGCATTCTTCAGAAGCTCCAGCAGAGCGGTCATAGAGATGGTCGGTTCGCCTGCAGCGGGTACAGCCTGCGGGCTGGGGCTTTCGGACTTAGCATAGAAGCTTTCCTCGAACTTCCTGCCCAGCTCTACACGGGAGGATTGCTGGATATGCGCATAGGTGTTCACCAGCATATCCGCCGTAGCGTGTCCTGCGGTGCCCTGAACGGCCTTCACATCGCCGCCAGAGATCATCAGCTGATAGGTGGCACTGGAATGGCGCAGACCGTGGAACACAATGCGGGGGAACTCCGGGTGTGCGTCCTGCCGTTTCAGGAACTTTTTGCGGATGAGCACAGGCTCAACCGCCAGATCGTTGGGTAGACGGAACAGCATTCCGCTGTCATGGTAACGTGCCGGGTCTTTCCTCTCGTCTGCCGCCAGCTGCTTCAGCCACTTTTTCAGTTCCTCTTTCAGTGCGGAGGTCATGAAGATGGTGCGGCAGGAGGATGGGTTTTGGTGCTTTTCAGGATGAGGGAAGTGGTGCTGCGCTCTAGTTTATCCGGGAACACCTTGATGATGCAGCCATCGTCCACCTGATTCAGGGCTTCTTTTCGCACCCGCTGCATGGACTTGTTGATACGGAACGTTCCGATGCCATCTGCGGCATCAAAATCGAGATCTTCCGGGGTTAGACCTACGATCTCGCCCTCTCGCAGTGCGCCCACCAGTGTGAGATGGACTGCCAGATGCAGGATGGGGTCTTCCATGCTGTCCAGAGCTGTCCGCATTTCCTCTACCGTCCAGATGGTGCGCTCCTGCGTGGACTTCTTGGGGCTGTCCACAGGAACAGGGCCTTTGACAAGGATGCCCCACTCTACGGCATACTGGAAGGCTGTACCCAGCAGCCGATGAACCTCGTGGATGGTGGTGCCGGATAGAAACCGCTGCTTCTGCTTTTCGGTCAGTTCCTGCTTCTTGCCCTCAATATACGAACCGCAGGGTGTTTTGCTCAGGGTCGTGTAGAGGTTTTCCATGTGGTAGGGCTTGAGTTTTTGCATCTCCATGCTGCCGATATAGGGGATAATAAGGTTCTGGATGGTGGAAAGGTTGGATTCGTAGGTTTTGGGTGCCCACTTGTGCTTGCTGCACTGCTTGGGCAGCCAATCCATGAGGAACTCTGCCACCGTCACCGAGGACGGAATCAGAAAAGTGCCAGCCGCCAGTTCGTGCTCGATCTGTTTCTTTCGGCTTGTTGCCTCCTCTTTTGTGGGAAAACTCTCCCATTTGTCGTAGCTCTTGCCGTGCTCATCTTCGTAGGTGTAGCGGACGCTGTAAGAGTTGCCGCGTTTTGTAATATATGCCATACTGTTGCCTCCTTATCAAGCTGCCCGGTTGAGCCACGCATCGAAGCTGTCCTTCGGTACACGGATGCTTCCGCCTACCCGCAGAACACGGAATTCGGTGGTGCTGTTGCACAGGTTGTAAGCAGAGCGCAGGCTGATGGCCAGCATTCGCGCGATCTCTTCCACCGTGTACACCAGTTTCGTGGTTGCCGGGCTGTCAGTTGGAGACTTGACGGCATTGGTTTGAGTGACCACTTCCATTGTAGTGGGATTCGTGTCCTTTTGCAAGAACTTATTCGTATAATTTTCAGATTTCACAGTTTCGGTCATGTCAGGCCGATTCAAATTCATAGGCAGACCTCCAATTCCTTGTAGCCGGGTGACTTTTGCACCCGGCAATTTTTGTTTTCCAATGTTTTCAGTTTATCCGATCAAGCGTTTCATGCGTTCCAGCTTTTCCTGCGCAGTTTCCTTGCGGAAACTTACACCGATACAGGAGATTGGGACGCATATTTCCAGCAGGCGGTCATAGATGCGGGCATGAGGGGTATCCTGTGGGTGGCGTATCTCGTCCAGCGTCAAGTTGGTGGTGACGATCAGTGGTTTCCGGCTGCGGTATCGGCTGTCCACGATGCTGTAGATCTGTTCCAGTGCGTATTTGGTGCCACGCTCCATGCCGAAGTCGTCAATGATAAGCAGGGGATAGCGACAGAGCTTGTCCACAATATCATTGCACCCGGAAAAGCTGCTGTTCAGCTCGTTCAGGATTCGTGCAAAGTTCGTCATCCGCACAGGCACTTCCTGTTCCATCAGAGCGTTCGCAATGCACCCGGCGAGGAAACTCTTGCCGGTGCCCACACCACCCCAGAGAAGAAGCCCAAGGTTCTCTGCGCGCATGGTCTGCCATTGCTCTACATAGCGGTGTGTGGTGCATCTGTGGGCTGCGGCCATTGTCGTTTTCAAACTTCCAGTCCAGCATTGCCGGGTCAGAAAATCCCTCTGTTTTCAGCCGCCGTACACGGTCAAGGTGCTTTTGCTGGCTGATAAGGGCTTCCTGCTTTACCCTCTCGGTGCGCTGGCAGCTGCATTCGATTGGGTGCTTGTTCTTGCCCATCAGGGCAATGCCTTTTGCGAAGAACGCTTCCCTTGGCGTATGACATTTTCCGCAGTACAGCAATCCATCCATGCCATAATAATCTTCGACATTTTCGGGAATACTGGAAACGGACTGTTCTAAAATTTTCTCGATCGTCTTTATAGGCTTTCTCCTTCCTTGAAGGTGTAGTCCGGGATGCCCGCTTTCGATTTTTGTTCTGCTTTCTGCCGTTTTGCCCAGATGCGTAAGGTGGCAGCATGGTCGGCATACTTCTTACCTGTGGACTGGATATAAGCCGAAAGTTGCTCGATCAGGCTGTCCAGCCCGGAAAAGTCAGCCTTGAGCTGGTTGTACTCTTTTTCCGTCAGATCCTCCGGCGGTAAAACCCGTTTCCTCATACGATTCTTTCAAATAATCCTGATTGTTCTGCTCCCATTCTTCGTTTGTCATATACATGGAAATGACCCTCCTTTCACTGGCGTTACAGAAAAACAATGTGGTCAATTTGACCACATTGTTTTCTGGTAACTGAGGAATCAACGTTTAGCCGTTCTCCCCGCATGGCTTTCCTGCCCCCTTCCGGCGGCGTTTTCCGGCTCTCCTTTGCGGGGTCATCGCCGGGTATCCCATGCAGACGGTCTTTCGATTTTCAAGGTACGGTGCTGAATTTGGCAATAAAAAATCGCCACACAACAACCTGAACCTGACCATCCCTTCTGGGATGGCCTTAGTTCGGGTTTGCTATGTAGCGATAAGAAAGTTAAAAACTTGCTCCGGCTCCTTCGGGAGCCGAGCTGGAACTCTAAGTAAATATGTTATATTAAATTGTTGGAATAGGTTGCCACAAAAATCGAGCTGTGTCAACGTGAACTTGTCGGGGCAAGGCCCCTCCATCTTGCTACGCAAGACCGTTCTGTTGCTTAAAAGCCCCACTGGGGCTTTCATTGCTGCGCTACGCTTCGCAAACGCGAACTTTTGAGAACACGCTGATTTCGGCAGCTTGCAAGAAAACACAAGGGAAACTTTGGCAAAAAGAGAGAGGGCTGGACGGTGCCGGCCCTCTTGACAGAATTATGAGATGCTCAAAAATTTCTGCTGCTTTTATTGCGGTTTTCAAAAATAGCGCCGAACAGAACGGCATATTTATGATATGCAGTTTGCTGATACTACTGCGGTGGGAAAATAGAATCAGGCAAAAGGATAAAGTGTCGGCAGGAAAAATACGGACACGACAATGAGGATGAGCGCCAGCGGGGTACCACACTTGAGATAATCCTTCAAGGTGTATCCGCCCGGCTCAATGATCATGATCTGGCAGGGAGCTGCCATGGGGGTCATGATGGACACACAGCTGGCTGTGATCACACCGACCACGGCAGCACGGGGGTCTACGCCCATGCGGATACAGGCGGAAGTGACCAGTGGGATGAAGATGGTCAGGGTAGCCAGATTGGACATGACCTGTGTCAGAATGAAGGGAACAAGGAAGAACACCAGCATAATGATGTACGGATTGGTGGTATCGCCCAGCAGGCGGATCATCCAGTCTGCCACCACATCGCCTGCACCGGTGGTCTGGATGGCGTCCGACAGAGCCAGCACACCGGCAAACAGGAAAATGGTCGGCTGGTGGATGGAGTTGAGGGCTTCCCTCTCGGTCAGCACACCCGTCAGCACCAGAGCGGCAGCGCCGATGCAGGAAGTGAGATACATCTTGACACCAATGACATTTTCCAACAGCATCATTGCAATGGAGACCAGAACGATCAGGACAGCCAGTTTGCGCTTAAAGGGGCTGAGTTTTTCGCTCTCAGAAGCCGTATGTGCTGCATCTGAAAACTGCTCGTTGGGAATATCCGGCATCAGCTTATAGCCAACAAAGGTCATGTACAGGATGGCAATGGTCAGCATCGGAATGCGTGCGATGGTGAAATCCCAGATGTGCAGCGGTGTCGGTGCGCCAGCCTGCATCATGACATCGTTCCATGCCATGTTGGAAGCACCCTGACCGAGAAAGGTCATCTGGGTGGCAATGTTGGCACAGGCCATAGAAGGATACAGCAGCTTGCTGCGGCTCACGCCGATGTCGTTCGCAATGCCTACCAGCAGCGGGATCATGATAGCGGCAGTTGCGGTGGCACTGGTGATGGCGCCCAGAAACGCACCTGCCACACAGGAAAGAAAAATCAGCATCCGCATATTGTCCTTGTAGCGGATGACCAGACTCTGGGCTTTGTCAATCAGGGGCGTTTTGGTCAGCCCTGCACCGATGACGAACATGGCTACGAACATGACCACGTTCGTGTTGATGAAGCCGCCAAAGGCCTCGGCAGGGGTCTTGATGCCGGTGAGGATCAGCGCCAGAATGATGCCGGTAGAAATGACCGAGAACGGGACTTTACCGGATACAAAGGCGATGATCGTTACAAGCAGGATGACCAGTGTGATCTCCAATGGGCTCATTTGGGTTGTCCTCCTGTGGATTACTTCCACCTTGCAGATGCAAAGCAGTGGCAAAGGTGTGTAGAACAAAAAGAACGGTCAAGATCTTCTTTGTCTACATTTTTTTCGTGCACATATTTGACCGCAAATAGCAACACCCCGGATGCTGATATGGCAGACAGCATCCGGGGTGTTTTGCGGAGAAGCAGGATAAACAGGGTAATGAAGATAGGAGTAAATGATAAGAAGTCTGTTGGATCTGTGAAAGCGAATATGGTTGTTAGAATTAACGTGATAGTGAGTTCATTTTAGGAGAAGAAGCTTTTGATGGATGGTTGCTCTCCGCAGGGTATAGGCAACGCTGGCTTCGCAGTTGGATCTTATTTGATGAAGCCAACGTGCTTGCAAATTTCCTCGACGGCCTTATCCTTGCGCTGATTGAAGATGACCTTGTTCTCTTCGAACAGGTTGCGACCCTCAGCGTCGATGGAAACGATCAGGGGGCCAAACTCGTTAACATGGCAGTGCCACAGAGTTTCCGGCATACCGAGGTCACGCCACTGGGCCTCGACGATCTCCTCCACCTCGGTGGCAGCCACAACGGCGTTACCGGCAGGGAAAACACAGTGGATGGCACCGAACTCCTTGCAGGCGCGCTCGGTGTTGGGGCCCATGCCGCCCTTGCCCACGATGACGCGGACACCGGACTTCTGCACGAACTCATACTCGAACTTCTCCATACGCATGGAGGTGGTGGGGCCCACAGACACCATCTCGAACTTGTCGTCCTCCAGAGGGCGAATGATGGGGCCGGCGTGGAAGATGGCAGCGTCCTTGACGTCCACAGGCAGCGGGCGGCCCTCTTCCACGAGGCGGCGGTGCGCCACGTCACGGCAGGTGGTCAGGTCGCCGTTCAGGTAAACGACATCACCGATATGGATGTCCTTCAGGTCTTCTGCGGAGACCGGAGTAGTAAGGATCTTCTTTCCGTCTTTAATGGTCAGCATTACAAAGTCACCCCCGAATGAGTATCAATGGTGTAGTTCAGATCTTTATCAAAAATGATGTGGCCGCGGCGATGGCTCCAGCAGCCCACGTTGACGGCAACGCCAATGGCAGAAGGATGGCGGGCAGTGTTCTCAATGTGCACGCCCATGACGGAGTACTTGCCGCCCATGCCCTGAGGACCAAGGCCGATGGAGTTGATGCCGTCCTCCAGCAACTTCTCCATATAGGCTGCGCGCTCGTTCTCGTTGTGGCTGCCCAGAGGACGCATCAGAGCCTTCTTGGACAGCAGAGCGGCGGTCTCAACAGAGGTGGCAACGCCCACGCCCACCAGCAGCGGAGGGCAGGCATTGATGCCGTAGCTGGTCATGACATCCATGACGAACTTGGTCACACCTTCGTAACCTGCACCGGGCATCAGAACCATGGCCTTGCCCGGCAGGGTGCAGCCGCCGCCTGCCATATAAGCGTAGATCTCACACTTGTCGCTGTTCGGGATGATATCCCACCACACGGTGGGAGTGCCCTTGCCCACGTTCAAACCGGTGTTGAACTCATCGAAGGTCTCAACACTGTTGTGGCGCAGAGGTGCTTCAAAGGTAGACTTGACCACAGCCTCCTTCAGCAGACCCTCCACCTCACCGATGAGGGGGAAGTCCACGCCGCACTTTACCCAGAACTGCAGCACACCGGTGTCTTGGCAGCTGGGGCGGTTCAGCTCCTTGGCCAGCTTCTGGTTGCGCTTCATAGTCTCGTAGATGACCTTGGACAGAGGAGCATCCTCCTGTGCGCCCAGCTCATCCAGCTTTTTGATGATGTCGTCCGGCAGCACCTTGGCGATATGGCTCACAAAGTTTGCCATATAGGTCGTCATCTGCTGCACCTGTTCCTGTTTGTTCATTCCAATGCCTCCTTAGCTTTGGTACATTTTGCGCGTTGGTTCACTCATATTCAACGTTCCTGTCCGCTTTACTGCGGGAAGAACGGAAATGCGATGGGAAGGATCACCATGCTGACAACCGTTGCGATGAGGATGAGGGGCAGGCCAGCCTTGGCATAATCCTTGAAGGTGTAACCGCCGGCGGAAACCACCATGGTGTTGGCGGGCATACCGATGGGCGTTGCGTAAGCGCAGGAGCCGCCGATGACACAAGCCATCAGGACTGCGCGGGGGTCGGCACCCATGCCCTGTGCGATGCTCAGGCAGATGGGAACCATCAGAGCGGTGGTTGCGGTGTTGGACATGAAGTTGGTCATGACGCAGCAGAGCAGGAAGACCACCAGAGTCAGGACGTAGGGAGAGGGATTCTCGCCCAGAGCACCAATGACGATGTTCGCAATTTCTGCGCCTGCCCCGGTCTTATCCAGTGCAGAGGCCAGAGACAGCGTACCACCGAAGAGGAAGATGGTCTTGAGGTCGATGGACTTCAGGGCGTCCTTCTCGGAGATGACACCGGTGAGAATCAGAGCCAGCGCACCGATACAGCCGATGATGTTGAGCTTGATGCCGATCTGCTTTTCAAAGATCATGCCCAGCAGGGTGAGCACGAGGATGACGAGTGAGAGCACCTGTTTCCACTTGGGAACATTGCTGAAGTCCTGCTCGCCGCCGAAGGAGTCATCATCGGAGACGGGGTGGTTGGGCAGCAGCTTCATGCCAAGGGTGGCATAGAAGAGGATGCCGACGGCGAGGATGGGCAGGCCCACGATGGCGTACTCGAAGAAGCCGAAGGACATCCCGATCTCACCCAGAGCGCTCTGGGCGATGAGGTTGCCCGGTGCGCCGATGAGGGAAAGGTTGCCGCCCATGGCAGCTGCAAACACCAGCGGCATCAGCAGCTTGGAGCGGGCATAGCCGGACTTTGCCGCAATGCCGATGACCACGGGGATCAGGACGGCGGCGGTGCCGGTGTTGGAGAGCACGCCGCTCATCAGGCCAACGATGACCATGATGGCCACGATGAGGCTGCGCTCGGATTTGGCAAAGTGGGTAACGATGCCGCCGATCTTGTTGGCCATGCCTGTTTCAAACAGTGCACCGCCGACAATGAACATGGCGACAAAGAGGATGACGTTGCTGTCGATGAAGCCTGCAAAAGCAGTCTTGATGTCCAGCACGCCGGTGACGACCAGACCGATACAGACGATCATGGACGTTACGCCGAGGGGGATCTTCTCAAACACGAACATGACGACCGCGAAGAGAAGAAAGAGTAGGGTGATGGTTGCTGCTGACATACTGGGGTTCCTCCTTTGATGAAATATAATGTATCCATTTTGTCAGAACAAAACAGCCCTGACTTTCGGAACGCCCCAGCTGCACCTCATTGTGCAGAGTCTTTGCCGCCGTGCTGTGCCCTCACAGCCCTTTTTCGTTCTGGAAGGGTCTGCCCGGAACCTTAGAATTCCGGGAATCTCGGCAGCGTCTTTTTTAAATTTTTATATTTAATCTGTGATAATGTATCCACTTGACGACACGAGAATACACCCGAAACAGAGATTTGTCAATCCCTTTTTTCGAGTTTTGTCGCATTGCACGGATTATGTACCAATTTTTGTGCACGCCAGACAAACAGTAGGATACAAGAAAATCTCCCTCCGCCGCCTTCTGCAAAAAACGTGCGATCTCCAAAGCAGATGGAGATCGCACGTTTTTTCATTCTTTTATTCCAGCCGCTTTTTGAAATACCCCTCGGCACAGTAAATGGCACCACAGGGATTATGCGCCAGAACGCGATCCTTGGCCACCAGCGTTGTGACCATGGCGTCCGAGTACTTATAAAACATCGAGTCGTGTCCCACACAAAGTCCGACCTCAATGTTGAAATCGGTGTGCTGTTCGTTCAGAAGCTTTGCCTGTGCGATGGGGTTGCACATGGCCTCAAATTCGCCGGGGTGGATCTTGACCTCTTCCGGGATGCCCACTTCTTCTTTGGAGATGCCGCCGGTCTTGCAGATGACCGACACCACCTCAAACCCCTGTGCACGGAGCAGGTCGGCCACGATGCGGGCTTCCTTCCGCAGACCTTTGCAGAATGCAAGACCCAGCTTGTGGTAGCCCATCCGCTTGCAGAACTCCACCGTCTCCTTCAGGCGGGGCCATTGACAGTAGCCAAGCCCCTCAATGGCCGAACAGTTGACGTAGAAATCGTGATTCTCAGGCAAATCATAGCCGGCGCGGGCGGCCTCCATCACCGAAGCATTCCGCATAGGGCAGTTTTTGGGCATCTTTTCCGGCTCGTTGTTGGCGCAGGCCAGAACCGTACAGTTCGCACAGGTATACACTGTCTTGTCCTCCTTGATCTTATAAATAATAGGTCAGCGCATCGTCCATGCTGCGCAGGATGTGCTTTTCCATTTCAGCCCGTGCGGCCAGCGCATCCCGTGCTTCCAGCGCCGCATAGATCTTTTTATGCTCGCTCTGGGAGTTGAGGGCATAGTCCAACTCGCTCATTTCCACACCAATGGACAGGCCGTTCCACAGCTCCGAGAGAAGATTGCGCATTTTTTCATTGCCGGAAGCTTCCCAGATCTCAAAATGGAAGGACTGGTTGTAGTCAGTATAATTTCCGGCCTGCTGAAGAGAAAGAGCCTCCTCAGCAGTATCCACGCAGTTTTTGATCTTGGACAGGTCGGCGTTGTTCTGGCAGCAGAGCATACATGCCGTCCCTTCCAAGGCAGCGCGCAGCTGGTAGTGCTCCCGAATCGTTTTTTCCGTTACGCCCAACACAATGGCGCACTTGTTTTGCTTGACTTCCAGCAGACCGTCACGGGCAAGGATCTGAAAGGCCTCCCGCACCGGCGTGACCGACACGCCCAGTTCCTGTGCGGTGTTTTCCAGCGTGAGTTCTGCGCCCTCCGGGATGCTTTTTGAGATAATGGCTTTCCGCAAAGCGGAAGCTACCCGCTCGCGGGCAGGCAGCAGCTTAATGGGTTTCAGTCCCAGCATATTGACTCCTTATCGTTAAAATCAGATGCAGCAGTTCTTCTTCATAGGCGTTCCATGCATCCGGCACATCAGGGGAACCCTGACGGTCCAGCATCAGCAGGCGGGCAAGCCGGTCGTTCACCGGCGTAGGACGCGCGCTCACGGCAAAGGCAATGTAGGTCTCCTGGATGCTCTCCAGCAGCTTGCGGTGCAGCGGATAGGGCAGGACGGTTCGCAGGGTACGGTGCTGCAGCATCTCGCCTCCTGCCAACATCGCATCCTGCGGCAGCGCACGCATAGCCTGCCGTTCCAACTGAGCCCCCAATGCCAGAATTTGGCGCAGTGTCTCTTCGGTCAAATCTGCCGCTTTTATCCGATTGTTGGGCAGGCGGATGATAAGACCCTGATATTCAAGAATCATCAAGGCCTCCCGCACCGGCATCCGGGAGACACCGAGACTCTCTGCCAGTTCGTTCTGGGTCATTTCAGTGCCCGCCGGGATCTGCCCAGATAAAATGGCCTGCTGCAGGGCTTCCACCACACCGCCGTTTTTCTTCTGGATGCCGATATATTCCATAGAGTCCTCCGTGCAAATGTCTTTTTTATATTGTATCCAATTTTACAATAAAAAGCAAGACTTCCTTTATGACAAACAAAAATACCCGGCAGATTCTTTATGAAAAATCTGCCGGATATAGACCGGGTGCCCTTGGGGCGTTCCATTCTGAAAAATTGCAGGGCAAATGCAAGCTGTGTTAACTATTATGTAACCTTGTCAATCAATCTTCCATTCTTCCATGGTCACAGCCAAGTGACAGGTAGTGCTCAATCTCCCCACCCAGCACAAGCTGTGCATACTCCAGCGGCTTATTGTACAGCAGCCAGTCCAGTTCTGCCCGTTGTGCCGGGGTGTTGCCGTATTCGTCCTCCACGGCGATGCAGTCGATGGCAAGGGTAGTGCCACCCTCGAACCGGGCTTCCACCCGGTTGGTATCCATGTTGTAGCGGCAGGAAAGCAGTTTGTTCATAGGGAAACCTCTTTCTACATAAGATAGTGTCTATTCGATTGTCCAAATCCCTGCCATGAATCGTAGTTGTTGATGTACATTTGATGCTTAGTCTGAACAGGCAAGATTGTAGCTGCCGTGTCGGGCTTGAACCCGGCCGTTTTTCCGGCTTTGCATAAAAATCCGATCCCTGTTTTAAGAGGCTGATTTTGGCTCTGCACATTTTTGCACACTTGAACGGCTGGATAACGGATGCAAGAGGGAATAACAGGTGCAAAGGATGCAGCAAATGCAAAACGCAAATTTACGATAAAGCAATAAAAACAACGAATCTGCGTAATTCTGGAAATTGACGATTGTTGCACGTTGGTTTCTCTTAATCAGTGGGCCCAGGGTTCGAGTCCCTGGAGGTGCACCACAACAACAAAATCCGAACTTTTTTCCGATAGGAGAAGGGTTCGGATTTTTTGTATTCTTTGGAAAACAGAACGAATCCCTTGCTTCCATCGAAAAACGTCCGAGGCCTTATCACAAAATAGCACGACAGACCATGGTAAGAGTGCCGTAAGGCAGAAAGGACACGAGTATGAAGTACGATGAAAGAACCTGCAAATTCAACATGGACACCGGCTGCGTGGAGCTGCTGCTCCGGGATGGGAGAATGATCTCCATTGACTGCACTGGGGTTGAGGATGAATTGAACGTGACCATGGCGCAGAGGTCAGAGTTAGACTACCTCATCTACAATGACCCACTGGGCTATAAGGAATATTTGAAGAATGTGTCCGGTAGTCGTACACTAGAAGATTAAAAAGTAATTGTCTGTCGAACAAAAATATTCGGCAGACAATTTTTTTCATAGATTTAGAAGTACTGTCAGTTCCAACCATACAAAAACGTTGGGTTCAACAGGTGAATCTTTGCACCGGAAAAATCAAGGATCCTCTCATCGCGCATCCGGCACAGCTCACGGGAAAGAGCACTGCGGTCCACACAGAGGAAATCTGCCAGTTCTGTCCGGGTGTAGGGCAGACTGTAACAGCCTTTTTCATCGGGTGTCAAGGTTTGAAGATAAATCTTCAGACGATCTCGAAGCCGTTTTTGTGCTAAAATACGCACTTTGGTGTTAAAAAAGAGAAGCTGCTGCGCCATATCCTGCATAAGATTTGCTGTGACTTGCATCCGGCAGGGACAGGTCAGCGTCTTCTGTGACATCAATGCGCTGAAATCCAGCTGCATTACGGTACAGCCCGAACTGGCACGCAGACAGACCGGACTTGCCGTCCAGCCAGTACAGGCCAGTTCTGCACCAAATACTTCTCCGGGACAAAAACGGCAGATGCTGATTTGATTGCCATTTTCATCATAAAAAAATTCTTCCATCGTGCCATCCAGCAGAACACCCGTATTGTGGCTCTGCTCACCCAGCTCGACGATGTGCGCACCACGAGGATACCCAACGTAGTGTTGTAGACTCGGCCGCTCTTCACGGCAGTCAGGGTGGAGAAGTCAGCACCGTCCACATTCCCGCTCAGCACGTCCTCGGTGCGCAGGGGCTGCAGGCCGGGACCATCCAAGAAAAGAATATCGGGATCCCAGCTATAAATCTGCTCCATGCTGGCCTGTGCAAAGCCAGTAGCTTCCAGTGCCTTATCCGTCACACCCAGACGCTTCATCCAGTAGGTTCCAAAGGTGCCCTGACCGGATACCTGCGGCACACCGTCTGCATACTTCCACAGGATCAATGCGCTGGGGCGATCTGTTTCAGGAACTTCTGCAATACGGGCTTCCACATCGGTCACGATCTCATCACCGGCAGCAACAAAGGCGTCGGTCTTGCCCGGTTCGTTGAAGATCTGCTCCAGCAGCTTCAGCCACTCTTCGTAACGTTCAATGGGATCAGCTTCCGTAGATGCGCCCACGGTAGCGAAACCAATGGAGGGGATTCCGCTGGCCTTCAGGATTTCGGCATGGGAGGAGTTGCCAGCATTGTACAGGATAACATCAGGGTTCAGCTTCATGATCTCCTCGATGTTCAGGTCGCTCTGAGCATAGACCGTATCGCTGGACTCCAGAAGCTCCGGGGCGATATTCTTCAATACAGTGTCAGAAATGACCGACTTGAAAGAGCCGCAGTAACCCACGATGTAGGGAGCACTGCCCTCAAAATAAGCCATGTAGGTGGACAGGATTGGAATCTGGTCGATGACGACACGGGTGACCTTATTAGGCACTTCTACTTCGTTGCCGCCGTGGTCTACGACGGTATGGGTACCGGTCTCATCTATAGATGCGGCAGAGGAAGTTGCTTCGCTGGATACAGCGGAAGAAGCCACAGAAGAAGCCGTGCTGCTGGAAGAAGAACCGCAGGCGGCCAGAACACCGGCTGCACTTACAGCAGCCATGGCAGTGATAAACGAACGACGAGAAATTTTTTTCATGGAAAACTCCTTTGATAAATCAATGATTCTTTGGTTGTGGCAGTTAGTTAGTAATAACCAACCGCAGAGCATTTTATCAAATTCACTTTCCCTTGTCGGTTGCTATGGCAACGGCAGCGCAAATTTATGTGATGGTAAAAATAGCAACAAAAATAGGGTGCGCCCCTGAATAGGACGCACCCTGCCAGTGCAATTCACGATTTGATTCGTTGATAACAACCGTGAATTGCATATCGTAAACAAGTTGTTGAGAATTGCACTGCTTGTAAAACTTGCGATTAAGACCACAGACAACAGCGATATGTACAGCAGGGAGTTCCCCGTCGGAAACGCTCTGTTTTTCTTCATATCTGCTCAGCTTTGCAGCCGGAGCCATGCTGTATGTGGTGGTGGAGGAACTAATCCCGGAAATGTCGCAGGGGCAGCACTCCAACGTTGGCACGGTGTTTTTCGCGGTGGGCTTCAGCGTGATGATGGTGCTGGACGTGGCACTGGGGTGATGGTTGGGGGACGGAAGCGAAATTTCTTTCAAAATCTCCGAAAATTCCTAAACTTCTTGACAGAGGAGACGGCAGGGCGTATTATTTTGGTAGAAGGACCGCTGAGAAGCGGCTTTTTATAGAATGAAAAGTTAGCTTTACCTAACTCAAAACTCTGCCCTATACGAAGAAATATATCTCTTCTATTTACAGGTGGAAAATAAATAGAGAAGGAGCGTATCAGGATGAAG